>Ga0137415_10002662_pt1 | contig 17694 bp, 16 predicted proteins | sample CZODoug3_1_1_16f_FD_183082 | JGI IMG/M metagenome (GOLD analysis project Ga0137415, IMG submission 183082) | Vadose zone soil fungal communities from Angelo Coast Range Reserve, California, USA - CZODoug3_1_1_16fungal (Hybrid Assembly) | ecosystem: Environmental > Terrestrial > Soil > Vadose...
GTTCAACCTGCCGATCGTGTTCATCCAGTTCACCAACCACAGCATGGGCTGGATCAAGATGCTGCAGCACCTCTACACCGACCGGCGCTACTTCGGCGTCGACCCGGGCACGGTGGACGCCGCCGCCGTGGCGCGGGCGTCCGGTGTGCCCGGCCTGCACGCCACCGAACTCGCCGAGGTCAAGGCCGCCATCGACGACGCGCTGCGCACCCGCCGACCGGTGTACATCGACGTCGACGTGCCCCACATGATCGACCACACGCCGCCGGTCCCCGCCTGGACCCGAGCACTCACCGGCGACCCGGTACGCCCCGTCTACTAACCCGCGAGTCGGGGATTTCGTCAGGGTGAGTCGGGGATTTCGTCAGGCGGGCCGGTCTGACAAATTCCGCGACTCACCCTGACCGAATCCCCGACTCGCGCAAACGTGGGGTGCGGGGTAGCCCCAGTGGGCGTCGGGGGTTGGCACCCCGCTGAACCTGGTGCGTACCCCCTGGTCGCACACCTCCCCCGCCAGCACCCTGAGACTCATGCCGACCGCTGCGCGGACCCGTAGTCGACTCGCACTCGCCGTCATCGCCCTGGTACTCCTGGCGGGTTGCGGGGCCAAGGTCTCGCGGTCCGCCGACGCGGGCGGCCAGGTCGCGGACAGCCGGCTGGTGCAGCAGCTGGCGAACAACGTGAGCGACACCGGAGCGCTCGTCCACCTCAAGGCACTGCAGGAGATCGCCGACCAGCACGGCGGGAACCGCGCCTCGCCGAGCCCCGGCTACGACGCCAGCGTGGACTACGTCGTCGGCGTCCTGCGCAAGGCCGGCTACGACGTCAGCACGCCGACCTACCAGGCGTCCGAGGACGGCGGCGACAGCCACGGCGCCGGCGCCGGCGGGGCCACGCTGCGCAACGTCATCGCCCAGTCGCGCGGCGGGGACCCGGGCCACGTCGTGATGATCGGCGCGCACCTGGACTCGGTGCAGAAGGGTCCGGGCATCGTCGACGACGGCTCGGGGGTGGCGACGCTGCTGGAGATCGCCAACCAGCTGGGCGCCAGCACGCAGACCCGCAACACCGTGCGGTTCGCCTTCTTCGGTTCGGAGGAGGAAGGGTCGGTGGGGTCGAGCGGCTACGTGACGGGCCTGTCCGACGCCGAGCGCCAGAAGATCCTGCTCTACCTGAACGTGGACATGGTGGCCTCCCCGAATGCGGGCTACTTCGTGCAGGGCGGGCAGGGGGACGAGAAGTCGGCGACCGGCCCCGAGGGTTCGGCCACGATCGCCCGGGTGCTCGCCGACCAGCTGAAACAGACCGGGGTGACCGCGGAGACCATCGAGTTCGTCGGCGACGACGAGTCACCGTTCGTCAAGGCCGGCATTCCCTCCGGCGGTGCGGAGAACGGCGACCGCAAGAAGAAGACCCAGGAGCAGGCCAAGGCCTGGGGCGGGCAGGCCGGCGAGGCATACGACCGCTGCTACCACTCCGCCTGCGACCGGCTGGACAGTGTCAACCGGGTCGTGCTGAACCACTACCTGCGCGCGCTCGCCGGCACCTTGGCCCACTTCGCGACGTCCGACGAGAAGTTCTCCCGCTGAGCCCGCGCGCAGCACCGAGCCCGCGCCTGCCAGGTCGTCTCCCCCGCCGCGGGTAATCGTTTACTCGGAGCGGCTATCCTGCGCGGTGGGCGACGCCGGGTGCCGTGGCGGGCCCGGAGAGAGGCGACCGACATGGCGACCATCAGCGACGTGGCCGCGCGGGCCGGGGTGTCGGTCGCCACCGTGTCGCGCACGCTGAACGGCAACGCGACGGTCGACCCCGGGCTGGCCTCCCGGGTACGCGCGGCCGCAACCGAGCTGGGCTACCAGCCGAACGGGTTGGCCCGCAGCCTGCGCAAACGCAAGACGGCGGTACTGGCACTGATCATCTCGGACGTGGAGAACCCGTTCTTCACCTCCATCGCCCGGGGCGTGGAGGACGTGGCGATGGCCGCCGGCTACTCCGTGGTGCTGTGCAACTCCGACGAGAAGCTGGACAAGGAACGCCGGTACCTGGACGTCGCGGTGGAGGACCGGATGGCCGGCGTCGTGCTGTCCCCGACCGCGGCGGGCACCAACGTCGATGCCCTGCTCAGCCGGGGCACCCCGGTGGTCGCCGTGGACCGCCCACTGCCCGGCGTGGACCAGGTGCTGGTGAACACCCGGCTGGCCGCCGCCGAGGCGACCGCGCACCTGATCCGGTCCGGGTACCGGCACATCGGCTGCGTGACCGGGCCGGCCGGGGTGCGTACCGCCGACGACCGCCTCGCCGGCTACCGCGATGCGCTCGGCGGCGCCGGCCGCGACGAGGCACCCTGGCTGGTCCGCCGGGCGGACTACCGGACCGAGGGCGCCGGGCAGGCGGCCGCCGAGATGCTGGCCGCCGGCCCGGTCGACGCCCTGTTGGTGGCCAACAGCACGCAGGCGATCGGCGTGCTGGACGCGTTGCGGCGCGCCGGCGCGCGGCTCGGCGCCGACGTCGGCGTGGTCGCCTTCGACGACGCGCCGTGGGCCACCCTGATCGACCCGCCACTCACCGTGGTCGCCCAGCCGGCCTACGAGCTCGGCGCGGTCGCGGCCCGGCTGCTGCTGGACCGGATCGGGGGCGCCACCTCCGAGCCGGTCACGCGCACCCTGGCCGCCGCCCTGATCGAGCGCGGCAGCAGCCGCCGCCCCTGAGCGCCGGAGAGGGGTCAGCTCCCGTTCAGCTCCGCGTACACCTGGTCCGCGTTCGCCTTGTTGATCACGCGAGTGGACAGGGTCTGCGACTTCGGCACCTGCTGGCAGTCGACGAGCAGGCGCTTGGCCGAGTCGATCGCCTCCTTGCCGCCGGTCGGGTAGATCCAGGTCGCGGACAGCCGGCCGGCGGACACCGCCTTGATCCCGCCCGACTCGATCGGCAGGCCGTCGATGCCGGTGATTGGCAGGTCGGCCTTGCCGGCGTTCTGCGCGGCGATCCGGGCGCCCTCGGCCATCGGGTCGTTCTCCGAGTAGATCGCCTGGATGTCCGGGTGGGCCTTCAGCACGGCGTCGGCCTGCTGCTGGCCCTTGTCGCGGAGCCAGTCGCCATCCGCGGTGGCCACCACCTCGATGCTCGAGCCCTTGATCCCGTCGTTGAAGCCGTCCTGGCGCTCCTTGGCCGGGGTGGAGCCGGCGAGCCCGCGCAGCACGGCGATCTTCCCGCCGCTGGGCAGCAGGGTCTTGGCGAAGTACTGGCCGGCCTGCCGACCGATGTCCACGTTGTCCGCGCCGATGAACTCGGTGTAGGCGTCGCCGTCCACCTTGCGGTCCAGCACCAGCACCGGGATGCCCTGGTCGAAGGCGCGCTTGACCGGCGCGGTCAGCGGGGTGGCCTCGTTCGGGCTGATGACCAGCAGGTCGATCCGCTGGGTGAGGAAGGTGTCCACCTGCTCGACCTGCTTGGAGTTGTCCTGCGCGGCGTCGGCGAAGTTCACGGTGAACTGCGGGACCCCGGCGGCGGCCTTGCGGATGTCGTCGTCCATCCGCTGCCGGTACGGCTCGGCGACGTTGGCCTGGCTCATCCCGATCGTGTACTTGCCGTCGGCCCCGCACTTGGTCGCGGCCGGGGCGCCGCTGGGCTTCGGCTGGGCGTTCTCGTGGGTGGTCCCGCAGGCGGACAGCGCGAGCAGGGCGCAGGCCGCGAGCGCGGCTCCCCAGGTTCGGCCGGCTGACGTCGTTGTCATGCGCGTTACCCCTTCGGTGACGATCTAGGAACTCACGGACGCTGGCCGCAGCCGCTGCAGGCCGGCGGCGAGCACGATCACCAGGCCGATGATCAGCAGCTGGATGTTGGAGTCGATGTTGTTCAACGCGAGGATGTTGCGCAGCACGCCGACCAGCAGCGCGCCGGCAACCGTGCCGACCACCGAGCCCCGGCCGCCCATCAGGCTGGTGCCGCCGATCACCACAGCGGCGATGGCGTCCAGCTCGTACATCGCGCCGTCGTTCGGGGCGCCGAAGTTGAGCTGCCCGGCGTGCACGATGCCGGCCAGTGCGGCGAGCAGCCCGCAGATCCCGAATACGATGATCTTGACGCGGGTGACCGGCACCCCGGACAGCCGGGCGGCCTTCTCGTTGCCGCCGATCGCGTACACGTGCCGGGAGAACGCGCTGACCCGCAGCAGCACGACGGCCAGCGCGGCGATCACGATGAAGATCAGCGCCGGGATGGGTACCAGGCCGTTGAACGTCCGCTCGCCCAGCAGGGAGAACAGCACCGGCGCCTGCCCCGGCCCGTCGCCGTAGGTGATCGAGATGCCCTGGCCGCCGGACCAGATCCGGGCCAGCCCCCTGGCGATCTGCATGCCCGCCAGGGTGACGATGAACGCCTGGATGCCGAACCTGGCGCTGGCGAACCCCTGCAGCAGCCCGAACCCGAGGCCGATGGCGAGCACCGCCGCCGCCATCACCGCCACGCCCACGTCGTTGTTCATCAGCAGGGTCGCCGCGCCGACACTGGCCAGCCCGAGCACCGAGCCCACCGAGAGGTCGATCCCGCCGATCAGGATCACCAGGGTCATCCCGACGGCCAGGATGCCGATCTCGGAGATCGAGCGCACCACGTTGAACAGGTTCTGCGAGTCCAGGAACACCAGCTCGCCGCCTCGGCTCGGCGAGAACGCCACCGCCGCGACGAACACCAGCACGAGGCCGAACAGGCTCTGGAACTTGAACAGCGCCTCGGTCAGCCGCGCGCCCCGGCCGGGCAGCTGCTCGGCGCTGGCGTCCGGGCCGGTGGCGGTGCCGCTGTCGGTGCCGACCGGGGGGACGTCCGCCGGGGCCCTGGTCTGCTCGCTCATCCGCCCGCCCCCAACGCCAGGTCCCGCCCGGCGCCGGCGCCGGTGGGGGTACCGATCGCCGCCGCCAGCAGCTCGGCCTCGCTGACCCGGGCGGTGTCGAGCTCGCGCACGCTGCGCCCGTCGCTCAGCACGACGACCCGGTCGCAGACGCCGACCAGCTCGGCGGGTTCCGAGGAGGCCAGCAGCACGCCGACCCCCTGCCGCGCGATCTCGCCGAGCAGTTGGTAGATCTCGGCCTTGGCCCCGACGTCCACCCCTCGGGTCGGGTCGTCGAGCAGCAGCAGTTTCGGCTCGGTGAGCAGGCCCCGGCCGAGCACCACCTTCTGCTGGTTGCCGCCGGACAGGGCGCCGACCGGGCTGTGCACCGACGCGAGCTTCACGCTGAGCCGCTCGGTGATGCGCCGGGTCAGCGACTGCTCGGTGGCCCGGGACACCACGCCGAGCTTCGCGATCCGGGCCACCACCGACAGCACCGTGTTGGTCAGCACGGAGTGCTCCAGCGCGAGCCCGGCGACCCGGCGGTCCTCCGGCACGAACGCCATGCCCAGCCGGAGCGCCCGGCGGGGGTCGCTCGGCCGGATCGACCGGCCGGCCAGCAGCACCTGACCGCCCCACCGCCCCCGCGAGCCGACGCCGAACAACGTCTCCAGCAGCTCGGTGCGCCCGGACCCGAGCAGCCCGGCCAGTCCGACGATCTCGCCCCGGCGCACCCGCAGGCTGATCCCGGCCGGCTCCCGCCGACCGGCCCGGGGCCGGCGCGGCACGACCACGAGGTCCGTCACCCGCAACAGCTCGGCGGCCCCGGTGTCGGCGCCTGAATCGTCGGACCCCGCCGCGTCGGACCCCGCGGTGTCGGACCCCGCGGTGTCGGATGCCGGCGCGGTGCGGGACGGCGACCGGTCCGCACCGGTCCGGAACATCAGGTGCAGCGGCCGGCCGACCATGGCCTCGGAGGCCTGCTCGGCGGTCATCGACCGGGCGTCGAACTCGGCGACCACCCGGCCGTTGCGCAGCACGGTCGCCCGGTCGGCCACCCGGCCGATCTCGTCCATCCGGTGCGAGATGTACACGATCCCGGTGCCGGCCCGGCGCAGCTCGCCGATCACCGCGAACAGCTGCTCGACCTCGCGGCCGGACAGCGCCGAGGTGGGCTCGTCCATGATCAGGATGCGGGCGTCAAGGGAGAGCGCCTTGGCGATGGTGACCAGCTGCTGCTCACCGGTGCGCAACTGCTCGACCGGGCGGCGCGGGTCGAGCCGGACGCCGGTGCGGGCGAGCAGCCCGGCGGTCTCCCCGACCATCCGGCGCAGGTCCACGGTGCGCAGTCGGGTGCGCGGTTCCCGGCCGAGCCAGACGTTCTCGGCGATGGACAACGCGGGCACCAGATCCAGCTCCTGGTGGATCATCGCGATGCCGGCGCGCCGCGCGGCCAACGGGCTGCCCAGCGCGACGGGCTCGGCACCGATCCGGATCTCCCCCCGGTAGCCGCTGACCTCGCCGGAGAGCACCTTCATCAGCGTGGACTTGCCGGCGCCGTTCTCCCCGAGCAGCGCATGGACCTCGCCCGGCCGGATGCTGAAATCCACCTCGCGCACGGCGTGCACGCCGCCATAGGACTTGCTGACGCCGACCATGTCGACCGGTGCGCGGAGCTTGCCGTCCATTGCACCTCACGCCGAGCAGCCGATGCAGAGGCCGAGAAAACGATTACTCGGCGAAGCTAGAGTCCCGTCACGACCGTGTCAAGCGTCACTCTTCGGGTGGTGCTCACCGGCGACCGCGGCATCGCGCCGATCGCGGGTTCGGGCTCAGGTGCGGCCCGCACGGCTGGCACGGCGGCGTCGCGTGCCGGACAATTCCGGTCATGACCACGCCCCGCCGGACCGTGCTGCACGGCGCTCAGGTCATCGACGGCACGGGGGCGCCGGCCGCGCCCGCCGACGTCGTCGTCGAGGACGGGCACATCGTCGACGTCGGGCCGGGGCTGGACGGCGACGACGGCGAGGATCTGGCCGGCCTGACCCTGCTGCCCGGGTTCATCGACTGCCACGTGCACCTGGTCTTCTCCGGCGTCGACCCGCAGCGGATGCTGCACGAGCCGTTCTCGTACCAGTTCTACGCGGCCGCCCGGAACATGGCGGCGACGCTGGCCACCGGGGTCACCACCGTGCGCGACGCGGGCGGCGCCGACCTCGGGATGAAGCAGGCGCTGGCCGACGGCCTGATCGCCGGGCCCCGGCTGCTCACCGCGGTGACGCTGCTCGGCCAGACCGGCGGGCACACCGACGGCTGGTGCGCCAGCGGCGGCACGGTCCCGCTGCTGCAGCCCCACCCCGGCCGGCCCCCGATGATCGTCGACGGGCCGGACGAGATGCGCCGGCGCGTGCGGGAGCTGGTCCGCGCGGGGGCCGACGTGATCAAGATCTGCACCTCCGGCGGTGTGCTGTCGCCCCGCGACGACCCACGGCACGCCCACTTCAGCGCCGAGGAACTGGACATCTGCGTGGCGGAGGCGGCCGCGGCGGGCCTCGGGGTGATGGCACACGCGCAGGCGGCGAGCGGGGTCAAGAACGCGGTCCGGGCCGGCGTGCGCTCCGTCGAGCACGGGGTGTTCCTCGACGACGAGGCCATCGACCTGCTGCGCGACACCGGTACCTGGCTGGTCCCGACGCTGCTGGCGGGCCGAGCGGTGGTGCGGGCGGCGGCCGCCGGCACCCAGTTGCCCGACGCGGTCGTGGCGAAGGCGCACGCCGCGGTCGCCGAGCACCACAACTCGATAGCGCGCGCCGTCGCCGCCGGTGTGCGCATCGCCATGGGCACCGACAGCGGCGTCTTCCCCCACGGCGACAACCTGGCCGAGCTCCCCCTGCTGCGGGACACCGGCCTCAGCCCGCTGCAGGTGATCACCGCCGCCACCTCGGCCGGCGCACAGGTACTGGGGATCGCCGACACCGTCGGAACCGTGCAGCCCGGCAAGGTCGCCGACCTGGTGTGCGTGCGGGGCGACCCGCTCGACCTCACCGACTACCGCGACCGGGTCGTCCAGGTCTGGCAGGGCGGTCGACGCCGTGTCGACGTCTGAGGTGTCGCGACGAATCACGGATCGGCGTTGACGGGATGTAGATCCCGCGCTGGGAGAATCAGGGACACGGGCAAGCGCCAGAGGAGGCCGCACACTGTGACGATCACCCGCTCAATCGAGCACAACAGCCGCACCGGTTTCGCCAGCCTTACCGAGGGTGGGCTACGGATGAGCTCGTTCCCGATGAGACTGTTCCGCAAGGGCAACCAGAAGTTCTGGCACCCCGACAACATCGATTTCTCCGCCGATGCCGAGCACTTCGCGGCGATGACCGATCACGAGCGGACCGCGGTCACGTCCTCGGCATCGGGATTCATGGCCGGTGAGGAGTCGGTGACCCAGGACATCCAGCCGTTCATGCACGCCATGGCCGCGGAGGGCCGGCTGGCGGACGAGGCCTACCTCACGCAGTTCGCGTTCGAGGAGGCCAAGCACCTGCAGGGCTTCCGGATGTGGCTCGACGCGGTCGGCATGACGGGCGACCTGCACGAGCTCACCGGGCAGAGCCCGGCCTACGACGCGATCTTCAAGGTCGCCCAGCCGAACGCGATGTTCGCCCTGCTGGACGACCCTTCCCCGGCCGCGCAGGTCCGCGCCTCGGTGATCTACAACCACATCGTGGAAGGCACCCTCGCCCTGACCGGCTACTACTCCTGGGGCAAGTTGTTCCGGAGTCGGAACATCCTGCCCGGCATGCAGAAACTGATCAAACACATCTCCGACGACGAACGCCGGCACATGGCCTGGGGCACGTTCACCTGCCGCCGCCACGTCGCCGCCGACGACGCCAACTGGGCCGTCGTCGAGGACACCGTTGCCGAGTTCCGGCAGCCGGCATTGGAGCTACTCACCGCCGGCCCCGAGCGGAACCGCCGGGAGGGCCGCAAGAGCCCCTTCGGCACCACCCCCGAGGAAATCACCCAGTACGCCACGGAGCGGCTCAACCGGCGGGTGGAAGCCATCCGGTCCGCCCGCGGCCGCCCACTCCACGAGATCGACGAGGACTACTCGCCGATGGAGCTGGAGGACCGCCTCGGCGAAGAGGACGGCAAGCAGCGAACGGCCTAGGGCCTAGGTGTGCCGCGCCAGCGCGGCGAGCAGAGATCGCCACCACTCGGCGAGGCGCTGCTGGAAGACGAAGGGCGGGAAGCCGTGTCGGGCGGCGTGCTCGGGAGGTCACCGGTCCCCCTCGACGTGCGCCTTGAGGGCCGTGAGCTGCTCGGCCCAGCCCTGCTCCACGGCGTCGAGCCACCGGCGCAGCTCGGCGGTGGCACCCGAACGCAGCGCGTAGATCCGGACCCGGGCGTCGGACTCGGGACTCGTCTCCTCGACCACCGCGCAGTCGCGCAGCACCTTCAGGTGGCGGCTCATCACCGACGGGCTGACCGCCAGCTCGCCGGCCAGCTCACCGGCCCGCCGGGGCCGCTCGCGCAGCAGCTCCACGACCCGGCGCCGGGCGGGGTCCGCGAGGGCGGCCAGGGTCCGGTCGAGCGGATCGGGCACGGCGGCGGCCGACCCGTCGCTCACGCCCAGCTCGGCGCCTCGATGGGCACGCCGATCGCCGCCTCGGCCTCGGCCCTGGTGACGTCCCGGACGTGGGTGAAGGTGGGGCTGCCCATCGGGAGTCCTTTCTCGTTGTCGAAATAGTTTCCAACTACGGAAAGTATCTGTCAATGCTGGGCGTCCACGGCGTCCAGGATGAACTGGGTCACCGGCTGCGGGTGGGTGACGAACGAGAGGTGGCCGGAGGCGAGCTCGAGGGTCGTCGCGTTCATCCGCTTGGCCACGAAACGCTGCAGCTCGGGCGCGGTGGTGCGGTCGTCGGTGGTGATGATGTACCTGCTCGGCTTCGTCCGCCAGGCCGCGACGGTGGTCCGGGTGGCGAACAGATCCTGCGCGACCCGGCCCTGGACCGCATAGAGCACGAGCGCCCGCTCCCGGGGGACGCCGTTGGCGAAGTCGTTGAGGAACGCGTCCTGAGTCAGCCCGCCGAACCCCTCCTGGTAGACCAGTCCCGCGCTGGCGGGGGACGCGGGGAATCCCTTGGCCAGCGCCGGGTAGTCCTCGCCGACATCGGGCGCGCGGGCGGACAGATAGACCAGCGAGCGCACCAGCGGGTGGTCGCCGGCCTGGGTGATCACCGCGCCCGCGTAGGAGTGCCCGACGAGCACGGTCGGGCCGCGCTGCGCGTCCAAGGCCCGGCGGACGGCAGCCACGTCGGCGTCCAGCGAGGTCAGCGGGTTCTGCACCGAGGTGACCGCGACGCCGGCCGCCAGTAGCAGCGGGATCACGTCGGACCAGCACGAGCCGTCGGCGTAGGCGCCGTGCACCAGGACCACGTTGCGCGGTCCGGCGGGAGGCGCACCTCCGGCAGCCGGAGCGCCGGCGACCGCTGACGCGCCGGCACCGGCCCCTCCGCCGCCGACGGCCGGTGCCGGACTGCCGGCCGGGGCACAACCGGCGAGGGCCGCCGCCACGCCCCCGGATGCCACGAGTGCGGAGAAGCTCCGCCGAGAGATCGTCACAAGGACTTGTTCTACTCGCTGCCGCGGCGTGGGGTGGCGGCCTGGTCGCTCTTCGAGGCGCGCAGGGAGCCGGGGTGGGCCTTGGCCGCCGGGTCGCGGCTGGTCTTGACCAGGCTGGCCACCGTGACGATCACCAGCACGCCGATGATCACCCCGAGGCTGACCGGCGTGGAGATCTCGGGCACCGACGGGCTGAGGTCGACGTGTGCCCAGTGCAGGCCGAGCTTCACCCCGATGAACGCGAGGATCACCGACAGCCCGGTGGACAGGTAGACCAGCCGGTCGAGCAGGCCCCGGACCAGGAAGAACAGCGCGCGCAGGCCGAGCAGGGCGAAGGCGTTGGCGACGAACACGATGTACGCCTCGTCGGTCACCCCGAACACCGCCGGGATGGAGTCGAGCGCGAACAACAGGTCGACGCCGCCGATCGCGACGAGCACCACCAGCAGCGGGGTGACCATCCGACGGCCGTGAACCTTGGCGAACACCTGCCCGCCGACATAGCCATCGGTGACCGGCAGCACCCGCCGCGCGGTGCGCACCACGATGTTGTTCTCCACGTCCGGGTCCTCGTTGCGGTGCCGGAACAGCTGCACCGCCGTGTAGATCAGCAGGAGGCCGAACAGCAGGAACATGAACGAGAACAGCGACAGCAGCGTGGCACCGAGCGCAATGAAGATCGACCGCATGATCAGCGCCAGCACGATGCCGAACGTGAGCACCTTGTGCTGGTACTCCTCCGGCACGGCGAACGTGGCCATGATGATCACGAAGACGAACAGGTTGTCGACCGAGAGGCTTTTCTCGACGATGTAGCCGGCGAAGTACTGCGTGCCGAGGTCGCCACCGTGGGCCATCGCGAACCAGACGCCGAAGGCGATCGCCACCGCGACGTAGAACACCGACCACAACGCGGCCTCGCGGAACCCGACCCGGTGCGGCCGCAGCGCCGCGGCACCGAAGTCGAGCGCGAGCAGCAGCACCACGAGGCCGATCGTGGCCGCCCAGGTCAGGCCGTCAATCTCGAGCATCGAGTCCCCCCGCAAGATCGGTACCGGCACCTCGCCAACGAGTCGCGACGGCGCCGAGTTTCGGTTGTGACCGAGGTCTCGACAGCAATACCCGACCGGGTAAGTCAGGCTCCGGCCAGCCGGTAGACGCCGGGGGTGATGCCGTAGCTGCGGCGGAACCAGCGGTTCAGGTGCGCCTGGTCGGCGAACCCCGCCTCGGTGGCGGCCTCCGCGACGGGCCGACCGGCCGCGATCATCCGGCGCGCGGCCCGCAGCCGCAGCTGCCGCTGGTAGTCGCTCGGCGAGATCCCGTAGGCAGCGCGGAACGCCCGGTACACCGCGAACCGGCTGCAGCCCGCGGCGGCGGCCAGCTCGTCGGCGCCCAGGTCGGACGGGTAGCCGGCGTCGAGCGCGGCCCTGGCCCGGCGCGCGGTGAGCAGCTCGGTGCGACCGGTCCGCACGGCCTGCGCGGCCCCCGCACCGCGCGTCCCGCGCCGGACCAGTGCGGCGACGGTGTCAGCGAGCGCCTCGTCCCTGGCCAGCGTGCTCGCGTCGCCGGTCAGCGCGCCGTGCAGGCGGCCGAGCGCGCCAGCGAGTACCGGGTCGTGCAGCACCGGCTCGGCGAACAGCGGCAGCCCGACCGCGCGGTCGGCCCGGTCGGTGAGCAGCTCGGCGACCAGCTCGGGGCCGACGTGCACGATGCGGTAGGTGAAGCCCTGCTCGGTCGCGGCCCGCCCGTCGTGCGGCTCGTCGGGGTTGAAGGCCATCACCATGCCGGCGGCGCTGGTCCGGTGCTCGCCCCGGCAGCCGAACTCCTGCGCGCCGAACTCGGTGAGCCCGAACGAGTACGTGTCATGGCTGTGCGGGTGGTAGGCGTGCCGCTCGAAGTGGGCGTGCATCGCCTCCACCGGACGATCCGGCAGCCGGCGGTAGCGCACCCATTCCACCGCTCCATTGTGCGCCCCGCACGAGCGTTCAAGACCCCGTCCGGCGCGGCGGCGATGCTCGCACCGTGCGAACGATCCTTTCTCTGGTGCTCGTCATGGCCCTGTGGGGCAGCGCCTTCGCCTCGTCGAAGCTGTCGGTGCAGGCGGTGCCGCACGAGGTCGCCGCCGCGCTGCGGTTCGGCATCGGGGCCGTCATCCTGCTGGTGGCGCACACGCTGGCCAGGGCCGAGCCGCTGCGGCCCCGCGCCGTCGGGCTCGCCGCCGGGCTGGGCATGTTCGGCATCTTCGGCTACAACGCCTGCTTCTTCCTCGCGCTCTCGCTCGCGCCGTCCGCCGACGGCAGCGTGATCGTGCCGGTGACCGCGCCGGTGATCACGGTGGCGGTCAGCGCACTGCTCGGCCGCCGGAAGCTGACGGCCCGTGCCGCGGTCGGCCTGGCCACTGCCGTGGCAGGGGCGGTGGTGTTCTTCGTGGGCATCCCCGCCGGCGGGTCGACGCGACTCGCCGGCGACCTGATCTTCCTCGGCGCCGCCGCCTGCTGGGCGTGCTACACGATGCTGGGCGCGCCGGTGCTCGCGAAGCTGCCGGCGTTCGGGGTCACGACCTGGGCCACCACCGCCGGCGGCGCCGCGCTGGCCCTGCTGGCGATCCCGCGGTTCGGCGAGGTCACCTGGTCCGCACTCGGGGCCGGCTTCTGGGTCAACGCGGGCTACCTCGCCGTGCTGCCGACGGCACTCGCGTACGTCCTGTACTACCGCGTAGTGCGCGAGGCCGGGCCGACGACGGCCGCTTCGGCGATGTTCCTCGTGCCGGTGTTCGGGCTGGCCTGCTCCTGGCTGCTGCTCGGTGAGTCGATCACCGCCTGGCAGGGGGCCGGCGCCGTGCTGATGCTCGCCGGCGCCTGGCTGGCCACGATCGTCCGGACGCGCCGGGCACAGCCGACGCCGCCTGGCCTCAGCGTTGACCGCGCGTCCACCGCACGTTGACCGCACCGTTCGGCAACACACCCGAGGAGGTCGCCGAGTACGCCACGCAGCGGCTGAACCGGCTGAGGTAGGTCTGGCGGAAACCTGCCAGGGTCGGGGATTGTGGATGAAGCCGAGTTGGTTCGCTGGTACGGAGAATGGCAGCCCTGGACTCCTGAGCAGGTAGCCGAACTGCTCGCGGACTGGCCACACCCGTGGTGGATCGCCGGCGGCTACGCCCTCGATGCCTTCACCGGCCTCACCCGCGCCCACAGCGACATCGACGTGGCAATCCTCCGCCGAGACATCCCCGCCTTGCACGCGTACCTGGGTGCCGCCCGTGCTGCCGCTCACCGAGGTGGTGTGGCGCGACGGCGCCGGTATCGCGTTTCAACGCCCAGAGATCACCCTGGCCTGGAAAGCCAAGCACCGACGGGTCAAAGACGATCTCGACTTTGCCCGTACCTGGCCTCTGCTCGACTCCACCGCGCGCACCTGGCTCCGCGGCACCGTCGCTCGACTGCACTCGGATCACCCCTGGCTCACGCGGATCGACGCAAGCCACTGAGATCTGAGTGGCAGATGTCAGCCGTCACGGACAATGACCTCGTGCGGCTATGGGTGATCGGCGGTTCGGGCTCAGGAAAGAGCACCCTGTCGCGCGCGATCAGCGAGAAAACCTCCACCCCGTGGATTCAGCTCGATGCGCTGTACCACCAGCCGAACTGGACCCCACGCCCCAAGCCTGAGCTGCGCGCCGACGTCGAGCACCTGATCAGCGGGGCGGCCTGGGTCGTGGACGGCAACTACACCGGATCCGTCGCCGATCTCGTCCTCGCCCGCGCGGACACCGTTGTACTGCTCAACCTGCCCCGGCACGTCGTCATGCGTCAGGTCACCTGGCGCACGATGCGACGATTCCTGACCCGGGAAGAGCTGTGGAACGGCAACCGCGAAAGCCTGCGCAACATTGTGTCGCTGGACAAGGAGCGGTCGATCATCTTGTGGGCCTGGGTGACCCACGGCAAACCTTACGAGTTCTTCGCTGCCGCACGAGCCCGTCCATCGACCGCAGACGTGCGGTTTGTCGAGCTGCGCAGCCGCCGAAGCATCAGCGAGTTCCTCGACGGTCTCGAGGTCGTCTGACTAAAGATGGGATCGCGGAGCTGTTGGTCTCCGATGAAGCATGGACCGCGGCGAACCCCGCCGACCGATTTGTCGACGTTTACCACCGCGACCCGCGAGCGGGCTACTCGTCCGGATTCCACGGTCTGCTGCGCGCCCACCACACCGGCGCCTCCTTGCTCGCCACCCTCAATCCGAGCAGCGACCGCAGTGGCGCGGCCATGCGCACCACACCCATCGGCCTACTGCCCGACATCGACGCCGTGCTTCGCCTGACCGAAACCCAGGCCCGGGTCACCCTGACACCCCATCGGGGATCGAGGCCGCGCTGGCCGCCGCGCTCACGGTGCACTACTGCCATCACCATGTCGGGCCAACACACGAGATCGCCAGCTGGGTCCAGGACCAGCTGTCCTCTCGAGGTGGGACGCAGGACTGGGCTCAACCATGGCGGGGAAAGGTTGACGGCCAGGGCGTGATGAGCACATGCGCCGCGCTCACCCGCGCCAGCAGGCGCTCCGATCTGCTCGGTGACTGCATCGCGTTCACCAGCGACGTCGACACCGTGGCCACCATCGCCCTGGCCGCCGCGTCCCGCGCCACCAACATCGAACAAGACCGGGGGCGATCGGTACGATGTTCGGGTTGGTCGGGTCTGGTGGGGGACCGCAGGCGATGTTCGCCGATTGGTTCTGCTCGAGCGCGTTCTGCTTGGGGCCGCTCGTGACCGGCTGCGTGATGGTCGGATCGGTCGAACCGGCGGCGTTCAACCGGGCCGCGCCCGTGCCGCCGGGGTGCCCGGGACCGCCGGGGCCGGCGTTGGACGGTCCGACCGGGGCGGGCGGGGCCGCCGGGCTGTGGGATGGGACAGCTGGCACCGTTCGCGCCGCACGAGCCACCCGAGCCGCCGGGCTGGCCGGGAGTGGTGCTGTGCACCGGTACCCCAAGCACCGACCGGTCACAGCCGGGGCCGCCCGTGCCGCACACCGAGGCGTCGGCGATGTTGGTTTCGGGCCGGATCTTTGCTGGCCCGGTCATCGGTGGGGTGGTGGAGTTGTCGGTCACCGACAGTGTCTTTGGCGCACCGCCGCAGGGGCTGCCCGCCGGGCCGCATCCGGTCTGTGGCGTGGCCGCCGCGTTGGCCGCCGGGGTGACCGGCTTGGGCGCCCCGGTCGCCGGCGGTGTCGCGTTGGCGTCGGCGGCCGGCTGGGCCGGCTGGGCGCTCGTATACGGCAGGCATATGAGCGACCGAGCGATCCATCGAGCCAAGCTACTCACCGATGCAGACGGCCACCACGACGACGAATCGTTATCGGAAACCCGACAGCGACACGGGTGCCCGGTACGGCTTGCCGGCCATCGCCAGGGCGTACTGCTCACGTCGGTCGGCCAGCTCGGCGGCGGCGACCCGGTCCAGCGGCTCGGCCACCCCGGCACGTCGCCGGCGTGCAGCCGCGCAGAGGAACGCCGGCTACACCCCGCGGGGGCGAGCCGGGTAGCGGACCAGTAGGTAGCTGGTGACCGGCTGGCCGCACTGGGCCGGGCCGGTGGTCACTCCGGTGTTGACCATCGCCCCGCAGGAGGGCGCGGAGGCCGCTACCGGCCAAGACAACGAGGGTCCATCAACAGGCTGCACTCGCATCAGGGTATCGAACATATGTTCTATCGCTAGGTCGTGAGCATGGTCTGGATGGTTGGCGGTAGCGGCTGCTTGTGGGACTAGCGGCGGGTCCAGGTCCAGGGGCTCCGGGGGTGACGGCCGCTGAGATTTCCCGAAGTTGACTTGCGGCGGGTGCCCGTCGCGGTAGTCTTGATCTGCGTCCGATAGATCGTGGCGGGCGCCGGTACCGATGACCTGAGTGCTCCGCGCTTGGGGTGGGCCTCCGTGTGATGTGACCGCGGCCGGCGATTCGGTCGGAGCTGGGTGCCTGAGAGCCCCGGAAACCCCCTTGTGGAATCGCCATGCGCGACGCAGCTGCTTTCTGGGCCCGGGGTCGTCTGAACCCGTGACCGGACAGAACTGACCGTCGCGGTGTCGGTACAACCCGCGGAGCGTTTGTGATGGTGTCGGTGGCCTCGGCTGGTGGGCGGCGCGCGTGCGTCGTGCCCCCGGTCCCGGTGCTGACTGTGTCGCGAGCGATTCCGGTTCGGGTGCTGGTTGCGGTGTTGGTCCGGTTGTGCCGGGCCGGCTCGGTGTCTGTACTCCTCGGTGCCGTCGCGCTGGTGTGGATGCTCGCAGCCCTGCTCTCGTCCACGAACGTGAGCACAGCGTCCTCGGCACCTGCCCCGGGGTTGGCGTCTTCATCGGTCGCGGTCCGGACCGTGGCCAACGTCGCCGGGGGCCCCTCAGGTGGCTCAGGCGGCAGCTCGCCCGCCCCGAAGCCCGCGGCGGCAAAGTCGTCCTCGGACAGCGGCTCGAGCTCCGGTAGCTCGAGCGCACCCAAACCGGCGGCGGCCTCGAGTTCCCCGTCCAGCGGATCGGGTGGGTCGAGCGCGGGCGGCAACACGGCTCCGAAACCGTCTCAGCCCGCACCCAGCGCGGCGCCGGCATCGCAGGCGAGCGGAGCATCGCCCGGGGCGAAGCCACCACCTCAGGCCAGCCCCGCGACTGACACCACCGCCACACCCCCGGCTACCGGGGCGCCCAAACCACTGGACCCGACCACGGACCCCGCCGCGGTGGCGCCCAAGCCCGGCCAGCCCGCCCAGAGCGGTCCGAGTCTGTCCCCGGTGCTCAAGCCCAACGGCCCGCCGACACTGCTCGACTCAACTGACCCGATGGCCGTGGTGGCGGCGAAATATCGCGCACTGGGCCCGGTGAACCAAGGCGGGTCGGGCTCCTGCGGCTCAGGTGGATGCCCGGCGCAGCTACCGGCCGTTCCCCCACCGGGTGCCCCGGCTGGTCCGACCAACGCCGGCAGTGGCCCGGGCACAGCGGGCGTCGCCGGTGGAGCTGGGCCCGCGAGACTGGCCGGCCCCGGTGAACTGACCAACCCCGATGGCACCCCACTCTCCGGCGCCGCCCCGGCGCGGGGCCTGCTCGACCCGACCCAGTCCCCCGGTGCCGCTCGCGGCCCCCCGACCGGTACCGACCCACTCGCTGGAGTTCCCTCGGTTCCGCAGCTGGCCGGCCCCGGCCAGGGCGGGCTCAGCCCCTGGGCCCAGGCCTACAACGACTCCACCATCGGCAA
>Ga0137415_10002663_pt1 | contig 17693 bp, 16 predicted proteins | sample CZODoug3_1_1_16f_FD_183082 | JGI IMG/M metagenome (GOLD analysis project Ga0137415, IMG submission 183082) | Vadose zone soil fungal communities from Angelo Coast Range Reserve, California, USA - CZODoug3_1_1_16fungal (Hybrid Assembly) | ecosystem: Environmental > Terrestrial > Soil > Vadose...
CGTAGTGCGCGACGCGAATCGTTGGTCGCAATATCTCAATGCCGCGCTCGAGCAATTCGGTGCGGACGCGCAGGTGCTAATCGCCCAACATCACTGGCCGGTGTGGGGTAACGAACGGGTGCGAGCGCGATTGGCTAATCAGCGTGACCTCTACAAATATGTACATGACCAGACAATCCGAATGATGAATCAGGGGCTGGGGCCTACCGAGATTGCTGAGGGCCTTACGATGCCACCTGGGCTTGAGAACGACTGGTCCGCGCGCGAATATTACGGCACGATCTCGCATAATTCAAAGGCCGTATATCAGCGCTATGTCGGCTGGTACGACGGAAATCCTGCGACTCTCAATCGTCTGCCGCGCGTCGAAGAGGCCAAAAAATATCTCGAGTACATGGGCGGATCGGCTGCGGTGATCGCGCGGGCGCGCGGGGACTTCAAAGCGGGCCGTTACCGCTGGGTCGCTCAGGTAATGGACCAGGTCGTCTTCGCCGAGCCCTCCAATAAGGAGGCGCGCAGTCTCGCCGCGGACGCGTTCGAGCAACTGGGATACCTTGCCGAATCGGCAGCATGGCGAAATGCCTACCTGCTCGGAGCACAGGAATTGCGCAGCGGCGTCCGCGGTGGAGCACGGTCCGTCCCCGGCGTCAGCCCAGAAATTTTGCACGCGACGCCGATCGCCCTAGTCTTCGATTATCTCGGTACGCGCGTAGACGGGCCTCGAGCCGGGACAGCGAACATCGTGATCAACTGGCAATTCACCGATACACGCGAGTCGCTTGCGTCTACTCTTGAGCATGGCGCACTGACCTCGATCACCGGCAAAACCGTTCCCAATGCCGTAACTACCGTGACGACAACCCGAACTGTGTTTGAAAGCCTCGTTCTAGGACAACGAACACTCGCGGATGCAATGGAGCACCGCGAGATCACGACTGTTGGAGATGCCAAGGCAGTATCCGATTTGTTCGCGCTGCTGGTCGACTTCGAGGCCGGATTTCCGGTTGTCGAGCCTGGACGTTGAACGTGAACGTGTCAGCTTACCTGGCCTCACGGGTCACCGCGCAGCGGTCTGTCACGTAAACCGAAAGAACGATAGTCGGCGGGCGGCCGACAGGCTCGTGAGAGAATTTGGGCGTCGCGTTCCTACGATAGCACTTGTCTGGGGGCGCTAACCTGTCGCTCTTCGGCAGCCGCGTAGAATCATCGCCCAACACACGTCGAGCAATCGGCAAGAGCCCGATGAACTTATCGGGAGTTACAATGCGTTTAGCGAATTGTCGGGTTCAGAGTCCCGCGGACCCGACCCTGGAATCACTTACGCTACCGAGTTGTCGGCGGCCATCGCTCCAACGTTCACGGATCATCCGGTTGAGGGGTTCGGAGAAGAAGCGCGCGACGATGTCTCCGACCCCAGCTGCGACGATAACAGTGGCGACAAAGAGCAACGGAACAGACCAGATTTGATTTCCGTACTTCGCAAAGATCGCGAACAATGCGAAAACGACGAACATGTGAGTCAAATACACTTCGTAACTGCACTGGCCGAGACGGAGCAGAGGCGCGAGCAAGCGAGGACCTTTCCACTGCGTTTGCGCGGCGGCAATGATAACCATGCAAGTTCCCAGCGCGATCACCGTCATATCTAGGCCAGACTTTGCAATAGGCGGCACGTAGGTCAGCCGCAGGCCGACAAGAATGGATAAGATCAGCGTTGCCCCTGCCACGGCGATGGCACGCAGCGCGGTGCGCGAGAAGTGAACGCGGCAGACGAGCAGCGCGGTCAGACAACCGAGAGCGATTGCATCCATTCCGCCCAGATACGACTGCTCCGCCCATATATCATTTCCGCGCGCAAATATTGTGCGAGCGAACGGCCCCAGTGCGACGAAACAAAGAAGAATGGACGGAAAAAAGTTGCTCCGGCTAAAAAACCGCGCCGCGAGCGGGAAAAAGAGGTAAAACATTTCTTCAACCGACAGCGACCAGAGAACGCCCCAATTGGCGGGAAGCCATCCGCGTTGCGCCTGCAACATATTGACGTGGAGCGTTAGCGCAGCCAGCAGCGCGCGGCCGATGCCGCCCGTTTTTTCGGAAACGACGAATGGCGAGACATTTGCGTAGTGCAAAACGGTCATCACGGCAAGCAGTGCCAGAGCATCGGTGCGATATGTGCCACGCGCAGTAGATAAAAGTCCCGCAGCCTGACATTCGAGAGTATGCCCCAACGTCGCAGCGCCGTGGACGTAATAAGAAAACCTGAGACGTCGAAAAATATCTGAACGCCAAATTGTCCATTCCAGACGAGCGACGCAATGAGCGGTTTGGAAGTATCGGCGACATACCGAATGTGTGCGATCGCTAAGCGCATGTGAACGTGGTTCAGCACCACAAAAAGTATCGCCAGCCCCCGCAGGACGTCTACGCCGTCGAGCCTCTTCCAATTTGAACGGGAACTTAGCGTTGGTGAAGGTGCCGGATCGGCGGGAGCGAGAGTTCGCAGGGCCATCGTCGCGGAACCAGCGTAGCACCCCTTTATTGCATTAATTAGCCTGGGCTTACGCCGTGTGACGAAGTAGACCTGAGTGCTTGGCTGACAGGCTCGTGGAAAATTTGGCTGCCGCATACGCCGGTTTTGCGTGTGCGGGTTTAGAGTCACCTTCGCAGCGACCAACTAGGCGCCCTGACTCGCTTCACAGCGTCCGAATCATCGTTGCGTCGTCTTACCGCAGCGCCGCAATCCCGGCGCCGCGCCTACCGCCAAAGGCGGCAGGCCACCAAATGTAGAGGCCGGGCTTCAGTTTATCGTGAGCCCCGCGAAGGGCCCGGCTAGCGAGCAATGCGAGCGCTCCTGACTCTCCATCCCTTAGAGAGATGTCCGATACTCCGACTTCACAGGCGGTGCAAACAAAGGGCCGCTCGCAGCCATTAGTGCAATTCTTGACAGCGCCCTAACCTGATAGGAAGGTACCAGCATGTCATTCTCGATACGGTTTCTGGACGATCCGACGAGCTATCCATACGACGACCCGGCAACGCCACAGGCAAGAGGTGTTCTGATTTTGGGTGAGGCCAAGGAATATTTTGGGTCGAGTCTATATCAATGGAGCAAGAAGGAGTACGAGACGCAATGGCGGTACGCCATCAAGGCGCTGCTTAATGGAAAGGATAGAGCCGTGCTAATCACCGAATATGCGGGTCCGCAGGCTGCGACGCATCTTGAATGGTGGCCGATGTATGTTGTAGACGATGCGGTGTTCATTCAAAATCACCTCCTCTTTTACGACCAGTTGACACAGCCGTTCGCGATACAGAACCCGTTTTCGTTCGTGCGTGACCGTCGAACTACGAACGAGGAAGGAAAAAAGATTTCCGAGTGGGCCGTTGCCATTCCCGAAGTGGAGGAGTTCGCTCGAGCCCTCTCGCTCTAGTAACGTCACCGCGGTGGCCGACAATGGAGAATCAGGAGCGCTCGCATTGCTCGCTGGCCGGGCTTATGAGCACCGCCGCCTTCAATCTAATTTCCATCCGTCCCCTCGACGGCTCCATCGCCTGGGCCCTCCTCCCTGCCCTCTTCCGGCATCGACCCACGCGCCCCGTCAAACGCGAACCCGCCTGGCGTTCCTGGCGCTAGTCACGCGCAATCGGAGTCTTAAATCCGCTTGTCCGCTAAGCCGACTTCCATGACTTGATAGGTCTTTGTCAAGAGGGCGAAAGCTCTCCGGACGCGCTTAGGAGAAGCGCGGATATAGAACTCGCACAGCAGTGCCGCTACTTTCCTAGTGGGTGGGACCCTGAACCGTGTCTTGCCTGTTCTCGAGCGTTCGGTTCTCCACAGTTAGCAAGTCATAGTAGGCCTGCCCGCACGACGGCGGTTGAAAGCTGCAGGAGTCGTCGAACACTCCGCCGGATAGGACGGCGTGGTTGGGAAAGCGGGTATCGAAGAACGTCACCACTTGCGCCCACGTATTAGCATAGGGTCCACCAAACTGGGTGAGGTCCCATTGGGGGACCGGGTCAGAGAGATTAGCCATGTCTTGGAACTGCCAAATATCCGACACGCATCCTCCTCCTCCTCCGGGCAAGACGCCAACGTAGCCGAAGGCGTTTCCGGGCAGAGTTCCATCACCGGGATCAACGAAGAGCTGGATGCGCGGTGAGCCGCCGATACACGTGCGAGTACCCACAAAATAGTACTTGAGACTGATCTGGTTAGTGAGCGTTTCAATCTTGGCTCTAGGAAGCATGTTCCGCACCGCCACACCGATCACGTTGGACGGGAATGCGCCGGTATTAAGGGCTATAACGTCATTGTCGACATTCTGCGGGTCTTGGGCGTTCACCATAGCGAAAACGAGCTCGAACTTCTGGCCGAGTCCCTGGGCCTCTGGCGCAGTCAGGGTAGAATCTGCAGCGATTGTCGAGTTTCCAAGGAGCAAGTGTCCTACCCAACTAGGAACGGTTTGAATTTGCGCATACGCGATTGTGTAAACAGCAATCAGCATCGGCGATGTCACCGCGCTGAGCAGGAGCAGCCGAGGCACCGCCCCCGAGCCCAGAAGACGACGAGAACGGCTTACTTTTGTGAACATGGTCTTACACTCCTTTCGGCGAACGAATATTTGAACCGGAGCTGCCTGCCAGACGTCAGGAAAAAAGGCATGCGTCTGCTTTGGGGGAGAAACTTGGCCCGCTGACAGGGCTGGTTCATGGGTTTGTGGGAGAATGACTTACAGTCATATGTTGCATGTATCAATCAGGGTAAATCCTGAAAGCATAGTCGGGTGAACACCTGACCACCCGAAATGTTGGAAAGCGGCTGCGAACGTTCCTCACCAGTCATTGGCGGCAGAACGAAGCAGACCTGCTCTTTTGCAAAAAAGCGGCCGACAGGCTCGTGAATTGGGGTGCCGCATACGCCGGTTTTGCGTGTGCGGGTTTACAGTCAGCTTCGCAGCGACCAAGTAGGCGAGCGCTCTGACCAGCTCGAACATCTCCTGTCACTCCCGGCTCGCTTGGCCCGCGCATCGGTTTTGCTCCGAGTCTTCTGAGTTGTCACTTTTTCACCCCTTCCTCTTTGCAACTCTCCCCGTTTGAATAATTTACCACGCCGTTCGAACGAGTACCTGACAAGTAATAGAATTTTCTTGACAACCTACCGGTTCCGTGCTACCTTTCCGTATGAAATCGGCGCCCCAGCTCCGTTTCACCCACCCCTTCACTACCGCCCTGCCCCAGCAACACCGTTTCCCCTTGCCTCCCTCTATCTCCTTTCCCTCCAACCTCTTGCGCACTCTTCAACTCTCTTGCAGCTTTCTTCGTAGCTCCCGCCCTTTGTTTTCAATCCTTTGCGCACTCTTTGACAAAAAGCCCCGGGGTATGGGTCCCGAACGCTTCTACGGGACCGGTGGGTATGGTCTCCCCTTCCCCCAATTCACTCCATGAGAGGATCAAAATGACACGCAAATCACCCAGCTCCGATTTCATTCCCGAACGCTGCCAGCATCGCACGCGCACCGGCCGCCAATGCCGTTCCTTGGTCGCCGGCGCCAGTAGCTCTTTCTGTGCTGCTCATGCAGCGTCCGAACTTGGCGACTCCGAGGACTTTGTGGTCGCTCTCACCGAACGAGCCTGCCGCTTCCAGAACGCGCAGGGCATCAACTACTCCCTTGCTGCCCTCTACACCCTGTTAGCCCAAGGACGTATCTCGCCACGCCGCGCCAGTGTCCTTGCCTATATCAGCAGCCTGCTCATCCGCTCGCTAACCGCCATCGACAACGATCCTTTCCCCAAGGCCGGACGCCCAGGGTACGACCCATACGCCGAGCCTCTGTCTCCAACCGAGGCGGACTCCACCGACGACAAAGAGGTGCCGGAGAGCGCCACGCCGGCCGTTTCCGTTGCAAGCGAACACCAAATCCCGCCGGGGAAGGACCCGCTGCCCGCGACAGCAGAAGAATTCGCCGACGCCGTCCTCAACCGCCGTAAGCCTAACTAACCAAATGACCGCACCATGCAGTCCATCCCAGTCTCTGCGAAACCTCAGCGCACTCTGCGTCTCTTTACCGTGAGCCTCGAAGGGTGCGTTATCTTTTTCCTTTGGGAGTTCGCCGACATTGACACCGCCTCTAGCGCGGCGTAGCGTAAATTACGGAAACCTATGGACCTCTTTGAAGAAATCGTGAAGATGCGCCGCGCCGGGCAGCGCGGCGCTCTCGCCACCATCGTGCACACCAACGGCTCCATCCCCAGCTATGAAAGCTCCCGCATGCTCGTCCGCGAAGACGGCTCGCTGGTCGGTACCGTCGGCGGCGGCTGCGTCGAAGCCGACGTCTGGGCCGCCGCTAAAGAAGTCATGCAAAAAGAAGCGCCGCGCAAAATGGTCTTCAATCTCAACAACGAAGCCACGTACGACAACGGCCTGATCTGCGGCGGCACCGTGGAGATTTTCGTCGAGCCCATTCTCCCGCAGCCCATCGTCTACATCTTCGGCGGCGGCCACGTCTCCATGGCCATGGCCAAGGCAGCCAACGCCGCAGGTTTCGCCATCGGCATCGTCGACGACCGCGAAGCTTTCGCCAATCTCCAGCGCTTCCCCATGGCGCAAGACGTCTTCACCAACTACGACCAAGCCTTTGAAAAAATTCAGCCCAACGCATCCACCTATCTCGTCATCGTCACCCGCGGACACAAGGAAGACATGCGCGTCCTCGCCTGGGCCGTGCGCACCCCGGCACGCTACGTCGGCATGATCGGCAGCAAACGCAAAGTGCTCTCCGTTTACAAAGCGCTCGAACAAGAAGGCTACCGCCCCGAAGAATTCGAGCGTGTCTACGCGCCCATGGGGCTCGAGATCGGTGCGCTTTCCCCGGAAGAAATCGCCATCAGCATCGTCGCCGAGTTGATTGCCGTGCGCCGCAACGCGGAAAACGCCGCACACAAGAAAGCGGGCATCGAAGCGCGCCTCGCTTCGGCGCGCTGAGAAGCCCCGACAGAGGCAGGACAAAGAGGCAGGACAAAGAGGCCAGACAGACAACGACGAGGGAAAGAGGCGAGATAAACAACGATATGTTGGCCGCCGTAATCCTCTCAGGCGGCGCTTCCAGCCGCATGGGCTCGCCCAAGGCGCTCGTCGCCTATCAGGGGCGGCCGTTCCTCGAGCACCTGCTCAAAATCACGGTGCACCCGAAAATCGGCGTACGCCGCGTCGTTCTCGGCGCGCACGCCGAGTCCATAGCGAAAAACATCGCGCTTTCCGCCGACGAAATCGTAATAAACGCCGACTGGGAAAAGGGCCAGCTAAGCTCCATCCAAGCCGCGCTCCGCAGTTTACCCGCTGCGGCGGGTTTACCAGCGAAGGAGGGGGCGCCGCACAGAACGGATGGCTTGCTTTTATGCTTGATCGATCATCCGCTGATCACCGCCGCTTTGGTGAACGACCTCATCGAACAGTTCTATGCGGCACGCACAAAAATTGTTTTGCCCGTATACCACGGGCGCCGCGGCCATCCCGTGATTTTTCCCGCGGCGCTATACGATGAATTGCTGCGCGCGCCGAAGGATAAAGGCGCGCGCGCCGTCGTCTGGGCGCACGCCGCCGACGTCCTCGAAGTGCCCACCAATGAGGAGGGCTGTGTTTTGAATCTAAACGATCCGGAAACAATGCACCGCGCGACCGGCCCCGCGGATTAGCTATCGATATTTTGCGGCGATATTTCGCAACATTGTTGCAACCGCATCGGCGGCAAGTTCGGCGCCGTGAAATGTCGCGTCCGGAAGTCCGCCAAGCGACAGCGAAAGAGATTTCGCAGTGAGCGAACGAGCCTCAGCCAGTGTCCGGTGGCGGAGTTGTTCGGTAAGAAGCGAAGCGCACGCAATCGACGTCGTGCAGCCGCGGCACAGAAAACGCGCCTCCACTATGCGTTCGCCTTCAATGCGTACGGCGAGCTGCAATACGTCGCCACAAACGGGATTGCTGACTTCCACTTTGGCGTCCGCGCCGGGCAGCTCGCCGGCGTTGCGTGGATTTTGAAAATGGTCAAGAACGGCGTCGCTAAACATCAGCAAGAGTATAGCAACGCCCGATTTTATTTTTTCGCGGGAAGATATTTTTTGTCGATGGCGGCAATCACCACGTAATTCGGGTCGACCATTTCAGTCAGATGGAGTTTGCCGACTTTGGAGAACAATTCGTACGCGTCGAGTTCCGATAGTGAATAGTCGGCGTGAATCCAGTGCACCAATTCGGTGACGGCGATCCGCGCAGCATCATCGACGGGGCGATAAATGCCAGTGGCCATGATCTCGTTTTCATTTTCGAAGCGCGGCCACTCGATGCGCTTGCCTTTGATCACGTCGATTTGCAAACGTTCGCGCATGGGCACTTCGACGGCGCTTCCCGCGACTTCGCCATCGCCCATTGCAGCGTGGCCGTCGCCAAAATAAAGCAGCGCGCCGGAAACATTCACCGGCAAGTACAGCGTGTTGCCGCGGGAAACTTCCGGCGCGTCCATATTGCCGCCAAACTCCGCGGGCACAATGGAGCTGCGTGCTTCGCCGTTTGCGGGGCAGACACCGATGCAGCCAAGAAACGGATGCAGCGGGAATTTCACTTTGAAGCTCGAATCGAGCGCCTGAAACGTTGCGGTATTTTTCTCGTGGTCGATCGGATAGAACCACATTTTCTCCGGCAGCGGCTTGGATTCCAGCACCGGCGTGTAGTGCGTGGAGTTGGCCGCGCCGAAACCAGGAGAAAATGTGCCGACTCCCTGGTTGCTGTCGACTTGAAGATCGAGAATGTGCACGACGAGCGTGTCGCCGGGCTCCGCGCCTTCGATAAAGAATGGCCCGGTGAGAGGATTGTCGCCTTTCACCAGGGAGAACGAGTCGCCAGGCTTTTGCAACGCGTTGCCGAAACAATCGAGGGAATTCGCTTCCAGAATATTGCCGTGCTTCAGACGCGCCACAGGCTGCGCAGCGCCGTAGACATATTTCACGGTATCGATCGTAGCGTGGTAGCGGACGATTTGCGGATCGGCAGATTGCGCGTTGGCAGCGGATTGCGCGTTAGTGGCGGTTCGCGATTGCGCCCATGCAAGCACAAAAGCGAGTAGAACAAAAACAATGGGAACGATTTTGCGGCGCATACCGAACACACCTCTCAGAGATTTGGTCGCGTGAGTGCAACACAACGTGCGGTGCGAAGTCAACGTGGAGGGCGCGGCCTTACGTCGCAATCGAAAGAGTACGGTCGGAGAAGGTGGGCGGCTGCTAAGCGGTCTTCAGGACTTGGGCGACTGCGGCGGCAAGCTTGTTCCAGGCGCTTTCTTCGCGTTCGAGTTGCTTCTGGCCGGCGCGGGTTAGCTCGTAATACTTGGCGCGGCGATTATTTTCGGAGGCGCCCCAGCGAGCTTTGATCCAGCCGCGGCGCTCGAGGCGATGCAGCGCGGGATACAGCGAGCCTTGCTGGATTTGCAGGACGTCCTTGGAGATTTGCTGGACTCGCTCGGAAATGGCCCAGCCGTGTTGCGGCTCGAGGGCCAGAGTTTTTAGGATTAGGAGATCGAGAGTGCCTTGTGGAAGATCGAGTTTTTCTGGCGGCATGGCATGAACCCTTATGCTTCTACAGGAGGAGGATACTTAGGTTGCTCTCGAAGGGCAAGAGGGGAGAGATGAGGAACGATGACGCACACTCGATCCTGCGACAGCGGACAGCCAGAAATGGCTGTCCCACTGGGACGAGACGCAGACAAACAAGAAGCGACGCACTCCGTTACACTGCTTTCATGGCCGTGCAGAAAAAACCGGAGATGAGGATTGTGTCGCTGGCGCCTAGCGCTACTTCGATTTTGTGTGCGATTGGGGCGCGGCGGCTGCTGGTGGGCGTTACGAAATGGTGCTGCGACGTGGCGCCGGTTGCGGGATTGCCGCAGGTTGGGGATTGCTGGCACATGGAGTCGGTGGCGGAAGTGGTAGCGCTGCGGCCTTCGCTGGTGATTGGGTCGGTGCCTTATAAGCAGGAAACCGTCGGGAAATTGCTGGAGCAGCGGCTGAACTTTTTGGCGATGAATCCGCGGACGCTGGACGATGTTTATGCGGATATTCGGTTGCTGGGAGGAGTTGCGGGACGAACGGCGCAAGCCGGGACGCTGATTCGGAAGATGCGTTCGGAATTTGCTGCGATTGCGCGCGCGGCGAAGAAATTGAAGCGGCGCGTACGAGTGTATTGCGAGGCTTGGCCGAATCCGCGGATTAGTTCGCCGCCGTGGGTGGAGGAGTTGGTGAAGATCTGCGGTGGGGAGATGATTGTTCCGGCGGGGGAAAAGATTAGCGATCAACAGATGGCGGAAGCGCGGCCGGGGGTGATTGTGCTGGCTTGGGCGGCTACTGGCGACAAGGCTCAGCCGGAGCAGGTTTACAAGTTGCCGGCATGGACAGATGTGCCGGCGATACGGAATCGACGTGTGTTTGTGGTGCGCGATGAGTTGTTGAATACGCCGGGGCCGCCGTTGATGGAGGGGGCGCGGGAATTGTGGGAACTGCTGCGTCCGGCGGACGCGAAGGGCTAAGAGAAAGATAACGCACCCTTCGAGGCTCAGGGTAAAGAGACGCAAAGAACGCGGAGATTCGCGGAGAAGAAAAAGGCGGGAATTAACACAGAGTTCGCTGAGTTAGGAACACCCTTCGAGGCTCAGGGTAAACAGAGGGCACGGAGTTGAGGATGAGGACTGTTGTTGCGGCGGTGATTGAGCGGGAGGACCGGAGGCTGCTGATTGGGCAGCGGCGGAAGGATGATTCTTCGCCTTTGAAATGGGAGTTTCCTGGGGGGAAGGTGCGGGAGGGCGAGGCGGCAGAGGCGGCTCTGGCGCGGGAGTTGCGCGAGGAGTTGGGCGTGACGCTGACGAAATCCGCGGAGATCGGGCGCGTGCGGCATCAGTATGCGGCCTCGCCCGATGAACTAGAGATTCGATTCTTTGCGGCGGCGATTGCCGAGGGCGAGGGGAGGCCGTTGTGTTTCGAGCAGATCGCTTGGGTGTTGCCAAAGGAGTTGGGCGAATACGATTTCTTGTCGGCGAACCGGGAGTTGATTGCAAACTTGGCTACCGGGCGGATCAAACCGGCGGAGTTGCTGGAACGCTCCTAGTCTCCTTGAAGGTGGCTTGCAAGCGGCGGATACGTTTCAGAATGGCCTGAGCGACTCTTGCATATCAGCACTAGGGTGCGTAAGAATTTGCAATGGAACGAAATGGCGACGACGAAAAGCGGCGAGTGCACGAACTGATCTTTGATCCGGTTTCACGTGCGTTTGCCAATGCACCGATTGATGACGAGCCCATCACCGCAGAAGAAGAGGCGGCGGTAGAGGAATCATCGCGCGAGTGGCTGAAACACAACAAAGGTATCCCGCATGAACAGGTCTTGGCCGAGCTTGGTATCACTCCAGAAGAGATCGAGCGGTTCATGAAATCGACGTGAAAGCGAATCGTTTCACGCCTTGCTGAACTGGGGCGCAGCAATGCTGCGCCCCTACGAACACTAGGAAATTACGGGGTTTGGCTTTTCGGGATCGATGCTGAGGTCTTTTATGGCTTTGGTTACGACGCTGGGCTCGATCTTGCCATCTTGCTGCAGTTCGTGCAGGGTTGCTAACGCGATGAAGCGGTGGTCGACCTCGAAGAATTCGCGCAGGGATTGGCGGCCTTCACTGCGGCCGAAGCCGTCGGTGCCGAGAGTAGCCATGCGGCGCGGCATCCATTTGCTGACCATGCTGGGGAGCGTCTTGATGTAATCGGTGGCGGCCACGAGCACGCCGGGAGCGTCGGCCAAAGTTTGCGTCACATAGGGGACGCGCGGTTTTTCGTCCGGGTGCAGGCGGTTCCAGCGCTCGGCTTCGACCGCATCCGTGTAGAGCGCTTTGTAGCTGGTTACGCTCCACACATCCGCGGCGACGCCGTATTTTTCTCCGAGAATATCCTGCGCTTGCAGTGCTTCGCGCAAAATCGAGCCGCTGCCAAAGAGTTGCGCGCGCACCTTGGATTTTTTATTTTCGCTGGCGCGGAATTTGTACAGGCCGCGGAGAATGCCGTCTTTCACATCGCCTGGCATCGGCGGCATAGCGTAGGGCTCGTTCATCAAAGTGATGTAGTAAAAAATGTTTTCGCCGTCTTTGTACATGCGGCGAATGCCGTCTTGAATGATGACGGCAATTTCGTAGGCGAACGCGGGATCGTAGGCGAGCAGATTGGGCACAGGCAGCGCCAGGACGTGGCTATTGCCGTCCTGGTGCTGCAAACCTTCGCCAGAAAGCGTGGTGCGGCCAGCGGTGCCGCCGAGCAGGAAGCCGCGTGTGCGCATATCGGCGGCGGCCCAGATAAAATCAGCGATGCGCTGGAAGCCGAACATGGAGTAGTAGATGAAAAAGGGAATGGTGTTGATGCCGTGCGTGGCGTACGCAGAGCCCGCGGCTATGAAGGAGGCCATGGAGCCGGCTTCGGTGATTCCCTCTTCGAGAATCTGGCCGTCCTTCGCTTCCTTGTAATACATCAAGGTGTTGACATCGACCGGTTGGTAGCGCTGCCCAACGCTCGAATAAATGCCGGCGGTGCGGAAGAGCGATTCCATACCGAAGGTGCGCGCTTCGTCCGGAACGATGGGCACGATGAGCTTCCCCATTTCCGGATCGCGCAGCATTTTGCGCAGCATGCCAACGTAGGCCATGGTGGTGGAGACTTCCCTGCCCTCACTGCCGTCGAAAAATTCCTTGAAGAGTTCGTCGTGATCGGCAACCAGCGGCTGCGAGCGCACGCTGCGCTTGGGAACGTAGCCGCCCAGGGCTTCGCGGCGGGCGCGCAGGTACTGGATTTCGATGCTGTCTTCGGCGGGACGGTAGAACGGGACTTCGATGCAGTCCTGGTCGTTCAGAGGAATGCCGAAACGCGAACGAAATACCTGAAGCTCCTCTTCATTCAGCTTTTTCTGCTGGTGGGTGACGTTTTTGCCTTCGCCAGCTTCGCCGAGGCCGTAACCTTTAATAGTGCGCGCGAGGATTACGGTCGGCCGGCCCTTGTGCTCGACCGCGGCTTTGTACGCGGCGTAGACCTTGCGCGGGTCGTGGCCGCCGAGACGCAGGCGGCGCAGCGCTTCGTCCGGAAGAGGCTCGACGAGCTGCAGCAGGCGCGGATCACTGCCGAAGAAATGCTGGCGCACATAAGCGCCGGATTCGACAACGAGCTTTTGGTATTCACCGTCGACGAGCTCGCCCATGCGCTTGACCAGCAAGCCCTCGGTGTCGCGCTCGAGAATGGGATCCCACTCGCTGCCCCAGAGAACCTTGATGACGTTCCAGCCCGCGCCGCGGAAGGCGGACTCGAGTTCCTGAATAATCTGCCCGTTGCCGCGCACCGGACCGTCGAGGCGCTGCAAGTTACAATTCACGACGAAAATCAAATTGTCGAGCTTTTCACGCGAGGCGAGTGTGATGGCGCCAAGGGATTCCGGCTCATCGGTTTCGCCGTCGCCCAGGAAGGCCCAAACTTTGGCATCCGTGGCGGGCTTGAGACCGCGGTCTTCGAGATAGCGGCTGAAGCGCGCTTGATAAATGGACATCAACGGGCTGAGGCCCATGGAGACGGTGGGAAATTCCCAGAAATCGGGCATGAGCCATGGGTGCGGATAGGACGAGAGGCCGCCGCCGGGCTTTAGTTCGCGGCGAAAATTTTCCAGCTTTTGCACGGAGAGGCGGCCTTCGAGGAAGGCGCGGGCGTAGATGCCGGGCGAGGCATGTCCCTGGAAATATACGGTGTCACCTTCGAACTCAGGGGTGCGCGCGCGGAAGAAATGGTTGAAGCCGACTTCGTAGAGCGTGGCGGCGCTGGCGTAGGTGGAGATGTGGCCGCCGATGTTGTGCTCGACGCGATTGGCGCGCACGACCATGGCCAGCGCGTTCCAGCGAATCAAGCTCTTGATGCGGCGCTCGAGTTCCTGATCGCCGGGGAACAGCGGCTCGAGGCGATTGGGAATCGTGTTGGCGTAAGGCGTGTTCGCTGTGAATGGGAGATCGATGCCGGAAACGGTGGCGTGCGCGCGGAGGCGCTCCAGAATTTCCGTGGCGACTTCGGGGCCGCTGGATTCGAGGAGAGAATCAAGCGACTCGAGCCATTCTTGCACTTCCAGGTCGTCGAGTCCGTGCGGTACCGGAATGCGCGTCCCATTATCGGCAGTGGCGCCGCTGTTTACGGTAGTCCCGTTCACCAGAGTAGCTTCATTATTCATAACGTCCGACCGGTCCCTGTTCATTCGATTGGCCTGAGGCATGGCGTTTCCCGCATCACGTCAAAATTTATTTCCATCATTAGCACAATAGAATACACCGGAGCGCGAAAGTCTGCACGAGTTCTGAGTGGGCGGGTTGACGCGGTCCTCTTGCTGAATCCTATTGATGTTGCACGCAGCCTTGAAAGCGGCGGCCCTTCGAGGCTCCCCTCGAAGCTCGGGGTAAACCAGACCGCCGCACCCCAAAAACTACAGTGTGCGGCCGCCGTCGACGACCAAGATGTGACCGGTGATGAAGGTCGAATGGATGAGGAAGGAGACGGCGTCGGCAACGTCATCGGTAGTGCCGGTGCGGTGCAGGGGGGCGCGGCGGATGAAGTCGGCTTCCCAATCGCTGGGATCGCCGGACATTGTTATTGTGCCGGGCGCGATGGCGTTGACGCGGACTTCGGGCGCAAGCGCTTTGGCGAGGCATTTGGTCAGCATGATTACGCCGGCTTTCGATGCGCAGTGCGGGATGTAGCCCGGCCATGGCAGGATGCCGCCGATGTCCGCAAAATTGATGATGACGCCATGCGACTGTTTCAGCAGCGGCGCGGCGGCTTGCGCGCAGAAAAAGGGCGCTTTCAGATTGGTGTCCAGCGCGGTGTCCCACATTTTCTCGGTCGTGTCGTCAAGGTGCGCGGGAAGAAAATTGGCGGCGCTATTGACGAGGATGTCGAGCCGCCCGAAGTGTTCCGCGGTTTGTTGGAAGAGGCGCTTAATTTGAGCGAGGCTGCCCACGTCGGCCTGCACGGCGACGCTCTTTCGTCCGAGTTTTGCGATTTCGGCGACAGCGTCGTCCGCTTCGGGCCTCGACCGGTTGTAATGGATTACGACGTCGGCGCCTTCCGTAGCCAGGCGCACGGCCACGGCGCGGCCGATGCGCTTGGCGGCGCCGGTCACCACCGCTACGCGACCTTGCAATCCAGCGTTCATCCTGAGCGGAAAGGTAGCACAGGACAGCCCCGCCCGCAGCGGGCAGGCAGAAATGGCTGTCCCACTCGAGGGTGCTAGAATCAGCGCGCCCGGAAGGAGCATCGATGAAACTCGATTTGCTGGCCATTGTTGCGCATCCCGATGATGCCGAGCTGACTTGCGGCGGCACGTTGATCAAGATGGCGCGGCGCGGCTACAAAACCGGCATCCTGGACCTGACGGCGGGAGAAATGGGATCGCGCGGCACGCCGGAAACACGCGCCAAGGAGGCGGCCAAAGCCGCAAAGTTGCTGGGCGTGGCGTGGCGCGGCACGCTGGGCGTGCCGGATTCCGACGTGCAGCCGGCGCGTCAGCACAAGCTAAGACTGGCGAGCGTGATTCGCGAGCTGCGCCCGAAAACGGTGATCCTCCCCTACTGGGAGGCTCGGCATCCCGATCATTATCATGCTTCGACGCTGGGCTACGAAGGGTGCTTTCTTGCGGGATTGAAGGCGTTGCCGATTGAGGGCGAAGCGTATCGCCCGTTCAAGATTGTGTACTCGACTTCTTTCGCGGATGTGCGGCCGACGTTTGTGGTGGACATTACCAAGGAATTCGAGCGGCGGCGCAAGGCCATTCTGGCGTTTGCTTCTCAGTTTCGGCCGGTTAAAGGCGAGGCGAAGGGCAACGTCTTTTTGGCGATCGATCGTTTGGAAGATGAGATGAATCAGTTGGCGCGGCACTATGGGCAGATGATCGGGGTCAAGTACGGCGAGGCGTTTCTGACTAAGGAATTGATGTCGGTTGAGGATTTGGTGGGTTTGCCGGTGCGATCGATTTGATGGGCGTTGTCTGGCGGCTAAAGCCGCGGGGATGCGCCCTTCGAGGCTCAGGATGAACTAAAGCGCACCCCTACAACTTTTCTTCCTCTTGTGCCGGAGAGAAACCGGGGATGCCGTGGCCGTTGGAGTTTCGCTCGGCGCGCACGCGAATCAGCGCTTCTGCCTCCGACCCCGATTTCCGCATAACCACAATGGTGCTAAGGGCTTCCGTATACAGGCGGGTCACTAAGTAAATGTCCCGCGTACCGTCCTTCTTCCAAAGCTGACCAATCTGAATCTTCGAGACGCCCATACTCAGATTTGACTGTAGAAGGCCCGGACCACGAGTGTCAACTTGCGCCTGCCGAGTGTTGCGTAGAAACCACACGGTACGCGCCAACGTAGGATGCCCACCCTGCTTAACCCTGGCGGGAGACTTAACTGGCCGTAGCCCCTTCGCCACGGGAAACCTTCGGCTTTCCTTTTACATCGTACTCATGACAGCAGTACTACGTCCAACCCGCAGTAAGCGGGTGTATACTCGAAGCAGGCGCAGCGGAGGCACACCATGAAAGATATCCTAGGCAAGGCGCTGAGGTTCGGACTCCTTGCCACCTTGGCGGGTGGCACGGTACTGGCGCAGAGCCCTCCGCCGGCACCCGATCCTGCAAAGTCGCAACCGCCGTCAGAGCAGAAACAAGCCGGGCAGGCGCAGCCGGTCGAGCAGAAGGACACGGTCAACCCGAAGAATTCCAAGGAAGACGTGGAAGCCATTGGCAATCGCGGCGTCGGCAAAGGTATTAACCTCTATTCGCTGGAGCGCGAGATCGCGCTCGGCAAGGGACTCGCGCAAGAAGTGGAGCGCTCTTCGAAGCTGATCGACGATCCCGTTGTCACCGAGTACGTGAATCGCGTGGGACAGAACCTGGTGCGCAATTCGGATGCGCGCGTTCCCTTCACCATCAAAGTCATCGACTCCGACGAAGTCAACGCCTTCGCGCTGCCGGGCGGATTTTTCTACGTCAACAGCGGCTTGATCCTGCGCGCGCAAGAAGAGTCTGAGCTTGCTGGCGTGATGGCGCACGAAATTTCGCACGTGACCGCGCGCCACGGCACGCGGAACGCAACCAAGGGCGAGTTGATGCAGTTTGCTACTATTCCGCTGATGCTGCTTGGTCCGGTTGGATGGGCCGGCTACGGAATCTACGAAGGCTTGAACATCGCCATCCCGCTGACGTATTTGAAGTTTAGCCGCGACGCCGAGCGGGAAGCCGATTTCCTGGGTTTGCAGTACATGTACAAAGCCGGGTACGATCCGAACGCGTTCGTGACTTTCTTCGAGCGCATCCAGGCGGACGAGAAGCGCCGTCCAGGCACGATCCCCAAAGTTTTCTCGACGCACCCTCCGACGCCGGACCGCATCGACAACGCGCAAAAAGAGATCGCGCGCATCCTGCCGAATAAGCCGGAGTACATCGTGACCACTTCCGAGTTTGACTCCGTCAAGGGCCGTCTGCGCAACATCATGTTCGCGCGCAAGGTGCAGGACAACACCCCGGGCAAGCCGACGCTGCGCACCCGCACCGAACAAACGGACAAGCAGAAGGGTCAGACCGGCAACGATCCCAACTCCACCGACGATGA
>Ga0137415_10002664_pt1 | contig 17689 bp, 16 predicted proteins | sample CZODoug3_1_1_16f_FD_183082 | JGI IMG/M metagenome (GOLD analysis project Ga0137415, IMG submission 183082) | Vadose zone soil fungal communities from Angelo Coast Range Reserve, California, USA - CZODoug3_1_1_16fungal (Hybrid Assembly) | ecosystem: Environmental > Terrestrial > Soil > Vadose...
ACGAAATGTTATAGGCGAGGACGATTTGGGTCAAGCGATATTGGTATTTGGCATCGGTGTCGGCGATGTCGGCTTCGAATTTCCTCTTTGGAGCGCCGCACGCCAGCATCCGCGCCCGCGAGTTGCGCGGCCAGCTCGGGGATTTCCAGGACCGCGATCCTCTGGCCTGCCTGCACATGGTCGCCGACATCGACGTAAATCACCTTGATGTAGCCGGCCACCTTGGCATGAACGTCGACATCCTGAAACGGTTTGAACTCCCCAGCTACGGTCAGTGTGGTCCCGACGCTGCGGCGCTCGGTGTGTGCGACTGCCGCGACGGTTTCCGCCGAGGTGGCAATCGGATGATTCTGATCATCAGCTTCGGTCGGCCCGCGCCCAATCCAGCGCCAGGCCAAGATGACGATCACCAAGAGCACGGCAACAATAATCCACAGCTTTTTTTTCTTCATGAACTGTATCCCTGGCAGGCTGCGTGACCTGGCAAGATCTGCTTTTGCAGGTTCCGTACACCTGCAGAATTTTTAAAAGGGCCTGACCAATGGTGACTCGCCGCCGGTTTCATCCGGGGGCGAAAGCTCTTCAGTTCAGCGGAGTCGAAAACCGGCTAGAGAGCAGGCGGCGGCCGGAACCACAGGCTCGAGCCGAGAAACTGCTGCGTGGGAGAGACTACTTGCGGAACGAGTTCGAAGGCTTGAGAGGAGACTTCCGGAAAAGAAGCGAGTGGTTCGATAGCGGCAGTCGTATGTGTTGAAAGCTGGTCTCGCCCGTCTGCAGGAGAGAAGTGCTGCAACTCTGAAGCACCTACCGTGGCGCGGTTACTCGCCGGATGGCGAACATGCAAACCACCCGCCGAACTTGGCGCCGCTATGTATGGGTTGTAAAGCAGGAAAAGGGCCAGGAAGAAACTAACCCATACGCGCCATCGCGGCACTGCAGTGGGCTCGGGAGTATGTGTGGACGGATCCATCTCTCTTACGACAATAGTAGCACTGCCCGGCTGGGTCAAGGGGATGCCTGGACGATGCCTGCAGCGAGTTGCAGAATTCAAGAGGGGGAGATGGGGACCGGAGCCAGGGGTGCACCGGTCCCCGAGGTAGGACTTTACGTGAAGATCAAGCGCGCTCAGTCTGGCAGTCCGGGGTCACGCCCGAATCAAGGCCATGTGAATTTTCCGTGATGGCTGAATCCCCGGCAGAACACGGATCGGCCTGGCCAGCCTGCTCGGGGCGGACAGTGTAACCACGGCCGTGGCGAACGTCGAGACCACGAACCCAAAAGATGATGTCCTCGGCAATGTTGGTGGCGTGGTCCGCGATGCGTTCGAGGTGGCGCGTGGCAAGAATGAATTGAAGGCCCGGGCTCACGAGCGTGGACTCTTTTGTCATGTGCTGCAGCAAGTGTTCGAAAATGCGATCGCGATATCGATCGACGACATCGTCACTTTCGAGAACCTGCGTGGCCATCTCGACGTTGCGGAAAATGAGCGCGCCGAGGCTTTTGGTGACCATGGCACGCACGGCGGAGGCCATCGGAGCCAGTTCTTCGGGAACCTGCGCGCCTTGCATTTCGCGCAGGGAGACCACCCGCTCGGCGAGATTCACGGCGAGATCGCCGATGCGCTCGAGGTCGTTGGTGATTTTCAGGGCGGCGACGATGAGGCGCATCTCATCATCGGTAAACGAGCCTCGGCGGAGCAGGCGGATGGCGTGTTCATCAATGACAATTTCCATTTCGTTGATGCGGGGCTCGAGGAGAAACACTTCGCTGGGGAGGGCGGAGGTGCGAGGGTTTTCCAGGCTAACGATGGCGTCGAGCGCGCGGTTCATGGCGCCTTCGACGGTGCGCGCCATGGAGACGAGGTAGTTCACGAGCGTATCGTAGAGCACGACTTCGCTAAGTCCGGCAATTGCTGCCATGGGTCGCCTTTCGGAGCGGAGGGCGGGAAGTCACACTCTCGCTCGTAAGCAAGATTCTGAGCTGGAAATGGTTACAGTTTGTTCACAAGAATGTGAAAATGCGGGAAAAGATAAGAGTTAGGGGCGGACCGACCCGCCGGAGCCGCGCCGTTCAGTCAGCGCGCGGGGCGGAGGATGGCGCGCTCCGGGTCGAAGATGGGAACGGTGAAATGGAATTGCGAACCTTGGCCCACTTCGCTCTCGACCCAGATGCGGCCGCCGTGAACTTCGACAAGATGCTTGGAGATGGAGAGCCCCAGCCCGGTGCCGCCGACTTCGCGGGAACGGGCCACGTCGACGCGGTAGAAGCGCTCGAAAATGCGTGGCTGGTCCGCCTGCGGGATGCCGATGCCGGTGTCGGAAACCGTGAAGGTTACTTCGGCGCCGTCCGCTGAAGCGCTGACCATGATCTGGCCGCCGGCCGGAGTGTATTGCATCGCGTTGTCGAGCAGATTTTGCAGAACTTCGGCAAGGCGGCGGCGGTCCGCGGCGATGTCCGGCAAACTCTGCGGCAGGTTGACGGATATATGCAGATCTTTTTCGGCGGCGGGGCGCGCCGTGGTTTCGATGCAGCTCTCAACGAACTGGGAAACGCTCAGCCGGCGGATCTCCAGTTCCAACCGGTCGGCATCCATTTTCGAAAGCTTGAGCAGATCGTCGGTGAGCCGCGCGAGACGCCGGGAGTGCTCGAGAATGATCTCGAGGAAGCGGATGCGATTTTGCGGGTCGTCGATGGCGCCGGCGAGAAGCGTTTCCGCAAAACCCTGAATAGCGGTGAGCGGCGTTTTGAATTCGTGGGAAACGTTGGCAACAAAATCCCGGCGGACGCGCTCGAGTTTGCGCAGCTCGGTGATGTCATGCAGCACGATGACCGCGCCGGAAGTCTCCGCGGCGCTGACCGATGCGACGGTAACCGCAAAAAAGTGCTGGCGCAGAGTGCCGGTGACGATTTCGGATTCGACGCGGGGCTGGCCTTTCAAAACTTCGCGAACCGCCTCGATCAGTTCGGTCTGACGCACCACTTCAACGAGCGCGCTCCCGGATTGCGGCAGCACATCCAAGCCCAGGATGTCCGTGAAGCCTCGATTGGCGAAGAGCAGGCGCTCAGAAGCATTCACGACGGCCACACCTTCCACCATGCTTCCGAGAATGGCGGAGGAAAGATTGCGTTCTTCAGTCAGCGTTCGAATGGTGCGGTCAAGCCGCGCGGCCGTCTCATTGAACGAAATTGCCAGAGCTTCCAGCGCATCGCCAGAGCGATCTGCTTCAAGCGGACGAAAATCGCCTTCCGCTACCCGACGAGAAAACATCTGCAAGCGTTCGACGCGCCTCGAGAAAGACCGGGAGATCAGCAACGAAGCGATGCCGGTCACGAGAAGCATGACCACGGATGCCAGCCAAAGCCGACGGCGGAATTCCCAAAGCGCCTGGTCCACCGTCTGCAGCGGCAAGGCAAAGCGCAAAACCACGGGCGGACCGCCAGCAACGGATAAGCGCACGGCGTAATACAAGAGGTTGTTATCGACCGTGACGCTGTGCCGAATGGACTGGCCGTCGCCTTTAGCAAAAGCATCGCGGATCTCCGGGCGACCGGCATGGTTTTCCATGGTTCGCGGATCGGATTGCGAGTCCGCCAGCACCTGGCCATCGGAGGCGATCACAGTGACACGAACGTTGCTCGCCGCCATTTTCGCAGCCCAACCACGAAGGGCGACGAAGTCCTCGGGATGGGACGGAGAGAGCGATGAAGGCGGAGGAGGATTTGCGAGCGCGATGCGCGCAATGGCGGCGAGCTGCTCGAAACCGGCACGCTCGTAGTCGCGCCGCAGGGCACGCTCGGCATAGAAATCGACGGGGAGCAGGACCGCGATCAGCAGGGCGAAAAAGGCAAAACCGAGTTTCCAGAAAAGATTAAGCCGCACGGGTTTCAAAAAGATAGCCCGCGCCCCGGACGGTTTTCAAATGCGTGGGGTTTTCAGGATCGGACTCGATTTTTTCACGCAGGCGCCGGACGTAGACGTCCACGCTGCGCGGCGTCACGAATCGATCCGTTCCCCAGACCGCATCGAGCAATTGATCTCGAGTAAAGACGCGGTTTGGGCGCGAAGCCAGGTAATAGAGCAGCCGGAATTCGAGCGTGCTGAGCGGTACGGGCTTCCCGGAATGGCTCACGCGATAGGACGCCGGATCAATCGCCAGCTTGCCGATCTCAATGGTGCGCGGCGCATCAGCGGGCGGCTCGGCACGGCGGAGCAGCGCCTTGACGCGCGCGAGCAATTCGCGCGGGCTGAAGGGCTTGGTCACGTAATCGTCGGCGCCCATCTCGAGCCCGACGACGCGGTCGGCTTCTTCGCCGCGCGCCGTAAGCATCAGAATGGGCAAACGATTGAGCGAGTCATCCCGGCGAATCTCCCGGCAAATTTCCAGGCCGGAAAGCTTGGGGAGCATGAGATCGAGAAGCAGCAGATCGGGTGGCGTTTTTTTTAAGGTGCTCAGGCCGGTGCTGCCATCATTGGCAGAACTGACCTGAAAGCCTTCGTTCGCGAGATTGTAACGGACCAGTTCGACGATATCGCGGTCGTCTTCGATAATAAGGATGCGTTTCATGCAAGTTGAGCGTACCGCACGCCGGCTTGGCGGCAGTGTACCGTAGGACGGCGAGTTGCGATAGGCATTAGGAAGTTTTTGGTCACTCGGGATTTGGCGTAACACGGCTGATTGTCGCAGGTGCATGGTCCAACATGATAACGCAGGGCTTACACCAATGTGAATGTAGTGTGAAAGCCGAAAGGCTTAATCGCTGCTCGTAGTTGTGAAAGCCAGGGCCAGAAGCGTTTTTTGCTCCAACTCATGCGCCTTGGCGGAGCCGGTTGCCGGGCTGGCGCTGGCGGAACGCTTGACCGACCGAAAGTTGAGCCCCCTGGCTTTTGCGAGGCGTTCAAATCGCGGCAAAATGTAACCTGCGGCGCCCATGTTGCCGGGTTCTTCCTGAACCCAGACAATCTCGCGGGCGTTAGGATGCTCATCGATGGCGGCGGCAATTTCCGTGCGCGGGAGCGGGTAGAGCTGGTCGAGAAAGAAAATGGCGGTACTCGTGTCCTTGTCCTGGGCGCCCGCAGAGCGGGCGACGCGGCGGCGGCGTTCGGCACGCAACTCATGGCCGACTTTTCCGCTGGCGATCAGGATGCGCTTCGCGTCCTGCACTTCGCGGTCGGGAACCAGCGGCAGGAAGCGCGGTTTCGTGAATTCCTCGATTTGCGAGCTGGCGTCGGGATGGCGCAGCATACTCTTGGGGGTGAAGACGATCAACGGCTTGCGCCACAAGCGACGAACTTGACGGCGCAGCATGTGGAAATACTGCGCGGCGGTCGAAGGCTGGCAGATTTGCATGTTGTCTTCCGCAGCGAGCTGCATGAAGCGCTCCATGCGCGCGCTGGAATGCTCCGGCCCCTGGCCCTCGTAACCGTGTGGCAGGAGCATCACAATCCCGGCCGGCAGATTCCATTTGTCCTCGCCGGCGCTGATAAACTGGTCGATAATGACCTGCGCGCCGTTGGCAAAATCGCCGAACTGAGCTTCCCACAGAACGAGGGCCTCCGGATAATCGCGGCTGAATCCGTATTCGAAACCGAGGCAGCCGGCCTCGGAAAGAGAAGAGTTGTAGATTTCGCAGAACGCCTGATTGGGCGAAAGGTGGCAGAGCGGAAGGTAATCGTGCTCGGTCACCGTATCGACCAGCACGGCGTGGCGCTGGTTGAACGTGCCGCGTTGTGTATCCTGTCCGGTGAGTCGAATGGGATTGCCTTCCAGAACGATGGACGCAAACGCCAGCGCCTCCGCGAACCCGTAGTCTACGGCGCGCTTTCCGTGGCCCATCTCGGAGCGTTGTTCGAGCAGCTTCACGATCTTCGGATGAACATGAAAGCCGTCCGGCACGCGCACCAAGCCGGCGGTGATTTCTTCAAGCCTTTCAGGAGAGAGGCCGGTGTCCACTTCATATTCCGGCTTGTAGCGGCCGTGGCTATAGGGCGCCCAGTACTCCGGCAGCTTTCGGAGATGCGGGATCTTTCTCAGCGCGCGGGCTTTGGTCTGTTCTTCTTCGTATTCCTTGCGAACTGTTTCCGCAATCCGCGTCGAGTCGATGCCGGTGCTTTCAGCATAAAGCTTCCAAAGCGGCGCATGATTTTTGATGCGCTCGTACAAGAGGGGCTGAGTGATCGTCGGGTCGTCCACCTCGCTGTGGCCGTGACGGCGGTAGCCGATGAGGTCCACGACGACGTCACTGCCAAAAGTGGCGCGATAATCCGCGGCGAGTCTGCCGATGCGCACAACAGCGTCAGGGTCTTCCGCGTTAACGTGGAAGATGGGCACGGACTGGCGCTTAGCTAGGTCTGAAGCGAAGCGCGAGGAATGCTCCTGAATAGGCTTGGTCGTGAATCCGATGAGGTTATTCACGATGACGTGAATCGTGCCGCCAACGGTGTAAGCCCGCAGGTCGGCAAAGTTAAGCGTTTCCGCCCAGATGCCCTGGCCGGCGAAAGCCGCGTCGCCATGCATGACTATAGGAACCACTTTGTTCAGCGTTTCGCTGGAACGGTCGACGTAGGGCCCGCGCAAGCCGTGGCGCGTCTGCTTGGCGCGCGCGCGGCCAACGGCGACGGGATCAACGGCCTCCAGATGGCTCGGATTCGAAACGAGGTGAATGCCGATTTCCTTGCCGCTGGTGGTGACGTAAGTGCCGGTAGCTCCGACATGGTATTTCACGTCGCCCGCACCCAGTACGCTGCGCGGATCGACGTCTTCGAAGCCGGAGACCACTTCATGGGGAGACTTGCAGGCAGCATGAACCATCACGTTGAGGCGCCCGCGGTGGCTCATGGCCATGATCGAGGATTCCGCGCCGTGTTCGCCGGCTTCGTCGAGGACCGAGTCCAGGAGCGGAATTAACGCGGTGACGCCTTCGAGCGAGAAACGCTTGGTGCCCAGGTAGCGCGCTTGCAAAACCTGTTCGAAAAGATCGGCGCGAATCAGCCGCTCGAGAATTTTGTGCTGATCAACTGGGCTGGACGGAGCTTCGAGCCGCTCAGCGATCCAGTGCCGTCGCTCCGGCTCCGACAGATGCATGAAATCGGCGCCGATCGCGCCGCAGTAGACGCGGCGCGCTTCCTCAGCAGCCTCTCCGGTCAGGGCATCCAGGTCGGGGTGCTTCAACGGCTCAAACAAGCCGAGGGGATCGAGGGTTGCCTCCAAGTAGCCCCAGCGGCGGAAAGCATCGAAAATCCGCTCCCGGTCTTCGTTGCTGGCTGGCTTCGCGGGGCTGCTCGCCGCGGTTTTTTTGGCCGCCTTTGGCGTTCTTGCGAGGCGCTCTTCTTCGAGAGTTGTACGGTGTGCCATCAATCTGCTCTTTGAACCTCTATTTTGCCACAGAAGGCAACGGGCTGCTCAGTAGCGGCCCTTTCAGTTTCCGCGCCAATACATTCGATGCAGCGCAAACCCGCAGGAATACAAGCCGCGTAGCCCCTCTTACAGTGACTGAATGAGAGATTCGAGACGGAGGGCGATTTCTTCCGGAGATGTGCCGTGAGCAAAAGTTACCGGTGCGCCGATGCGGACGGTGATTTCGCCGATGTGGGCGAGGCGGCGATGTTCGCGCTTCATCTGCCAGACACCGTCCAGGCGAATAGGAATGACCGGGATATGCAGATTTTCTGCGAGGAGGCCGATGCCGCTTTGAAAAGGAGCCATGTGGCCGTCTTCGGAGTTATTCACTTCACCTTCGGGAAAAACGAGCACGCTGTAGCCGCGGTCGACGGATTCGCCGGCGAAGCGGAAGCTCTCGCGGAAGCCGGAAAGCTGCGGGAGCGGGAAAACGTTGAAGAGCAGGGTAGCGAGCCCGTAGCCGAGTTGATAAGCCCAGCGCTTGGAGAAGAACCAGTCTTGCGGTGGGCGGCGCATATTTTGCAGCGATTCGCCGCCCATGGCTGCGGCCAGGCGGTGCCGGTGCCGCAGCGGCACGGCGGCGAGGATCAAGCCGATGTCGGCGCGCCGCGTGATGTGGTTTGAGACGATGAGCACTGGTCCGCGTGCCCCGCGAAGATTCTCCCGGCCCACGATGCGCGGGTGGCCAAGGATCTGCGTGGCGGGCCAGACGAGGGCGTAATAGACCGCGAGCCGCAGCCAGCGAATGGGCTCGCGCTGCGTCCAGCGCGGATAAAGGTACTCTGTGCGGCGCGCGGCCGGCTGTTGCAAGACACGCTCGACGTCGGCAACGGTCTTGGCATTGGCGAAAGCGGTTTCGTTTAGTTCCACGTGAAACTTTTCCTCGAGGGCGCTTAACAGCTCCACGCGGTCCAGGGAGGAAAGGTTCAGTTGCTGTTCCAGGTGATTTCCGGCTTGCGAGCCTTCGCCGCTCGACATGCTAAAGCGTTCCAGGAGTTGGTCGAGCGTGCGGCGGGACGAGGAGGCCGGACTAAAATCCGCCCGTAAATCTTCCGGATCAACGGCTTGCCGTCCGTCGAGGATTTGCGTAGCCCAGGCAGAAATGACCGGGAGCCGCGGCTTACCCGTAGGCGTGCGGGGAAAATCAAACTCCGGCCAGATGAACCATGTTCGAATGCGCTGGTATTCGGCAAGCGAGGCGTTTGCGCTATCGATAGCAGCGCGAGCGGCGGAACGATCCGTGTTATTCAAAAGGAGTATTGCGCAGGGCTCGGAGTTGCCGCCGCTTTCGATGGGAATGACCACGCAATCGCGCACCCCGGATTGCGTGCGGAGAGTAGCTTCCAGGTCCTCGGGATATACGTTGAGACCAGCGGGCGTGACGATCACATTTTTCTTGCGGCCGCGGAAACGCAGATTGCCTTGGGCATCGAGTTCGCCAAGATCGCCTGTGCGCAGCCAGCCTTCCTGTTCGGCGGACCGAACGGCTCCTTGCTCCCAATAACCGCTGGAAACATTTTCGCCGCGGACGAGGATTTCGCCGTCTTCGGCGAGCTTGAATTCGCGGCCCGGCAAGATTCTGCCGACAGATCCTTCCGTGGCGCGAAAGGGATGATTCAGGCTGATCAAAGAGGCTGTTTCCGTCATCCCGTAACCTTGAACAACGGCATAGCCCATGCGTTTGAAAAAGTCCTCGGTTTCATTTGAGAGCGCGGCGCCGCCGGAGATGAAGGCCCAAAACTTCCAGCCAAAACGCCGGTGGATTCTGCGAAACATCCAGGCGCGCTTGAGAAATTTCCTGCCTCTTGCATTTTCGAGGGTGCGCTTCAGCCACCGTGATTTCCCCTGGCCTTCGATTTCCCTCTCAATGCCCGCATGAAGAAGATCCAGCATGCGTGGCACGGCGATAAGCGCCGTGGCGCGTTCTTGCTTGATGGTGCGCATGATTTCGCCCGGATTGCTCGACGGTTCGAACACCACCGCGGCACCAAGAAGCGGCGGAACAAATAGCGCCATGAATTGTCCGAAGACATGGCTGAGCGGCACCAGCGTGACAAAGCGCAGCGGATGAAACCAACGCTCGTATTTCCGATACTCTTCGATGCCGCGTTCCAGCGGCTCCAGGTTCGCCAGAAAATTTCCGTGGGTCAGAACAACGCCGCGCGGCTCGGCGGTCGTCCCCGAGGTGTAAAGAATTTCCGCAATGGTGCTGCGTGTAGATTCATCTCCCGGGTCCACACCCGCATCTGGGGCTGGCTGAGGGCTTGCCACAACGTCCTTAAGATCGTTGATGATCATCGACGGTGGTGCGCTGGGCAACTCCATCTGTTGACGATCGCGCAAGATGAGTTTCACGCCAGCATCCTTGACCGCGCGCTCAACGAAATCCGGCGACGCAGCGGCGTCCATCGGCACAACGACAGCGCCACGCAAGAGGATTCCCCAGTAACAGGCAACCCACTCGGCAGAATTGGGTCCCCAGAGAAGAACGCGATCACCTGGAGCAACCCCGTGCTCGGCTAGCGCATAACTCCAAGAGAGAACACGCGCGTAAAGCTCTCCATACGTCAGTTTTTCCCGACGGTAGCCGTGCCTTTGGACGACGGCCACTTCGCCGCCAAAGCGGGCAAATTCTGCGAATAAACTCAGAAGATTCTTTCGGGGCATAAGTGCTGTAGTTTCTTTGCCTCGGATATGGGTCGATTCTACGCCCGAAGCGGTGGCGCGGGCTTCCATGGCGGGCACGCAATCCGATTGCGCAGGAGGGTGCATCCCATGCCATAGGGCACTTACCGTGCCACAAAGGAACAAGCCCTTGCATCTGAGTAAAAGCCGCTGAGCGGAATTCGCGGGTCTCGGTTACAATGTTAACTTGTGGTCTCTGCTGTACGAGGAGATCGTGGGGGCCTCGGAATACCCCTATCCATTTCTGGAGATAAGCAGGCAAGATGCCGGTACCGATTTCACAGATGTGGACGGTGGCAACCTACGTCCTCAAGCAAAAGCTGAAGGGACGTAAGCGCTACCCGTTTGTGCTGATGCTGGAGCCGCTGTTCCGCTGCAATCTGGCCTGCGCGGGCTGCGGCAAAATCCAATATCCCGCGCATATCCTAAAAACAGATTTGACCCCGGAAGAGTGCTTCAAGGCCGTGGACGAGTGCGGCACGCCGATGGTTTCGATTCCCGGTGGTGAGCCGTTGATGCACCCGGAGATCGACAAGATCGTCGAAGGCTTGGTCGCGCGGAAAAAGTACATCTATCTCTGTACCAATGCGCTGCTCCTGAAGGAAAAACTACATCTTTTCAAGCCCAGCAAATATCTGACGTTCTCGGTGCACGTGGACGGGCAGAAAGAACACCATGATTTTTCCGTTTGCCGCGAGGGCGGCTATGAGCTGGCCATCGATGGCATTCGCGAAGCCGTGAAGCAGGGCTTCCGCGTCACCACAAATACGACATTGTTCGATGGCGCTGATCCCAAAAGCGTCCGCGCGTTTTTCGACGAAATGATGGAACTGGGCGTCGAAGGCATGATGCTTTCCCCCGGCTATTCGTACGATAAAGCGCCCGACCAGAAACACTTCCTCGGCCGGGCCCGCACGCGGCGCTTGTTCCGCGCCATTCTATCGAACCGCAAGAAGAGCTGGCAGTTTAACCAATCCAAGCTGTTCCTCGAGTTTCTGATGGGCAAGCGAACCTATGCCTGCACGCCATGGGGAATGCCGACGTACAACGTTTTCGGCTGGCAAAAACCCTGCTACCTACTGCAGGACGGTTACGTAGATACGTTTCAGGAACTGCTGGACGCCACCGAGTGGCAGAACTACGGCACGGAGTCCGGCAATCCCAAGTGCGCGAACTGCATGGTGCACAGTGGATACGAAGCTTCGGCGGTGGACCATACCTTCAGCGGCCTGCGTGGACTTTGGGCGACAGTAAAGGCTGAGCTCTCCACCAAATATAACGACTCGGATGCGCTCGCAATGCTGAACGAACCGACGCAACCCGTGCATTCCTACAACCCTCTTGTTCAGATCCAATCGGACAAGAACCAACTTGAAGAAACGCGTGCATGACAGGTCCGCGCCACGCCGACCGGCCCAGCCACGTCGCTCAGTTTACGGGCGCCAGTGCTTTGGAAGGATCTCCGCTCAATCCCGATACTCTGGAAGTCGCGCCTGGCACCGTCCATGAAAGCGTACAAGGTTGGGTGCCCAAACTGGCCACCGAAGAAGAGTTGCGCATCGCTTTGGAAAAAGCCTTCGACTATCGCGGCGATGTGACGGTGACTCTCAAAGATAATTCAAAAATCGAAGGTTACTTGTTCGACCGGACGACCGGGCCGTCCCTTTCAACCAGCTTTGTGAGAATTCTACCCAAAGACTCCCATCAAAAAGTGAAGATTGCCTACTCCGATATAGCGGCGCTAGCTTTCACCGGCAGGGACACCGCTGCCGGAAAGAGCTGGGAGGCTTGGGTCGGTAAGTATTGGCAAAAGAAGGCTTCTGGTGAAGGAGATTTGAACCTTCAGCCCGAATCCCTAGAGTAAGGTGCTATCGCCCACCGCTACCCACTGCAGGACCTTGGAAACTGTATAACAATGTTATTTTCATACATTTACGTGAATTAGGGCGTTCTTATCCCCCGCTTCGTAGCCGTGGACAGATGGGCCTTTTTGTGGTACTATAATTATCGCGATTGTTGCTCTTGGAATACTTTGTGGCATGTTCGAGGCTCTGCAAGGACCACCTCTTAAGTCGCCAGGAACGAATCGGAGCCGCAACGCAATTCCAATATCGTCAACTTCGGCCCGGCCGGGGTTGCGCGTGTGAGGCTGGCAAGTGAAGGAACAAGGAACAGTTAAGTGGTTTAATGCTTCAAAGGGCTTTGGATTCATCCAGCGCCAGACGGGAGAAGATGTTTTTGTGCACTTCTCCGCGATCACGATGGACGGTTACAAGACCCTCAACGAAGGTCAGGCTGTGGAGTTTGAAGTGAAGAAGGGCCCCAAGGGTCTTCAGGCTGAGAACGTTACGGGCGTCTAGCCTTTGCTAGAAAAGCTTCCGACAGGTTCGGGGGCTATTTTTCCACGAGATTCGAATCAAGGTTATTAGCGAGAGCGGTCAAGGAGGACGTTGTGCAAGTAATGCAGGAAGGTCAGACCATCAAGCACGAAATGTACGGCCTGGGTATTGTGACTGCTTCCGACCAGGAACGCACCGCTGTGGATTTTGACGATCATGGCGCCAAACTGTTCGTCACCAGCATCATGACCGCCGAACTAATCGGCGAAGCACCTGCTACTCCGCCGAAGACCAAGCGTCGCCGCAAGGCCTCCACGGCCGCCAAAGCCGCCAAGAAAGCCGCAGCAGCGACCGCTGCCGCCGCCAGCCGCTCTTAAGTTTCTGTAATCCAATCTGCATACTCCAAGTGCCAACCCGGCGCAGGAGTGTCTCTGCATGCATTTCTCGCCCAGGTTGCACCGGTTGTGATAGGTTCTGAATTATGAAACGCGTGGTCATCATTCTTGGAGTCATCTTCCTGGTCCTGGGTGTGATTGGACTCGTCCACCCTGTTTTCAACTACCACCAACAAGAAGAGGTGGCCAAAATCGGTCCCATCAAAGCAACCGTAAACGAAGAGAAATCTTTGGAGATCCCGCCTGCGGTCTCGATAACGCTGTTAGTAGCCGGCATAGGGCTTGTGGTATTTGGACCGCGCATGAAGCAGTAGTTTCTTGGTCGCATCACTCTCCACTGGTCTCATTCAGCTCTCGACCGTACGGTTCAACGCTTACCGCTACGCTTCCCAGCACACCAAACGCGTTGACATCCCTTCAACGCAGGACTAAACAAGAAGCTAGAAAGTCCGTCCCAGGGGAACGTGTTTCAAAACGGAGAGAAAGATGAAAAAAGATACGCCGAAGTTCGTCTTGGGGCTTGGTGTGCTCATTGGGGGTCTTTTCGCGGTTTCTTCGCCGCTGCAAGCGCAAAACGCGACCGGAGTAACCGACCGCGAAATCGTCATCGGATCGTGTTCGGCCCTCGAAGGACCCTCGCATTTCCTGGGGACAGAAACCGTCACGGGCGCCAAGGCTTATTTCGCCATGATCAACGATGCTGGCGGCGTCGACGGACGGAAACTGAAACTCATCACCTACGACGACAGTTACGACCCAGCGAAGACCGAAGCGTGCTTCAACCGCCTGATGGAGCAGAACGTTTTTGCGCTCGCGTTTTTCGTGGGCACTCCTACGGCCGTGAAGTACATCCCGATGGCGGAGAGCAACAAGATTCCTCTGGTTGGATTATTTACCGGCGCGCAGACGTTGTATGTTCCGCTGCGCCACTGGATCGTGAACGTTCGCGCCTCCTATTTTGATGAAACCCGCGAACAGATTGACGGCATGTGGGGAACGCTTGGTTACAAGAAAATCGGCGTAATCTATCCCGAGGATGCCTTTGGCGCAGCGGTGCTCGACGGTGTAAAGACCGCTCTAAAGACCCACGGTGCCGAGCCAATCGCGGTCGCATCGTACCAACGGCAGACGGCGCAGGTGGGTGGGGCGATCGACACCGTGAGAGCGGCTAAGCCGGATGCTGTCGTGCTTGTAGGGCCCGCGAATACGGTTGCGCCTATCCTCAAGCAGGCGCACGCCAAGGGTTGGAAGCCGCTCTTCCTCACAGTCTCGTTTGTCGGCACGGACGACTTAATCGCCGAGGCCGGTGCCGACTCCGACGGCATCGTGATTACGCAAGTCGTGCCGCCCTACTACCTAACCGATTATAAGACCGTCGCCCTCTATCGCCGCGAGTTGACGAAATACTTCCCCTCCGCGCAGCCCAACTTCGTAAGTCTGGAAGGCTTCGTCGACGCGATGGTCTTGGTGGAAGGGCTTAAACGCGCAGGGAAGGACTTGACGCGCGAAGGGCTGATTCGAGGCATCGAATCCATCCATGAGCATGACCTCGGCCTCGGACCGCAGCTCAAGCTGAACTATTCGTCGAAAGAACACAAGGGGTTCGACCACGTTCTTCCGACGGTCGTCCGCGGCGGCCGCGCTGTCCCTTTCACGGATTGGTCCACGGCCGTGCCAAAATAGGCTTCGCGTTCGAACTCTCGGGCCAGAGAGAATAAGCCCCTAAAAGACTTGCTCCTTGTCTTTGACCTCACCAATCTTCCTGAACGAATCGTTTTCGAACACGAAATACGAAGTGCGCAGATAAGCTCCGCCGTCCTTACCTGTAATATTCGCACCGCGAATCTCTAGCAAACGGCTGTTAGGGCGACTCTCGATGCCAGACGGCTGGAATGCCGAGAAGCAAAGCATCCAGTATTCCCCACCTTTGCCGCGCAACGAAGTTGGGAGTTCGATGACTTTTCCGGTCGCAAGGTCGATCATTCCCCCCTCAAGACACTGAGTGCCGCATCCCCAGATCGCGATGCGATAATGCCCCGCAAAGTTGGGCGGTTGCAGAGCAGCGTAGCGGAATTGACCGCGAAACATCCTGACAACTGGTCTGTCGAGCATTACCTTAGGGGGTGAGCCGGCCCATCTTTCGGTCTCGGGAAAGTCTTCGAAACGAGGTAGCTTGGCATCTTTCGCAACTTGAGCAAAAGAAGAAAAACCGAGAACTAGAAGGAGCGCAACCACTGCTGCGTATTTCATGGTGGTTCGGCTAACTTGTCGCGGATTCGGCCATGTCGAAAGCGTGGTAAGAAGAACGCACCAGCGGGCCGGCTTCGACGTGTTTGAAGCCCAGGGCTTCGCCCTGCACCTTGTATTCTGTAAATTCATTGGGATGAACGTAGCGAACGATGGGCAGATGCTCGCGAGTAGGCTGCAAATACTGTCCAAGCGTGAGGATATCCGTGCCCTGGGTTGCGAGGTCCTCCATCGTGGCGAGGACTTCGTCCTTTTCTTCTCCAAGCCCCAGCATCAAGCCCGTCTTCGTTGGCACTTCCGGATGCGCTTCCTTGGAACGGCGCAGCAGTTCGAGCGACCGCTCGTACACCGCACCCTTGCGGACCTGCCGGTATAGCCGCGGCACGGTTTCCGTATTGTGATTGAGAATGTCCGGTCGCACCGCAAGAACGACGTCCAGCGCGTTCCAGTCTCCGCGAAAATCAGGAATCAGCACTTCGACTTTGCAGCCCGGCACGCGCCGGCGAATCTCCTTGATAGTGCGGGCAAAGATATGCGCACCGCCGTCGGGCTGGTCATCACGATTCACGGAAGTCACCACCGCGTAGCGCAACCCCAACCTCTCCACGGCCTCCGCCACGCGAAGCGGCTCGTCCTCATCCGGCGGACCCACAGGCTTACCCGAGGGCACCGCGCAGAACCCGCAAGCGCGCGTGCAGATATCTCCCAGAATCATGAAAGTAGCAGTGCCATGTTCCCAGCACTCGCCCATGTTGGGGCAGCGCGCGCTTTCGCAAACCGTGTGCAAATCGAGCGTGCGCATCGTGCGCTTCAGATCCTGAAAGCGCTCGCCACCAAAAAATTTGACTCGCAGCCAATCCGGCCGCGGATGCGAGTTCGGCGCAGGCACCGGCATCGCCGGTGAATTCGAGATGATATGGAACGGTGTGGCCATTGGCTTGGGCGCGAAACCCTTATTTTACGCGGTTCTCCCGCCTCAATCAAACTGGACACTTTAGCTCGTAGCGGCACGGGCAAACAAAACCACGCAGTAGAATCAAACTCAACGGATCCCGCGTGGCTGTTCTTCTCTTGCGACCGGGAACTTCTGTAGAGCGTTGGGCGTCCAATTAGACGAGTTCAGGGGGTGCCCGATGACTCGCTCGTTCGTACTCGCTTTTAGCCTTTTGGTATTCTCTTCGCCCGCGCTTGGTCAGGCCACGCCAGCAGAGTCGCCGACGCTCCAGGCAATGCTGGCAGAGATTCGTCAACTGCGTCAGGACCTCCAAACGTCCGCCATCGCCGCAAGAAGGGCGCAGATTCTCATCTACCGGTTACACGTACAAGAGGCCGCCGTTGCCCGTGCTTCCCAGCGGCTGGATGAAGCGAAATCGTCAGCCGAGCAGTTGCGGGCTAGAACGAAATATCAAGAAATTCAGATCAAGCAGTATGAAACCCTGAAGAATCGAGCCGAGAATGCCGCCCAACGGCAGCAATTCGAGGACGCGATCTTCGAGCTCAAGGCACAAACGGAAGCGTTGGCGGTCGAGGAACAAGAGGTGCATATGAAAGAAACGGAGCTCGAACAGCAGTCCAGAATTGAGCAGGCAAAACTCGATCAGCTACAGGATGAACTGGATCGACTCGACCGAGCAGTCATGAACGCGGCCCTGCATACGGCGAGCTCTCATCAATAGAGTTGCCTTCCTTGATCTACGGAAGCAGCCACGCCATCAGAGCGGCTGGCGGGAAGAGCGGATGAAATCACGTAGCACGGTAACGTTCGGGCCATAAGCGCCGATGCGTCCGGCGTCCACAGGCAGACCGAGCCGCTCCGCAAGGTCGAGATCCACGCCTGCGTCGTCCAGCTCCGACAAACTGAAACCCTGCGCAGGCAATACACGATTAATTCCCGTCGGATACACCGGCCGAGGCGGGCGGTGACGCCGCCAGGGGCGCCGCGCCAGCTCGTAAAACTGTTCCCAATCGCGTTTGTGCCAAGTCGTCATTTGTTGCTCGGCCCCGATCCGCTCGGAACCATCCCATCTACTAATACGCTTGCCTCAACCCTTTTGATGCAGGCGCGGCCGATAAGGTTCACCAATCTCCTGCCGCGTCTTCTCTTCCAGGGAACAGCACCACTGTGCTCCGGCCTATTCATACTCCATAAACCGGTCGGCATCTTATTTTCCTTGCCTGTTGTTTCAAACACGTTACGGGACAAATTGTTTCGTGTTGACCAGCGCGATCTCCGTCTTGCCCACACCTACCCGCGCCGGGCAATATCTCAGTCACTGGCCTCTAATTGGATTGGACGAGCCAAGTCTCCGAACGTGAGAGCCCTAACGGCAGATGGTTGACACAAAACTACCGCTGCGGATTTTCCAGAGAGGACTGAAGCGCCCTGACCCAGGCCAAGGCGCTCCACTTTCAAATTCGAACAGCCTGCCTACCAGCGATTGCCACGGTCGCCGCGATCTCCGCCGCGCCCGCCACCGCCACCATGGCCGCCACGCCCACCGCCGCCTCCGCCATGGCCGCCCCGTCCGCCTCCGTAACCACCGCGCCCGCCTCCACCGCCGCTTCCGCGCTCTGCCTGGGGACGTGCTTCATTCACCACGAGGTTTCGCCCGCCGAAATTCTGACC
>Ga0137415_10002665_pt1 | contig 17689 bp, 16 predicted proteins | sample CZODoug3_1_1_16f_FD_183082 | JGI IMG/M metagenome (GOLD analysis project Ga0137415, IMG submission 183082) | Vadose zone soil fungal communities from Angelo Coast Range Reserve, California, USA - CZODoug3_1_1_16fungal (Hybrid Assembly) | ecosystem: Environmental > Terrestrial > Soil > Vadose...
TGCCCGCCGCAGGGCGGGTCGGTGAACCAGTAGCTGCCGTCCGGATGCGGGACGACATCGTTCGGCGAGTTGAGCCGCTTGCCGCTGTACGAATCCGCGATCACCGTCACGGAGCCGTCGTGCTCGTAGCGGACCACCCGCCGGGTCAGGTGCTCGCAGGAGAGCTGGCGGCCCTGGAAATCGAAGGTGTTGCCGTTGCTGTTGTTGGCGGGGGTGCGGAACACCGTGACCCGGCCACTATCTTCGAGCCAGCGGAGCTGCCGGTCGTTCGGGATGTCGCTCCACACGAGGTAGCGCCCCTGGCTGCTCCAGGCCGGTCCCTCCGCCCACAGGGCGCCCGTCCACAGGCGCTGGATGGCGCTGTTGGGCTGCGCGTAGTCGTCGAAGAGCGGGTCGACGCTGATGACGTCGGGATCCGTGAAGTAAGTGGTGGGAGCGCCCCGGGGACTGAAATCGCGCGGGGGAGTGGTGATCGTGCTCGGCGGTCCCTGAGGCCCTCCCTGGGCCAGGGCCAGGCCCGGCGCGAGAGCCGCGCCGCCCGCCAGCACTCCGAGACCCTTGATGATCCTCCGCCGTGACATCAAGCTCTGGTCCCGCCCATCGGACGCTTCAGGCATCATGACAGGCCTCCTTCTGAAGGAGATTCGCGGCAACCTTGACGCGCAATGCCATCCAGCCACCCTGCCTTGCCTCGAGCGGCGCCACCGTATCAACCGTCGGCGAGCCCGTCAACTCCGAGAGCTCACGCGCGGCCGACGATGATACGATCGGCCCGATGAGCGAACACGGCCGGCCCTCGAACTTCGTCCGCGAGATCATCGAGGAGCACAACCGCACGGGCCGCTTCGGCGGCAAGGTGATCACCCGCTTCCCGCCCGAGCCGAACGGCTACCTGCACATCGGGCACGCCAAGGCCATCTGCCTCGACTTCGGCCTCGCCCGCGACTACGGCGGGCGCTGCCACCTGCGCTTCGACGACACCAACCCGACCAAGGAGAGCCAGGAGTACGTCGACGCCATCATGGCCGACGTGCGCTGGCTCGGCTTCGACTGGGGCGAGCACCTCTACCACGCCAGCGACTACTTCGAGCAGCTCTACCAGTGGGCGGAGGAGCTGATTCGCAAGGGCAAGGCCTACGTGGACGACCTCTCGGCCGACCAGATCCGCGAGTCCCGCGGCACCCTGACCGAGGCGGGGCGCGAGTCGCCGCATCGGAGCCGCTCGGTGGAGGAGAACCTCGATCTCTTCCGCCGCATGCGCGCGGGCGAGTTCCCCGACGGCAGCAAGACCCTGCGCGCGAAGATCGACATGACCTCCGGCAACATCAACCTGCGCGATCCCGTCATGTACCGGATCCGCAAGGCCACCCACCAGCGCACGGGCGACGCCTGGTGCATCTACCCCATGTACGACTGGGCCCACGGCCAGTCCGATTCCCTCGAGGGCGTGACGCATTCCATCTGCACGCTCGAGTACGAGGACCACCGCCCCCTCTACGACTGGTACCTCGACGCCCTCGGCATCTATCACCCGCAGCAGATCGAGTTCGCCCGCCTCAACCTCTCGCACACCGTGATGAGCAAGCGAAAGCTCCTGCGCTTGGTGGAGGGCGGCCACGTCAGCGGCTGGGACGACCCGCGCATGCCCACCATCGCCGGCCTGCGCCGCCGGGGCTACACCCCCGAGTCGCTCCGCGATTTCTGCGACCGCATCGGCGTGGCCAAGTCCGACAACACGGTGGAGCTGGCCCTCCTCGAGCACTGCGTGCGGGAGGACCTGAACAAGCGCGCGGAGCGTCGCATGGCCGTCCTGCGCCCGCTCAAGCTCACCGTGGAGAACTACCCCGAGGGCAAGGTCGAGGAGATGGAGGCGGTCAACAACCCCGAAGACCCCTCCGCGGGCACGCGGAAGGTGCCCTTCAGCCGGGAGCTCTGGATCGAGCAGGACGACTTCCGCGAGTTCGCCCCCAAGAAGTACTTCCGGTTGACGCCGGGGGCCGAGGTCCGCCTGCGCTACGCCTACATCGTCCAGTGCACCGATTTCAAGAAGAACGCCGCGGGCGAGGTGATCGAGGTGCGCTGCCGGTACGATCCCGCCACCGTGGGCGGCGACAGCAAGGGGCGGAGCGTCAAGGGCACCATCCACTGGGTGTCCGCGGCCCACGCCGCGGATGCGGAGGTGCGGCTGTACGAGACGCTCTTCACCAAGCCCGATCCGGACGCCGAGGAGGATTTCACGGCCGCCCTGAATCCGCAGTCGCTGACCGTGCTCTCCGGGGCCAAGGTGGAGCCGGCGCTCGCGTTCGCGCCGCCGGGCACGCGCTTCCAGTTCGAGCGCACCGGCTATTTCAGTGTCGATACGCGCGATTCGGCACCCGGCCGCCCGGTCTTCAACCGGACGGTGGGGCTGCGGGACACCTGGGGCAAGATCGAAAAAGCCTCGAGCTAGGAGAAATGTTCATGCGACGCTTCCGCCCTCTTCTCTCCGCGCTCCTCGCGCTCCTTCTCCTGCCTGCCGTCCTCCTCTCTCCGCCGTCGGTCCCTCGGGCCGGGGCGGCGGGCCCGGAGGGCCAGGTGGTCTGGGGCGTCCACATCACGCTCGCTCCGACCTGGTTCGACCCCGCGGAAGCGAGCGGGATGATCACGCCATTCCTGGTTTACTACGCGCTCCACGACGCGCTCGTGAAGCCCATGCCGGGACAGCCGCTCGCCCCGAATCTCGCCGAGTCGTGGTCGGTCTCCAAGGATCATCTCGCCTGGGAGTTCGTCCTGAGAAAGAACGCCCGCTTCCACAATGGCGAGCCCGTCACCGCGGAGGACGTGAAGTTCTCCTTCGAGCGCTACCGGGGGGCCGCCAACAAGACGCTGAAGGAGCGGGTGGTCGCCGTGGAGACGCCGGATCCGGGACGCGTTCGCTTCCGGCTCAAGCAGCCCTGGCCCGATTTCCTCACCTTCTACGCCAGCGCCACGGGGGCGGGCTGGATCGTGCCCAAGAAGTACGTCGAGAAGGTCGGCGAGGAAGGCTTCAAGAAGGCGCCCGTGGGCGCGGGCCCCTACAAGTTCGTCTCCTTCACGCCCGGCGTGGAGCTGGTGCTGGAGGCCTTCGATCAGTACTGGCGCAAGACCCCGAGCGTCAAGCGCCTCGTCTTCAAGGTCATCCCCGACGAGTCGACGCGGCTGGCTGCCCTCAAGCGCGGCGAGGTGGACATCGTCTACTCGGTGCGCGGCGCCCTCGCCCAGGAGCTGCAGCGCACCTCCGGCCTCGCCCTCAAGCCCGTGGTGATCCAGGGCACCTTCTGGCTGTATTTCCCCGAGCAATGGGATCCGAAGTCGCCGTGGCATGACCGGCGCGTGCGGCTGGCCGCCGCTCAGGCCGTCGATCGCCAGACCATCAATCAGGCCGAGACGCTGGGCTTTTCCCGGATCAACGGCAGCATCATCCCGAGCACCTTCGAATTCTTCTGGCAGCCTCCCGCCACCGCCTACGATCTCGCCCGCGCCAAGCAGCTCCTCGCGGAGGCCGGTTATCCCAATGGCTTCGATGCCGGGGACTACTTCTGCGACGCCTCCTACGGCAACCTGGCCGAGGCGGCAATCAACTATCTCCAGGCCGCGGGCATCCGAGCCAGGCTCCGGCCACTCGAGCGAGCGGCCTTCTTCAAGGAGTACGCGGAAAAGAAGTTCAAGAACATCATCCAGGGCTCGAGCGGCGCCTTCGGCAATGCCGCCACCCGTCTCGAGGCCTTCGTGGTGACCGGCGGCACTTATTCCTACGGTGGCTATCCGGACATCGACGGGCTCTTCCAGGAGCAGGCGGCCGAGCTGGACAGGAAGCGCCGCGAGGCAACCCTGCATCGGATCCAGCAGCTCGTCCACGACAAGGTCATGTACGCGCCCATCTGGGAGCTCGCCTTCCTGAACGGCGTGGGGCCGCGCGTTCAGGAGAGCGGTCTCGGTCTCATCGGCGGCCACGCCTATTCCGCCCCGTACGAGGACATCAAGCTCAAGGCCAGGTAGGGGCGGGCCGCGGGCCCGCAATGCCCTTGACGGCCGCGGGGTGCCCCCGATAGTATCGTGGTCGCAAGTAGATGGCCCTGGGGGATTTCTCACGGGAGGTGAGCGTTATGAGCTGGGAAGCGCCGGACTTCATCGAAGTGAAGATGGACGCTGAGATCAACTCGTACCAGGACGACTTCGACCGCGAGCAGGACGACCGCTTCTAGGGCGGATCAACCGCCCGATCAGCGCCGACAGCCCTCCGCCCGGCCATGTGCGAGCGGGGGGCTGTGGTGTCTCTGGGGGTCTATCGTGCGCATCCGAGTGCTGGGCGCCGCGGCGGGCGGCGGCTTTCCCCAGTGGAACTGTGGCTGCCCGAACTGCCGGGGGGTCCGTGGGGAACAAATCCGGGCCACTCCCCGCACCCAGGAATGCGTGGCCGTCAGCGCCGACGGCGAGTGCTGGTTCCTGTTGAACGCCTCTCCCGAGATCCGTCACCAGATCGAGAGCTTCAGCGGGCTGCACCCACGCGCGCCCCGGCACTCGCCCATCGACGCCATCGTCCTCACCAACGGTGATCTCGACCACACGCTCGGCCTGCTCTCGCTCCGCGAATCTCACCCGCTCGTCGTCTATGCCACCGATCGCGTGCGTCGCGGCTTCACCGAGGGCAATGTCCTCTATCGAACGCTCGAGCGCTTTCCCGAGCAGGTGACCTGGCGGTCTCTCAAGCTCGGACGAGAGGCGGCCCTGGCCGGCGTCGATGGACGAGAGAGCGGCCTCTTCATCGAGGCCGTGGCCGTGCCGGGCAAGCTTCCCATTCATCTCGAGCCGCTCGGGGCCGGCGACCCCGAGGACAATATCGGCCTCAGGATTCGCGAGGCCGCCACGGGGCGACGGCTCGCCTATTTCCCGGCGGCGGGCGGTCTCACCCCGGACGTGCGGAACGCGCTCGCGGGGACCGACTGCGTCTTCTTCGACGGGACCTTCTGGTCGAGCGACGAGCTGCCCGCGCTCGGCCTCGGGACCAAGCGGGCCGAGGACATGGCGCATCTGCCCGTGGGAGGCGAAGGCGGGAGCCTCGCCGCGCTGCGCGACGTACCCGCGCGTCGCATCTACATCCACATCAACAACACCAATCCCCTGCTGCGTGACGACTCCAAGGAGCGAGCGGCGGCGGAGGCGGCGGGGTGGGAGATCGCCGCGGACGGCATGGAGGTCACCCTGTGACGGTACGGCCCCCGCTGTCGCGCGACGAGCTCGTCGCCTGGGTCCGCCGCGAGGGAGAGCAGCGCTACCACGATCACCATCGCTACCACGCGCTGATGCACGAGGGCCGGCTGACCAAGCTCCAGCTCCAGCAATGGGTGCTGAACCGCTACTACTACCAGACCCGCATTCCCATCAAGGACGCCGTCATCCTGTCCAAGTCGGAAGATCCCGCCTTCCGCCGCATGTGGATCCGCCGCATCCGCGACCACGACGGCGACGAGGCGGGCGGCGAGGCGGGGCTCGACCTCTGGCTGCGTCTGGCCGACGGGGTGGGCCTCGACCGGGAGGAGGTGGCGAGCTGCCGGTCCGTCCTGCCCGGCGTCCGCTTCGCCTGCGACGCCTACGTCGATCTCGTGCGCGAGCGGAGCCTGGTGGAGGCGGTGGCCTCCTCCCTCACGGAGTTCTTCGCCCCCGACCTCATGTCGAAGCGCGTGCTTGCCTGGGAGAAGCACTACCCGTGGGTGAGCGCGGACATGCTGGCGTATTTTCGCTCGCGCGTCCCGCGCGCCCGGCGCGACTCCGAGGAGGCCATCGACTTCGTGGTCGCCCACGCGACCACCCACGAGATGCAGGAGCGCTGCGTGGCCGCCCTCATCCGGAAGACGGAGATTCTCTGGCACCTGCTCGATTGCGCGTTCGCCGCCTACATCGAGCCGGGCTGGGGCCCAGGGGGAGCCCGCGCCACCTGATGGACGCCTCGAGCCGGCCCCGCCTCGCCCCCAAGGCTCGCCTGCGCTTCGATCGCAAGTCGTCGCGCTACATGCTGCTCTACCCGGAGCGCGGCCTCGTGCTCAATCCCACCGCCGCCGACGTGCTCCAGCGCTGCACGGGCGAGCGCACCGTCGGCTCCATCGTGGAAGAGCTGGCCCAGAAGTACGGGCACGAGCCGCCGGCCGTGGAGCGCGAAGTGATGGACTTCCTCCAGACCATGGCCGATCGCGGCCTCGTGCAGGCGGCGCTGTGAGCGAGGCGCACCGCCCCTACACGCTCGTGGCGGAGCTGACGTACCGCTGCCCCCTGCGCTGCGTGTACTGCTCGAATCCCCTCGACTACGGGCGCCACGATCGCGAGCTCGACACCGCGACCTGGCAGCGCGTCTTCCGCGAGGCGGAAGATCTCGGCGTGGTCCAGCTCAACCTGACGGGCGGCGAGCCCCTCGTGCGCGACGACCTCGAGGCCCTCGTCGAGGAAGCCCGCCGCCTCGACCTCTACACCAACCTGATCACGAGCGGCATCCCCCTCCGCCGCGAGCGCCTCGCCCGCCTCCGCGCGCTCGGCCTCGACAATGTCCAGATCTCCATCCAGGACACGGCAGCCCCGGCCTCGGACCGGATCGCGGGGCTGCGCTCGTTCGACCGCAAGCTCGAGATCGCCTCGTGGGTCAAGGAGCTCGGCTTTCCCCTCACCCTCAACACCGTGCTTCACCGCGAGAACCTCGACCGCGTGGAGGAGATCGTCGCGCTGGCGGAGCGGCTCGGCGCCGACCGCCTGGAGCTGGCCAATGCCCAGTACGTGGGCTGGGCGCTCTCCAATCGCGCCGCCCTGCTGCCCACGCGCGAGCAGCTCGACCGCGCCCGCGCCGTCGCCGGCGACGCCCGCCAGCGGCTGCGCGGTCGGATGGAGGTCCTCTTCGTCACCCCCGACTACTACGCGGAGTTTCCGAAAGCGTGCATGGATGGCTGGGGGCGGCGATTCATCGTGATCAGCCCCGACGGCCTCGTCTTGCCGTGCCACGCGGCCCACACCCTCCCCGGGCTTCACTTCGACTCCGTGACGGAGCGGCCGCTCGAGGAAATCTGGCGCGACTCCCCGGGCTTCTCGGCCTTTCGCGGCGAGGCCTGGATGCCCGAGCCGTGCCGGAGCTGCGACCGCCGCGAGCTCGACTTCGGCGGCTGCCGTTGCCAGGCGTTTCTTCTCACCGGTAACGCCGCGGCTACGGATCCCGTGTGCCGTCTCTCGCCCGATCATGGGCTGATCGAGAAGGCGCGCGAAGCCGCGACGGAGACTCAGCCGCCTCCATTCATCTACCGGAGCCTTGCCAGCTCGGCCACGCGTTCCGAACGGTGGGGGGGCCTGGGGGCGGAGCGGCGCTCGCTCCCCCCCAGTACCAAATGAAACGGCGGCGCAAGATGGACGCGAGCCTCGTCATCCTGCTGACCCTGACCGCGATCGCCCTCGTCGTGGCGCTCGCGAGGGATCCTCAGCTCGTAGCGCGCGGCTTCCAGTCGACGGGACGCTTGCTCAGCGGGGTGTGGATCGAGCTCGTTCTAGGATTCGTGCTCGCCGGCCTCCTCGACGTGCTCATCCCGGCCCCCGTCCTCTCGCGATGGATGGGCGGCGAGCAGCTGGGCCGCGGGATCGTCGTGGGCTGGGCGGCGGGATTGATCATGCCGGGCGGGCCGTATCTCGTCTTCCCCGTCGTGGCGAACCTCTTCCGGAGCGGCGCGGCTCCCGGCCCTCTCATCGCTCTTCTCACCGCCAAGACCCTCGTGAGCCCCGTCCGCATGCTCACGTACGAGGCACCCCTCCTCGGCTGGCCTCTGACCCTGGCCCGCCTGATTCCCGGCGTGCTCCTTCCGCCGGCTCTGGGCTGGCTCGGTCAGTGGCTCTACACGCTCTTTGCTCGACGGTGAACTCGCTGATGTCCGCTTGACAAGGTGGAAGGTTGCACCGTATCGTCCCGCCGGGACACGGAGTCCGCGCTCGGCGGACGATTGCTGACTCGGTCCTCACCCATCCTCAAAGGGGAGGCTCATCATGTCGCGCATCATCCCCGCATCGCTCACGGCAGCGCTCGTCATCGGACTCGCGCTCGCGCCCCTGGCCCCGGCCCAGCAGGCCAAGGAGCCGCCTCCGCCCTGGAAGCAGGGCCAGCCCGCCAGCATGGCGGACTCGATGCTGGCGCCCATTCCCCAGCCGCCGGCACCCGCGGCACCCGGTGAGCTCCAGGTCGACAAGATCAAGCTTCCGCCCGGCTTCAAGGTCTCCGTGTGGGCGAGCGGGATCGCCAATGCGCGCGCCATGACCTGGGGCGACAAGGGCACGCTCTTCGTGAGCAGCCGCGTCGCCGGCCAGGTCTACGCGGTGGTCGACAAGGGCGGCCAGCGCGAGGTCAAGGTCATCGCAAAGGGCCTCAACCTGCCCAATGGCGTGGCCTTCAAGGACGGGACGCTCTACATCGCCGAGATCTCGCGGATCACCAAGATGCCGGGCATCGAGAGCAAGCTGGACAACCCGCCGGCCATGGAAGTGGTCTATGACATCCTTCCCCGCGACCTGCCCCATGGCTGGAAGTACCTGGCCTTCGGGCCGGACGGCAAGCTCTACTTCAACATCGGCGCGCCCTGCAACATCTGCATCCCGCCCGACACCCACGCCAACATCTCGCGCATCAATCCCGACGGCACCGGCTTCGAGTACTTCGCCCACGGCGTGCGGAACAGCGTGGGCTTCGACTGGCATCCGGTGACGAAGGAGCTCTACTTCGCAACCCACGCCCGCGATTGGCTGGGCGAGGACGTGCCGAGCGACCGCTTCGACATCGCAGCGAAGAAGGGTCTGCACTTCGGCTTCCCGTACTGCCACCAGGGCGACATCCCCGACCCCGAGTTCGGCAAGGGGCGCTCCTGCAGCGAGTTCGCGGCGCCGCTCATCAAGACGGGCCCTCACGTGGCCGGCAACGGCGTGGAGTTCTACACGGGCTCGATGTTCCCCGCCGAGTACAAGAACCGCGCCTTCCTCGCCCAGCGCGGCTCCTGGAACCGGACACAGAAGATCGGCTTCCGGGTGATGATGGTCACGCTCCGGACCGGTGACGTGCCCAAGTACGAGCCGTTCGCCGAGGGATGGCTCCAGGGCGACAAGATCTGGGGCCGGCCCGTGTACACCAAGCAGATGAAAGACGGCTCGCTCTTGATCGCCGACGACTACGCGGGAGCGATCTACCGGGTCACCTACTCCCGCTAGCAGCCCGTGCGCTCGCTCGTCGGCGCCTCGATCGTTCTCGCCCTCGCGGCGACGATCGGGTCGCCGGCGAGCGCCGCCGACCTCGACGCGGGGCGGCGCAAGTCCGAGCCGTGCGCGGCCTGCCACGGCGGTGACGGCAACTCCACCATTCCCGGCACTCCTTCACTCGCCGGCCAGCCCGTGTATTTCACCCACTGGCAGCTCATCAAGTACCGGGACGGGCGCCGCAAGGATCCGCTGATGTCGCCCTTCGCGCAGAGCCTGAGCGACACGGACATGGCGGATCTCGCCGCCTTCTACGAGGCGCAGCGACCGCGCCAGCGCCCGGCCAAGATCGACGGGGCGAAGGTCGCGGCCGGGCGAGAGCTCGCCGCCCTCCACCACTGCACGTCCTGCCACAAGCCCGGGCTCGTCGGCCAGCAGCAGGTCCCCCGGCTCGCCGGCCAGGACTTCGACTATCTCCTCAAGCTGCTGCGCGGCTTCAAGGCCAAGACCGCCTCCGACCTCGACGGCACCATGACCATGGCCGCTCAGCCCCTCCAGGAGCAGGACGTGCTCAACCTCGTGCACTTCATGGCGAGCCTGGACGGCGAGTAGCGGGCCAGCGCGGCGTCTCGGTCTGCGGAGACGGCGGTTGATAGCCGAGCGCGTCGACGGTGGCGGGCTGTAGGCCGTCGCGGTCCTCATGCGCTCGGCCCATGGCCTCCTTGAGCCGCGTCAGGTCCTCCTCGATGCGCGGGCCCGGATCCTCGCCGAAGAGCGTCGTGATCATGTGGGCGAGCTCGCCGCCGGGTGGATCGTACTGCAGCGACACTCGCACCAAGGTGCTTCCATCGGGCCTGGGCTCGAAATGCACCGAGCCCGCGTGCTCGACGAGCGAGCCCTCCGCGCGCCAGGCAATGAGCTCGTTCGGCTTGTCGTTGATGATCTCCGCGTCCCACTCGACACTTGTCCCCACCGGCCCCTTCGCCACCCAGTGCGACCGGGTTGGCGACTGGACGGACACCGACTCGAGATTCGCCATGATCAACGGCAGGTTGCGGAAGTCACGCCAGAAGCGGTAGACCTTCTCGGCGGGCTCCTCCACGGAGACGGCGCGCTCGACCTTGACGCCGAGGTTGCCGCGTCGACCTTCCTCGGCGCCCGACCGATCGATCCCCAGCGCCCGGTACACCGCGCACTGCCCCCGCAGGCCTCGATACAGGAGCATGGCGCCCGTGCCCGCCAAGGCCCAGCCACTTCGCGATCGACGCAAGAGCCCGAAGGCCAGCAGGCCGGAGCCTGCGAGGACGGAAGCGAGCCGCTCCTTGTGTCCCACATTCACCACGCCGGTCATGCCGGGCTGTCCTTCTTTCGCTGTAGTCACTTTCAGCTCCTTCACTTCGGTTTACGGTTGTCTGTCGTTCGTCGGCCTTCCCGACGCTAGCCGAAATGTCGGCAAGGACCATGCCGGGATCAATACGCGTGGATGTGATCGCCGAAGGCCCGGAAAGACGCTCGCCGACCCTGTTCATCGCCGGGGCCGGGCAGGATGTACTCGGTAAAGGCGGATGGTCCGGCTGATCGATGATCAGCGACCAGAGGAAGAATCCCGGCCCCCGGCCGATTCACGAGAGCAGCCGCCGTCTCGATGCGGGCACAGTAGATGCACCCCGACCGCTGAGAATCTTGGATTCCGACTCTCCGGAGCAGGAGGCTCACAGTGCGCTGGGGGAACATGCGCAGCAGCGGCAACCTCGAAGACCGCGAGGCTTCGGGGCCGGCCTTCGGAGGAGGTCTCAAGCTCGGCGGCATCGGCTTCATCGCCGTCGTGGCCATCAGCTGGTTCCTCGGTCTCAATCCCATGGACGTGCTCGACTCGCTGCAGGGCGGGCCGTCGTCCTCCGCGCCGACGCAGAGCGCGCCGCCCCCCGCGGCCGGGCCGGGGGCCCGCGACGAGACCAAGGACTTCATCGCCCGGATCCTCGGCGACACGGAGGACACCTGGAGCGCGCTCTTCAAGCGGATGGGTGGTGAGTACCGTCCGCCTCGGCTCGTGCTCTTCCGGGGAGCAGTGGACTCCGCGTGCGGCCTGGCCAGCTCGGCCGTGGGCCCCTTCTACTGCTCGCCGGACCGCCGCGTCTATCTCGACCGTTCCTTCTTCGAGGACCTGTCGAGGCGATTCGGGGCGCCGGGCGATTTCGCCCGTGCCTACGTGATCGCCCACGAGGTCGGGCATCACGTGCAGAACCAGCTCGGCGTCATGGACAAGATGGCCGCGCAACGTGGCCGCGCGGGAGAGACGCGGAGCAATGCGCTGTCGGTGCGGCTGGAGCTGCAGGCCGATTGCTTCGCGGGGGTCTGGGGTCATTTCGCCAAGGAAAGGAACCTGCTGGAGCCGGGTGACGTGGAGTCCGGCCTCGCGGCGGCCGCCGCCATCGGCGACGATCGCCTTCAGCAGCAGTCCCGAGGGCGCGTCTCGCCGGAGTCCTTCACCCACGGCTCCTCGGCCCAGCGGGTCCGCTGGTTCCGGGCCGGCCTCGACTCCGGTGACGTGGGCCAGTGCAATACCTTCGAGAGCGCCCGGCCCTGACGGCGGGACGCCCACATCCACGGTGGGCGCCTACGGCACGAGCATCTCGGCCGTCCAGCCGTGGGCCGTGCGCCGGAAGAGGCGGCGGTCGTGCAGGCGATCGGACGGCGAGCCGTGCCACACGTCGATCTCCGTGGGCCAGAGACACACGCCGCGCAGGCTCTCGGGAGGCGGCACGGCGGCGGCGTTGGGCCAGCGCCGGCCGAGCTCGGCGATGCCCTCGAGGAAGGCGTCCCGCGAGGCCACCGGCGCGCTCTGCGGCCGGTAGGCGTCGTAGTAGTGCTCGAGCAGGCGCGAGCCGAGCACCTTGCGATCCCACCAGAAGCGGAGACGCTCCGGGTCCATGGGGCGAAGCTCGCCGTAGACGCGGTACTGCCGCTCCACGCTCGACCAGAGAATGGTCAGCGAGCACTGGCCGCCCTTCTCGATCTGCCGCCACTTGGGGCTCAGGGCATTGAGCAGGAGGCCGAACCCGCGCTCGTCGACGTCGCGGAGCGAGACGGGGCGCGCTTCGGGTCGCTGATGCTCGCCCACCGTCACGAGAAAGCAGACGTCGACATGAGCGTCCTTGCGCCGGCGCGCCTCCTCGCGCGCGGCCACGATCTCCGCGATCGGGTTCTCGGTCACCGCTCGAGAGAGAGTCCGCCCCAGAGGACGGGCTCGGGCACGAGACGCAGGCCGAAGCGCGCCTGGACGGCCGCGCGGATCTCGCCGGCGAAGGCCGCGATCTCCGCCGCGCGCGCGCCCTCGCGGCAGACGATGGCGAGGCTGTGGCGAGTGGAGAGACCGACCGCGCCCCGGGAGACACCACGGGCAAAGCCCGCACGCTCGATCAGCCAGGCGGCGGAGAGCTTGACGCGCCCGTCGCGCTCGGGCCAGCGTGGCATGGCCAGATCCCCGGCCGCCCGCTCCACGCGGGACAGGGTCTCCGCGTCGACGATGGGGTTGAGGAAGAAGGAGCCGCAGCTCCGGGTGTTCGGATCGCCGGCATCGAGGACCATGGACTTGGCGCGCCGGATGCCGAGCACGCTCGCGCGCACGTCGCCGAGGCCCGGCGCGCGATGGCCCCGGGCGGCCAGATCGCGCTCGAGGTCGGCGTAGTTCACCATCGGCTTTCCTCCGGGCTCCAGGCGGTACGTCACGGCCGTGACGACGTAGCGCCCCGCCTCGCCGCTCTTGAAGCGGCTCTCGCGATACGTGAAGCCGCAGTCCCCGGGGGCGAGGGTGACGATCCGGTCCGCCTTCCGATCGAGCGCGCGCACCGCCGTCACCGTCTGCGAGACCTCCTGGCCATACGCGCCCACGTTCTGGATCGGCGTGGCGCCGACCAGCCCCGGGATGCCGCTCAGGCACTCGAGGCCGGCCCAGCCCCGCTCCACCACCTGCGCCACGAGCTCGTCCCACGGCTCGCCGGCCGCCGCGGTGACCTCGACCGAGCCCGGCGCTTCCCGTACCGTCACCCCTCGCATGCGGATGGCGAGCACGAGGCCGTCCAGGCCTTCGTCGGCCACGACCACGTTCGAGCCCGAGCCGAGGACGCACACCGACAGATCGCGAGCGGCGGCCCATCGGCAGGCGGCGAGCACGGTCGCCTCGTCCAGCGCCTCGACGAAGTAGCGCGCCGGCCCGCCCACGGCCATGGTGCACCGGGGAGCGAGCGGGATGCCTTCGAGCGGAATCACTGCACGCGGAGGCGCGGATCCAGGATGTCGCGGAGGCCGTCGCCCAGGAGATTCAGGCTGAGCCCGGCCAGGGTGAGCGCCAGCCCGGGGAAGAGGCTGACCCAGAAGGCCTCGCGGATCACGTTCTTGCCGCTGGCGATGACATTGCCCCAGGAAGGCACGTACGGCGGGACGCCGACGCCGAGGAAGCCCAGGATCGCCTCGGCGAGAATGGCGTAGGCGAAGACGAAGCTTCCCTGCACGAGGAGTGGCCCCACGCAGTTCGGCAGGATGTGCCGGAAGGCGATGGCCATGTCTTGCCGGCCGAGGGCGCGCGCGGCCTGGATGTAGTCGAGCTCGCGGATGGACAGCACCGTGCTGCGGATGAGCATGGCCGTTCTTGGCGTGTAGACCACGGAGAGCGCGAAGATGACGTTCCAGACACCGGGGCCGCGCGCCGCCATGAGGGCGATGGCGAGCAGGATGGCGGGAAAGGCCATGAGGCCGTCCATGATCCGCATGATGATGGGATCGAGCCGTCGCGAATAGCCCGCGGCGAGCCCGACCACGATGCCGCCGATCGAGGTGAGCAGCATGGTGGTCACCCCGACGAGGAGCGAGACGCGGCTGCCGTGGAGCACCAGGCTCCAGATGTCACGGCCGAACTCATCGGTGCCCAGGTAGTGGCCGGCCCCCGGGGGCTTGAGGCGATCAGCCGGCACGAGCCGCATGGGATTGTGCGTGGACAGGACGTCGGCCAGGAGGGCTGCCACGACAAAGACGAGCAGGATGATGACGCCCACGCCGACCGCGCGATTGGCGAGAAGCCTCTGAAGCCAGCGCGAGTCCGAGCGCGGCACGCTCCCTGCTTCGATGCGGACGGGGGCGGCACTGACGGCGTCGGAGGTGGCTTCACTCATAGCGGATACGGGGGTCGATCACGGCATAGAGGAGATCGACGGTCAGGTTGATCAGGACATAGGTGGCCGCGGTCACGAGCACCACCCCCTGCACCACCGGATAGTCGCGCCGAAGGATGGCCGAGATGATGAGGCGGCCGAGGCCGGGAATGTTGAACACGATCTCCGTGACCACGGCGCCGCCGATGAGCACGGCCGTGGTGATCCCGATGACGGTGACCACGGGCACGAGGGCGTTGCGGAAGGCGTGGACGTAGATGACCACGCGGTTCGAGAGGCCCTTGGCCCGCGCCGTGCGAATGTAGTCCTGCTGGAGCACCTCGAGCATGCACGAGCGCGCGATGCGCGCGATCAGCGCGGACTGGTTGAAGCCGAGCGACAGCGCGGGCAGGACCATGTACCTGAGGCCGGCCGCGGGATCGCTGAAGATCGACACGTAGCCCGCGGCGGGCAGCCAGCCGAGGCGCACCGCGAAGAGGTAGATGAGGTTCAGCGACAGCCAGAAGCCGGGAATGCACACGCCCAGGAGGGACATGAACATCAGCCCGCGGTCCCAGAGGGAGCCGCGGTAGGCGGCCGCGATGGTGCCCGAGGGCACGCCGATGATCACGGCCACGAGCAGGGCCAAGCCCGTGAGCACCAGCGTCGGCTCCGCGCGCTCCCAGAGCGCGCGGGTCACGGGCCGGTCGAGGAAGTAGGACTGGCCGAGATCACCCCGCAGGATGCGCGCGTAGAATCCCAGCAGCTGATCGTAGAGGGGCCGGTCGAGGCCCAGGGCCTGGCGGGTCTTCTCGATCTGGGTGGTCGTGGCGTCCGGGCCGAGCATCACGGAGACGGGATCGCCCGGGATCAGGTGGATGAGCAGGAACACGACGGTGACCACCACTGCCATCACGGGCAGGAGGGCCAGGACCCGTCGGACGAGGTAAGGCCCCACGCATTACTTCTCGAGCCAGACGTTGTAGAAGCGGATGCGCTCGGTCTTCTCGTTGAAGCCCTTCACCGTGTTGCGCATCGCGCGGAGCCCGAAGAGATCGCCGTAGCGGATGACGGGCACCTTCTCGTAGAACTGCCGCGTCTGCTGCTCCCAGAGGGCCATGCGCTTCTTCGGGTCCGTCTCCCGGGCCAGCTCGGATTGGATGCGCTGGATGTCCTCGTCGGTGGTCCAGCCCGGCCAGTTGGCCGTGAGGTAGACGTGATGCGTGGGGTCGTAGGCGGCGCCGATGCCGGTCGTGAAGACGTCGTATTCCTTCGAGTTATTGCGCCGCTTGACGAGGGTGGCCCAGTCCACCACCTGGAGATCGATATTGAAGCCCACGTCCTCGAGCTGCTGCTTGGTCAGGAGGGCGAAGTCGTACATCCACTTGTACTCCTGGGTGGTCATGAAGCGGATCGGCTCCTTCTTGTAACCGGACTCCTGCAAGAGCCGCTTCGCCTTGTCGCGATTGTGCTCGTTCCACGGCAGTCCGGTGAGCTTGGTGTGCCACGACGAGATCTCGACCGGCGCAAGGCTCGAGTCCATGCGATAGAACTCGGACTTGCCGCCCGCCACGTTCTTCATGATCGGCTCGATGTCGATGGCGGCCTGCCAGGCCTGGCGCAGCTTCTGATTCGTCATCAGGCCTTCCTTCTTGTTGAAGACCGCGACGAGCCAGTAGTAAGGCTTGGACACGATCGGCCGGGCGTTCGGGGACTTCTTGAGCCGGTCATAGGAGTCCAGGTTGAGATCGTCGGCGAAGTCCAGCTCGCCCGTCTCTACCTGCGCCACGCGGGTCGCCACCTCAGGCACGGGGATCCAGCGGATCTCGTCCACGTAGGCCGTCTTGCCGCCGCCATAACCGTTGGGCTTCTCGTTGCGCGACTTGTAGTCGTCGAAGCGGACCATGCGGATGTACTGATCGGGCTTCCACTCGGCGAGCTTGAAGGGCCCCGTGCCGATGTACTCGGTCGCCTTCTGCTCCGGCGGGAACTTCTCGGCGATCTCCTTGGGATAGATGGCCCCGAAGTTGTTCGGGACCGCGAGCGAGATGAGCACGATGGCCGACTTCTCCTTGAGCCGCATCTCGACCGTGTACTTGTCCACCGCCTTGAGCTCCGAGACCTGGGCGAAGAGGGCCTTGCCATAGATCGACTGCTTCCCCCAGCGGCCGAGCGAGGCCACGACGTCCTCGGAGGTCATCTCCTTGCCGTTGTGGAACTTGACGCCCTGGCGGAGCTTGAAGGTGTAGACGAGGCCGTCCTTGCTGACGGTGTGGCTGTCCGCCAGCATGGGGATGGGCCGATTGCTGCTGTCCAGGCTGTACAGACCCTCGTAGACGTGGTTGGTCAACGTCTCGGTGATGCTGGCGGTGGTCCAGTGGGCATCCAGCGCCGGGGGCTCTCCGAGATTGCCGACCCGGACCACCCCGCCCTTGATTTGCGCATGGGCCGCCGTGGTCAGAGCGGCGAGCCCGAACAGGACCGCCATGCTTGCCGTGAGGAGCCGCCGAAGCAAACCGGATCGCGCCATACCGCCACCTCCATCGAGGGAATACGTACGGACAGGTGCCGTGACTCTGCCTCGACCCGGCGGGCTTGTCAACGTGCCGGTTCGAGCTGCTGTTGGTCTATAAGAATGTCACCCCTTAACTGTTCAGTAAGAATGTCACCCCATGGAGACATGGGAGACATTCACGATGAGCCGAAAGGAAGTGCCCCGGGCCGGGCTGCTCAAGGCGGCGCTGGCCGGGAAGATCAGCAATGCCCAAGGAGCCCACGCCCTGCACCTGAGCGTTCGACAGTTTCAACGGCTGAAGGTCCGCTTCACCGCGGAGGGCGCGCGCGGATTGCTGCACGGGCTACGGGGCCGGCCCTCGCCTCGTCGCTTGACCGCGCCCCTCTACGCCCGCGCGGCCGCGCTGCTGCAGACTCCGTACGCGGGCCTGAATGATTGCCATGCCACCGAGAAGCTGCGCGAGGTGGAGGGCGTGCCCCTCAGCCGCAGCTCGGTCCGGCGCCTCCGCCGCGCCTTGGGGCTGCCCGCCAAGCGCCGCCGCCGGGGGCGCCAGGTCCGCACGCGCCGCACCCCGGAAGCCCAGCGGGGTGCTCTCGTGCAGCTCGACGCGAGCCCCTTCCCCTGGCTTCGCGACGGCGGGCCCCGGCTCGCCCTGCACGGGGCCATCGACGACGCCACGGGCGCCGGCCTGGCCCTCTACCTGCGCCCCACCGAGGATCTGCACGGCTACGTCGCCCTGCTCGCACAGCTCTGCACGCGCTATGGCCTGCCCCTGACGCTCTACGGCGATCGACTCAATGTCTTCGTG
>Ga0137415_10002666_pt1 | contig 17682 bp, 14 predicted proteins | sample CZODoug3_1_1_16f_FD_183082 | JGI IMG/M metagenome (GOLD analysis project Ga0137415, IMG submission 183082) | Vadose zone soil fungal communities from Angelo Coast Range Reserve, California, USA - CZODoug3_1_1_16fungal (Hybrid Assembly) | ecosystem: Environmental > Terrestrial > Soil > Vadose...
TACTTGTCGTTCGACATGACACGCATCTCGTCGCCCGGCCGGTGCACGAGCACCATCTTGAGGGGGCCCACGTCGTTGTAGACGCCCCACCGGCGTCCCCACACGCGCGCCTGCATGGCGTCGTCCTCGAAAGGCGGCTGAGCCCGCGGGGGGATCCGTTTGAGCACTTCGTGGTAGTACTGCGGCGAATCCTTGAGGCTCATGGTCGGGCTCCTTCCCGTTCAAAAGCTGCGCTCAGGCAGGTAGTGTAGCAAGTTCGCGCCGGGCTATACTCCCCGCGGTGAAGACGGACGTCCTCCTCATCCCGATGGGCGCGCGCTGGGCCGAGATGCGCTCGGCGGCCCTGGCCGCCGAGGAGGCCGGCTTCGACGGTCTCTGGACCTGGGACCACTTGCGCGATCCCGATGGCGATCCTGCGGGCGTTCCCGAGTGCCTGACCACCCTCGCGGCCCTGGCCGAGGTGACCACGCGGGTGACCCTCGGTCCCCTCGTGCTGAACGTGTCCAGCCGGCACCCAGGTCTTCTTGCCAACATGGCGGCGACGCTTCAGCAGATCTCGGGCGGGCGTCTCATCCTTGGACTGGGCGCGGGAGGTAGCAAGCAGACGCCCTATGCGCGAGAGCAGGAAGCGCTCGGCCTGACGGTCGAGCGCGATGGCGTCCGGGCGGAGCGTGTGGGGGAAGCCGCCCAAGTCTTGCGCCGCCTCTGGTCTGGCGACACCACGAGCTTCGCGGGCACGCACTACCGCCTCGACAGGCCGGCGGGCTATCTGCGCGCCGACCCGCCGCCGCCCATCGTGATCGGAGGCTTCGGTCCTCGGATGGCGGCGATCGCGGGCACCCACGGCGACGGCTTCAATACCCAGGCGCGCCATCCCCAGCTCGCCGACCTGGCGCGGATCGCGCGCGACGCTCACGCGGCATCGGGACGAGACCCCGCGCGCTTCAGCCTGAGCGTCTTCGCGGGCCTCGCCCCCGCCTGGCTCCGCCCCGACTCCGAGAGCCGCGCCACGCTCACGCGCCACCAGGTCGACCGCCTCATTCTCCTGATCCAGCCGCCGTATGACGCGTCTCAGATCCGCGCCGCGGGCCGGCTTCTCACCGGCTGAGCGCTTTCACCAAACGAAAGGACACGCATGGCGTATCCGGGATTCGACCTCACGGGCAAGGTGGCGCTCGTCACGGGAGGCAACAGCGGCATCGGGCTCGGCATGGCCGAGGCCATGGCCCAGGCCGGGGCCGCCGTCTGCATCTGGGGCACCAATGAGGACAAGAACGCCGCGGCCCTCGCCAGGCTCGAGGGCCATGGCGGCAAGGCGTTGGCGCTCCGGTGTGATGTGAGTGACGAGGCGGCGGTGGAGAGATGCTTCGCGGAGACGGTCAAGTCGCTCGGCCGCGTCGACGCGTGCTTCGCCAACGCGGGCGTGGGGGGCGGCGGGCGCGCGAGGAACTTTGCCGAGATGCCGACGGCGGAGTGGCGGCGCGTGATGAACGTGAACCTGGACGGCGCTTTCTTCACGCTGCGCGCGGGAGCGCGGCACATGATCGAGCGGGGCGGCGGGGGCTCGCTCGTCGCCACGGCGAGCCTGGCCGGCGTCATGGGCGCGGCGCGAAACGAGCACTACTCGGCGACGAAGGGCGGCGTCGCGGCGATGATCCGCTCGATGGCGGTGGAGCTTGCGCGCCACCAGATCCGGGCTAACACCATCGTGCCTGGCTGGATCGACACGCCCATGACGGCGGGGCATCTCCACGGCGAGGCCTTCACGGACAAGGTGCTGCCGCGCGTGCCCATGCGCCGCTGGGGCGTGGGCAGCGACTTCGGCGGTATCGCCGTCTATCTCGCGAGCGCCGCCTCCAGCTATCACACGGGCGACACGTTCGTCATCGACGGCGGCTATCTCATCTTCTAGCATGCGTGCCGGCAACGCGGCGGGTGGAGTCGGGGGCAACACGATGAGCCCACAGTGGTGAGGCAGCAGCAGACCTCGAACCCGTAATCGATTCCCATCCTCGCCGCCGGCGGGCGAGGCTTCCACAGGGCATTTCCCGAGAGTTCCCTTTGCTTCCCCTGACCCATACCGATCTATCTCCTTACAGCTACGGAGAAACTTCTGAAGCTTCGGGCAGTCCTTACGGCCGGGCCCAAGCAGGTCTCTCGCGGCGCCGTCGCTTGCCTGTTTGTCAAGGACCGTGTGAGCCTCCGTATCTGTACGAATAGCGCTGTGAGGGTCGTTTCGAGCAGAATCCGCGACGGTGCAACGGTCCAATACGAGATGCTCCCGATGAATGACTCTGGGACTATCCTCATCGTCGAGGACAACCCCGGGACCCGCGAGACGATCAGCGACGCGGTCCGCATGCGGGGTTACTCAGTCGAAACGGCCGCCAGTGGGCGCCCCGTGATCAAGCAAATCGCCCGTCGGCAATTCGACGCGGCAATCGTAGACGTCAAGCTACCCGATATGTCCGGGATCGAGGTCCTCAAAGCCATCAAGGCCCTCTCGCCCCGGACCGAAGTGATCTTCATCACGGCCTATGCCTCCTTGCCTATGGCGCTGGAGGCAATCAACGGCTCCGCCTTTGCTCTTCTCATAAAGCCTTTCGAGATCGAGCATCTTCTGGCCACGCTGGACAAGGCGCGTGAGCGTCAACGTCTCGCCGACGCTCTTCGCCAATCCGAGGAGCGTTACCGACTGATCACCGAGAACATCATGGATGCGGTCTTTCTTCTCGATCTGGACGCACGGCTGGTCTTCTGCAACTCTCGCGCGGCGGCGGTCACCGGCTACGAGGCGGACGAGCTTCGCGGACGGTCGATCGTCTCTTTGTTCGCTCGCGAGGGACGAGAAAAGGCCCTCGCCCTCATGGCACGGGCGCAGGCAGGTCAGGCGACACAGCCATTCTTCGAGGCTTGCTTGGCGAGAAAGGATGGCGGTCAGGTCTGGATCGAGGCAAGCATCGCGAACGTCATGAAGGATAACCAGCTGGTCGGCCGTCTCGCCGTAGCCCGCGATATCAGCGAGCGCAAGCGGGCCGCAGAAGTAGCGACCGCCCTTTACGAAACTCTGACGACACGGGAGCGCGAGGTGCTTTTTCTGGCCGCTGAGGGACATACGAATCCAAAGATCGCACGCCGGCTATCCATCGGTGTGCGGACGGTCGAGAGCCATCGGGCAAACCTGATGCGAAAGCTTCGCTTGCGCAATCAAACCGAGTTGGTCCGGTACGCGGTCCAGCGGGGACTCCTGCCTCTCGATGTCACGAGGCCCTAGTTCTGCGGCTTCCCCCTCCGGTTCCCCACGGCGGCCCCTTCTGGCAGCCATCGCTCCCGCCGACTGTTGTGATCTTGCGAAAATGAATCGACGAGAACTCTCCGGGCCCGTGGGAGTCATCGAGAGATCAGGGGAATGCTTCGAGGCCAACAATCGGGGCTCGGACGATGGAAGGGATGAGCAATGAAACACGCCGACCGTGGAGGGCGTGGTACGCGCTGGGTCGGGGAGGCTGAATCGCGGAGCGGGGGGACGGCACCACAGTTGAGGAAGACAGGACTCGGCGTCCTGCGCGACATGCCTTGGGGAACCCACTGTTGTCACTTTTACCAGACGCAAAAGGATCTGCGGGAAACACTGATCCCCTATTTCAGGGCCGGGTTGGAAGGCAAAGAGTTCTGCCTATGGATAGTCGACCAGCCGCTCACGGAATTCCAGGCCAGGAGGTTGCTACGACGGGCTATCCCTCACGGCGATCAATACCTGGCTGACGGGAGCATGGAAATTGTGTCGGCCCAGAGGTGGTATTTGGATAGAGGCGCATTTTCGCCGAAGCGAGCACTCCGCCGATGGAACCAGAAGCTCGAGCAAGCATCAGCTCGAGGGTACGCGGGGATGAGAGTGGCCGGGAACCCCGCATGGCTCAGGCGGAAGGACTGGAAGCGATTTGGGGCATACGAACGGGCGCTCACCAAGTCTTTCGCACGGAAGGCTGTGATCATTCTGTGCAGCTATTTCGTCCCCACGTGGGGAGCGGCTGATGTGTTCGATGTGGCGCGCACACATGGCTTTGCCATCGTCAGGCGACATGGAAAGTGGGAGATTCTCGAGTGGAGGACTCCGGCGGCCTCGTCGGGTCGCTACGAGACCCTGACGACGCGGGAGCGAGAAGTGCTTCTTCTGGCGGCCGACGGCTTCTCGAACCCTGAGATCGCCCGCCGGCTATCCATCAGCGCCCGCACTGCCGAGAGCCATCGGGCGAACCTCATGCGGAAACTAGGCCTGCGCAATCAGACCGGATTGGTCCGGTATGCGCTCGGGCGGGGGCTTGTGGCCGCGGAAACAGGAGACAGTAGAGACGGACGGGCGCCTGAGATACAGACGATCCGGATCGCCTCCGCTAAGAGAGTTTAGCTCACGCGCTCGATCCCGCCCGCTCCACCGGATTTTGCCTCCGTACGTGTACGAATAGCGCTCGCACGGTACTTCCTGGAACATCGCAAGGATGCGTCGCGCAACGACAGATCCGCGTCTGCGCATTTCCGAAGTCTGACGAGGAGCGCCTCGGTGGCTATCCCGCTCAGGGTGCTCGTCCTCGAAGACCGGGATTCCGATGCCGAGCTCATGCTTCACGAGCTCCGGCGAGCTGGGTTTGCCCCGGCTTGGCGGCTTGTCAACAGCAAGGCCGACTTTCTCGCCAATCTGGCTCCCGACATCGACGTCGTACTGGCTGACTACCATTTGCCGATGTTCGACGCACCCCACGCGCTGGAATTGCTTCAGGCACGCGAGCTGGACATCCCGTTCATCGTGGTGTCCGGTACGATCAACGAGGAAGCAGCGGTCGACTGTATGAAGCGAGGTGCGGCCGACTACCTCCTGAAGGACCGGCTCGCTCGGCTGGGACCTGCGGTCACGCGTGCCATCGAAGAGAAGCGATTGCGCAGGCACGCCAAAGCCGTCACTAACGCGCTCGCCCTGATCGGCGAGGAGCTGCTAGGTACACCTGACGTCCAGCGTGTGGGCCGCCTCATCGTCGACTCAGTCTGGCGGCTCTTTCCCACTCGCGCCGTCGCGCTTCGTGTCCTGGATGACCGCACGCAGGAGTTGCGTCAGCTCGTCGCCGCCGGCGAGCCGGAGGCATTGCAGGAAGCGCCGAACGTCCTGGATCACGTCGGGGAAGGCGTGATTGGTCTCGCCGTGACCGAGCGTCAGCTGATTTGGACCCCGGACTTCCTCGATGATCGCAGAGTCAGGCTGCCTGAGGAGCTCCGCGTCCCGGCCGCCGACATGAAGTATCGGGCCGTCGCGGGCATCCCCTTGGTGGTTCGCGATCGTGTCATCGGAGTGCTGTCGGTGCGGGATGTCACCGGTCGCGTATTCGACGAAGGGGAACTTCGCCACATGGCTCTCTTCGCCCACCAAGCAGCCATGTTGCTGGAGCAGGCTCGCCTGTACCGGGACATGGAGCACCGGCGGCAGGCGGCGGAAAGCCTCGCCGCCGTTCAGCGTGGCGTTGTCCAGTCGCTTGATCAGCAGGAGGTGGCCCAGCGCATCGTGGAAAGTGTCTTGTCTCTTCTCAACGTAAGGGTGGTACGGCTGTTTCGCCTGGATCCGGCAAACGGCGATCTCGTGGCGCTGGCCGAAGCAGGTGACACGGTGCCCGACATGAGGCCCGACGCGTCCTCGCCCTTCGTACTTCCCGCCGGATCGGGGGTGAGCGGGCGCGCGGCGGCGGAAGGGCGGCCCATCGTCTCCGCCGACGCTCTCGCTGATCCCGAGATCACATACGACCCGAGGATTCTTCCTCGTATCAAGCAGATACCGTACCGTGCCGTGCTTGGCCTTCCCTTGACCGCACATGGCCGCGTGATCGGTGCGTTGTGGGCCAGTGACCGGACTGGCCGGATCTTCGACAGCGAGGATGTTCGTGTTGCCTCTGCCTTTGCCGACGGGGCAGCGGTGGCGCTCGAGAACGCGCGCCTCTTCGAGGAAGCACAGTCGAGACGTCGAGAGGCAGAGGAGGCCGAGGCTGCCGCGCGGGACAGTGAAGCGCGATACCGTGGTCTCATCGAGCATTCGATCCAGGGCATCTTCATCCATCAGGATTTCGTCATCCGTTTGGCCAACCGCGCCTTTGCCCACATGTTCGGATACGACGACCCCGAAGAGCTCGTCGGCGAGGACCTCCGGCGATTTGTCGCTCCCCGCGAAGCCGAGCGCCTCCAGGCGTTCGCCGCGGCCCGGCTCTCAGGCGAGCCCGCACCCTCGCGCTATCAGTTCGAAGGGCGACGACGGGACGGTCAAAGCGTATGGGTGGAAGTCCTGGGATCGCTCATTTCGTGGGGTGGCCAGCCGGCCCTCATGGGGACCTTGCTGGATGTCAGCGAGCACCGGCGGACGGAGGCCGAGCTATGGCACAGCCAGGAGCGCTACGGCGCGATCATAGAGGGCTCGATCCAGGGCATCCTGGTGCAAGCCGATGGAGTGATCCGGTTCGTCAACTCGGCTCTCCTTCGGCTCCTGGGCTATGAGCGCGAGGAGGAATTGCTCGGCAAGTCGAGCATGTCTGTCGTGCACGCTGACGATCAGGAGCGGCTCGAGGGGTACCGTCAGGACCGTCTGCGCGGAGACCCCGCGTCCTCGCGCTATGAGTTCCGGGCGCTCCGAAAAGACGGCAGCACTGTCTCCTTCGATTGCGTCCTGACCTCCATGCAGTGGGAAGGCAGACCTGCGACCCTCGCCACCATGGTGGACATGACGGCCCACCGAGAGCTTGAAGAGCGATTCCGCCAAGCGCAGAAGATGGAAGCCATCGGCCAGCTGGCCGGCGGCATCGCCCACGACTTCAACAACCTCCTGACCGTGATCATCGGGCGCAGCCACCTCCTCTTGGGAAGCATCCCCCCTGAGCATGCGATCTATCGCAATCTCACATTGATCCACGATACCGCCCAGCGGGCCGCGGCTCTGACAACGCAGCTCCTGGCGTTCAGCCGCCGGCAACTCTTGCAGCCCAAGGTGCTGATTCTCAATGAGATCGTGCAGGGGCTGGAGAGCCTCTTGCGACGGCTCATCGGGGAAGATATCCGCCTGACGACTCGGCTAGATCCCTTAGCTGGACGCGTCAAGGCCGATCCCAGCCAACTCGAGCAGGTGATTGTGAACCTGGTTGTCAATGCGCGCGATGCCATGCCGACAGGAGGCCCGCTCACCATTTCGACGACTATTGCCGAGCTCACCGAAACAGATGTCCTCTCCCTCCCGGGCATTCGTCCGGGAACTTACGTGATGCTGGCGGTCACCGATTCTGGGACAGGCATGGATGAGGCGACCCGGCTTCGGATCTTCGAGCCCTTTTTCACAACGAAGGAGGCGGGGAAGGGCACCGGCCTGGGGCTGTCCACAGTCTGGGGCATCGTGCATCAAAGTGGTGGTGCTATCCAAGTGCGGAGCCGGGTCGGGGAAGGCACGACGTTCAGTGTCTATCTTCCATGTGTCGACGAAGAGGTGAGGCCCGAGGATACGCCCACACCCGCGGCCCTCCCCGAGCGTGGCGAGACCATCCTGCTCATCGAGGACGACTCCGAGCTTAGAACGCTCGCCCAAGAGGTGCTCGAGGCGCGAGGCTACCGGATCCTCGCCGCCGGCTTGCCGAGCGAAGCGCTGGAGATCGCTGTGGCGCATCCAGGGCCGATTCACCTTTTGCTCACCGACGTCGTCATGCCGGGAGCCAGCGGTCGTCAGATCGCCGATCGCCTTTCCGTGACGCGGCCCGAGATCAGGGTCCTCTATATGTCTGGCTACATGGACGACACGATCCTGCGTCACGGGATTTCGGAGCAGGAGCTCGCGTTTCTTCCCAAGCCTTTCGCGCCGGATACGCTCGCGCGGAAGGTACGCGAAGTGCTGGACGGCTAAGCCGCTGCGTGGAAACGGCGCCCTAGAGTAGCGATCCTCGGGCTTCGCTCGGGCGACACCCTCGTAGAGATCGGGAATGCCCCCGGCCCCACGCGCCGCCCCTCGCTGATTGGCCGCCGAGCGAGAACGTGCACTCCGCTCGGCGAGCCCGTCGAGGAAGCGCGAGGGCGGGGCTGGGGGTTTCCCTCCCCGGACCCATATCTTCTGCGCGCCGTCGAAGCGCACACCCATAGTCTCGTGGCCCGTTACGAGTGGCCACGTGGCTTGCGAGTCAGTGCGCAATCGTGGCGGCGGGATTGCGCGCGCGGGCTGGTTGAGGCAAGATGCCGGCCAGTCATCGAGTCGCGTCAGAGGCGACGCCAGGAGCAGACCTCGAGTGCCCGGAGAACGGAGGAGTACCCCATGACGACTCGCCGAACCTGGATGATCGCCGCGCTGATCCTGGCCGTCGCGCTCGTCTCCGGCGCGGGCGCCGCCCCGCCCAAGGACGCCATCGTGATCGGTCTTCTCGCCGAGCCCGTGACCATGGATCCGCCGCAGATCACCGATCTCAACTCGGCGCGGGTGACCAAGCGCATCTTCGAGGGGCTGGTGGCCCAGGAGCTGGGCTCCTACAAGCTCGTGCCCGGGCTCGCGCGCTCCTGGGAGATCTCCAAGGACGGCTTGATCTACACGTTCAATCTCCGGGCGAACGTGACCTTTCACGACGGCACCCTGTTCAACGCCGAGGCCGTGAAGTTCTGCTTCGAGCGCCAGCTCAACGAGCAGGGACCGTACTACAAGACGGGAACGTATCCTTACGTCAAGGGGTTCCTCGGCAACGTGCAGGGGGTCGAGGTCGTCAACCCGCTCACCGTGCAGATCAAGCTCAAGGCGCCCCTGACGCCGTTTCTCCAATACCTCGCGCACCAGTCGCTCTTCATCTACAGCCCCGAGGCGCTCAAGAAGCACGGCAAGGACATGGTCAAGAACCCCGTGGGCACGGGTCCCTTCAAGCTCGAGACGTGGGAGCCCGGGGTCAAGGTCGTCCTCGCGCGCAACGACCAGTACTGGGGCGGGGCGCCCAAGGTTCGCCAGGCCATCTACGTCCCCATCATCGAGGCCCAGGCCCGGCTTGCCGCCATCAAGACGGGTGAGATCGATCTGACCATGGACGTGCCCCCCGACAGCCTCGAGAGCCTGCGCAAGGACCCGAACATCACCGTGGCCGAGTCGAACTCCTCGGCCGTGTGGTACATCGCCCTCAATACGCGCCACGCCGTCCTGAAGGACAAGCGCGTGCGCCAGGCCATGAACTACGCCATCAACAAGGACGCGATCATCCGCGACATCCTCAAGGGCACGGCCATCGTGTCCTCGGGGCCGATGTCGCCCGTGTACGGCCCCTTCCACGAGGAGAAGACCACGCGCTATCCGTACGACCCCGAGAAGGCCAAGGCGCTGCTCAAGGACGCGGGCTACGCGGGCGGCTTCGAGGTCATCTTCCTCGTCCCCGAGTCGGGCTCGGGCATGCAGCAGCCCGTCGAGATGGGCACGGTCATCCAGGCGCAGCTCCAGGCCGTGGGCATCAAGGCCAGGATCCAGACCATGGAGTGGGGCGCGTACTTGAAGAAGTACCTCGACGGCCCGGACATGGCGGAGATGTCCTGGAATCCCTCCATCGGTGATCCCGACCACGTCACCTACATGCTCCTCTCCTCGGATCGGTTCCCGCCCGCCTTCAACGCGGGCTTCTATCAGAACGCGCGAGTCGACGAGCTCCTCCGCAAGGGGCGGACCACGGTGGGAGACGCCGAGCGGGCGGCCATCTACAAGGAGGCCCAGCGCATCATCAGCGACGAGGCGCCGTGGATCTTCATCGACCACGGGCGGCAGATCATCATCCACCGGAAGCGCGTGCAGGGCTTCAAGCTCCACCCGAACTTCGATCTCGTGCTGACGCAGGTGTGGCTGCAGTAGGGGGCGGCGGGCTTCCCGCCTACGCCCTCCGCCGCCTGCTCCTCGCCCTCCCCGTGCTGTTCGGGGTCTCGGTGCTCGTCTTTGCCGTCCTGCACCTGGCGCCGGGGGATCCCGCCGCCATCATGCTCGGCGCCCAGGCGACCAAGGAGGACGTCGTGCGCCTCCATCGCGACCTGGGCCTCGACCAGCCGCTTGTCGTCCAGTACGTGCGGTGGATGGGTCACGTCCTCCAGGGGGATCTCGGCCGCTCCATCCCGCTGGGCCGGGCCGTCCTCCCCGAGGTGCTCCTGCGCTTCAAGGCCACCCTGGTGCTCACGGCGGGCGCGCTCCTGATCGCGATCCTTCTGGGTCTTGCCGCGGGCATCGTGTCGGCGGTCAAGCAGTACACGTGGCTCGATCGCATCAGCATGGGGGTGGCCGTCACCGGCGTGAGCCTGCCCGTCTTCTGGACGGGGATCATGCTCATCCTGCTCTTCGCGCTCCAGCTCCGCTGGTTCCCCTCGAGCGGGATGAGCTCGCCCTATGGCAGCGGCGTGGCCGACGTGCTGTGGCATCTCGTCCTGCCCGCGGTGACGCTCGGGACCGCCTCCGCCGCCGCCCTCGCGCGGCTCACGCGCTCGAGCGTGCTCGAGATCATCCGGCAGGACTATGTCCGTTCGGCGCGCGCCAAGGGCCTCGCCGAGCGCGCCGTCATCACGCGGCACGTGCTCAAGAACGCGATCAATCCCATCATCACGGTGCTGGGGCTGCAGGTGGGCTTTCTCCTCGGCGGGGCCATCCTGACGGAGACGGTCTTCTCCTGGCCGGGGCTCGGCTCCATGATGGTGCGCGCCATCCAGGCACGCGACTATCCGCTTGTCCAGGGCGGCGTGCTCCTCATCGCCACGACCTTCGTGCTCGTCAACCTCGTCGTCGATCTCCTCTACGCCGTCTTCGACCCACGCATCCGCTATGACTGATCTCGTCCGCATGTTCCGCAAGAGCAGCTCGGCCCTCTTCGGCCTGGGGCTCGTGGCCGTCATGGCCGTGCTCGCGGTGCTGGCGCCGTGGATCGCGCCGCGCGACCCCGACGTCATCGACACCGCGCGGCGCCTCTCGCCCATCCTGACGGCCGGGCATCCGCTCGGCACCGATGAGTTCGGGCGCGATCTCCTGAGCCGGCTCCTCTTCGGGGCGCGCATCTCCCTGGTGGTGGGGCTGACCGCGACGGCCCTGGCCGCCCTCGTGGGCTCGCTCTGCGGGCTCCTCGCCGGCTTCATCGGACGCTGGGTCGACCAGCTCATCATGCGGTCCATCGATACGCTGCTCGCCTTCCCGTATTTTCTTCTCGCCGTGGCCATCATCGCCGCCCTCGGGCCTGGCCTCGTCAACGGCATGGTCGCGGTCGCCGTCGTGAACATTCCGTTCTACGGGCGCATCGTGCGGGCCACCGTGCTCTCCGTGAAGCAGACGGACTACGTCGAGAGCGCGCGCGCCCTCGGGATCTCCGAGCTGCGCCTCGCCCTCACGCACGTGCTGCGCAATTGCCTCGCCCCCCTCATCGTGGCCATCACCCTCAACGTGGGCGGGATGATCACCGCGCTGGCCGGGCTGTCCTTTCTCGGCCTGGGCGTGCAGCCGCCGACCTCCGACTGGGGGAGCATGCTGTCGGCGAGCCGCCAGTATCTCAACGTCGCGCCGCACGTGGCGGCGCTGCCGGGCATGGCCATCTTCCTCACCGTGCTCGGCTTCAATCTCCTGGGCGACGGGCTGCGCGACGCGCTCGACCCCCGCCTTCGCTGAGGTGACCATGCCCGAGACACCGAATCCCGAGGCCGTGGCGCTCTTCGCGCTGGTCGCGAATCGCCATGGCAGCCGCCTGACCAGCGAGCAGCTCGACGAGATCAAGAAGATGGTCGAGGGCCAGGTCGAGATGGCCCGCGCGCTGCGGGCGGTCAGGCTCACGAATGCCGATGAGCCCTTCCAGCACTTTGCGGCGTACCGGAGTGACGGGGTGAAACAGCCGTGAGCTCGGATCTGCTCTTCAAGCCCGTGCGCGAGCTGGCTACCCTGGTGCGCGCGCGCCAGCTGTCGCCCGTGGAGCTGACCGAGCTCTACCTCGATCGGCTCGAGCGCCTTGGCCCGAAGTACAACGCCGTGGTCACCATCACCCGCGAGCGCGCGCTGAGCCAGGCGCGGCGCGCGGAAGGGGAGATCGCGGCCGGGCGGTACCGGGGCGCCCTTCACGGCATTCCCTATGGCGCCAAGGATCTCCTGGCCACCACGGGCACGCCCACGACGTGGGGCGCCGCGCCCTATCGCGAGCAGCGCTTCGACTTCGACGCCACCGTGATCGGCAAGCTCGAAGCCGCCGGCGCCGTCCTCTGCGCCAAGCTCGCCATGATCGAGCTGGCGGGAGGCATGGGCTATCGTCAGCCTACCGCATCGTTCACCGGGCCCTGCGTCAACCCATGGGACACGGGCGCCTGGACGGGCGGTTCTTCCAGCGGGTCGGGAGCCGCGGTGGCGGCAGGACTGGTGCCTTTCGCCATCGGGTCGGAGACCTGGGGGTCCATTCTCTCGCCGGCGGGCTATTGCGGTCTCGCGGGGCTGCGTCCCACGTACGGCCGGGTGAGCCGACACGGGGCCATGGCGTTGTGCTGGACGCTCGACAAGCTGGGGCCGCTCGCCCTCACCGCGGACGACTGCGGGCTCGTCCTCGAGGCCATCGCGGGCCCTGACGCCGCCGATCCCACGGCGAGCGAGCGCCCCTATCGCTACGAAGTGGCCGATCGCCGGGGATTTCGCTTCGGCGTGATTCCGGACGTCACCGATGGCTGCGAGGAGGCAGTCATCGTGAACTTCCGTAGCTCCCTCGACGAGCTCCGGAAGATCGGGACGGTGGAGGAGGTGGCGCTGCCCGATCTACCCTACGAGCAGATCACGCGAACCATTCTCCAGGTCGAGGCCGTCAGCGCCTTCGAGGACCTGATCGAGAGCGGCCGCATCGCGGAGCTGACCGCCCCCGAGGATCGCTTCACCCCCTACGCGCGCGAGGCCATCCTCGCCCACGACTACCTCAAGGCCGTGCGGCTGCGCGGCGTGATGGCGCGCGAGATCGACCGCGTGATCAGCCGGTACGACGCGCTGGTGGCCCCGGGCCGGATCAACGAGGCGCCCCGGCTGGGCCAGGAGTTCAGGAGCGCGATCCGCGCCACCGCGAAGGATGTGATGGGCGCGGTGGGCAATGGGGCGGGCCTGCCCGCGGTCTGCGTGCCGAACGGGGTGGGCGCGCGCGGGCTACCGACGAGCCTTCAGTTCATGGGACGCGCGTGGGAGGAAAACCGCGTGCTCGACGCCGCCCGCGCGTACCAGTCGCTCACCGACTGGCACACGCGACATCCCAAGGTCGACTAGCGCCTTTCGGAATGGTGGCGGCAAACGTTTTGAGCGGGCCATGCGGGACTGCCGGTCCGCTTCGAGCGCCGGCTTTGCCGGCGCAATTTGCTTGGGGGGAGGTTCGGAAGGGGGCGGCGCCTCCCTCCGAATTACTAGCGGCCGAATTACTAGCGGGGCTGCGGCGTAGCGCTCGGGGGCGGCGCGCTCGGCGGAGCGGGCGGATTCGGCACCCATACCCACTTGTAGGGCGTGCTCACCCCGTCGCCCTGGAGAATGTAGCGCCCCTCCGCGAAGACGACCTCGCGATCGACCTGGGGAGCCTGCGGCTGCGTGTAGGTAGGCGCGGGCGCGGGGGAAGTGTAGACCACCGTCGGCGCTGGATAGTAGGCGGGGTAGTAGTACGGGTAGTAGTACGGCCAGGGATAGAATCCGCAGCAAGGGAAGCCAACGCCGACCCCGACGAACACTCGTCCGCCACGGTGGAAGCCGTGATGGTGGTTACCGCCTGCCTCCGCGGCCATCGGGACGAGGGCCGTCAGAATCGCCAGCAATCCCAGAACCGCCAGGGCCTTTTTCATGTGCGCTTTCTCCTTCGCGCTAGGCTCGCTTCAGCGCGTCGGTCTGGATCGGAAGCTGCCTGATGCGCTTGCCCGTGGCCGCGAAGATCGCGTTGCACACCGCCGGGGCGACCGTGGGCACGCCCGGCTCGCCGAGTCCGCCCGCCGCCTCCCCGGAGTTCAGTATATGCACATCCATGACGGGCGCTTCGTCAATTCGCAGCATGGGATAGTCGGTGAAATTGGTCTGCTTCACCCGCCCGCGATCGATGGTGATCTGGCCGTAGTACACGGCGGTGAGGGCGTAGATGGCGCCGCCCTCCATCTGGGCCTTGACCTGGTCGGGGTTGACGGCCAGGCCCGGGTCGATGACGCCCACCAGCTTGTGCACGCGCACCTTGCCGTCAGGCGCCACGGACACCTCCGCCACGTGCGCCGCGTAGCTCGCATAGGAGAAGCAGACGGCGATGCCCCGCGCGCGGCCCGCGGGAAGCGGGGAGCCCCAGTTGGCCTTGCTCGCGGCCAGCTCGAGCACGGCCTTGTGGCGCGGGGCCTTGCCGAGCAGGCTGCGCCGGAACTCGAAGGGATCCTTGCCCGCGGCGTGCGCCATCTCGTCCACGAAGCTCTCGACGATGAACGCGTTCTGCGAGGGGCCGACGGAGCGCCAGAACCCGAGGGGGATGCCGTAGTCCTTCTCCACCCACTCCACCCGCACGTTGGGAATGTCGTAGGGCATGTTGCGGGCGCCTTCCATGGCGGAGCCGTCGATGGTCCCCGCCTGCGCGCGGCCCTTCTGGATGAGGATGCCGGGGCCGACCACGCGGTTCCACCACGCCACGGGCTGGCCCTTCTCGTCGAGGGCGGCCTTGAAGACGTTGTAGGTCGCGGGACGGTAGAAGCTGTGCTGGAGATCGTCCTCGCGCGTCCATATCACTTTTACGGGCACGCCCATGGCCTTGGATGTCTCGAGGGCGTCCACGATGAAGTCCTGCTCGCCCCGCCGTCCGAAGCCGCCGCCGAGAAAGGTGGTGTTGACGACGACCTTCTCCACGGGCACGCCCGAGATGCGCGCCCCCGTGATCTGCGTGCCGCCCGGATTCTGCGTGGGCGCCCAGATCTCGCAGGAATCGGGCTTCACGAGGGCCGTGGCGTTCATCGGCTCCATGCACGCGTGCTCGAGGAAGGGCACCTGGTAGATCGCCTCCACCGTCTTGCCGCCCGCGGCGAGACTCTTGTCGGCGTCGCCGTCATTGCGCGCGACCTGTCCCGTCTGGCCCGCCGCGGCCTGATAGCCCTGGCTGATGCTCGCGCTGCTCACGGCGGCCACCGGACCCTCGTCCCATTCGACCTTGAGCGCCTTGCGGCCGCGCGTCACCGTCCAGAACGAATCGCCGACAACGGCAAGGCCGTTCGAGACCTGCACCACCTGCTTGACCCCACGGATCCGCCTGGCCGCCGTGGCGTCGAAGCTCTTGACCTTGCCTCCGAAGACGGGGCAGCGCTCGATGGAGGCGATGAGCATGCCCGGCACCTGCACGTCCATGCCGTAGATGGCCGCGCCATTGACCTTGAGCGGCGTGTCGCGACGGGGCATGGCCTTGCCGATGTAGCGGAACTGATCCGGCGTCTTGAGCTTGGGGTTCTGCGGCACGGGCAGCTTGGCGGCCTTGTCGACGAGGGCGCTGTAGGGCAGCCGGCGCCCCGTCGATTTGTGGATGACCGCGTCCGGCTCCGTGGTCACGTCGTCCAGCGGCACGCCCCACTCGTTGGCGCCCGCCTGCATCAGCATCTCGCGGGCGGCCGCGCCCGCCTTGCGCAGCATGGTGATGTGATCACGCACGCCGCGGCTGCCTCCATAGGACTGGGTGTTCGTCACCGGGTTGGCGTAGAGCTTGGGATTGGCCGGGGCCTGGTCGACGCGGACCTTGCCCAGATCCGTATCGAGCTCGTCGGCCACGATGGCCGGCATGGTCGTCAGCGATCCCTGACCCATCTCGACGACGGAGTTGACGATGGTGACGAGGCCATCACGATCGATCTTGATCCACTGGTTCGGCGCGAAGACACCGGTCGTCTGCGCCAGCGCCGTGCCCCGCCCCGTCACGGGCAGGCGAAAGCCCACCACGAGACCCGTTCCCAGCGCGAGACCGCCCTTGATGAGCGCGCGTCGGCTGATCCTGGCCTGGGTCGTCCGCAGGGTGGCCATCATGCGCCTCCCTTCTTGATCTGGGCGGCCCGGTGAATGCCCGCGCGGATCCGCTGGTATGTCCCGCAGCGGCAGATGTTGCCCGCCATGGCGCCGTCGATGTCCGCGTCCGTCGGCGTGGCCTTCTGGGCGAGGAGCGCCGCGGCGGAGAGAATCTGACCCGACTGGCAATAGCCGCACTGGGGCACGTCGAGCTCGATCCACGCCTTCTGGACGGGATGGTCGTTCTTGGCGGAGAGACCCTCGATGGTTGTGACCTTCTTGCCCGCGACGGCGCCCGCCGTGGTGATGCAGGAGCGCACGGGCGAGCCATCCACGAGCACGGTGCAGGCGCCGCAGATTGCGACGCCGCAGCCGAACTTCGTCCCGGTGAGATTGAGCTTTTCTCGGATGGCCCAGAGCAGGGGCATGTCGGGCGGGGCGTCGACCTGCCGTCTCTTCCCGTTCACGGTGAGCGTGATCATGGATCCCCCTAGTTCTCGAGTCGCGAGTCCTTGAGGCCCGGCATGGTGAAGCCGGCCCCGTCCAGCTCCTTGACCAGCGCCGCCCGTTGCTCGGGCGTGAGCGCGACCAGCGGCGGCCGCACCGTCCCCCATGACGCATCGCCGCCATGGTGCCCGATGGTGGCCTTGAGCGCAGGGATCATCGGATAACGCGAGACGATGCCGCGGATCTGGTCGAGCTTGGCCTGTTGCGGATCGGCATCCGCCTCTTTCCACGTGGCGAAGAGCCGGGCGATGGGTCCGGGATTGATGTTGGCGGTGGCGCTGATGCACCCGGCTCCGCCGTTGCGCATGTTCTGCAGCAAGAAGGTTTCGCTCCCCGCGAACACGTCGAAGCCCTGACCGGCGAAATTGGTCAGGTAGGCTTGAGTATTGTTCCAGTCGCCCGAGCTGTCCTTGGCCCCCGCCACGATGCCGGGATATGCCTTGAGCAGCCGCTCGATCAGCCCGACCGTGATGGGCACCTGGGACACGGGCGGGATGTGATAGAGGTAGATCCGCAGCCGCCGGTCACCCACGCGCTCGATCACTTCCGCGAAGCTCTTGAAGAGCCCATCGTCGCTCACGCCCTTGTAGTAAAAGGGCGGCAGCATCAGCACCCCGCCGCAGCCGAGCTTCATGGCGTGGGCGGAGAGCCGCACCGAATCGGGCAGCGCGCAGCACCCTGTGCCGGGCATCATGCGGGCCGGATCGAGCCCCGCCCCCACCAGGCGGTCCAGAAGCTCGATCTTCTCCTCGGTGGAAAGTGAGTTCGCCTCTGAATTAGTTCCGAACACCGCCAGTCCTACATCCTGAGTCAGCAGCCAGCGGCATTGCCGGACGAAGCGGTCAGGGTCGGTCGAAAGGTCAGACTTGAAGGGCGTGACGACAGGGGAGAGGACACCGCTGATGCGGTCTCTGGTGCTCACGCTCGGGGCTCCTTGGGATTCTGGGGTGGATGCCGGCGCCTATCCTACCACCGCCACGGGCTCTCCGTCCGGGGGTGGCCAGGGCGCCGGGGGTCTGGTCAGGCCTACTCGTTGACGCCAGGAGCGGGCGGGTCGATAACGAACAGAGGAGGCTGCGAAACGCGATGAGGTTCTGGAAGCAAGCTCTGGCGGGTGTGCTGGCGCTTCTCACGGCCATGCCCGCATCACTGCTCGCCCAGATACCGATCCCACCTCC
>Ga0137415_10002667_pt1 | contig 17679 bp, 7 predicted proteins | sample CZODoug3_1_1_16f_FD_183082 | JGI IMG/M metagenome (GOLD analysis project Ga0137415, IMG submission 183082) | Vadose zone soil fungal communities from Angelo Coast Range Reserve, California, USA - CZODoug3_1_1_16fungal (Hybrid Assembly) | ecosystem: Environmental > Terrestrial > Soil > Vadose...
GGCACCCGAGGTGTATGGCCAGCATTTCGGTGATTTCGTCCACCCCAGCATGAGGCAGGTCATCCTGCAGCATCTGGGCCGGCTCGCCGACGGTACCCGGCTGCGATTCAGCACACGCTTCGTGGGTGTCCGGTCGCTGACTACGCGGCTCTCTGGGGGGATGACCGGTCTGGCGGTGCGCGGCGATGACGGCAAGGTCACGAAGATCGTGCTCCTGGTGCGCCCGGACAACGGCGTCGAGCCGCTGTGGACGTCCGCGCACAAGCGCAGGCCGCTCAGTGAGCTCGACGCGTTGGTACTGGAAGGCGTGGCGGCGGGGAGCTCGACGGTACAGCTGGCGGCGAAGCTATACCTGAGCAGGCAGGGCGTTGAGTACCACGTCGGGGCCATGCTGCGCAGGTTCAAGTGTTCCAACCGCTCGGCGCTCGTCGCCAAGGCCTACACGCAGGGGATCCTGACGATGGGCCAATGGCCGCCGAAGGTGACCGCCGAGTTCGTCCGCTGACTGATTCGGGGGACGAGATGTCGACGGCTGTCCGTAACAGCGACCTGTGGTTCCGCAACTTCGCCCCCGCGCCGGGCGCGCCGGTGCGGCTCGCCTGCCTGCCGCACGCCGGCGGGTCGGCCAGCTTCTACGTACCGATGGCGCGCGGGCTGAGCCCCTCGATCGACGTGATCTGCGCGCAGTACCCGGGGCGGCAGGACCGACGGCACGAGCCATTCCTGGCGACGATCGGTGAGCTTGCCGACGAGCTCGCCGAGGCGCTGCTGCCGTGGTGCGACCGGCCGGTGGCGATGTTCGGCCACAGCATGGGCTCCACGCTCAGCTACGAGGTCACGCGGCGGCTCGAGGCGCGGTCCGACGTCACGCTGGTGCACCTGTTCGCCTCCGGGCGGCGCGCACCGTCGGTCCCGGCCAACGACCACGTCCACGAGCGCGACGACGAGGGCCTCCTTGCGGAGCTGAAGAGGATGTCCGGCACCATGTCGCGGATCCTCGGCGACGAGGAGATCATGCGGATGGCGTTGCCGGCGATCCGCGCCGACTACACGGCAGCCGAGACATACGTCCATGACGGCGGGCCCGTGCGATGCCCGATCACGGTCTTTACCGGCGACAACGACACCAGGACGAGTCTCGACGCGGCGCGGAGGTGGCGCGAGCACACGACCGGTGCGTTCGACTTCCATGTCTTCCCCGGCGGGCACTTCTTCGTCGCGGAGCAGTCGCCGGCGATCCTGAAGCTGATCCGCGACAAGATCGCCAACAGCTGATCGTCGGCCGTGTGGGCGGCTTTCCGGGGTTTTCCCAGCACGCGCTCGAGCACGATGTGGGCGGAGAAGATCCGACGTACCACGACAGGGGTCACATAGTGCGAGACGAATCCGATCGGGGCCGGCACATCCTGTTCCTGCCCTACCCGTCGCCTGGCCACCTGCTGCCGACGCTCGGCATCGCCCAGGAGCTGCTCCGGCGTGGCTATCGCGTGACCTACGCGCTGAACGGTCCGATCTCGGACATGGCGCGGGACATCGGCGCCACGGTGGTGTCCTACGAGTCGCCGCTGATGTCGACCACCAAGCCCGAGGACGAATGGACCGAGGAAGCGCTCGGCAGCGGGTTCCTGCAGTACATCACGGAGATCACCGGAACGACCTCGGCGATCGAACGACAGCTGGCGGACGACCGGCCGGACTTGATCGCCTACGACTGCACGGTGTGGGCGCCGGGCCGGGTGCTCGGTCGCAAATGGGGACTGCCGACGATCCAGATGCTGCCGGTCTTCGCGTCCAATGACGCCTTCTCGCTGCAGAAGGCGCAGGTCGACGACGCCGACTACCCCGAGCTGTCCGACGATCACCCCGCCGTGGCCGGATTTCTCGAGGTGGTGGCCAACTTTCTGGCGGAGCACGGCGTCGATGGCTCGGAGGGGGAGGCAGTTCTCACAGGCAAGGGCGAGTACGGAATGGTGTTCCTGCCGCGTTCGCTCCAGCCGTGCGGCGAGACGTTCGGCGACGACCACGCCTTCGTCGGCCCGTGTCAAGAGCCGGAGCCGGTGGACGACAGCTGGCGCGCGGCGCCGGATGACGATCGGCCGATGGTGTTCGTCTCCCTCGGGACGGTGGTGAACGACAACCCGGAGTTCTTCCGGCTTTGCGGCGAGGCGTTTGCGGACCTGCCGTGGCGGGTGGTGCTCGCGGTGGGCGAGGCGCTGGACGAGCGGGAGATGGCGACGTTTCCCGACCACTTCACCGTACAGCGGTGGGTGCCCTACGGGGCCGTGCTGCCGCACGCGTCGGTGTTCGTCTCCCAGGCGGGCATGGGCAGCATCATGGCCGCCGGTCGCGTCGAGACTCCGCTCGTGCTGGTGCCCTACCAGCCCGAGCAGCGGATTAATGCCAACCGGGTCACCGAACTGGGGATGGGCCAGCAGATCCTACCCGCCGACCTGACTCCCGAGGGGCTGCGCCGAGCGGTGGTGGACGTCGCCGGCGACGCCGGGGTCGCGGCTGCCATCGCGAAGCTCGGCGCGGACATCCGGGACGCCGGGGGAGCGGTGCGGGCGGCCGACATCATCGAAGCACGCCTGGGCATCACCACCAGCCGAGACGAACGGATCGGAGTGGGTTCGTGAGCGAGCCGATTTCCCTGCCGCGGACCCGCGGCTGCCCGTTCGGCCCCCCGGACGACTACCGGGCGCTGACCGACTCGAGCGCGCTGCACCCGCTGCGGTTTCCGCTGGGGGGCGAGGGCTGGATCGTGACCCAGCACCAGGCGGCCAAGGCGGTGTTGGCCGACTCCCGGTTCAGCCACCGCAGTGAGCTGCTCGCGTCGCCGTTGCCGCCGCCGTTCCCGCTGCCGCCGGGCAGCCCCACCAGCTCGCCGCCGGCGGAGCCGGGCGCGTTCAACAGGATGGACCCGCCGGACCACACGCGCTACCGCCGGCTGGTCGGCAGCTGGTTCAGCGCCCGCAGGGCCGAGGAGCTCGTGCCCGCCATCGAGGAGGCGGCACAGGGACTGCTGGCGGGGATGGCCGCCCACGGCGCGCCGGCCGACCTGGTGCGGCTGTATGCGCGGCCGCTGCCGGCGCGGGTCATCTTCGACTTCCTCGATGTGCCCGAGGAGATCCGCGATCCGCTGCAGGACAGCCTCGACGTCCTGATGCGGCTGCGGATGTCAATCGAGGAGCTGATCCGCGCGCTCACGGTGGCCACCGAGCTGCTCGACGAGCTGGCCAGGTCAAAGATGACCGCGGACGACGGCGGCGGGATGCTCGGGGAGCTTGCCCGGCGTGGCGGGCTCGACGTCGTGGAGGTACGCAACATCGCCTGGGCATTGCTCGGCGGGGGCACCGACACCACCGCGAACATGATCGGGCTGGGCACCGTCGCGCTGCTGGAGCACCCCGAGCAGCTGGAGCTGCTCCGCAACAAGCCGGAGTTGATGAACAACGCCGTGGGGGAGCTGCTCCGCCATCTGACGATCTCGCAGTTCGGCGCCAGCCGGACGGCGACCGAGGATCTCGAGGTGGCCGGTCACCCGGTGCGCGCCGGCCAGACGGTGGTGGTCGCGCTCCCGGCGGTGAACCGGGACCCCCGGGTGTTCCCCGACCCGGATCGGCTCGACCTCACCCGCGAGACGCGTGGACACCTGGCCTTCGGATACGGCGTGCACAAGTGCATCGGCCAGTACCTGGCGCGAGTCACGCTCCGGGTGGCGTACTCCGCCCTGTTCGAGCGGTTCGGAGAGCTGCGGTTGGCGGTGCCGTTGGAGCGGTTGCGGATGCGTGACGACATGGACCACTACGGCGTCCATGAGGTGCCGGTGGCGTGGTGAACGCTGAGCGGAAGAGCCAGTCGTCTCCGGTGCGGACCGCGCTGGCGGCCGGCGGCATCTCGACGGTGCTGCTGTTGCTGTTCAACCTGATCGACACGCTGATACTGGTAGCCCTGCCGGCGCTGCTGGGCGCCACGTTGAGCGCGGCGATGACCAACGGGGCGCACAGCGTCCTGGTCTGGATCGTCGTCGGGCTGCTGGCCCTCGGCATCATCGTGGAGAGTCTGAAGGAGCTCGTCGACTATTCGTCCCGGTTCCGCGCGGTCCGGGTGCTGCGGGTCACCCTGCTCGCTCACCTGCTCCGGCTCGGCTACCGGGGGCAGCGGCGGTTCAACCAGGGTGACCTGGTGAACCGCCTGGTTGACTCCTCCGACCGGGCGTCGCGCGCGGCCAACGCCGCGGCCCGGGTGTTGACCGCGCTGATCACCTCGTTGGGCGGCCTCATCGGGCTGTTCATCATCGACTGGGCGGTGGGGGTGGCCTTCCTGGTCGCCGTCCCGCCGATCCTGTTCCTCACCATGCGGCACCTCGGGTCGATCGTCTCGCGCAGCGGCGACGCCGCCGGCGCCCAGGCTGAGATCGCGACCCGGATGATGGACAGCATCCGGGGGCTGCGCACCATCCGGGCCAGCGGGACCGTCGAGCTGGAGATCAACCGGGCGCTCGCGTCCTCCGGGGAGCTGCGCGACATCTCACTGCGGATCTGGGACGCGCAACGCGCATTGGTGTGGCAGACCGCCATCATCGCCCCGCTGCTCATCATCATCGTGCAGGTCGTCGCCGGCTACCGACTGATCGCCGGCCACCTCAGCGCCGGTGAGCTGCTCGCGGTGTCCTCATACGTTGTGCTGGCGATCGGGGCGCTGCAGATCCTCGGTGGTGCCAAGGACATCGGTGAGACCCTCGCCGCGTCGGCCCGACTGCGCGAGCTGCTCGACGAACCCCCGCTCGCACCAGGTACCCGCGAGCTGCCCGAGGGCGGCGGGGCGCTGACGTTCACCGGCGTCGGCTCGCGGGTCGGCGACCGGCAGATCCTGCGGGACATCACGTTCGACGTGCCGGCGGGTCGGACGGTCGCGCTGGTCGGTGAATCCGGCGTGGGCAAGTCGACGCTGACCGCGATTGCCGGGGGTGTGCTGGCGCCGGACGACGGCGTCGTCACCTTCGACGGCGTGCCGATCGGGGAGCTGCGTGCCGATGCGCTTCGTCGGGCCGTGGTGTACGCCTTCGAGCGGCCGGTGCTGCTCGGCGACACGATCGCGGACGCGCTGCGCTACGGCGACGACACCGTGTCCGACACCGCGCTGCGCGGCGCGCTGCGCTCCACCGACGCCGAGGGCTTTGTCGGGCGGCTGCCGGAACAGCTCGAGACACCGGTGGAGGGCCTCTGTCTGTCTGGCGGCGAGGTACAGCGGCTCGGCCTGGCCCGCGCCGCCTGCCGCGACGCCCGGCTGTTTGTCATGGACGATGCCCTGTCCAGCGTGGACACGTCCACCGAGGCGACGATCAGCGCCGCTCTGCAGCACGTGTCCCGGGGCGCCACCCGGCTGCTGATCGCGCACCGGGCGTCCACCGCGGCGCGGGCGGACGTCGTCGTATGGCTGCACGACGGCACCGTCGGTGGGATTGGGACCCATCGGGAACTGCTGGCCGACCCGGAGTACCGGGCGGTCTTCGCCGTGCCGGGAGATGCCGGGGACATGCGGCGCGCCGAGTCGACGAGCGGGAGCTGATGGCTGTGACCAGGACCGCGCTCGCCGAGCCGGCCGCGGCCGGCGGGACCAGTGGTTGGCACCTGATCCGCGCGACCGTGCTGGAGCAGCGTGGCAATGTGGTGCGCCTGATCGGCTGGTCGGCGCTCGAGGCGGCCCCTTCTCTGGTGTCCGGGGTGCTGATGGCGACGGCGCTGGACAAAGGCTTCCTCGCCCACGACTTCGTCACCGGCGTCGTGCTGCTCGGTGTCATGGCGCTGTGCGTCGCGATCGGCTCGATGGGTGCCCGGAACGCGCTGCCGGCACTGGCCCAGCTCGTCGAGGCGCTCCGCTACGACCTGGTCCTGCGGGCCGTCCGGGTCATCCTGCTTCGCGGCGTTGCCGGCGAGGCCATCGGCGGCCGCGACATGGAGGCCGCCACCAAGCACACCGGGACGTTCCGGCTGCTGTTCTCCCAGCTGTTGCTGGTGGCGCGGCTGACGGTCATCTCGCTGTTCTTCACGCTGATCGGGTTGTTCCTGCTGGCCCCGCTGGTGGCCTGGTTCGCTGTCGCGGGTGCCACCGTGGTGATCGTGGTGTTGATCTGCACGGCCAAGGCGTGGCAGCGGCGCATCCGTGCGTCACTGGTCGCCGAGGAGCGGCTGTCCGAGCACGCCGCGCGCACCCTGGGCGGGCTGCGGGACGTCATCGCCCTGGGCGCCGTCGACCGCGCGGAGCGCGACTTGGCCATCGACGTGGACACCCATGCTCGCGCCGGGAACGCGGTCGGCCGGGTGGTCGCGTCCCGGATTGCGCTGATCACACTCGGTGCCCGCCTGCCGATCACAGTGCTGCTGCTGACCGCGCCGGTCGCGGTGTCCTCCGGCGTGCTCACACCCGGGGAGCTGCTCGGCGCCGCGACCTATCTCATCGGCGGTCTCGAGCCGACGCTGAGGGCCCTCGTGCTGGTCGCCGGCGACGTCGGTCTGAACGCCGGGGTCCTGCTCGAGCGCGTGCTGGCCTACTCCCGGATGCCCGCGACTCCGACCACGACGACGCCGGCCGAAACCGCGGACACCACTTCGGGGCCGCGCCGCGACGTTGACATGTCGGGGGGATCGGGGGGAGCCGCGCTGGCGCTGCACCGCGCGACCTTCGGCTACAGCGCCACCTCCGAGCGGGTCCTGGACGGCGTCGACCTCGACATCCGGCCCGGTGAGAGGTTCGTCGTGGTCGGGCCCAGTGGGTCGGGCAAATCCACCATGGCCAACCTGCTGGTCGGACTGGAGCGGACACAGAGCGGCACGGTGACGATCGGGGGCGCCGACGTCGGCACGCTCGATCCCACCTGGCTGCGCCGCGCCGTCACCCTGCTGCCGCAGGAGGCATACGTATTCGCCGGCACGGTCCGGGAGAACCTCGCCTACCTCCGTCCCCCCGCCACCGACGAGGAGCTGACCGACGCGTGCCGGGCCGTCGGAGCCGACCAACTCCTCGGTGAGCTCGGGGGTATCGACGCCACGATCGGTGCGGCCGCGCAGCTCTCCGAGGGCCAGAAGCAGCTCATCGCGCTGGCGCGGGCGTACGCCGCGCGGTCCCGGGTGGTGGTGCTGGACGAGGCGACCTGCCACCTGCACCCGGAAAAGGAACGACGGGCGGAGGACGCCTTCGGTGCCACCGGCAGGACCATCGTGGTGATCGCGCACCGGATGAGCTCCGCCATCCGGGCGGATCGGGTCGCGCTCCTGCACGGCGCTTCGCTGGAGGTCGGTTCCCACGAAGAGCTCGTCGCCCGCTCACCCCTCTATGCCGATCTCATCGGTCACTGGAACGAGGTATGACATGGCACATGTGGCACTGATGCCGTTCCCGGCGCACGGGCACGTCAACCCGACCCTGCCGGTAGCGAGCGCGCTCGTCCGACGCGGACACCGGGTCACCTTTCCCTCCACCGAGGAGTTCACCGGCGCGATCGCCGAGACCGGCGCCACGCCGCTGGTCTACCGCTCTCTGTTGGCCGGTAGGGACCTACCCGAGTCCTTCACCACCGAGTACGTGGCGCACGAGCCGTTGCGGTGTATCGACGAGGGCACGCTGGTGACCGAACAGCTTAAGCAGAAGTTCGCCGAGGATGTCCCTGACCTATTTGTCTACGACGTCAGCACCTTTCCCACCGGCCGCGCGCTGGCCGCGGTCTACGGCCGTCCGGGGCTGCAGATGTTCCCGGTGTTCGCGTCCAACGAGCGGTTCTCGTTCGGCCAGGCGCAGAGCGCCGAGCTCACCGAGCCGGTGCGGGCGGACCACCCGGCGATCGTGGAGTTCATCGGGCGCACGGTTCGGTTCCTCGACGAGCACGGCCTTTCCGACATGGGCATCGAGCGGTTCCTGCGCCCCTGCGACGACCGCAACCTGGCGTTTCTGCCCAAGCAGTTCCAGCTGCATGCCGACGACTTCGACGACCGGCACACGTTCGTCGGGCCGTGCCTGCGGCCGACCCCGAAGGCCGACAGCTGGCTGGACGAGTCCGACGATCGGCCGCTCGTGTTGATCTCGCTCGGCACGACGTTCAACAAGAACGCCGAGTTCTTCCGCCGCTGCGCCGAAGCGTTCGCCGGGCTGCCCTGGCGAGTTGTGATCACCCTTGGCAGCGGCGGTGTCGATCCGGACGAGCTGAGCGACCTGACCGGTGTCGAGGTGTACCGGTGGGCGCCGCACACGGTGCTGCTGCAGAGGGCATCGGTGTTCGTCTGCCACGCCGGCATGGGCAGCATGATGGAGGCCCTGTCGTTCGGCACGCCGCTGGTACTGGTGCCGCCGGACGTCACCGAGCACCGCATCAACGCCCGCCGGGCGGCCGAGCTCGGTCTTGGCCGTGTGCTGCCGTTCGACACCATGACGCCGGAGGACCTGCGCGACGCCGTCCTGGGAGTGGCCGCGGACGAGAGCATTCGTGGTCGCGTCGCCGATATGCGCCGGCATGCCGAGGACGCGGGAGGTCCGGACCGCGCAGCCGACGCGCTCGAAGCCGCGATGGCCTGACCCGGCCGGCCGCGGGCGGGACCCGGGCGACTGAACCGCATGGCTCAGTCGCCCGGGCAGCCTCGCGGCTCAGTGCGGTCGGTGGCTCAGTCGTTGGTCGGGACGAGGCGGTTCGGGTGGCTCGTCGCCTCCGCCATGATCGCTTCCGCCGCCCGGGAAGCACCGCCCGCGGCGTGGATGTGGTCACGCATGGCCCGCGTCCGGACGGCGATGTCGCCGTCGCCGGCGACCCGCGCGACGGCGTCGCGCACCAGGTCGGGCGTGAGCGACTCCCGGGCCAGTACGTCGCCGAGGCTCAGCTCGGCGATGCGCTCGGCATTGGCCTGCTGCTCGTGATGGTGCGGAACGACCACCATCGGCACCGCGTAGTACAGCGACTCCTGCACGCTGCCCATTCCGCCCTGGCACACAAATACGCTGGCGTGCCGGAGCACTTCGGCGTGCGGGAGCCACTGGTGGACCTCGACGTTGCGCGGGAGCGGCCCGAGGGTGGCGGGGTCCAGCCGCCCGCCGACGGTCATCACCACCTGCCAATCGGTGCCGCCGAACGCCTCGGCGCAGCGTCGGAACAGATCGGGCTGCTCGTTCACCGTGGTCCCGAGCGAGATCAGCGCGACCGGCCCGCCGCCGGGTACGGGGCGCCAGCCAGCGGTGCTCGCGTCGGATCTGTCCAGGCATGGCCCGACGAACACATGGTCGTCGCCGAAGGTCTCAGCGAAGAATTGGAAAGCCCGAGGGATCGTGACGATAGTGGTCTGACCGCGACCGGACATCACCTCACCGGCACGTTCCATGGGCACCTTGTGCTCACCGCCGTACTCGGCGAGTAGTTGGCCGAACCGCGCCAAGGCCGGGTGTCCGGGATCCATCGGCGGCGCGACCCGGCCAAGTCTCTCGGCCACCGAGAAGTATTCGTTGGACGCGAACGTCGGCACCACCTGCAGCGCGGGGCACTCCCACCTGATGGCCAGCACCCGGGGCGGTGCCCACACCGTGGTGTCGTAGAGGAGGGCGTCGGGCCGCGAGCACGACTCGATGACCGGCGACACGGCCAGCATCTCCTCGAGGTACCGCAGCGTGGCGCGGGCGAGTTCGTCGGAGGTGAGGCTGTCCGGCGGGGCGGAGTCGCTCAGGGCTGTGGTGTAGGTGACCGCCTCGGCGCCGGTTGCGCGGACGCGGTCGGCGAACTTGGCCCCGGTGGTCGCGGTGACCCGGCAGCCGCGGCGGACCAGCTCGGCGAGGATCGGCAGCATCGGCAGGACGTGCCCGAATGCCGGATAGAGCACGGCCAGCACGTGCGGCCCGGGTTCCGGTCGCTGCCCGTTACCTCGGCGGTCCGGGCCGTGCCCCACGAGCTTGTCCATGGGATCAGATCAAAGCGGATCGGCCTCTGGTGAAACCGCTAGTCAGGCCGGCCACCGCCGCCTAGGAGCCCCAACGTTGGCACAAACCCTAGCCCGGCGGTCTTAGCTTCGGGTGCACCGGTCAAGGAGAAGGGGTTGCCGGCTGATGAGCCTTGACCGGTGACGGGAATTCGAACGTCGGCGCGAACCCGAACGGTGGCATGAACTTGAACGGTGGCGGCAACGTGAACAGTCGCGGGAACGTGAACAACGGCGGGACCGAGGTGGCCGTGATCGGCATCGCCTGTCGGCTGCCGTCTGCCTCGAGTCCGGCGGCGCTGTGGGAGCTGCTGCGCGGCGGCACGAGCGCCCTCGGAGAGGTCCCGCCGGGACGGTGGCCGGACGAGGATCCGGCGACGCTCGCCGCGCATCCGGAGCTGAGGCGTGGCGGGTTCCTCGACGACGTCACGGGCTTCGACGCCGACTTCTTCGCGATCTCGCCCCGCGAGGCCACGGCGATGGACCCCCAACAGCGGCTGGCGCTCGAGCTGTGTTGGGAGGCCCTGGAGGACGCCGGGCGGGCGCCCGACGACCCGGCCTGCCGCACCGCGTCGGTGTTCCTCGGCTCGATGTCCAGCGAGTACGCCGACCTGGTGCGCGCGAGCGGGGATCCCGCGCTGCGCCAGTACGCCCTCACCGGCAACCACCGGGGCTCGGTGGCGAACCGGGTCTCCTACTGTCTCGGGCTGACCGGGACCAGCCTGACGGTCGACACGGGGCAGTCCTCGTCGCTGGTGTCGGTCCAGCTGGCGTGCGAGAACCTGGCCACCACCGGCGCTGGGCTGGCACTGGCCGGTGGCGTGGACCTGAACCTGCTCCAGGCGGGCTCGCTCGACGCGCTGGCGCTCGGCGCGCTCTCCCCACACGGTCGGTGCGCGACCATGGACGCCGCCGCCGACGGCTATGTGCGCGGCGAGGGCGGCGCGGTGGTCGTCCTCAAGCCGCTGGCCGACGCGGTGCGCGACGGCGACCGGGTGTACTGCGTGATCTGCGGCGGCGCGGTCAACAACGACGGCGGCGGCGCCACGTACACCACGCCGGACGGCTCCGCTCAGGAGGCACTGCTGCGCGCCGCGTACCGGGCGGCCCGGGTCGACCCGGCGGAGGTGGCGTTCGTCGAGCTGCACGGCACCGGTACCCGCGCGGGCGACCCGGTGGAGGCCGGCGCGCTCGGGGCGGTGCTCGGCCGGGCGGCCGGACGGCGCGCGCCGCTGCTGGTCGGCTCGGTGAAGACGAACGTCGGCCACCTCGAGGCCGCCGCCGGCGTCACCGGGCTGGTCAAGGCGGTGCTGTCGCTGTGGCACGGCGAGCTGCCGGCGAGCCTGCACTTCGAGACGCCGAACCCCGACATCGATTTCGACGCCCTGAACCTGCGCGTGCAGCAGGCGTGTGGCTCGCTGCCCGACGCGGACACCGTTCCGATGGCCGGGGTCAGCGCGTTCGGCATGGGCGGCACGAACTGTCACCTCGTGCTCGCGGGAGCGCCGGTGCCCACGCCCGAGCGCAAGCGGTCGAAGCGCGCAAAGCGGTCACCGAAGCAGGCCCAGAGCATCCCAGTGCCGTGGGTCTACTCGGCCCGCTCGCCCGAGGCGCTCGAGGCGCTCGAGGCGCAGCTCTCCCGGCTGGCGGCGGTGGACGCCACGGCGGCCGACATCGGGCTGTCCCTCGCGTCGACGCGGGCCGCCCTCCCCGAGCGCGCGGTGTTGCTCGGCTCCACCCGGGCGGAGCTGCTGGCGGCCGTGCCGGTGCGGGGCCGCGCGGCGGGCGAGGGCCGGGTCGGGATGGTTCTCTCCGGCCAGGGCGGTCAGCGGCCGGAGATGGGCGCTGAGCTGGCGGCCCGGTTCCCGGTGTTCGCGCACGCCTTCGACGAGGTGCTGGACGGGTTCGACCCCGCGGTGCGCGCGGCGCTCGCCGACGACCGGATCGACCGGACCCAGTACACCCAGCCGGCGTTGTTCGCGTTCCAGGTGGCGCTGTTCCGGCTGCTGGAGTCCTGGGGCGTCCGGCCCGACGCGCTGATGGGCCACTCGTCCGGGGAGTTCACCGCCGGCTACCTCGCCGGCGTGTGGTCGCTGGAGGACGCCTGCCGGATCATCGCCGCCCGAGGCGCGCTGTCCGGGTCGCTTCCGCCGGGCGGCGCGATGCTCTCCGTGGAGGGCGGCGAGGCCGAGGTGAGCGCGCTGCTCACCGACGGACTGTCCATCGCGGCGATCAACGGGCCGGACGCCGTGGTGATCTCCGGCGTGGAGTCCGAGGTGGACGCCTTCGCGGCCGCCTGGCCCCGCCGGACCAATCGCGTCCGGGTCGACTTCGCGTCGCACTCACCGCTGATGGACCCGATCCTCGAGGAGTTCCGCGCCGTCGCTCGGAGCCTCTCCTACCGGGCGCCCTCGGTGCCGCTGATCACCACGGTGACCGGCGGCTACGAGGACGTGACCGACCCGGAGTACTGGGTGCGCAACGTGCGCTCCGCCGTTCGGTTCGCCGACGGTATGGCAACCATGCTGGACCGGGGCGTGGACGCGATCGTCGAGATCAACCCCCGGGCGGTGCTGTCCGGGGCGATGCACGAGCTCGCCGAATCCGCCGGCCGCCCGGTGACCGTCGTCGCCGGCAGTAGGGCCGACGACGAGGCGCGCGCCACCCTCGGCGCGGCCGCCCGGCTCTGGGTGTCCGGGGTGGACCTCGACTGGACCGGCGCGTTCGCCGGCGTACCGGTCCGCCGGGTCGACCTGCCGACCTACCCGTTCCAGCGTCGCCGCTACTGGGCCGAGCCCCAACCCGCCCCGGCCGGGAGCCCGTCGGACTCGGCGTTCTGGGACCTCGTGGCGACCGAGGATCTGCCCGAGCTGGCGAGCGCCCTCGGGGTCGACATCACCGCGGGGCTGGACCAGCTGCTGCCCGCCCTGGCGTCCTGGCGCGACCGGGACGAGCGCGACCAGCTCGCTCGCACCGACCGCATGCTGGAGGCGATCCCCGAGGCCACGGCACCCGTGGTGAGCGCTCCGAGCCCCCTCGACGCGCCCTCGGCCCGGCTCGCCGGTCAGCCGCCCGCCGAGCAGCGCCGGATCGTGCTGGAGCTGGTGCGGGGCCAGGCCGCCGCCGTGCTCGGCCACCCGGCCCCCGAGGCGCTCGGGGAGAACCGCACGTTCAAGGAGCTGGGCTTCGACTCGCTGATCTCCGTCGAGTTCCGCACCGCGCTGTCCGCCGCCGCCGGGGTGCGGGTCAGCGGCACCGTCGTCTTCGACCACCCGACTCCGGCGGCCTGCGCCGAGTACCTGCTCGCTCTCCTCATCCAGGGCACCGAGGGCGGCACCGACGGCCCGGGCGCGGTGGCCGGCTCGCCCGTGACGGCCGACGAACCGATCGCGATCGTCGGCATGGCGTGCCGGCTGCCCGGCGGGATCACCTCGCCGGACGAGCTGTGGGAGCTCGTCCGGGACGGCCGGGAAGGTGTCGGGCCGTTCCCGACCGATCGGGGCTGGAACCCGGAGCTCAGCGGCGTCGGCGGGTTCGTGGACGCGGGCGACTTCGATGCCGGCTTCTTCGGCATCTCGCCCCGCGAGGCGCTGGCGATGAACCCGCAGCAGCGGCTGGTGCTGGAGTCGGCGTGGGAGGCGCTGGAGCGTGGCGGGTTCGACCCGACGGCGCTGCGCGGCACCGACACCGGCGTTTACCTCGGCGTGAGCACGCAGGACTACGGCCCGCGGATGGACGCGCCGTCCGAGGGCGCCGAAGGCTACCTGCTCACCGGCTCCGCGCCGAGCGTCGTGTCGGGCCGGGTGTCCTACGCGCTGGGGCTGGAGGGCCCGGCGCTTTCGGTGGACACCGCCTGCTCGGCGTCGCTCGTGGCCCTGCACTCGGCGGTGCGGGCGCTGCGCGGCGGTGAGTGCTCGTTGGCGCTGGCCGGCGGCGTGACGGTGATGGCCTCGCCCGGCACGTTCCTCGAGTTCAGCCGGCAGGACGGGCTGTCCGGGGACGGCCGGTGCAAGGCATTCGCCGAGGCGGCGGACGGCACCGCCTGGGCCGAGGGCGTGTCGATGCTCGTGCTGGAGCGGCTCTCGGACGCCGAGCGGCTCGGCCACCAGGTGCTCGCGGTCGTGCGGGGCAGCGCGGTGAACCAGGACGGCGCGTCGAACGGCCTGACGGCGCCGAACGGTCCGTCGCAGCGTCGGGTGATCCAGCGCGCGCTGGCCGACGCCGGGTTGTCGGCCGCCGAGGTCGATGTGGTGGAGGCACACGGGACGGGCACCAAGCTGGGCGACCCGATTGAGGCGCAGGCCCTGCTGGCGACCTACGGGCAGGACCGGCTCAGTCCGCTGCTGCTGGGCTCGCTCAAGTCCAACATCGGCCACACCCAGGCCGCCGCCGGCGTCGCCGGGGTGATCAAGATGGTGGAGGCAATGCGGCGCGGCGAGGTGCCACGCACGCTGCACGTGGACGCGCCGTCCTCGCACGTGGACTGGTCGGCCGGCGCGGTCGAGCTGGCCGTCGAGCATCGGTCGTGGCCGGAGGTGGACCGGCCGAGGCGAGCCGGGGTGTCCTCGTTCGGGATCAGCGGCACCAACGCGCATGTGATCATCGAGCAGGCGCCGCCCTTTTCGACCGCGACCGAGACCGCCGAGGCGACCGAGACCGCCAACGAGGCCGCGGGGACCGCCGCCGAGCCGGTCGAGGACGTGCTCGCCGAGAGTCCGGTCGGCGTGGTGCCCTGGGCGATCTCCGCCGCCGACGAGTCGGCGCTGCGCGTGCAGGCCGGCCGGATCGCCGAGGCGGTCGCGGCTGCCGACGCCGACGTGATGGACGTGGCCTGGACACTCGCCGGGAGCCGGGCCGGGCTGCCCTGTCGAACGGTCGTCACCGGACACGACCGCGCCGAGCTGATCACCGGGCTGACCGCGGTCGTCGAGGGCACCACGCCGCTGTCCGTGGCCGGTACCGGCGCTGTCGCGGCGGTTTTCTCCGGGCAGGGCGCCCAGCGGCCCGGGATGGGGCGCGAGCTGTATGCGCGGTTCCCGGTGTTCGCCGAGGCACTCGACGAGGTCTGCGCCCACTTCGAGCTGGGCCGGCCGCTGCGCGATGTCCTGTTCTCCGACGACCAGCCGCTCGGGCAGACGGAGTACACCCAGGCAGCGCTGTTCGCCCACGAGGTGGCGTTGTTCCGGTTGGTCCAGTCGTGGGGCTTCGAGCCGGACTACCTGGTGGGCCACTCCGTCGGCGAGCTGGCCGCCGCCTATGTGGCGGGCGTGTGGTCGCTGGAGGACGCGTGCCGGCTGGTGGCCGCGCGCGGCCGCTTGATGGGTGCTCTGCCGGCGGGTGGGGCGATGGTGTCGGTGCAGGCCTCGGCGGACGAGGTCACGCCGCTGCTGGAGCCGGGCGTGGTGATTGCCGCCGTCAACGCGCCGGACGCCGTCGTGGTCTCCGGCGACGAATCCGCCGTGCTGCGCCTCGCGGAGGTGCTCGAGGGACAGGGCCGTCGGTGCCGGCGCCTGCGGGTCAGCCACGCTTTCCACTCGCCGCTGATGGATCCGATGCTGGCGGGGTTCGGGCGGGCCGCGGCCGGAATCCAGTACCACCCGCCCCGGCTCGCGGTGATCTCCAACCTCACCGGCGCGCTCGCCGGCCCTGAGCTCACCGATCCTGACTACTGGGTGCGACACGTCCGCGAAGCCGTCCGCTTCGCCGATGGCGTGGCCGAGCTCGGTCGCCGAGGAGTCACCCGCTTCATCGAGATCGGACCGGATGCCGCGCTCACCCCCGCCGTGCAGGCGACGGTGGCGGATTCCGGATCGGTACTGGTCAGCGCCCTGCAGCGGCGTCACCGACCGGAGGTGGCCGGCCTGGTCGAGGAGGTCGGCCGGCTACACGCGCACGGGGTGCCGGTTCGGTGGGACGCCGTGCTCACCGCGCTGCGCCCCGGGCACACCCCGCGCCATGTGTCGCTGCCGACCTACCCGTTCCAGCGCACCCGCTACTGGCTGACCCCCGACGCCAACGGCGGCGACGTGTCAGCCGTCGGACTGGCTCGCGCCGACCATCCGCTGCTGGGCGCCGTGGTGGGTCTGGCCGACGGGGGCTGGGTGTTGTCCGGCCGGCTGGCACGGGACGCGCAGCCGTGGTTGGCCGACCACGTCGTGCTGGGCTCGGTGCTGTTCCCGGGCACCGGTTTCATGGAGTTGGCGCTGCGCGCGGGCGAGCTGATCGGTTGCGACGGGGTGCGGGAGCTGACGCTGGCGGCCCCGCTGGCGATGCCCGCTCGCGGGAGCGTGCAGATCCAGGTCGTGGTGGACGGCCGCGAGGTCCGCATCCACTCCCGTCCACAAGACGCCACGGTCACCTCCGGGTGGACGCTGCACGCGACCGGCACCCTCGCCGACACCACTGACGCCGTCGACACCGGATGGGCTGCCAGCTGGCCCCCGCCCGGTGCGCGGCAGGTGGACGTCACCGGCTTCTACGACCACCAGGCTCTCGCTGGCTTCGACTACGGGCCGGCGTTCCGCGGCCTGAGCGCGGCCTGGCGCGGCGGCTCGCCTGACAACAGAGAGGTGTTCCTGGAGGTCGAGCTGCCGGCCGAGGCGGGCCCGGCCGAGGACTTCGGTGTTCACCCGGCGCTGCTCGATGTGGTGTTGCAGGGCATCGGCCTGCTTGTCGACGGTGCTAGTCGGGTGCCCTTCGCCTGGGAAGACGTCGTGCTGGCGGCCACCGGCGCGCGGCGGATTCGCGCGCGGCTGCGTCTCGATGGTGGGGCGGCCGGTGGTGTCGAGCTGAGCGTGGCCGATGAGGCTGGCAACCCGGTCTTCGCCGCCGGCGCCGTGGTGCTCCGTGAGCTGTCGCGTGAGCAGCTCGCTCCGTCCCGCATTGGGACCCCGGACGCGTTGTTGGAGCTGGGCTGGTCGCCCGTCGAGCCGGCGGAGGCCGCCGAGGCGGCCGCGGTGCCGGGGGTGGTGGTGTGGGGCGAGGATGCGTTCGGTCTCCCGGTGAGCGCGCCGGTGGAGGGCGTGGCGCCGGATGTTGTGGCGTTGACCGTCTCCGGTGGCGATGTGGCGGAGCGGTTGGCGCGGGTATTGGTGCAGGTGCAGCGGTGGCTCGCTGATGAGTCGCTGGTCTCGTCGCGTCTGGTGGTGGTGACGCGGGACGCGGTCGGGATGGATGACGGTGCCCGGGTCGGTTCGGCGTTGGTGGATGTTGCCGGTGCCGCGGTGTGGGGTCTGGTGCGGTCGGTGGCCTCGGAGAACCCGGGTCGGGTGGTGTTGGTCGATTCAGACGCCGAGTCGCTGGGCCTGCTGCGGTCGGTGTTGGCGGCTGGTGTCGCGCAGGTGGCGTTGCGGGGTGGGCGGTGTTGGACGCCGGGGTTGGCGCGGGTCGGTGGTGATGTCGCCGTGCCGGAGGGCCGGTGGCGGGCGTCGTACGGCGGTGCGGGGTCGGTGCAGGACATCGACTTCGTCCCCGTTGAGACGCCAGAGTCACTGACCACCGGACAGGTGCGGATCGCGGTCCGCGCGACCGGGTTGAACTTCCGCGACGTGCTCAGTGTGTTGGGGATGTATCCGGGTGCGCTGGAGCCGTTGGGTTTGGAAGGCGCGGGTGTGGTCAGCGAGGTGGGCCCTGGGGTGGTGGGGTTCGTGGTGGGGGATCGGGTGTTGGGGATGTTCTCGGCGGCGTTGGGGTCGTCGGTGGTGGCGGATGCGCGGTTGTTGGCGCCGGT
>Ga0137415_10002668_pt1 | contig 17678 bp, 19 predicted proteins | sample CZODoug3_1_1_16f_FD_183082 | JGI IMG/M metagenome (GOLD analysis project Ga0137415, IMG submission 183082) | Vadose zone soil fungal communities from Angelo Coast Range Reserve, California, USA - CZODoug3_1_1_16fungal (Hybrid Assembly) | ecosystem: Environmental > Terrestrial > Soil > Vadose...
CTGTGGTACATCTAAGTGATAGACCAGGAACATTGGATTAATGTACCATGACAGACCTGGGGTATGTACCAGCATACCAAAGTACATTTAAATGATGGACCAGGAACATTGGGATTAACATACCATGCAGACCTAGGATATGTACCAGCATACCATGGGTGTCTAAATGATATACCAGTTACTTTCATTATTATACAATGGTATATTGATTCAATATATCGTGATAGGTAATATATATATATGCTATCAAAGCACATGATGACCATTTCACCTTATCATAAAATCAATATGGAGCATTCTTTGAGTTATGAAACAATCAAATTTTAACAGAATCACTTAAGACAACTTGAGGATTCTAGATGATGGTCTTGTGCATCTGTAATAAATATATCTGGACTTGCCATGCAGAAATGGCCAAATCAGGAATAAAAGGCAGATGTAGCAAAGTGGCCAGTAGTGGCTGAGCGTCAACCATACAAAATTATATATGCCAAGATATTTCAATCAGCATCAGAACATATCAGGACACTTCAGCCTATGATTTATCATTATTATCTACACCTGGTATAAAATACATTTCAGAAATAACAAAGGATTATATCTCTCGAGCTCGCTTGTTGGGTGATTGACTACCATATCTACGTGTTTCTAATGAGGGACGATAATCAGCAAGTTCATACACCACATGATCAGCATCCACTCCATGATACTCATCTGCAAATGCCATGGCTTCCAATGATTCAAACAATTCAAAGTCACTATCTTCAAAATCACTGTCTTCATCAACCACATCCTCCCAATCTGGTCCTTCTGGCATATCATTAGCATCATGGCCTGGACCAGTGCCTTCCTGCCATTCCCCATCTCCTTCATTCCAACTGGCTGTTACCTTCCAGACAGCTGCCTCTAGCAGTTGTTGTTCAGATGGTCCCCAAGATTGAAGATCATCACTGCCAGGAATTGATTGAACCTTTGTCCTCCATGTATGACATAGTTGGCAGAGTTCTGTAGCACGTAAATCCAATTGGAAGATAAGATCTGCGTCATCTAAGAATATTTTAGCAAATTATCAAACAGGGTGATAGAATAAATCAATGGTAAGTACTTACTAGTAAGCCTATGGGTCTCCACATTTACTTTCCATTCTTCCAGCATCCACTGCTGTAGTGCACGTCTCTCCCGTATCAGTCGCATTTCCTCCTCCTCACAACGGTCTAAATCTAACAACTTTGTAATTCCCAGCCGTATTCCCTCATCACTAAGCCACAATGGTGGAGCCCCATCCATCAGGAAAATCAAAATTTTTCTTACTTGGTACTTAGCATACTTACCTTCAATTAAGTAAAATTAATCAGAAGACCCCACCCGTGGGCATTTAAAAGCATCTTATTTGCAACTTAGTTTGCTTAATTTGTATTTAAAGATTGAAACAAGTGCAATTGCCTGCAAGTAGCGTCTTCTGATCAATTTGCACTTATTTCACTTCATTGGCAATAAATATGCTAAGTACCAATTAAGAAAAATTCTGATTTTCCTGATGCTCACTTTCCTCATCAAGCCCAACATCCTGCCATACCTCCACGGTGGATTTAAGTTCATCACATACGTCTCAACTATCCTTTGGCATATCTAAAATGCTTAAATTAACATGAAATGTCTACATATCTATCTGCATATGCCAAGACAATAGGCAGTGCTCACAAATGGTTTCAGCATATTTCACATATTGTGTGTCCATATTAGGTAAAATAGACAATAAGCATGTGTGTGCACCAACTATTTAGAAAATACATCCACATATTCATTAATATTCATTAACTGACAACGGAATATGCAGACCATGCATATTCTAAATAGTTGGTGCACGCACATGCTTATTGTCTGGCATATTTTACATATGTGGATAGATATGTGGACATTTCATATTATTTTAAATATTTTAAATATGCCAAAGGATAGTCAAAACACATGCAATGAACTTAAATCCACCATGGTCTGCCGTGCTCATCATCAACACCGAGCTTAATGATACTGCATGCAGCAAGGGAAGAATATGGGATGTAAGTCATCCAAGTCAATCATTGGTCATCAAGGTCATAATATCATAAAAGGCATAAATTGGTCATAGTTAGTATCATACCATCGCTAACGGAGCAGTGGATATTGAGATATGCAAGGCATACAGACTAATAATAGTCACCATAGTCATCTACACCATCATTACTTTGATCATATACTAGATTGTCTTCGAACCCATCAACAAAGTCCCCATCAACCTCTTCAATGTATTCATTACGCTGTAAAACTTGCTGACCCCGTGATCCCACAGCACCATACACCGGTGGACCCCTGACAATATTTTGGTGCATGCCAGAGGAGTTCTCAAACTGATTACAGGAGCGACTTTCCAGCGTGGAGTGATTATATTGGCCTGGATGTCTTCGTGCCATAGAATTAATGTGGGAAGGGGGTGGCATCATAAGCTCAGAATGTGTCGCACGTTGCATTGTTGTTGCACCACGTTGTCCACTGGTACGCTGAGTCATCGGTGCCCCAAGAGGTCCATTTTCAAAAACAGGAGGAAGAGCAGCAAAGGTTCGTTGGCGGGGGGCATTAAATGTGGAAGTGGATGGTCTAGACATGAATTGGGTGTTATTTCGTGAGGGGGGTTGAGACTGGATCTGGGAATGAGAAGCATCCATGCGGGTAATAGTACCATGTGTTCTTTGAGAATGGCGGTGGGATGGAAATCGAGAAGACTGAGGTGCAACATGGGCTATAGCCTGCACGGGGGCTGTGACAAGACGGTGCGTTTGTTGTGATTGATGTGATGTGTTGGGCCTAGTTGCATGCACCGGGCGGTCATGCGACAACATTGCATCTCCTGTGCGCTGGGGAGGAAATTTCCGACGTGGTGGAGGACGACCATCATCTTCATCTGTAACATCGTCCCTTGGGCGCTTGGCCTCACGTTTGCGAGGAACGGTGGATCTCGCCTTCACTGGTAAAGGACCATGCAAGTGCTGAGTATTTGATGTGGCTGTGGCTGCCTTGGAAATGCGAGTAGTAGGAGGTGGCGAACTGCCCTTGTCTGACTCTGTGTCGGAAGGAAATTGTTGATCATCAATTGCTGATGGGCCATTCTGCAAGTAAACCTTGCTGTCCGCGACACAACGCAAATTGCCACCACCATCACAAACGACCAGAGCAATGGAACCAGGGTCATCCCAATTCATGTCATCTGCCAGCGGTCAACTTAGTAGAAGATCAATATAGGAAGGAAGCTCTGCCTACCCTCATGCCAATGCTCAATGTCTAGCTTTGGTGCATTTGGATCTCGATATGGGTTGTCCTTCCAGTCAATGCGCTTTACTAAACTATGCCAACCCTCTGTACTAATCGCACCAACTCCCTTAACTATGAAGTCATAACCTGGCGGTGTGAGATTGCCGTCCCAACCAACTAGCACAAGTTTATACTTCCAAGCAAAATCACACCATTTTTGCCATTGAATGTGATTACCCTTGTAACCAATAAGGTCCCCTATAGATAGAGTATTAATCAGAATTCAATGAAGATATACTTGTCAATGTCACTTACGAAGCCTCGATACAAGGAAATGTCCAACAATTTTCCGATCACGATCGCGTGGGCCATGTTTCCCTTTGAAGATGGGATCCACAAGTGTGGGGAAATTGAATACACCACCAGATTTTTGCAATTCAATGCTCCTAGATGGCACAGAGGGTCTCAGCAAAAAACAAGTGAAACGAAGTGTTACTAACTCGGCGAGTGTGGAGAGGTTGCGAAGCCATTTCCTGACATCCACCTTGTTTGCCTGTATGAAGTCCTTGATGGACGCATTGCCACCAAAGACAGTTGTTGCTTGCTTTGAGGCAGGATCATCGCCAACATACACCATGGCACCGACAACCAAAATTTGGTGCAAATTCCAAAGGGAACCAGCCTGCATAAATGACATTGGCACGGAATTTACCCAATAGCAAAAAAAACAAACCAGGTTTGTGAACTGCTTTTTATACGCACGCATGTGAGGCACCGCAGATTTGTCGTCGGGTGTATCAGGTCTCTGGAGTTCCTCGCAATAATTGAGGATGGGTTTGCAAGCGAGGGCATAGGCTTCCTTGTCTGTTGGGGGATTATCAATTTTGAACTGCTTGTATGCATCGTTCAATGTGCTGCTGTATTCTCCAAACGACACTGTAGAATTTATAATTGTCAACTTAGACATCGGTGCGCAACGAATTCACTGACTTGTTTTGGGCCTTGGATGGTGGTGGGAGTACCATATCCTGTGCTTATTTGCCATGTTCTCACGCTGACGAGCATTTTGTACACCCAAGCCGGCCATGCGCATGATAGTATTTGGTGATTTTCGATATTTCCTAGCAAGATCATCAGCGCGGGCTTTGGTCTCCTCACCCAGTTGCCGCACTTCCTCTTGGGCTTCCTCAGAGAGTGGACCAGAAATATATCGTGTGTGGGAATCACCATCACCGTCATCGTCAGTATTGTTGTCATCGCAATCTTCATCCATCTGGTCATCGTCATTGTCTACACCATCATCATTCCGTCCATCACCGTCACTGTCAATTTGATCAGTCGCACGTTGTTTTCCCTTTTTTTTGGCACTCGGGACCTGTCTTCGTGCCCCTGCACGATGACGTCCATCAGACTCGGCCACAACCTCGGCATTCATCTCATCCTCAGCTAGTCGGTCCTCGTCCTCTGTATCACTAACAGGCCTTCCTCGATTGCGCAGCAAGACTCGTTTTTTCATGGCCTCATCTCGCGAATTGCCATAATCACTTTCACCATTAGAACCCTCACTCGATGGAGGGTCATCTTCATGGGGGGAACGGGAAGTGACGGATTCTAAGAATGTACAGCTTAGTGCACACGTACTACTCATCAACAGCAATACTTACTTTTGGACCGAGTACCATTCTTCTTGCTAAGGCCACCGTCCCCTGTCTGGGCTTTGCGACTGTTGTTAGTTGGTTTATCCCCACTACCGTGGGCTGTCCGACTTGCATCATCCTCAGCTAACGACATCCAAGTTAGTGTGTTCCTAGTATTGATTAACGAAGGTTACTTACGACACGACGTAACTCCATTTTCTTCACTTAAGTCACCATGCTCCATATCCTGCCCACCCTGACCGCTGTTGGCCGTTCGACTAGCCTTTTCCCTAGCCTCCTCCCTAGCCACAGCATCATTATACATTTTATCATATCTTTCCATGTCAGCCCGGACCCTAGCCTCCTCCTCCCTGCGGTTGCGCTCCTTCAGAGCAGCTGCTGATACCAGCTCTTTCTCACGATCCTGCGCATGCAATTTCCTTCTCCAAGGATCTCGATCACCCAGACTACGCTTCACATAGTCATCAAACCCATCATCTGGAGAGCGAGATATGGCAGTGGCAGAAGGGGTGGTAATGGCAGGACGTGATAGCTGTCACAAAAAAACTCGTCAATAACGTCAAATGTAATGTGACCAAAAAAGCGGTTACCTGCTGCGGGGCGGTTGCTGCAAGTAGTTTGTCTCGAATAACTACATGTTCCAAATGACTGGGTGTCGACTTGAGCAAAGAATCCGAGCTGTTGAAAACCACAAGTTAGCATATGTTTACATACAGGCAAACAAACACCTCGCGACGCACAGTCGAGCAAGGGGAACCATCAGCCTCTGACGCGCAGTCTATGAGGTGAAGCTTCGACTGAGACGACGCGTAGTCGAGTCCCAGACACCATACAACCCAACATGAAATGACACTCACGTCACATTATTGGAGACAGACACCGCGAGCGGAGAAGTGTCATTCATTGATGGCATGTTTGTCATTGTACGTTGGCCAGGGGAAACAATATTGACAACCCCATCTTTTGGCAGGCCACGCGGGGGGCCACGTTTTGTCACGGACACAAAGGTGGAGGGGCCAGCTAATTTCAAGTCGGTAGGACAGCTCTTGGTTTGGACGTTCCTGGTCAAAGACGTATCTGGAACCTGTGCAGCTGTGGGAGTTGCCCCATGTCCATCGTCATCATTGAGGGTCTCGTTGTCGTCATTACTGTCATGTTCAGAATTTGAGCAAGGGGCCAGGAAACGGGTTGAACGTCGGAGTTGTTCGCCTGACTCTTCCTTGTTGGTTGTGTTGGCTTTCGAGCGGGCCCGAGGACGTGGGCGAGGTGTCCCGAGAGGCGAGGCAACATCGATAGTGGAAGTACCGTTCCTGGTCTTTACCATCGTGACTTGAGTTAAAACAAAATAGGTGGAAAATATTTCGATGATCTGGAAAAGGGCGACATCCAATGCGAAGGACACGCAGCTTTATGGGACGTCTGGCTGCCGAAATCAATCCGAAACTAGTGCGTGAATGGGATCAAAATTACTCACGTTCAGCGGCGTCTTCAATATCCTCAGGTACGCGTCAAGACTTTGAGATGCGGCTCGGGCTTGTTGAACCGATCTCGAAGTCTGTGCGCTTGGCAGGGCGTGTTGAACTGAGAGCAGCTAACCGAAAGGATTAAGTACGAAACTATCGGACTAACACACGGGCCAAATCAATACACACCGGACTGCAAATTTAACACAGAACCCGCATAGCTGCTGCTGCAGGTTCGAGCTACCCAGCAAAAACACAGCACTTGAGGATGAGGCACAACTATTGAGTGCTTTTTGGGGAAAATAAAAATGATAATATCATAACAGAGTCGGCGGATCAACAATTACGTGTGTACAGGGAAGCAGAGATAGCTTACTGGAATGGTAATGTTTCAGACTATTGAATACGTGATATAAATCAAATGGCTATGTGTCAGAACGGAGTTTCCGACAGTCTGGAATTTCATTGACACCGGAATACAATGTTTTGTGCCAGACAGAGTCGTAGGGCACGACTATCGGACATGTTGGATGATTCAACGAGACCTGAGTTTAAGACAATGTGGGACTGCACGGACTGCGAGAGCATAATGTCTGCGTTGGAGTCTGTTGGAAATGAGCATCGGGCCGACGGCGGCCCAAAATAACTAAGCCAAAAAAATATCTGCCCGAACAGTCAATCAGGAACCTTCCATGAAGTAACCAAGACCAAAATGAACCCCGCTCACAAGCGAAGATAACGACAGGAACGATGATGGATCAATACGGATTGAAATTTAAGAATCTGTAAAAAAAGAAGCAACAGTCAGTAATCTGTTACATTGATGGAAGGATCACGAAGAACCGCAGGTGCATTCTCGTGACGCGTAGTCAAACGAGGAAAAGTCGCACTCCGACGCGCAGTCTAAGAGGCCTGCTCCACTTGGAACGACGCGTAGTCGAGCTCCGAGCGCAGCATGGGTGGAAGTTTAAGAAACTAGCTTTACCTGTCAATATCCTATTGAAAGATGGGCACAAGACAATACTACAGATAGCTGGGGGTGTGGGGGACAGGGTATTTTGATCAACGGAACGGTACGGTGAACTACGGTTCCAGATATGGTGTAACTAAAATCACAGTCACGGGTTTCATCAGCATTCATGACCCAAAAGCTATATTATGATAGCTTACACTGAATCTTAGATGAATGTGCGGCAACCGAGTTACGAATAAATATTTGATCTGGATAGATGTGGGAAATAAGACCAGAAAAGCAAAGGCGTGGTGAAGAAGGGATGCGGGATTGCGGAATACAATTCGCAGTGGCATAATATAGTAAAAGCTGTCGGGATAGGTTCAAAGTATATAGAGATGGTATGGAGGCATGAGCTAACAGTCAAGGCGGTGATATAGGTGGTATTCTTGCGAGTACGAAGAAGAAATGCGTTGATTGTGGCTGGAATTGCCCAATAAAACATAGCTGTCGATAGAGTGCTGCATAGAGTGTCTGAATCGAGGCGGGAGCAAATGTGTTCGACAAGCACAGTGGAACGCTGTCATGTTGGCATGGCGGCAGCTGAAAGCGGCCCTTTGAAACACTGCGCAAACAAAAACAAAACAAAAAAAACAAAAAAAACAGATATCAGGAACATTGGCAACGTACCTGGGTCCTGCCACACAGATGCTCTCCCTCTCTCGCATGGCCCAATGATACGAGCAATGTACACGGGATTCCAAGGCCCAAAACGAGGTGAGCCTGTGCAAATCGCGAGATATGAGTAAGTACTCCGAAGCATCTACATTGTAGCTAGACGTACCTGGTAATACACACAATTTGCGAGGCTCTTGTGTGCCAGAGCTGAGAGTATACTACAACCGCGTTTAAGGATGTGCGGACAGCCTCAAAGCCCATAAAGGGAAATGTGGCTGATGCGTTCCTCTCCAGTTTTGTGGACATTGAAAAGTCTGTCAGCATTCAACCGTTCGAATGGTAACAAGAATCATTATGCAGTCACGCGGCAAAGGTGCAAAGGTGCCGATGTTATGCTTCCGACCTTTCGGCGCACCCTGCGACGTTTATCCCGACCATGCCAAAGAATAAGAGGGCCATAGACAAAACTGTGGGACACCTACGTACGTCCTCCTCAGAAAGCACGGCCAAGCCTTGCGCGACCCGATCTGCATTCTATCCTTGTACTAGCCAATGTACAATTCAGCCCGTGCTTTCTCGCACCTGACTTTTCTGCCGAGATATGCTAAGTTGCCTTCTTACGGGCAGTAGGAATCAACAGATTAATTATTGTTCGAGATTTCGGGTAAGGCCTGTTCTGTCTAGATAGAGATCGGAAAATGGTTGGCAATGACCAAGGCCCTTGCCAAATTTGGTGACATGTCTTCAAGGGAGGAAGGAGAGGCGCTGAGGAGAGCATTGGTACGGATTTTGTGAATCTATAGATCTATATGATGGTGGAGAGTGTCGGGCAATGGTTCATTAAACTTTTGAATGTACCATCACCAAGAGAAATGCTGAAATCGGGGAATGGTACGTTTCCTTGTACGGTTTTTCGGCATCTGTTCTGATCCATCGTTTGTGTCAATAGGAGGCTGCGACTGGTTAAAGAATGCGCCCGAAGTAGTAGCCTGGTAGAAACCAACGATACTATTGTCCAACTGTATCTCCTTCAATGACTGCAGAATTGGCGCCTGGTATCGTGCGTCAATGTGACAAGCGTCAAAAGTTTTGTCAAATGATATTACAGTGACATGGCATCTCACCAATTGATTTCGAAGTCTTATCGTCATGGTAATGGAAGTGAGTTAGATATTTCAAGGGTTCCTTCGAGATCAAGACCCAGCAACAACCCATAGGCAGTCGTTGTTGAATGGAACTCCAGAGATTCCGTGTACTTGTGAACACACGGATCGAGAACTCCTGAGTCACGAACGACACGCTTTTGGTGTTCGCAGTTGACAATCACAATTTGTCCTTAAACATGGTCGGAGCTGGGGCAGTGCGTTTGTACTGGGTTAAACCCATTTTTGAATACAGGTTCATGCCTACGCACACATTGTTGTTGCTTCAAACCAAATCAGTGTGGATTCTACAAATGTGATCACTTCTGTTATTTTGTACAGTTATAAATTATAATTAGAAATAATACGAATATTAAAGCACATACACACAGTGCGCCACGTTATTTCAGAGAGCTAGCCACCGTGCAGCAAGTGCTATGCGCGATTTCCTCTGCATTGTGGCGACATGGCAACGAGCGGAGTTTGAATGCCCAACTAGAAACTCCGACTCAAACTTGTCTCTCGCGTTCGACACTGTGCAACTTACGCGTCATTTGACTCCGCATCTGCAAGACCGTATCACTCCCTGTTCATTCGCGCAACTCCCACTCCGTATCACCTCCTCTTATTCCGAGGCTCTCGGTTTTGTCTCGCTATCAATATCGGTTGGATCAGCAGAGGTGAATATCATTTTCTATTTGGCCTCCCATTTCTTGGCTCGGAGCTCGACTGCGCGTCGTTCCAGCCTGCAATCGCCTCTTTGACTACGCGTCGGAGGTGTAGCTTTTCCTTGCTCGACTGCGCGTCACAAGGGTGGTATTTGCAAATTGTTTTGTTAAACAGAATGCTGACCGGTTTCTCGCAGATTGATCGATACTCGCGCAACTCCCGCTCCGTATCACCTCCTCTTAGTCCGAGGCTCTCGGTTTTGTCTCGCTATCAATATCGGTTGGATTAGCAGAGGTGAATATTACTTTCTATTTTGCCTCCCATTTCTTGGCTCGGAGCTCGACTGCGCGTCGTTCCAACTTGCAATAGCCTCTTTGACTACGCGTCGGAGGTGTAGCTTTCCCTTGCTCGACTGCGCGTCGCGAGGGTGGTATTCGCAAATTGTTTTGTTAAACAGAATGCTGACCGGTTTCTCGCAGATTGATCGATACAATCCACGTATTTTGTTTACCGCCAATACGTGTCATAATTTTGGCTATAACGCTGTTGTCGTTCCTCGTTGCGATATTTACTGGTCTTTGTTTCGAACGCAGCTTCCAAGTAAGAGGTAGGTCTCATTTTCCTTTGTATCCACTCCGTCGTTTACTGGGTTACTAATTTGGCTTTAGCCGCGAATTCCACCTCACTCAGCCCGTCAATCAGTCTCAGGTGTCATCATCTATTTTTTTGTCTATCATGGTCTTTGAGGAGAACTCGTCGCCTTTCGAATGTGAGTCACTTCGTTGTTATTCTTCATTCTTTTCATTGTTTTCTGATTCAATATTTGCAGCCACTACTAGTCTTGACGCGGTATCACTCGTACATGATCCCCCATATGTTGTCACATCGCCAAATGCACCATTTGTGCCGTACATCGATTTGCATGAACCACATGAGCTACGAGCCCGTGCGGATGGGCGTTTCGGACTTGAGGATTGCTTTCAGCACTCTCAAATATGGTCTAGCCGTCACCCCTGGGCACCCTGCATTCTCCGCAAGCCAAGTGCAGACCAATTGGTTACTCACGATTTAGCGCTTTTATGGTGGACACCAACGGTAAAGTTCTATGAGTTAGAGCCAGGCTGTGCATTTGGTGACTTAGGGAGGCTTGTGAGAAGGGCATGGGAGCCGCTTGAACAGGTTCAGATCTTTCTGTCCGAGCGGTTCAGGAGGTATACAGAGCATCACTCCATTGATTCAGCCGCCTACACATACGAATTTTCTATGAGGTCAACATTACTGCGCCTAAAAGATCAGCCGCTCTCTTTTCAAGATACTGTCGGCCAGGTTGCAGAATTCCAGCGCCTCTGTCTGGATGTCAACGCAATGCTGGATTTCGTTACTATCTACCATCCTCGCTTATCGAACGATCCTAATCAGCTCAAGCCGACTGTCAACTTCAATATCATGGGTGCATTTACCAATGATCTGGAGGTCACAAGCAAACTACATCATTGTGGGATTCCTGTATGGCTCATCCGCCCAGAGAAACATGTCTTTCCGGCTACGAAGATCGTCTCAAAAGTTACATACGATGCAATCCCAGCTGAAGACGAGGTTCGACAATCCTTCTGGTGTGACCATCAGAGTGGTCATGTAAAGCCGTTCCCTATCCTTCATATTGGGTCTGGGGGGGTGGACAGACACACCGCATCACGACAGATGGGTTCAGCTTTTGTTGACATTGCCCAAATTCAGCACCGCCAGGCCATCCCAATCCAATCAAACCAAATCTCTCATACTCTTTTGCCGACATCATCAGCAGTGTCCCGCATACGACCCAAATCAAAAATACGATCTACTTTGATCCCAGGTGAGATTCCATCATCGGCGGCTGCCTCGGAATCTCTTCCTGCACCACCAGTCAAGATGCCTGTTCCCCAGCAGCATCAAGTCCACTCTGCTGGTAGTAAGATGATTTCTTCCGTAAAGACCACTCGTCACACCCCTTGTAAGCCAACTCTCACTTTGTATGTATCTCAGGCAGCTCATATTTTGGTAGACCCTCAGCAAGCACGTAACCAAGGAAGGAAAGTTGCGAAGAGCAAGACCAATGGTGGCAATCCTGAGATCCGCCGTCCACATCCAACCGAAAATCGCAATGTATGGGTCGACGTTGAGAGTGATATTGTTCCACCAAATATCCCTATCTGGACCCGTGCCCTGCAAGCGGTTGACAAAAACAAGGCGCGAGTCCGTTCTGATCTCCCTCCATCCGAGAAAGGATTTACATTCCCTGATCCGAATAGCTTGGCTGGCCTGACTCCTGACCAATATGCCAAAAAGCTTGTTGCCTGGCTGAGTCTACGTCCTGGCACCTGTTCTAGGGCTTTCGTGTCTGCTGGCCGCAAACCTCCTACAGGATCGGGTGCTGTTTGGCGTTCTGTTCTGAACATTGACAGCACAACCCTGATTCCCGATAATCCCTGCTACCACGCTGATAATGGGAAGGAGATGAAGACATCCAAGGTTGCGGCAGCGATCAAGCAATTATTTGGACAGGAGCTGCTCGAGAAGCTACAAGCGGGCCAAAACACTGTTTTTTGGCATGATTGTGAAATGCCTGTTGAGAACGATCATATTGTCAACTTGGATCCCAACATCGTCAGGGAAATCATTTGGGAGCTCTTTGAGCATAATTTCCGGTTTGAAGTCCAGGCTCTGGATATGATCGCAGCGCCAGATCAATGGGATGGTGCTGATGCCTCTATCACGCGTTTCAAAACAGTCTCCCAGGCCATTGGGGATGGGTTTGATGGGAAATTTATTATCTGGAATGATCCTTTTCCTCGGGAAAATGAGGGCTTGCGCAGCTCAAGGTTCATAACCCGTTTGCGCCCTCTGGAATCTCTGAGGAGGTTGATGTTGTCCTGGCCGGATGTGCCAGCCTCCATCACTGGCAGCACCTTTATGGCCGGGATGCCAGCTGACCTTGAAGCTCTTGAGTATGAAGTGGTTTTATTTTATTGTCAATCATTCTTCGACTTCTTTGGACGTCCACCCATTGTGCCTCATTATATCCCACTTCATGCCTCCCAAGGCCGACCGTAGTATTATATAATGGACTGTTGCCTTTTTTGGTCACGATGTACATGTTTGATCTTTTCAATCAATCTTTCTGATCGCCTGCAGTGAGCGACACAGATCTTGTTCTCATTCCAATATTTGTTAGGGCCCCATCTTCTTCCAGTATGTTGTCCATCAGATCCTGGTAACTAGAAACTCACCTTTTCATTTAGTTTCCAATTGTTGTCCATCATGAGCTTCCGTCGACCCACAGCTTCAAGGCATGCAAAAGGGGGTTCTGCATCGCACAGTGCATCCCGAGACCTTTCTTCTATTGCGTCAGAAAGTCCCTCATCCTCACGTCCCGCCTCTCCATCAAAATCCTCTGCTACATTTGACCACATAGTTACCCCATCAATGGTACCAAAGAAACGCCGACCTCGCCACACCGGGAAGATGTTCATTGCAGAGCCCGAGACTGTTCTGTCTTTGCCTGGCCAAGAATATTCTCAGATGCCGTCCTCCAGCCATGCTAGTGCTGCTTCTAGTCCATCCCAGAGCCCATTTCGTGGGACTTCCATGACTAACCCCCCTGAAGCTCATGTTGCTGACCTCTATGGGCGGACCGATGACTTTGATATCATAGAGGACATCTTCACCAACGATGGACCTGAACCAGATTCACCAAAATGCCAGAAGCAACAACGCAAGCAGGAGAAGCAATGGAAGAAGTGGACTGAAGATGTGATTCCATCCATGCTGCGTCCCCATTTGCATTTGCTTCGCAAATCAGAATCTTTACGGTCAATGTCCCAGCCTGCAAATCCACAGTGCAATTGTCACGGTCCTTCACGTAGGCTCAGGGTTGTATGTGTGTCCTTTGAACGTGAGTGGCATGTTCGTTCTTATGTATTAGTGATACCAGCCAGTGTCTGAGGCTAGACTACGCGTCGCTTCAGCTGAGACTTGACCTCTTAGACTGTGCGTCAGAGGCTGGGTTCCCCTGCTTGACTACGCGTCGCAGGGTATTCATTATTTGGTTTTGTTGCCATTGGGTTTGTCGCTGACCAATTGACTTGCATTTAGAATTGCAGGTTATTGAAATAGACACCTGCGAGTGTTGCCCTGCTGCACTACAGTTACTCTCCCGTGGGCTTTTCCCATGTGCTCCAATTGCACCTACGCTTGCTGTGAGTCTCCAGATGTTGGAGTTCGTCCGTGAACTATTCGTCAGAATGCCACCAAACACTACATCATGGTGTGATACTTTGGAGATATTCCTAGGGAAACGGTCTTATAAATTAACAACCCGGGTAGGTTTTATCAAATTTAATGAAGTGCAATTTCTGAATAGTTTGACCAGGACACTTTACGACGTAGATTCGGAAATGCATTACGGTGGTATTATTCGCTGGTCAATGCAACCGAAGTTTACGTCAAAAAAGAACTTGAAACAGCCCGGGCTTCACTAGCATCAGCAGATGTCCGGAATGATGCTCTCTTGTCTGAGGGTGCGGTTATTCTGTCAATTGCTGTGCATCTCATAAATTGATTGTCATGTTTTAAGATCACCATCCATCGTCACCATCACCCCCACCTCCATCTTCTCCGTGGACTCCATCCTCAGTTTCACATCTACCTCCGGCTTCCCCTCAGCCTCTCCCTTCCATGCAAAATGCAGGTGCTCAGACTGGGTTGCCTCCACTAACCCGGCCTAGTGAATACCTACGAAGGCGATGCCCTCTATGCTTTGGCGGAGATCAAGTACATGACGAGAGCATGCTGTGGGTTCTCCATATCATTTCCGCTCTATTGACACTGATTATCTAGCATCTTTTAGAGCTGATTTCCTGGTGGCTCTGGATGCTTGTTACACGCAGAAGCGGGGGAAGAACTTGAACAATCCTAATCACCGGGATTGTCCAAGGCACCATCCTGAGTCTGCATTCCTTTCTGAAGAAGAGGTTAAAGCAATGGAAGAATATGTAGCTGCACAACGGGCCACCAAGGCAACTCGGACAACCCACCCTCGCAAGGAGGATGGTTTCGAAGATGGCATGAAGGTTCCCACTTCTGTACTTGATGATTGTGGGGAGTCTTTTAAGGCTGCCAACGAAAAACGTGAGAAAGCAAGCACACAGCTCTTTGCAGACACTGGCCTCATGGCCTTACTCTGCCGCCATGATCGGGTTCTTTGGCTTGTCAATATGACTCATGCGGGTGAGCGGCAACATTATGCCCTTGCTCTGATTCAAAGATTATTTGAACACATCCCATCCAATATGACCGTGGGTCTACTGTATGACATTGGCTGCCAGTTACATCGGAGTTGTCTCAAATGGGGATTTCTTGCGGATTATCTTCATCGCATAATTTTTGGAATTTCTGTGTTCCATGCATTTGGTCATCAATGGCCATGTCAGATTGTTTATCATCCCAGGAAATGTCGGGGGTTTGGTCTTACAGATGGTGAAGGTTGTGAACGATTTTGGAGTGCAATTAGGAAGCTCATCCCTTCTTTGCGCGTCTCAGGTGTGAGTGATATTATACCACTAACTGTTAGTTGTGATTGACTGACACTCTTCTAGTATTTTCAGCGGCTCTTTCTTTTAGACACTCAAATTCGGCATCTAGATGAGAAGTCTCTTGAAGGGTTAGGCCATTGGCTTCGTCGTCGCTGGTATCATTGCCAAGCCAAGAAAATGGCCGCAGAGGCTGACTTAGGGGAGTTGGGTATATCTGAAGAGATTTTAAGAAGAGAATGGGCTGCACAAGTTCAGGCACAGACAAGGCCACCACCTCGTATGTGTTTCTTTTTTGGATGTCAAGTTTCATTAATCCATCTATTATTCAAAGGCAGAGCAAAGAACAAGGGAAAGCAGGCAGTGGAAGCCATTCTGGTCTTGGAGTCTACTATGGGCTCTCATAAAAAGATCATCAGGCAGTTGGAAATTACACTTGCTGCAGGGGATGACTTGGATGTTGCAGAGCTGTCTGAGCAGCTGCAAGATGCTCGAGCACACTATTCACGTCTTGAACAGGGACTTGGTCGCAAACGAGCAGAATTGGGTGTAGCCGAGAGGGCAAACTTGGCCATGTTACAGAATGATGCATTCTTGCGCTTGCGTATGAATGCATTGGCACTCAAACAACGCATTCGTGATCGCCTACGACAACGCAAGTTTGAGATTGACAAACTTGAGAGATCTTATCGCCGCAGTGCTAATGGTTTGTTTTTGCATATTTCTGTGTTCATTATGCTAAATAAATATTAGATGCCAAACTTCATGCACATACCCAAACTGCTCTAAAGCGACGGGAACCTACAATTCTCAAACTTAGCAAAAATTATAATGATCTCTGTCGACAGATGGATGTTCTAATCCGTCAAGGGAAAGCCCCCCTTGGTGCAATTAGACCATTGGATATTCCACGTGAAGGTATCTTTAAGCTCGATGTTGATGATGAGATATGGCAGGATGTTGGGCTTGATGAGGAAAGTGATGGGGCTCCACCATTGTGGCTTAGTGATGAGGGAATACGGCTGGGAATTACAAAGTTGTTAGATTTAGACCGTTGTGAGGAGGAGGAAATGCGACTGATACGGGAGAGACGTGCACTACAGCAGTGGATGCTGGAAGAATGGAAAGTAAATGTGGAGACCCATAGGCTTACTAGTAAGTACTTACCATTGATTTATTCTATCACCCTGTTTGATAATTTGCTAAAATATTCTTAGATGACGCAGATCTTATCTTCCAATTGGATTTACGTGCTACAGAACTCTGCCAACTATGTCATACATGGAGGACAAAGGTTCAATCAATTCCTGGCAGTGATGATCTTCAATCTTGGGGACCATCTGAACAACAACTGCTAGAGGCAGCTGTCTGGAAGGTAACAGCCAGTTGGAATGAAGGAGATGGGGAATGGCAGGAAGGCACTGGTCCAGGCCATGATGCTAATGATATGCCAGAAGGACCAGATTGGGAGGATGTGGTTGATGAAGACAGTGATTTTGAAGATAGTGACTTTGAATTGTTTGAATCATTGGAAGCCATGGCATTTGCAGATGAGTATCATGGAGTGGATGCTGATCATGTGGTGTATGAACTTGCTGATTATCGTCCCTCATTAGAAACACGTAGATATGGTAGTCAATCACCCAACAAGCGAGCTCGAGAGATATAATCCTTTGTTATTTCTGAAATGTATTTTATACCAGGTGTAGATAATAATGATAAATCATAGGCTGAAGTGTCCTGATATGTTCTGATGCTGATTGAAATATCTTGGCATATATAATTTTGTATGGTTGACGCTCAGCCACTACTGGCCACTTTGCTACATCTGCCTTTTATTCCTGATTTGGCCATTTCTGCATGGCAAGTCCAGATATATTTATTACAGATGCACAAGACCATCATCTAGAATCCTCAAGTTGTCTTAAGTGATTCTGTTAAAATTTGATTGTTTCATAACTCAAAGAATGCTCCATATTGATTTTATGATAAGGTGAAATGGTCATCATGTGCTTTGATAGCATATATATATATTACCTATCACGATATATTGAATCAATATACCATTGTATAATAATGAAAGTAACTGGTATATCATTTAGACACCCATGGTATGCTGGTACATATCCTAGGTCTGCATGGTATGTTAATCCCAATGTTCCTGGTCCATCATTTAAATGTACTTTGGTATGCTGGTACATACCCCAGGTCTGTCATGGTACATTAATCCAATGTTCCTGGTCTATCACTTAGATGTACCACAG
>Ga0137415_10002669_pt1 | contig 17675 bp, 12 predicted proteins | sample CZODoug3_1_1_16f_FD_183082 | JGI IMG/M metagenome (GOLD analysis project Ga0137415, IMG submission 183082) | Vadose zone soil fungal communities from Angelo Coast Range Reserve, California, USA - CZODoug3_1_1_16fungal (Hybrid Assembly) | ecosystem: Environmental > Terrestrial > Soil > Vadose...
CTTCGTCGGCGCCGATCAGCTCGCCTCCGCCCAGGAGGCGCTGGTCGAGCGGCTCGGGCAGGTGCGCGTCGGCGATCCTGCGCGCCCGGAAGTGACCATGGGTCCGGTGAGCACCGCCGATCAGCTGCGCGACGTGCGCGCGGGGATCGCGAAGCTCGCCTCGGAGTCCCAGCCGGTATTCGGCGGCGACGGCAACGTGAAGGCGCTCGCCCCGGAGGGCAAGGGCTACTTCGTTTCTCCGGTTCTCCTGCTCTCCCGGGATCCCGCCGGCGCCAGGGTGATGCACAAGGACGAGGTGTTCGGTCCGGTCGCCACGCTCGCCGCCTCCCGCTCGCCCGCGGATCTCGTCCGGCGCGGCGGCGGCGGCCTGGTCTGCTCGGTCTACAGCGACGATCGCGATTTCCTGCGCCAGTGCGTGCTCGCGATCGCGCCCTATCACGGCCGCATCTACATCGGCAGCGAGAAGGTGGCCGGACAGACCATGGGACCCGGCACCGTGCTGCCGCAGCTGCTCCACGGGGGCCCCGGCCACGCCGGAGGCGGCGAGGAGCTCGGGGGTCTGCGCGGCCTGCAGCTCTACTCGCAGCGGGTCGCCCTTCAGGGCGACCGGGCGCTGCTCGATTCCATCGCTCCAGCGCTCGAGCAGCAGAAGTCCTGAGAACGCCGTCCGGTGCCTTCCCGGCCACGTTCACGTCGCCGTCGCTACTGCGCCGAATGCCAGAGCGTAAAAAGCGGATCCGCCTCCTCGACGAAGCTCTCGTGGCGCGGGCGCCAGTCGAGATCGTTGCGCGCCTTCTCGCTGGAGATCTGCTGATCGAGCATCAGCGCCTCGTGGTACGGCGTCCCGTCCGGCTTTTGCGGCTGCGCCTTGCCGTCCTTCCCTGCGGCTCGCGAGGCGGCCTCCGCGATCTCGCGCTGCGTGAGCCGGGAAGCGTCGACCGCGTAGTACACGGATCCGGCCGGCGCCCGTTCAACCAGCCGGACGTACAGCTCCGCCAGATCGTCGATGTGCACCAGCGGCCAGTGGTTTTCGCCCGGACCAACGGTATGCGCCGCGCCGTGCTTCAGCGCGGTGCCGAAGAACATCGCCGGGATCCCGCCGCGCTGTCCGCCGTAGACGATCCCGGGCCGCACCACGACGGACCGGATTCCGTCCTTCGCCATCTCCAGCGCCGCCTGCTCGTGCGCCGGGCGCCAGGAAACCGCTCGCACCGGCTTGAGCGGCGTGCTCTCGTCGGCGACGTCGTTGGTCGGGCCCTGTACCCAGCAGCCGCTCGTATAGATGAACGTCGCGCCGACCTGCCCCCGCAGCAGATCGCGCGCGCTGGCGATCGTCTTGCGATCGAACTCCGGCCCTTGCGCCGACCATTCCTGGGCCACGTGCACGAACGCAGCCCGTCCCCAGGCGGCGCCTGCATAGCCGGCGGGATTGCCCAGATCGCCGGTCACGAGCTTCACGCCAGCTTGCTTGAGGGGCTCCCCCTTCGCTTCCGAGCGGACGAGCGCGAGCACGTCGTGCCCGGCCTTTTTGAGCGCGAGCGCGACTGCAGAACCGATGTACCCGCTGCCGCCCGTGAGGAAGACCTTCATGCACCCTCCAGATGGGAGCGCACTGTGTACGCCGTGCCGCGCGGCCCGCCAAGAGCAAACGTGACCTGCGTAGCCATCTTCGCACCGCCACCCCTGGTACGCGGCGAAATGTGTGTGTAAATCCCACCTGCGCGAAATCCAAGTGCCGGGATTGTTTCAACTTAGTGTCGTAACGCGGCGCAGCGGTTCACGGCCCCGTGTTTGCTACCAAGCAGGGTGCGATGGGCAACGTCGAGCGTCTTCCAGTCCGCAGCGCCGAGCGGGTCGCAGTCCTCCTCAACGCCAACGCGCGCAGCGTTTCCGAGACGCTGAAGCGGGAGCTGGAAAACTTCGTTCCTCCCGAGGACTTGTATTACTCGCGCTGCTTCGATGACGCCCGCTCGATCGCGCGCCAGGTCCTCGAGAAGGGATATCGCACGGTCCTCACGGGCGGCGGCGACGGCACCTTCGTCGGTTACGTGAACTGTCTCTTCGAGCAGGCGCAGCAACCACGCGCGTCCGCCTCGCATGGCGCGCTCAAGCTCATGCCTTTGCCTGCCGACGAGATCCTCATGCCGCGCTTCGGCGTGCTCCGGCTCGGAACCGGAAACGCAGTCGCCGAGTTCGCCGGCGCGAGCGGGCGCCGCCTCGGCGTGGTGGAGGACATCCTGCGCGCCCGCTCCGGCGAAGTCTCGATGGCGCGCCCGCTGCACCTGCTTCTGCACGAAGGCAAGCGGGCGCCGTTCGCGGGCCTGGGGATCGACGCCAAGGTGCTGAACGACTACGTCAGCATCAGGGACCACATCGGGCCGGGGGGGCTGGGATACTTCTGTTCGGTGGTCGGGAAGACGCTTCCCTCCTACATGCTCGAGCGGGGCGTTCCCGAGGTGGAGGTGGTGAACCTCGGAGGTCCCGCGCAGCAGATCGGCCCCGATGGCAAGCCGATCGGCCGGGACATCGCCGCCGGCGAGGTCATCTACCGCGGCCCCTGCAAGATCGCGGCGGCGGGCACGGTCCCGTACTACGGGTTCGGCTTTCGCGTCTTCCCGTATGCGCTGCGCGCCCCCGGCAGGTTCCAGCTCCGCCTCACGGCCATCGGCGTGCCGAAGCTCCTCTCCAACCTGCGCACTCTCTGGCGGGGCGGTCCGCCGCCGTCGGGCATTCTCGATTTCCACTGCGACAAGGTCTCCATCCGCTTCGACCGCGAGATGCCGCTCCAGGTGGGAGGCGACGCGGAGGGGTACCGCCGCGAAGTGGTATTCGAGATGGCCGAGCGCCCGCTGGAGCTGCTCGACTTCCGCGCCTCGCAGCCCCGGGCGCCGGAACCTGCCTAATCCTTGATCAACGTCCCCATGTAGCGGTCGATCCGATCCCGGAAGTCGTCGCCTGAATCGACGAACTGCACGCCGACGCCGGGCTGCTTCCCTCCGACTGCGAGCTGCCGGTGCACCACGACGCCGTTCGTCGTCACCGGCGCGACCTCGTCGGGAAGCTGGATCTCCACCTGCACGGCGGTGTCCAGCGGCGGAGGATCGTCCGTCTGGATGAAGATGCCGCCGCGGCTGATGTTGGTCGCATGTTCCAGGACGAAGTCCCGTGCGCTGCGGAACCGCACCCCGAGCGTCACCGGGTGGCGCGGAAAGCCGCGGTGGTTCCCCTCCTCGGCCTGATCGCGATCGGAGATCAGATGCGAGATGCGCATGCGCGCCTGCGGATCGACCACGATGAAGTCTGCCCAGAACCCCGCCTCCCTCGGCGCGCCGGCCTTGGCGCGCGCGACGCGGCCGATCGCCACCTCCGGTACGGCCGTGTTTGGCAGGTAGAGCGCCATCGAGACGCGCGCCCCGACCTGCGGAGGAGCGAGGGAGCGCACCGCGATCCCCAAGGCGCTCAGCTCGCGAGAGGTGGTCTGCACCGCGACCCCTTCCGACACGTAGCGCACCGGGAAGACGAAGTTCGTGGACGGCATCGGATCGATGACCTTCAAGCGGCATGCCGCGGATCCGGCCCGCTCTTCCGCCAGCTTACTGGAGCAACGCAAAGCTGCCCGAGGCCAGATCCCGGGCTGCCGGCCAGAAAACTGGCCATCTCACAATACGTTAGAAGCGAGCTCCGCGAGCGCGGAACGCTCACCTTTGGTGAGGGTGATGTGTCCCGCCAGGCGCTCGTGCTTGAACTTGTTGACCACGTGAACGAGGCCATTGCTGGTCGAATCCACGTAGGGATTGTCGATCTGGTAGGGGTCGCCCGTGAGCACGATCTTGGTGTTGTCGCCCACCCTCGTGATGATGGTCTTCACCTCGTGTGGCGTGAGGTTCTGCGCCTCGTCGACCACGATGTACTGGTTGGGAATGCTGCGGCCGCGGATGTACGTGAGCGGTTCGATCGCGACCAGCCCGAGATCGATCAGCTCCTTGTAGCTGCGGCCGGCCTTCTTGTCGGCGCGCGAGAGGCCCATGAGGAACTCGACGTTGTCGTAGATCGGCTGCATCCACGGGTTCAGCTTCTCTTCGACGGTCCCGGGCAAGAAGCCGATGTCCTTGCCGAGCGGAAACACCGGCCGGCTGACCAGCATCTTCTGGTAGACCTGCTCCTCCATCGTCTTCTGCAGCCCGGCGGCGATCGCGAGCAGCGTCTTTCCCGTCCCGGCCTTGCCCACGATGGTGACCAGCTTGATCTCGTCGTTGAGCAGCAAGTCGAGCGCGAAGCTCTGCTCCTTGTTGCGCGGCCGCAGTCCCCAGGCCCCCTCCTTCAGCGACTTGAGGAGCGGGACGAAGCGGCCTTTCTGCGCGCTGTACTTGCTCAGCGCGGTGTGGTTCGGGGCATTGCGGTCCTTGAGCAGCGCGAATTCGTTCGGGTACACGCCGTTGACCCCATCGGGCGGGGCGAGCTCGCCGCGCGCGTAGAAGTCGTCGATGTCGCCCTTGCCGACCTCGAGCTCGCGCACCCCCATGTAGACCTCGGGGTTCTCGATCTTGTCGTTCTCGTAGTCCTCCGTCACCAGCCCGAGCGCGTCTGCGCGGATGCGCAGGTTGATGTCCTTCGTCACGAACACGCAGCGCAGATTCGGCTCGCGCTCTTTCACGTCCATGGCGAGGGCGAGGATGCGGTTGTCGGCGATGTGCTGGTTCATCAGCTCGCGGGGCAGCTCGCGCTCCGTGAACAGGACCCGCAACGTCCCGCCGCTCTCCAGCGGCACGCCCTCGGTCAGGCTGCCGTTCTCCTCCCGGAAGGCGTCCAGATCGCGCGACACCTGCCGCGCGTTGCGGCCGAGCTCGGAGAGATCGCGCTTGAACTTGTCGATCTCCTCGACGACGTAGATGGGGATGATGACGTTGTTGTCTTTGAACTGGAAGAGAGCGCGCGGGTCGTGGAGCAGGACGTTGGTGTCGAGGACGTAGTTCTTTCTCAACCTGGGCTCCCGGGAAGGACGGAGCGTAGATCGCCATGGACCCCGGGGGAAGCGGGATTTGCGGCGAAAACACGGTTTCGTCCAGCCTGTTTCGCGCGATAGAGCGCCTTGTCGGCGGCCTCGAGCAACTCCTCGCCGCTCTCCCCTCCGCCGGGCCAGGTGGAGAGACCGGCGCTGATCGTCACCCGCAGATTTCCCTGCTCGGTTCGATGGTGCGCCCCGCCCACCGACTTGCGGATGCGCTCGGCGATGGCGAGGGCTCCGCACGCGTCGGTCTCGGGAAGGATGAGCGCCATCTCCTCGCCGCCGTACCGGGCGACGATGTCCGTCTCGCGCGCCTGCCTCGTCAGCAGATCCGCCACGCTGCGCAGCACGGCGTCGCCCGCCGGATGCCCGTAGCCGTCGTTCACCTGCTTGAAGTGATCGACGTCGATCAGGACCAGCGAGAGCGGCCGCTGGTAGCGCTCGGCCTCTCGCAGCCGGCCATGAAGCTGCGCATTGAAGGTCCTCCGGTTGAGCAGCCCGGTGAGCCCGTCGGTGGTGGCGAGCCGCTCGGCCTGCGCGTACAGGCGCGTGCGCACCAGCGCCTCGGCCGCCTGCAGCGCCAGCATCGCCAGCTCTTTCTGCGCCGCTTCCGGAAGGGCGTCTGGACGGCGCGAGCCGCACACCAGCGTCCCGACCACGCTCTCGCCCGACTTGAGCGGAAAGATCTTCAGCGCTGCAAGACCGCGCACTACCGTCCCCGCGTCGAAGATCAGCACCCGATCCATCGCGCCGAGCGCGCGGCCAGGCAGCGGCGCGCCGAGCTTGACGACGTTGCTGACCAGGCCGGCATTCTCTCCGAAGGAGAGGTCGCGCAGCGGCGACGCGGCCTCTCCGTCCACCGCCACCACGCGATGGCGGCGATCCTCGACCAGCGTGATCGCGCAGAGATCGAGCGCACCGCACATCTGCCGCGCCTGCGCGATGGCCGTCTGCGCCGCCTGCTGCGGCGTGGTGGTCTTGTTGAGCTCCTCCAGCGCCCGGAAGAAACGTGCCTTCTCCTCCTTCTCCCGGCGGACGGCGCCGAGCAGACGCTCCGCTTCCACCGCGCGCGTGACCTCGCTCGCGAGCGCCTCGAGGACGCGCTGCTCCTCCGCCGAGAACGCCGCCGCCCGGTCCGCGACCAGCGCACCCAGGAGCCCGCCTCCACGCTCTTCGAGAGGGACGCCGCAGAAGGCCGCGACCGGCGAGCGCTCCTCGTAGTACGTGATCTGCGCCCCGCCGTCGTCGAGCCGCACGGAGCGCTGCGCGCAGAGAACGGCGCCGAGCGCCCCTTCGCGCGACGAGAGCGGGCCGCGAAACAACCTCTCGCTCACCGAGGCGCACTCCCGCAAGCGCACGCTCTCCCCGTCCGGCGAGAGCAGGAACACGGCGACCGTGTGCGGCCGCAGCGCCGCTTCCGCCACGGCGAGCGCGCCGCGAAGGACCTCTTCCACCTCGGAGACACCGCCGAGCAGGTGGCGCTCCGCGGCGTCCGGGCCCTCCGACGAGACGGCGACCAGCCGCAGCTCCCGGGCCCGCGCCTCCGCATCCGCGATGCGCTTGCGCACCGCAAGCCCCTCCGCGCGGCGCGCCGCCGCCAGCCGCGCGCCGAGCAGCGCGTGGTACAGCGCCGCGAAGAGCACGGCGAACGAGGCGTGCGCGGCCATCTGCGGCCAGGGGACCGTCAGCGCGGCGTCGAGCGCGATCAGCGCCGCGAGCAAGGGAATGGCGCAGCGCAAGGGGAGGGCGAGCACGTACGCCGCCGCGAGCAGATACATGAGCGGCTGCAGCGGCTGCGCGAGCTGCGTCAGCGCCAGCACGGCGAGCGCGCAGACGAATCCCTCCTCGAGCGCGTACCAGGGCCTGCGCTGCTTCGAGAGCCCCCAGCGCGCGACCGCGCCCAGCACGGCTGCGGCCAGCAATGCCCAGGGTGCGGGATGCGCGCTCGAGAACGCACCGCAGAGCAGCAGGACGCACACGGCGCCGGCCGCGCTGGGGAGCGCCGCGAGGGCCGCCCAGCTCCGTGCTCTGCCCGTCCGCGGCGGCATCGGTCACTCGAACTTGAAGAGGACTTCGTCCTGTCGCACGAACCCGAGCTGCTCGCGCGCCGCCTTCTCCAGCGCCGCGTCCTGGAGCGGCGGCGACAGCTCGCGCACGGTCCTGGCCAGGCGCGCGTTCTCCTCGCGCAGCTCGCGGTTCTTCTGCTGCTGCCGTTCGATGTCCGCCCGCAGCCGCTCCAGGCGGCGGAGCCCCTTCGAGCCCGCGAGCGACATCGCGCTGACGCACAGCGATGCGGCGAGAGCGCCGAGCACCAGCTTCTTTCGCGGCGAGAGGCTTTCCAGCATCTCGCGGCGACGCTACACCGGGGTCCCGGCGGCGCAAGAAAACGTCAGCGTGACTCGAACGAGTGCTCGAGGTCGTCCATCAGCAGCTCGTAGACGCGTCCGGAGATCTGCTCGAGGAATTCCTCGCCGTCGGGCAGCTCGTCCTTGCCGCCGGCCTCGTGCCCGCGGCTGCGCGAGCGCTTCGCGGTGTGGATGCCGGACGAGGCGCCCATCCCTTCGCCCTCGGGAGCGAGGCGGAAACCCGGCTCGGGACGGCGCAGGTTCAGCGTCTCCATCGGCGGGCCGTGGCCATAGCCGTGCTCGGACTGGAGCGCCTCGCCCTCGGCCGTGCGCACGTCGAGGTTCGCGCGGCCCTTCTGCAGCACGTGCGTCAGCTCGTGCGCGATCAGCTTCTGCCCTTCCACCGACGCCGGATTGAAGCGGCCCGGCGCGAAGAAGATGTGGTCCTTCACGGTGAGTGCCTCTGCGTTGAACCGCCGCGTCACCTCGGCGGCGCCAAGGCCGGTATGGATGCGCACGCCGGAGAAGTCCGCCCCGAGGAAGGACTGCATCTTCGAGAGCGTGGTGACATCGAGCCGGCGCGGCTCGTCGAAGACCGAGCCGAGCCGGACCTTCTCCGGCGAGAGCTTGCCGTCCGTCCCGTCTTTCGAGGACTTGAAGAGGCTCACCAGCGCGCCGAAGCGTCCGTGCCCGAGCTTGTCGAAGATGCCGGCCGCGGAGTGGGCGCCGTGCTCCACCTCGTCTGCGACGTGTTTTCCTTCGCCCATCCAGCGATCGGCCTTCTTCAACCCGCCGTGGACGGTCCTCGCCTCCTCGTCGACCCGGCCGGCGGCGCCGCCGATCCTGCCGGCATATCCGGCGAGGGTGTGGAGTCCCATCGCTTCCAGGAAGGACCCGGTCTTCCCCGCGATGCCTTGCACCCCTCCGGCCGCACCCTCGATCTGAGAGAGCCGGTGCATCCCGAACTCGGCGTAGTGCATGCCCTCGCCGAGCAGGGTCGAGCCCTTCTTCGCCCAGCCGGCGATCCGGTCGGCGAACCCTTCCAGCCGATCGAATACCTTGGCGAAGAATCCTCCCCTCTTCGGGCGCGATCCGTGCTGCTCGTCGGGACCGCGCGCGTGTCCACCGCCGCGGGGCCGCCGGTGGTGGACGACGGTTGCGCCCTCCGCGGGAATGAAAGCCCCGAACACCTCGGAAAAGAGCTTGACCCCCTCGCCGGAGCCGATCCACGTGTCCAAGGCGGCCGCGTCGACGTCCTGGAAGTCGACGACGGGGACGTCGCCGCGGGCCGCGCCGCGGTCGACGTGGATCCGTCCGTCCTCGCCGCCGAGGATGTCGTCGATCAGATCGCCGACCGGGTCGTGGTGCTTGCGGCTGCGCGAGCGGGACCCGTCTGCGTGCGCGCGATCGGCCTTTGCCGCAACCTCGCCGGCGCCCCTGGCGTCGAGATCGAGGCCATGCAGCCCCCGGATGAACTGGAGCAGGTGCGCGCGGATCTCCTGGTAGTGCTTGCGCGCGGTCGCCGCCTGCTTCGCCAGCTGCGGATCGTGCGCGGCGGCCTGCACGGCCCGCGTCACCTCGGCGCGGGTCTGCTCGCTCATGGCGCGCAGCGCCTGCACCCGGTCACCCGCTTCCTTCGTGCACCCGGCGTGCATCAGCCGCTCGATCTGCTTGACCGCCGCGCTGACCTGCTTGCCGAACGCACTCACCCACTGGAGCGCGTTGCGGACCGTCTGCTCGGGGGTTGCCTCCGCAGGCGCCCCGCCCTGATGGCCGCCGAAGAGTCCCTTCGCCAGCTCCCAGCCGCCGTGGACGAGGTGCTTTCCTTCTGCGTAGACGTGCTTTCCTTCGCTCCAGAGCTCCTTGGTGTCGGCGACGATCCTTCCGCCGTCGGCCAGCAGATCCCTGCCGTCGCTGAAGAGCCGCTTTCCGGCGCGCCACGCGCCTTTCCAGTCGTGCGCCCCGAGATGCTCGCGCAGGCTCTGCGCGTCATGGACGGCGCGCCTGCCGTCCCCTGCGGTCGTTTCCACGTCGTGGACGGACTTCTTCCCGTCCTTCCAGACCTTGCCGGCGTCGTGGCCGACGTTCCCGACTTGCTTCTCGATCTCCTTGGCGTGATGGCCTTGGGCCGCTTGCAGTCCCTGGTGGAAGATCCGGTGTCCCTTGTGCAGGAACCTCTCTCCGGTCTGCGCGACGTGCAGCGCCTGGTGGAGCTTCTCGTGACCCTTTCCGGCCCCCTCGCCGATCTGATGCGCGACGTGTCCGAGCGCCGAGTCGTCGCCGAGCACGTCGCCCACCTGGTCGGCGACCGCGGCGATCTTCTCCAGACCCGAGTCCACCCTCCTGCCCACCGCGACGCCCTTGTTCAGCGCCATCTCGACCTTCGTGAGGCCCGAATCGATCCGCCTGCCAGTCCTGATGGCCTTCTTCTTGTACTTCTCGATCGCCTGCAGGCCGTGCTGGATGGACTTCGTCGGATCCCGTTTGTGCGGCGCCGCCGCCGGCGTCCGCCCGGCGGCGTGCGGTTTCGCCCTGACGGCCACCCGCCGCTCTTCGTGAGGCTCCATCGGCACATCGTGCGGCGACTTCTTCACGTGCCGGTGGCTGCCCTGGAGGTGCGCAGGGATCTCGTGCTCGCGGTCTTTTCGAACGCCCGGGATCCTCTCCATCAGGTCGTGCGTCGCGCCGACCTTGTCGCTGAATTCGTGCGCAAAGCCGATTCCGGTCTGGAGATAGCCGTGGATGTGCTCGGCTCGAGCGGCCACGTGAGTCAGGTACTGGCCGAGCTCGCTGTCGTCTCCGGCAATGCCGGCGCCCCGCCGTGCAAGCGCGGCGGCCAGCTCCAGACCCGACTGCACCTTGTCGGCGCCGGCGAGTCCTTTCTCGACCACGTCGTGCACCTCGCCGAGCCCGTCGTGGACGCCTTGCGTCACCCGGCGGCCCTTTTGCGCCAGCCGCCGGCCGCGCGCGATGGCCTTCTCCAGTCCGCTCCGCTCGGGGCGCGGATGCCGGCGCTCGCGCGTCGCTTCGGCGAGGTGCAGCTCCGGATGCTTGCGGCGGTGGTCTTCGAGCTTGAGCTGCGCGACGTGCTCGAGCGCGCCCTCCTTGCCGGCGCGAAGTTTCCTGCGCGCCGTCATCTTCTCGTACGCCTTGGCCGGATCCCTGACGCCGGCGAAACCGAGGCCCTTGTCCAGGTCGCCGCGGTACCTCGACAGCGTGCTCGAGGCGATGTGCCCATACCCGAGCGCCTTCTCCAGCTTTTCGTCGCTCCCGCCCGCCCAGTCGCCGACCTGGGTGACGAAGTGGCCGGCCGCGTTGTCCCCGAGGACGTCCGCGAGGCTCGGCGCCAGATCGTGCACCTGCGAGAGCGCGCCGTGCAGCTTGTCGCCCGCGCCCACCACCTTGTCGAGCGCGTGCTGCGCCTTCGCAGCCTTGCCGCTCACCCAGATGCCGCCCTTCACGCCCCGACTCGTCGCCTTCTCCAGCGCTCCGACGGTCCTCCGCGCGCGCGGATTCGACATCGCCTTCTCCAGCGCGCGCAGCGGGGCCGCCAGCTTGTGCGACTGAAGCAGCTGTCGTTCGGACTTGGAGAGGCCCTTGCCGTGAAGCAGCTTCTCCGCCGCGGTGAATCCCTTCAGCTTCTTCAGCGCATGGAACGCGCCGGGGTCGAACGCGTCCAGGGCTCCGCCTGCCGCGCCCTTCAGCGCATCCTTGAGCGAGCCGCCCGAGGCCAGCGCCGTGATCCCGCCCTGCAGCGCCCCGATCCCGAGCTTCGCCAGCGGACCGATCTTCAGGAAGGGGAGCGCGCCGGTCAGGGCGCCGCCGGCGGCGGAAGCGAGCACCGACTTCCAGTCCTTCCCTTCGCTGATCGCCTGCATCGCGCCGATTCCGGCGCCGATCACCGCCTTCACCACGATGCCGCCGGGAATGAAGCTGGCGGCGAGCGACAGACCGGTGACGAGGAGCTGTCCGGCCGGGCTCTGCAGGAACCTGGAGGTCGCCTGATACGCGCCCTTCAGCCCGGCCCAGGCCTGACCGGCGACGTGGCGGGTAGCCTTCCAGACCTTCGTCAGGCCACCCGACTTCACGAACCCGTAGCCCTTTCTCACCGCGTACCCGAGCGGCGTGTGCTCGGCGGCGCTTCTGACGAAGCTCAGTCCCCTGCGCAGCCCGGTCCCGACGGCGCCGACGACGCCGGTCTTCTTCGCCCACTCCAACCCAGAGTGGACCTTCTCGCCCAGCCAGTGGGCGGCACCTTGCTCCTGGTGGCGCGTCCAGTCCGCCGCCGCGCCCGCCTTCCGGTGGACCCAGCTCGCCGCCCCGCGCGCCGCGTGAACACCACCGGAGACGACTTGCGCGAGCGCATGTCCGGACTGGCGGACCTCCCCGACCGTGACGCGGCCGACGTTCTCCGCCGCGCGCAGAGCGCCCCGGCCGGCGGACACCATCGCTCCGCCGATCCCTCGGGCCGCACCGCGCACGAGACCGCCGAGCCGTGAGGTCGTGCGCCCGATCTCGAATGCGCCGTTCGCGAAGCTGCTGATGCCGCGCGGCGCGGCGACCACGAGGCTGCTCGCTTGGGTCACTGTCTGCGAGACCGCCTGCAGAGCATGGGAGACGTGGTCCGACACGTTCTTCTTCAGCCAGCTGCCGAGGCTGAAGCGTGGCCTGTGGCCCTCTCCGATCAGGGTGTTGAACGTCGCCACCGCGTTCCAGACGTGGCTCGACCCGCGCGAGGCCAGGTAGTGCTGCGCTGCCTGGGCGATGGGCAGCCCGTGCCCGCGCTGCGCGACCTCGCAGAGCGAGCGCAGCGGCCCTCCCGGCGCGAGATGCGCGGCGAACGCGCCCCCTTTCGGCTGCTCGCGAAGGCGCTCGAGAAGGGCCGTGGAAGAGACGGGAAACGGCCTGCGCGTCACGGCGCGCGCCGCGAGCTGCTTGCGCTTCAGCTCCGCTCTTGCCGCCAGCTCCCGCAAGCCGGTGCGCGGGGACCCTTCGCCGAGAATCCTGGCGGTCTCTTCGGGTCGACCGGGGCGGAGACGGTGCTCGAGCTGCTTCCCCAGCGCCTTTCCCAGCGCGCCCTGCGTGCCCGCGAGCGCACCGAGCCCGACGCCATGTCCGCCGCCGAAGCCGCCGGGATGCCCCGCGCGCACTGCCTGGAGTCCGCCGCCGAGGCCCGCCATCCCCGACGCTCCACGCCCGGCCTGCGGCTTCTGCGCCAGCGCGTTCAGCCCCGTCGCGCCACTGCGCGAGAGCTCGGCGGCGAGCTGCGCGCGGGCGATGCGCTGCAACTCGACCTTGCGCTCCTCGATCAGCTCCCGGAACCCCGCAATGTGCGACGCGCCACCCGCGCGCGCGGCGATGGCATGCATCCGCTGCAGGATCGAGCTCACGGCGTGGGCCCCCTCGAGCAGCTCCTCGCGGCCCTTGCCGTGCAGGCGCGCGAGGACCGAATCCATCTGCGCGAGGTGGGCGCGCAGCTGCCCGGCGCCGGGATCCGTCAACGTGCGGTGCGAGGCGGTGGCGAGGTGCGACAGCGTTCTCTCCAGCCGGGCGGCGACCACGTTGCGCTGCTGGTGGTCGCGTTCGAGCAGGCGGTGCAGCTGCAGCTTTTCCTGCCGGGCCCCGCGGATCGCTCGCGCCTCGAACAAGAGCGGTCCCAGGATGTGATCGAAGCGGGCGAGGTGGTGCTCGGCGGCGGCAGCGTGCCGGCGAGGTCGGAGGTGCGGCGGCGCCTTGGGCTGCGCGCGAGCGAACACCTTCGCGGCGGCGTCCTCGATCGTCTCCCGGATGGACGCCTGCAGCGCTTTCCCGAGGGCGCCAAGGCGCGCGACCACCGCGCCCGCGCCGGCTGCCGCCGCCAGCATCGCTCCCGTCTGCGCGCTGCGAGGGGTGACGCCGCCGAGGTGGCCGCCGCTCGCGATCAGCAGCAGCGAGACCTTGCCGCGCACAGGCTGGCCGGGGACCGCCGAGAAGATCTGCACCGACGGCATCACGTCGAGGTGCGTCCCGCAGCCGAGCTCAATCGCGCTGGTTCCCTGGATGAGGAGAGCATCCTGGAGATGATCCGCGCGGAACCAGATGCCGGCGGTCTGGGCGCCGCGGCCGATGCCGTCCTGGCTCGTCGGATATCCGCCCACGCGCTCGATGCGCTCGAGCGAGATTCTCGCCGCCCCGCGCGGCTTGCGAGGCAAGGCAGGCTTCTTCTCCTCTGGCTTCCGGGTGGCGACCAGCCTGGGCGGAGAGGGCTTCGCGACCGCCGCCGGCCTGGGAACCGCAGGCAGCGGTTTCGGCGCTCCCTCCTTCGGGACCGGCAGCCGGACGATCAGCGGCAACGGCCGCTCTTTCGGAAGCACGCGCAGATCGGGAAGGGGCGGCTTCTTCACTTCGTGCTGCTGTGCGGGGATCGGCGCACCCTTCTCCCGCTGCGCGGCCTCCCATTCGCGCTGCGCGCCCAGGTACGACTGCCGCAGCCGCTCGTACCTGGCGCGAGCGCGGTCGCGGTCCGCCTGCAGCGCGACGACCTTGCGGTGCTGCTCCCGCAAGAGACCCTCGTGCCGCTGGGCCTCGGACAGCATCGCCGTCGCCTGGTCGATGGCCGGCTGGTGATGCCGCAGGAGAAGGACGAGGGCGTCGCGATGGCGGCCCGAGAGCTGCGCGAGGTCGTGGCCGAGCGAGCGCCAGGTCTCGACGCACTCATCGAGATCGAAGTCGAGGTCGAACTGCCGGCTGCGCTGCTCGAGGTGATCCAGCCGTTCCCGGATCCGATCGATCTGGTCCTTGGGCGTCCCCTCGCGCTGCAGCGCCGGGCCGGCTCGCTCGACGGCGTCGTCCAGCGCCTCCGCCGCCTCGGACCAGTGCCGCAGGACGGGCCAGAGGCTGTCGGCGTTGCGCGCTTCGTCGAGCCGCTGATCGAGCTGCGCGGCTTCGACCGACGCCTGGATCATCAGGCGGTGGAGATGCTCCACCTCGAACCGGCTCGGCGCGCTCGGCACGTCCTCTCCCGCTACTGCTCAGGCCATTGGCCAATTTAGTTTATCGGAAGAGGGGTTAGGCTTTCAATGGTGGGCTTCCTGCACGCTGGGCGACAGATCTTCCGCGGCCGCCGCGATCAGCGTTCCGAGGGGCCGGGAGTGCCCTGCAGGAACACGAGGATTTGGGCGCGCTCCTCCGGGCTCAGGTGCGTCTTCTTGTCCGCCTGCATCTTGTCGATCACCGCCGGCCAGTCGTCGCGGTCCCACGGTTCGTAAGCGCGATGGCACGAGGTGCATTTCGCCCGGTACAGGCGCTCCTCCCCGCTCAGCGGCCGCGACGGCGCGGAGCTACAAGCGAAAGCGAGCAGGAGGAGGACGAGGCGCGCGATCACAGGTTCAACCCGATCACGGAGCGGACGAAGGTGGCGCCGGAGGTATCGCCGAGGCCGAACCCGGCCCCGACCTGCAGCCACAGCTTGCTCGTCGCGAACGAGATCGACGGCCCGGCGTAATAGCTCCCCGTGGTCACCCCGGCGACCGTGTCCTGGATGGTCCAGAACTCCGCCCCGAGCCGCAGCTGCGGGACGAGCTCGTACCGCGCTCCGGCGTCGACCTCCCACGCGTGCCCGTCGTAGAGGTGCATGATCTTTTGTGCGGCGACGAAGTTGGCGACCAGGGCGAACCGGCCGAAGTCCTTCTCCAGGATCAGCTTCTCCTCGATCTCCCAGGGAGCGGTGAAGTCCGCCGGCCGCTCTCCCTCCAGGTAGAGCTCGACGTCCAGGGGCAGGACGTTCTTCTCGAACAGCCGGTAGCGCGTCTCCAGCCGCCAGGAGTCGAACTTCAGGGAGGCGCCCGGCTGCTGCGCGAACACGTGGTAGAGCGCGAAGTCCCAGTTGTCCGTCACTCCGTACTCCAGCTCGACCCGGTGCAGGGTCGTGGCCTGGTCGAATCCGCCTTCCTTCGGCGCGTCGACGTCGTTCCAGATCTCCAGCTCGAGGTTGCCCTGCGGCTGCGTCATGTACTCGTACGCGCGGATCATCGTGCGGCGATCGGCGCGGGCCGCGGGCGCGATCGCCATGGCCAGGAGTGCGTTGAAAGGGATTATGATTCTCATTCTCATCCGGAGCCCGCGGAGCATTCGGTTCTCGTTTGGTTGGAGGGGCGGACTATCGCTGCCGGTTGGGGTTGGACTGCCGCTGCTGGCACGCCGCGCAGAGCCCGTACAGCTCGAGCTTGTGGTGCGTGACGGTGAAGCCGTGCTCCTCGGCCACCCTGTCTTGAAGCTCCTCGATGCGCTCGTTCTCGAACTCGGCGATGTTGCCGCAGGAGGTGCAGATCAAGTGGTCGTGGTGGTGCCGGTCCAGGGCCGCCTCGTAGCGGGTCTGTCCGCCTTCGAAGTGCCGCGCCGACGCCAACCCGGCGTCGGTGAGGATCTTCATCGTCCGGTAGACGGTGGCGGCGCCGATGCTCGGATCGCGCTGCTTGGCCTTCTCCACCAGCTCGTCGACCGAGAGGTGGCCGGTCTTCGAGAAGAAGGTGTCGACGATCAAGTCGCGCTGCCGCGTCGACTTCAGCCCCCGCGCCGCGATCCAGCTGGCGAGGCGCTCGTGGGCGGCGGTGGAGACCTTCTTTGGAGCGGTGCGCTTCATTTTGAAATTGATTCTCAGTCTCGAAAAAGTCTACCGGGAGGCCCGCGGGACGTCAAGCGAGGTGCCCGCCGCGGTCGATTCAGCGCAGCCAGCCGCGCTTCCGGCCCAGCTCCCGCCATGCATCGGGATCCTGCCCGACGTCGCGCCCGGCGAGGCGCACCAGCGCCGCGTGCGCCCGCTGGCGGACCGCAGGCTCGGCGTCCTCGAGCCGCTCGATCATGTCCGCGGCGTAGTGCGCTCCGTCTCCGCGATATCCCGCCACTTCGACCGCCAGCGCGCGCACCCGCGGATCGGGCGATGCCATCAGCGCGGGCACTTCGTCCACCGGCGCGGACGGCGGGCGGATCTTCTGCCGCGTCGACGGCAGCAGGAGCACCCAGATCAGCGCGCCCAGCCCGACCTGGAACAGCCCCGTCGCTGCCGGGTACTTCTTCGCCCGCATGAGGGCGAAGCGGTACACGGTGAAGATCGCGAGAAAGATGGCGAAGATGGTGGGGGCGACGCTCTTGGTCCAGGGAGGAAGCGTCCGTCCCGCCACCGCTCCGCCCGACCAGAACGTGAAGAGCGCCGAGAGCACGAGCAGCGCATAGAGCGCCGGCCGCAGCACCTGCACGAATGCCAGCCCGGCGCGGACGCGGAGGCGGCGTGGATCGGCTGCGCTCTCGCCCACGCCGCGTCGTTTACCCCGCCGCGGCTCCGGCGTCCAGGATGACCGCGATGCGGTTCAGGCCCTTGTTCGCCTGTTCGTATCGGCCGTCGGAAAAAGCGGAGGTGACGTCCTTGAGCAGTTTCTCGATCTCGCCGCGCTGCGTATCCGACAGCTTCGCCGTTCCGCGCGCCCCCTGCAGCCGTGAGATCTTCGCCTCGACGAAGCGCTGATCGACGCGCAGCCGCGCCACCGCCTTCATCAGATCGTTGAGCAGATCCATGGCCCGGGCGAAGTCGCGCTGCCGCCGCGCCGCGAAGATCTCGGCGTTGAGGGGCTGGTCCTCCGGCGGCAGGTCGCTGATGAGGATCCCCCGCGCGTCGAGATCGGCGAGCAGCTTCTTGTGCTTCTCCTCCACCAGCGGCGCTTTCGGCACCTGCTTGCGGTCGCGATACTCCGGCGGCGGCCCCTGGCGCTCGAACGCCGCCACCGCCTTCTCCCGCAGGGCGACGTCCTTGGCCCGCTGGGAGAGATCGCGCTCGTGGCCGGCGAGCTGCGCCTCGCGCTCGGCCATTTTTGCCTCGCGCGCGGCCACCGCGGCTGCCCGCACGTCGAGCGCGGCCTGGGCGGCGCGCTGCAGGTCGGCGTCCACGGACCGCTTCTTCGCCTCCACCTCGATCTTCTGGGCCTGCAGCGCGGAGACGCGAACCCCGAGCTGCCCTTCCAGGACTTGCGATTGCCTCAGCTCTTCTTCCAGGCGCCGTCTCTGCTCCGCGTCGGCCGCGGCCTTGAGGCCCTTGGCGAGGTCCGCGATCCGCTGGTCGAGCTGCGCCTTGTCCTTCGCCAGCGAATCCTCTCGCTCGCGCAGCGCCTTTTCCTGCTGCTCGACTTCCCGGCGATCGGCCTGCACCACGATGGTGAGCTCGTCGGGCACCGCCTTGTCGTCGTCGCAAGCGACGAGCGCTGCGATCAGGAGTGCGGCGGCGGCCCGTCTCACGCGGCCTCCGTCGCGGCCACCTTGACCCGCCGGATCTCCCAGAGGGGGACCGGCTTGGACTT
>Ga0137415_10002670_pt1 | contig 17673 bp, 11 predicted proteins | sample CZODoug3_1_1_16f_FD_183082 | JGI IMG/M metagenome (GOLD analysis project Ga0137415, IMG submission 183082) | Vadose zone soil fungal communities from Angelo Coast Range Reserve, California, USA - CZODoug3_1_1_16fungal (Hybrid Assembly) | ecosystem: Environmental > Terrestrial > Soil > Vadose...
CATGCGCCGGGCGTACCGCCATTACCGAGGACGGCAAAGTGCACGTCGTAGGTCATGGCCTTCGAAATCGGCTTCACTTTAACCACGATGTCCCCGGCCTTCGGGCCACGGTCGATGTACTCGAAGGTTGCCGGAGGCAGCGGCTGCGGCGCCGTGCGTGTCGTGGAAGCCGCGACGAATCCGCTGGTGTTAAACTTCGCCATGTCGCCGTCGCAGGCTGCCTCGACGTAGTGTCCGAGCTGCTTGTACATCTTCATCACGACCTCGCGATGTTTCTGCTTCGCGCTGATGGCTTTCTTGCCTCCATCCGCCGCGTCCGTCACCAGAACGGTCAAGGTGTCGATGGCCGTTTTGAACGTGGGCATAGAAGGGGCAGTGCTAAACGCGCCCCCTTATAATTTCTAACATCCGTACCGGAATCATCCCGCGATTGGCGTTCTGTTCTACAGGGCCGGAAGGGGGATAATGTCCATGACCGGTGCTATAATCCGCACCGCTCCTCGGTCAAGCCAGGCACCCAACGGAGACCAACTATGGCCAGAAGGATGAAAGAGCGCTGGCGAGAGATTGAGACTCTGTTCCATGCAGCGCTCGAACGCGAATTCGGTGAGCGCGCAGCCTTCTTGGACGAAGCGTGCGCAGGCGACGAAGAGCTGCGGCGTGAACTCGATTCGTTGTTAAGCCAGCAAGAACGGAGTGGCAGTATCGGCAATGCGGCTTCCGATCTTGCGGCCGAGTGGGTGCAAGAACACGAACATCTGAAGAGCGGCCAGGTGATCGGCCACTTCCAAATTCTTTCCGAATTAGGCAAAGGCGGGATGGGCGAAGTATATCTGGCTGAAGACCAGAAGCTTCGACGCAAAGTCGCGCTCAAGCTGCTCCCGCCCGAGCTCGCTGCTCAAAAAGACTCGGTCCGCCGCTTCGAGCAGGAAGCGCAAGCCGCCTCAGCTCTCAATCATGCGCACATCGTGACCATATACGAGATTGGCGATGCGGACGACGCGCACTTTATAGCCGCCGAGTACGTCGATGGCGGAACACTCAAGAGCTGGTCTGAGACGAAAAACCGCACCTGGCGAGAGTCCGTCGGCTTGCTCGTAGGTGTAGCCGACGGATTGGCAGCTGCACATCTGGCCGGAATTCTGCACCGGGATATCAAGCCCGACAACATCCTGGTGGCAAAAAACGGCATTGCTAAGTTGGCGGACTTCGGGCTTGCAAAATTAATAGAGAGAGTGGACGCAGGCGCGCTCACACGAGGCGCCACTGAAGGCCGTACGCGGCCGGGCATCATTATGGGTACGATCGCTTATATGTCACCCGAACAGGCGTCCGGACGCGTGATCGACATGCGCAGCGACATTTTTTCGTTCGGCGTCGTGCTGTACGAGATTTTGACTGGGCGTCGTCCATTTGAGGGCGCCACAGAACTTGAATTGTTACAGAATATCATCCACCGTCCACATTCTCCTTTGAACGACGATCTGTCGTTCGAGCTGCGCCTCGTGGTGGATAAGGCGCTCGAAAAGGATCCGGCCGACCGGTACCAGACGATGCGCGATCTGGTCGTGGATCTGCGGCGGGCATTGCGGCATAAAGTCGCCGAGGGCACGCCAGCTACAGTGGCGAACGCGCACCGAAGATGGCTCCGTTGGGTCGCTGTCGTCGGACTCGCTGTGGCCGCCGCCGTGTGGGCGACGACACGCCCGATACCTGCTCTGGAGAACCCGCTTGCCAATGCTCAATTCACGCGCCTGACCGATTTCGAGGGAGCAGAAATGGACGCCGCCATCTCGCCGGACGGCAAGTTTGTCGCTCTCCTTTCGGACCACGACGGGCCATTCCAGGTCTGGCTGACCCAGATTGGTAGCGGGCGTTTTGTCAAACTCCACGATCAAGACGAACGAAATCGGCTGAGGAGCGTGGGCTTTTCCGCCGATGGGTCGGAAATCTGGCTGGGCGGCAGTCCCGACAGAAGACTGCGGCTTTTGCCACTGATCGGCGGCACGCCGCGGCCTTTCCTGAGAGAGAGCGTGCGCAACGTCGACTGGTCTCCGGACGGTGCACGGCTGGTGTATCACACGGGCGAGGATGGTGATCCAATTTTTGTTGCGGATCGCACTGGCGCCAACGCCCGTCAGATCTTTGTGGGCCGGCCGGGAGAGCACAGTCACTATCCGGCCTGGTCGCGGGATGGAGAATGGATCTACTTCGTCAGGGGTATTTGGGCTACTTATGAAATGGATCTATGGCGCATCCGGTCCTCGGGCGGACAGGCGGAGCGGTTAACGTATCACAACAATGACGTGGCCTACGTGACGCCGCTTGATCGGCGGACCGTGTTATACGTGGCGCCGGCCGAGGATGGCTCGGGGCGATGGCTGTGGGCCTTCGATGTTGATCGCAAGATTACACGCCGGCTGAGCTTCGGTGTGGAAAAGTACACATCGGTGGCAGCCAGTGCCGATGGTCACCGGATCGTAGCAACTGTTGCCAACCCCAGCGCGAGTCTGTGGAGCGTACCTATTCTAGATCGCCTGGCTGGGGAAAGTGATGTAAAGCCCTTTCCACTGCCGACGCTGCGAGCGTTGGCGCCACGCTTTGGGGGAATGTCTCTTTTTTATTTGTCCTCACGCGGCGCCGGCGACGGGCTTTGGCGCTACCAGGACGGGCAAGCCTCCGAAGTCTGGAAGGGGACGGATGGCGCGTTGCTGGAGCTCCCAGCCGCGTCGCCGGACGGACGCCGAGTTGCGATAGTATTCCGGCAGCAAGGGAAACTAGGCTTGCACGTCGTCTCTGCCGATGGAGCAGAACTCCAACCCCTGGCAGAGAACATTGACGTCCGTGGGACGGCATGTTGGTCGCCCGATGGGAAATGGATCGTGACTGACGGCTACGACGCACAAGGTGAAGCTCTATTTAAAATTCCGATCGCGGGTGGCGCACCGCTTCGTCTTGCCCCGGGTCCGGCATTGAATCCGGTGTGGTCCTCCGACGGAAATCTTATCGTCTTTACACGCGCGAGTCCTGGTGCGGAAGCCCTCCTCCAGGGCGTGCATCCGGACGGGGTCTCCGTCGAACTGCCCACAGTCCATGTCACGGGAGACGGCGCGACGTATCGTTTCTTGCCTAATGGCCAGGGCTTGATATACATGCAGGGATTCAGACAGGGATTCACTGCGCAACAGGATTTTTGGCTGCTCGATTTGGCTACGAAGAAGACCCGTCAACTGACTCAACTCACGAACACTGCAACCATGCGGACCTTCGACATCGCGCCCGATGGAAAGCAGATTGTTTTCGACCGCCTCCGGGAGAACTCGGATATTGTCCTGATCGACCTTGCGAAATGAACAGTGGGAACCGCGGTTGACCGAGACGTCGGCAGCGGGTCTTTCCGGTGCCCTTCCGATCTGTCCGAGCATGGGGAAAGCCCGCGACCGATGTTCGTCAGTCCACGAATCCAGCGCCAGCTATTGCTGACCCTCGAGCTCGCTGTCTTCGTCGTTGTCGATGCGTTGGAAATAGTTGGCATCGACATAGTCAGCGACGTGTTCGCCGATGGCGGCGCCGGTTTCAACGGAAAATCGATAGTGCATGCCGCCGTACACACGAGCATTGATGATTTCAGCCTGAAGGTCATTAGTGTTTTCGAAGACACGAGTCGTGCCGGTCACAGAACTGTCAAGCTCGAAGTGGACAATGTTAGTTCCATTGAAGTGTTCGAGCATCTTGGCCGTCGCGCTCGTCCAGCATCCGTGCGCTGCAGGATATTCAGGATGTGGAGGGGTGATCGCAAGACCGATCCAGTCCGGATCGAGTTTCGTAACTGGATTGCCGCCACCGGCACGAATTGCAGTGACAGGTCGCCAGAAGTTATAAGTGTACTTGGCGTCCCAGCAGGCGATCTGAGAGTCCAGAATCGAAGTGTTCGCAATTGCAAAGAACCGAGCGGCTTTGCGAACGTTCAAACCGTTCTCTGTCGCGTAGCGCCGGAAGGCACGACTGAACTGGGCGACAGCGTGCTCGGTGTAGAACAAGCCGATCTCGGTTTGCAAATCTGTCCGAAGAGATCCGTCCGCACGACCGTAGGCTTTGACCTTATTGTAGCTGTCGACCCACAGGGCGCTTGACAGGGCCGGCGGTGGACCCGGGCGGAACTGCGAGGCGTTGGCCAGCGCAAACGGAGTGACCTGCGCAAAACCTGGAAGGAGAGCGGACAAAAAGCCCGGCGGAGTTGGTTGCCAGACTCCAGGACCAGTCCCAGGCGTGTAGGTAACGGTCGGAATCACACCGTTGTGGATCTGCAGCAGGCGCTCAGCAACCTCCTCGCCAATCATGATTCCATTATGTTTCTTTGTTCCATCCCGAATTGCACGCAGTGAGTTCACGCGCGCCGTATCGAGTCTCGCCTGCTGACTTGGCAGGAGTCTTACGAGTACTCCGTGAGCCGCTGCAACGGCAGCAGCCTCCGGAGATGCCGGTCTGAGGTGGGCAGGGGTAACTTTGAACTGTTCATATCCGCCATTGATCGACATAACAGCGTCGTAGATCGCAACATGAACGAGCGTTATCCACAGCTGCGATCTCTGAATCGGTTGAGCACCCACGGTCACAATCGCGTTTTGCGCAATAGCATTCCAATCGGTAACCACGTTTCCGTGGTGTTGCTGACGCTGCATGACAGCTTCGGCGTAACTGATACCAGCACCCAACAGGATGCATAGAGCGACCATTGGTATGACGTAACGTTTGGTGAGTTTCACTTTTCGTCTCCCTTCCTTTGTTTTTGATTCTGGTTTCGCTTGTATACGCGGGAAACTTCCGCCAAACGTCCAACACCATCCTCGGAATTTTTTGAGCACGTCGAGCAGTGTGGTACCGAAATGCCATGCTATAATTCGCGGGGTTCGCGGGTGCGGTGCGGTATCAACGATGCGTTCATCAGAGGAAGTGACTCAACTTCTTATTGCCTGGAACAATGGTGATAAGGCGGCGTTCGACCAGTTAATGCCCCTGGTCTATCGGGAACTGCGCCGCCTGGCACGCCGACGCCTTGGCCGCGAAAATGCCGACCATACACTGCAAACCACTGCGCTCGTTCATGAAGCGTATCTCCGGCTGGTTGGTCAAAAAGCAGCTCATTGGCAAAACCGTGCCCACTTCTACGCCATAGCAGCCCAGATGATGCGCCGCATCCTGGTGGATTACGCCAGAAGCCGCTGTTATGCCAAGCGCGGAGGGGGAGCACAGAAGGTGTCGTTCGAGGAAAATATGGCTGTGTCCAGCCGCCGAGCGGCCAATGTTATCGCGCTAGACGAGGCTCTCACAACTTTGGCTGAGATCGATCCGCGCAAAAGCAGGATGATTGAGTTGCGTTTTTTCGGCGGCCTAAGCATTGAAGAAACAGCGAAAATTCTGGGCGTATCACCCGGCACGATCAGGCGCGACTGGACAATGGCCAAAGCCTGGCTGCAACGCGAAGTTAATAGCGGCATGGGGGATCTGCTGACACTAACAAGATGATGGTCAAACCGACGTCGAGTGCGCGGCTACAGGCGCGTGCGCAATCGAAAATGACGACCGCACCGAAAAAGCCCCCCGTACTGACGGGATCGATCCCCCAGAGAATCGTTGGTTGCGATCGCATCGGGACCGAAGCTGTAGTTGCAGTCGCCGACTTTCAGAGACGCAAGTCGGGACAGCCGCGAGTGGAACGGCCAACGCGGATCTTCACACCGAATAGCCGCGTAAGTTCTTCGCGTATACCACCCCCGACCAGCTGAGTGCGCTCACGACTGGAGTTTGACCGCGTCGTCGCTTCGGCGACCTTGCCATAACACGACACCACATGAGCAACAGTCAGGACTGCGCGCACTGACGTTCGGCGATTTTGCATGCCAGGTGCCGCAAAGCCGGGGTAACGAAGTCAATCGCCTGTCTGCCCTGGGTCACTCGTCCGTAAAGGTCTGTCGACAGACCGAATCGGCGACGATCATTCCGTCTCGCATTTCGATGAGTCTGCCGGCATAAGCAATGAGATCGGGATTGTGTGTGACCAGCACGATCGTCTGCCGCAGCTTTCGGTTCAGTTCGCGGAACATGTCCAGGACGATTTCGGAATTTCGGGAATCCAGATTTCCAGTCGGTTCGTCGGCCAGAAGAATGCTCGGCCTGTTCACCACAGCGCGTGCGATCGCGACACGCTGCTGCTCGCCGCCGGAAAGCTCCGAGGGCTTGTGGCCCATTTTGTCCTGGATCATCAGAAGCTGCGCGATGCCGGACGAGTCTTGATCCTTGCTGTCGCCCGCAGCACCGTGAATGTGCCGTGCTATTTCAATATTGTCGCGGACCGTGAGGGTGGGGAGGAGATTGGATTTCTGAAAGACAAAGCCGATATTTCGGCGGCGAACCTGGGTCAGCTGGCGATCGTTCATGTCGCCGATGCTCTGGCCGGAGATCAGCGCTTTTCCATACGTCGGCCTGGCCATAGCGCCCAGAATGTGCATGAGCGTGGATTTTCCGCAGCCCGATGGCCCCTTGATGGCAACAAGCTCACCTTCGCGGATTCTGAGGTTCACTCCGCGCAGAGCCTCGACATCGACCTTCCCGAGCTTGTAAGTTTTTCGGAGATCGATCGTTTCCAAAATCATTATTCGTACGCGATCGCTTCCACAGGATCTTGCGCCGCCGCTTTCAAAGATGGATACAGCGTTCCGATCAGGCCACTCAGCAGGGCAAAAATCGATGCCTTCGTTACCCAGGTGGCCGTGATCAAAACCAGTAGCGTTGGAAACATGGCAGTCACTCCGCGGGCAATGAGGAAACTGGCAACGATTCCGATCACAATGCCTACGACGCACACCACCGCCGTCTCCTGAAAAATCAAGGTGACAATAAACCATTTCGAAGCGCCCAGCGAACGCAGAATGCCGATCTCCCGCGTCCTCTCGGTAATCGTCATGTACATTGAAAGGAAGATCACCAGCACGCCGATAAAGACCGCAATGAAGACCACGATCTTAATGAAAGCCTCCAGCGCAGGCATATTGTTCGACATCATCAGCATTGTGTATTCCTTCAGGGGCAACATCCTGTAGGCGGGGAATTCTTTTTTCATGCGATCGATTACGTCGTTGAGCCGGTCCGGGTTGTTCAGTTTTATATAGAAAAGCGACGCTCGGTTCGCCGTGCCGGCCATTGCCTGAGCGGTTTTCAACGGTATGTACAGCCGAGCACCTTTGCCATGCTCTACGACGCCGGCAACCTTGAACTTATGACCCAGGATGTCAACAGAATCTCCCGTGCTGAGGCCTTTGGAGCGCGCGTAAAGGTCGTCCACCAGAACCTCATCCGGGCCCGAAAAGCTTCGGCCCCCGTGCCAGATGAAGCCCCCCGTGATCTCGTCAAAGGTTTTGGGTTCAATGCCGTAAACAACCTCGAGCCCGTTTGACGCGTTGACCTGGAGTTGGACCGGCGCCACGGCCTTAATGCCCTCAACGTCGCGGATCTTGTTGCCGAGGGCAATGGGTAGCGTCGAATTGTTCAACGCCAGCAACAGGGACGAACCCGGCGCCTGGAACATGATGTCGGCGCCAACACCCTCGGTTCGTCTCCCTGTCTCATTGGTAATGCCATTGGCCAGACCGATAATCGTCAGGATCAGGATCACTTCGAGAGCGACAGCCATGATGCTTACCGTCGTTCTAACAGGCCGCGCGGCAAGCCCGGCAATGATCAACCTTCTGTTCATGCGATCACCAGCGCGTTTCCCACCTGGAGATCTTCTGTATCTACTGTATTCGACGTCTATGGCCGTCCTTCCGTCATTAGAGAAGATTTCCCACATCCAATGTCAGCTCCCGCTGACATATGACTTCTCCTTAGGATGACTCTCAAGCTCCACGCGCTCCATGCCCGCCAACCCCGTGGCAGACGTCTGGAGGGGCGCAACCCGAAGGGTGTGCCGCCCACGTTTCTGCCACGGGGTGTTAGTTTAGGCCGTCATGCCACATCTCTCTTCGAATGAGCGGGCGCGAATCGCTTCACCGCATTCAACAGGTCGTCCAATTCGACGGGCTTCGTAAGGCAGCGTGCCGCCTTGAGCTCGCCGGCCTTCTTTTGCGCCGCGTCGTGGCCCGACAGGATGATTACGACTGCCTCAGGACACCGGCGGCGCAGTTTCTTCAGGAAATGTTCACCGTCCATTCGAGGCATCATCAAATCGAGGAGGATTAGCGCCGGGAGCTCGCCCGCATGGATCTGTTCCCAGGCATCCAGTCCATCGACGGCTACCTTCACGCGGTAGCCGTCCGCTTCGAGAACAACTCTCAGCAGTTCGCGAATGTCCTCATCGTCGTCCACGACCAGGACCAGTTCGTTGTTTTGCCTCATGAGGTCCTCTCGGCCTGCAATTCGACGGTGAATGTCGAGCCCGCGTTTGGCTTGCTCTCTACCCGCACGGTTCCACCCAGGCCCTCGACGATGGTACGGACGATAAACAGGCCGAGGCCCAGCCCTCCATAGTTCCGGACGGAAACCGCGCGTTCAAAGGGATCGAAAATGCGGTTCAGCATCCCAGGAGGAATTCCGATGCCGTGGTCCTGAACTTCCAGCGTCGTGAGCCCCCGATGCTCCCTGACGGCGACGGCGATTGGTTTTCCGGCGCCGAACTTAATGGCGTTGGACAAAAGGTTGGTTGCTACCTGCTCGAGCCTGAACCTATCCCACTGCCCCACCGGACGCCCTTCCGTCGAGATCGAAAACGCGGAGCCGCTCCGGGCCAGATCAGAGGAAAGGGTGCCTGCAGCTTCACGCACGACATCGCCGAGATCGACTTCTTCAAAGTTGAAGTGCATCTGGCCGCTCTGCATCCTGCCCAGATCCAGCAGCTCGTCCACAAATCGGGCCAGCCGGCGGTCTTCGCGTTCAATGATTTCCAGAATGCGGGGCGCCGCGGCAGCGGACACTTTGCCTTTTTGCAAGCCCTGGACGGCCATGTGCACGGATGTGATCGGACCGCGGATCTCATGCGCTGCGATGGCCAGAAATTCGTCCCGCGACTGGAGTGCTTCCTGGACTCCCCGGTACAGTCGTGCGTTTTCGACGGCCAGCGCAGCCCGGCGGGCAAGAGTTTCCGCAAATTCCAGGTCCTGTTCGTTATAACGGCGCATGCGCGATCCAATGAACGTCATTGCTCCGGCAACGGCGCCCTTCACAACGAGCGGCACAGCCATACAGGAGCGGGCGCCCATCGTATAGATAGTCGAATGCCCGGCCATCACGGAGCTGTGAAGCTCCGGGCTGAATGACTCCATTCCCTCACGCGAGACGACCAGAAGGCGTCGGGGCTGCCCATTTCCGAGCAGATCGATCGCGCATCCATCACCCATGAATGGGACCGCGAGATGTGCAACGCTGTCCAGGGCCGGTTCGACGTCCAGCGAGCTGAGCAATCGTGTGGCATCCGCCAGAAACAGCGCCCGCCGGAGAAGCTTTTCGCGTTCGGTCACGTCGCGGAAACTCCAGACTCGCCCGACGATCAGCATGCCGATACGCTGCGGTCTGGAATAACGCTCAAATACGCGGCCGTCGTTGAAATACAGCACGTCAACGCTTTCCCGTTCCGGATGATCGTATAGCTCGCGGGTGCTGGACATGAACTGGTCGGGATTCTCGAGTTGATCGAAGACGTATGCCAGCAGCTTCTCATCGTCGTTCTCCGCGGCAAGATCGGGCGGAATCCGCCATAACGAAAGAAACCGCTGGTTCCTGGTGGTCACGCTGCCCTCGCGATTCACGACAAGCAGGCCGTCTGCCGTGGCTTCGATCGTGGCTTCCAGAAGGGAACGGGCGCGTTCCAGATTGTCCATGGTTTCGCGGAGTTTGGTCACATCCCAGCAACAACCCGCCACGCGGACTGCCTGGCCGTCTTTGTCGGCGATTACGTCGCCGCGAGTGTGCAGCACGCCCACTCTGCCGTCGGCTCGAATGATCCGGTGGTCATAAACAAACGGCAAGCCGTTGCGCAACGCATCGAAGACCGAGCTTTTTGTTCGTTCGAGATCGTCCGGGTGCACGCGCTCGAGAAACGCCTCATATGTCCCGCCGAACTGGCCGGGCTCGAGCCCATAAATGCGGTGGAGTTCATCCGTCCAGACCACGGAGTTCTTCGCGATGTCCCATTCGAAACTGCCGATGTGCGCTACGCGCTGAGCCTGCGCCACCAGCGCCTCGCTCCGGGCCAAACGTTCCTGGGTGGCACGCTGCTCTGTAATGTCGAACGCAGAAGCGATGCACCCGGCAGCGTCTCCGTTGTCTTCGGTCAGCTGCTCGACAAAAACCTTATACCAGCGTCCGTTGAACTCGTATTCGAAGGATTGCGGTTCTCCCGCGATTGCAGCGCGGTGACACGCAATGACCGGATTAGTCGGCTCGCGCGTGCCCAGGACGTCAAAGACCGACATGCCGGGTTTGGCGTGAACGCTCACGTTCTGCGCCAGCCTTCCAGCTACATATGTCAGGCGCAGGTCGCGATCGGTCGTCCATACCGCTCCGGGCAATTGCCGAAAAAGCATCCGAACATAACGATCGCCCTGGAACCGCCGGGATTGTTGGGTCATCAGAAGATCTCCATGTCCGTGGAAAGTCTTCAGCCCCTGATTAGCCCAGTGCAATCGGTTTTCCAAGGCGGGCCTGCCAATCGAATGAAGCCGGGCGCGTTTGTGTGTCTGTTCTTTCCGCGTCACTTTTCCCCGCACGCACCGCTCATTCCTACAAGTCAGCGGCCGACTGATTTGAGATCACTCCAAACTCTGACACTCCACCTTCACTAAGTCGTACTTCGAAAGGTCCGAAACGCTGAAAGTGAGACGGATTCCTCGTCGCTACGGCGTTACACAGGCAAACTTATACGTTCGTTTGGCGATAGCGATCCCGAGTTGATCGCGTAACGTCTCCGGCACTTTGTTCATGACTGCGACGTCCCAACGGCTGATAAAGAGAGAAGCAATGTGGAAGCGATCGATCTCATTTACCACGACCATGTCGAAGGCCGTCGTAGTCGTTCTCCTTGAGCCATTTTGCAATGCTGAGTCAGCATGGAGTCCGCGATCTGCGCGAACCCTTCATAAGACGCGGACGCGATAGTTTCTGCCCTCCCACTGCCCGTCTTCCCATAACAATGTGAACTCGATTGAGGTAGCTTCTGACGAACGAATGGAGATATCAACGAAGGAAACTCCGAGATCCGTAGAACAGGCGACCGAATCCGTCGTAGTGTGCCATTCATCCTGCGACCAACGCACCGTAAAATTACCAGGTGCTTGAATGCGGAACACCATGCCTCTGCTGATTTCGTGAATCTGTCCATTCGGTTTCCAGATTTCGAGATCGCGTCGGAATGAACCACGCTGGTAGCGATCAGCGACTTCTGGAATCAAATCAAAAACCTTGTTGTCACGGACCGAGCGAAGCAACTTGATGTATTCGGCATGCGCCCACATCAATGGCATCACGGCAGTCGTCGGTCCGCCTAGAAACATGTGCTTTTCAGGGTAATCCGGCGCGTCCCAGACCTGCTCCGGAAGTAGTCCGGCGGTGCACGCAAAACCTTCCATGGCTCGGATCAAGTCGCCGATATCCTTGCCCGCGGCCAGTTCATAATGCGCACGCTCTCCGGTCAGTAGCGGCCAGGCGCGGCCTTTTCCCCATCCTATGTAAGCGCCGCCATCGTCGCGCTGGCCGTACCCATCGTGATTGTATCGCCGCCAACTGGGGCCCACCGGAGTATCCACTTTCAGGACAGCATCGACGACGCGTAACGAATCGAGAATCAGGGGATCGTCGGGCGCCATCACGCCATAACGAACAAGCTCCAGAAATCCGGCATCCACGACATTCCGTGCGGGAAGCTTCAACGGAGCGTCGGAAGGACGATTCGGAATTTGAAGTAAAGTGTTGTCCGGATCTTCATCAGGCGCGACATCATCTACATTCACCGGGAGAATTCGTATGAAGTGACGCGGAGTGCCGGAAACGAGTTCTCCTGCGTTGGTTACTGTCCATGCGGTCAGATGACTCACGAGGAAGTCGGCATACGCTTCCAGGAATTGTGCAGTGTCGCAATTTCCACCTTCCCGCAGAAAACCTGCTGCGCAGATCAGCGCGGCAACACATGCGGCAAGTGTCGATGGAGAGTATCCGCTGGTATCCTCCCATCGCTCTTGCGCCGTCAGCGGGGCGTGCCGAACGAGATAACCGGCTCCTCGTTTAATGAGATGGCAAGGATCAAAGCCGGCTAAGGCGTTTTCCCGGTGGAGGCGCCAGGCGAGCAATATAGGATACGCAACTTCATCGAGCTGATTGCCTCCCCAGTATGCTGTTCCATCGATCCAGAAATTTTGCGGAAAGCGGCCATCGTCGTGTTGGATAGTTGCGAGATAGATCAGCGCCCGCAAAGCGGCAAGCGTGTTACCCGCTGCCAGCAATCCCATCGCGGTATTCACCATGTCTCTTGTCCAGACGTAGTGGTAACCGCCTTCATCGTTATCTCCACGCGACTCTCCCCAAGGTATCGATAACGATGCAATGAAAGCCCCAGGATAGGTTTTATCCTCATGTGCCAGCAGCAGACTGTAGCTGCTATGGTAGAGATGTCCGCCGTCGCCGGAAAACTTGTCCAGCGGAAGGCGGTGCACACCAGGCCTTTCCCATTGCTCAATGTATCGCTTTTTGTGTTCTTCGAAGCGGATGGCGAGACTGTCGAATAGCGTGGTCGCGGCGCTGGAAAGGCTCTGGCCGAAGGCCAGACCTAAAGTGAATTCACGTCGGCGTCGCAAATCCAACTCGCCGGTTAACGCAATATTCCCGTCCGGCGCCTCGTCAAATTCCCAATCCATCTGAAAATTGTCTGCAAGGTCGGTCCAGCCGTCACTGGCGGCAACATAGCCGCATGACAGTCTGGAGAACGGAACCGTTGCTGCAAGAACAAGGCAGACTCCTTGCTTTTCGGCGACGAGAACGCGGCGACCGCCAATCTCCATGACGTGTCCGTTATTGTTCCAACCGCCGGCTTCCAGGTGCGGCGCACAGAGGACATGGAGCTTAAGCGTATCGAGGAAGTCGTCAGCGCCAGTGATGCGGGTCTTCAACAGCAGGCATGGATAATGAGGATCAGTGATTATTTCTTTAACTATCGAATAACGTCCTGCGGGATCCGAGTTGGTTACTGTGAAATAGAGGGCGTGGTCGGATCCACGATCAACCCTGCTTTCCAGGTGTCTCTTTTCTTCGTGAAAGAACGTCTTGCCGTCGGTGATGAGGTACTGCAGGTCTCGCAATTGCGGGCGGTCAACCGTCGGGAAATACGTTTCAGTAATGACGCCCCGGAAAATTGTGAACCAGATTCTGCTCCCACCAGAATAGGCGGTTCCGACACCCTCTTTATTGCCATGTGTCCAGCGGGGTTCGAGACCCGGGTGACCGAAGGCGATCGTTCGTTGTTTTTGTTGTTGCATAGACATTCCCGTCACGAATCGGACATCCGCGATTCACGATTGTTTAAACAGTGCATCCCACGGTGTGGTTTCTAAATCCGGGGGAATCCGGAAAGAAAAGATAAAATCTCCTGGCCAGAATTCCTGAAACCGTTCTGGGTTGGACGTGATCGCCGCGCCGCCTCGGAGCGCGCACGTTCTTGCCAGCAGTTTGAATATTCGCGTTAGTGGCGACGCATCCATTGCTGTCGAATGCGTAAACACTCGCCGACTTTCCGCGAGTCATCCGGAATAGCTGGTAAATTTCCGGATTGCCGGCTTGCCTGAATCCTTATACATCTCTGTCAGAAGGGAGAAATCAGATGGGCATGGAAAGGCTTCGTTCGGCGCAGTTGCCGAAGAAGACAGATCCGGAAGAGTACGATTTGGTAGTACTCGGCAGCGGCACGGGATCGAAAATCGCTGCCTGGACGACGGCTCAGCAAGGAAAGCGAGTCGCCCTGATCGAGCGCAAATATATTGGAGGCTCATGCCACAACATCGCCTGCCTGCCCAGTAAAAACATCATACATAGTGCGAAGGTCGCCTCGTACGTGCGCAGGGGTAGGGAGTTCGGCATCACGATTGACGAGTTCCGAATCGATATGTCGGCTGTACGTGACCGCAAGCGCAGGATGGTATCCCACTCGGTCGATATTCATCTCGACATTTTTAAGAAGAGTGGAGTGGAACTCATCCTGGGGTCCGGCCGCTTCATCGGTCCCAGAACATTGGAGATCACACTGCCGGATGGAACAGCTCGCCGAGTCCGTGGGGACAAGGTGATTATCAGTACGGGTACGCGCGCGACGTTAGAAGCGATTCCCGGTCTGGCTGAGGCGCAACCGCTCACGCATGTCGAAGCACTCGAATTGGATGTGATTCCCGAGCATCTCATTGTGATCGGCGGAGGCTACGTTGGGTTAGAACTATCGCAAGCGATGCGTCGTTTCGGCAGCAAAGTATCCGTCATCGATCGCAACAATCGGCTGCTGCATCGAGAAGACGAGGACGTCAGTGAGGGCCTCCGTGGTCTCTTCGACGACGAAGGTATCGATCTTGTTCTGAATGCACGGCTCAAAAGTATATCGGGGAAGTCCGGCCAGGCAGTCCAGGTGGTTATTGAGCAGAATGGCGTGGAAAACATGTTGGAGGGCAGTCATCTGCTTGTCGCGGCGGGACGCACTCCGAACACAGCGAATATCGGACTGGAATTGGCCGGTGTCGAACTGACAGATCGTGGATACATAAAGGTCAATGAGCGGCTTGAAACGACGGCGCAAGGTGTTTGGGCGCTCGGCGAGGTTGCAGGCAGCCCGCAGTTTACGCACATCTCTTTTGACGATTTCCGAGTATTCCGTGACGACCTCGGTGGCGGTAACCATGTGACGACTGGCAGGCAAGTTCCTTTCTGCGTGTTCACGGATCCGGAATTTGCCCGCGTCGGGTTAAGCGAAACGGAAGCGAAAAAGCGAGACATTCCATACAGGTTGTTCAAAATCCCAATGGAAGAAGTGCTTCGGGCGCGCACGCTTTCTGAAACACGGGGATTCCTCAAGGCGCTGGTTGAGATGGATGGCGATCGCATTCTTGGGTTCGCTGGCTTCGCGGTCAACGCAGGAGAGATCATGGGCTCGGTTCAGATTGCAATGATTGCCGGGCTGCCTTACACCGTGCTGCGCGAGGCCATTCTGACTCATCCGACACTTATAGAGGGGCTTAACTTCTTGTTTGCGACCGTACCTTCCGCGCCAGATCAGTCGATGCGATTGGCTGATCAACGACAAGAGCGAGATCGTCCAAAGAGGAAACTCGCGTAGTATGGAGGGAGAGCAATGGGACTGTCCTGGCAACAAGGTCCGCTTTCACCGGGAGCAATCGGCCGGTTCCTCGTGCCCGAATCGCTTCCCAGGAGACTGCTGTACGCCGAGCTTTTGCGCCGCCGCATGCGCGTGCGCTTCGGCGGAACCTGGATCGCCGATAGCGAGAACGTACTCCTGCTCTTCGAGCCCGGGCGCTATCCGGTGGCCTACTTTCCGAAGACCGATATCTCTCCAGACAGCCTCCAGGGCACCGAACACACCACGCGGCACCCCGACCTCGGACTCACGTCCTGGTACACCGTCCGAGCAGGCGAGCAGAGGGCGCCGCGAGGGGCATGGCAGCACACAGACCTGCCCGTGTACGCGGAGCGAGTTGCAGGCGCGGGTCGCGTTCGCCTGGACGGCCATGGACGCCTTCTACGAAGAAGACGAACGGATCCTGGGCCATGCCGCTGATAGCTACCACCGCATCGACATCCGACAGACCTCCCGCAGCCTCGTGGTCCGTCATCGTGATCGCATCATCGGCGATACCAGGCGGCCGCTAGTCCTCTACGAATCCGGCTTCGCGCCGCGCTGGTACGTTGCACGCGCCGACATCGATGAGTCCGCTCTTGTCCTCGTAGAACAGCAGACATTCTGCCCATACAAAGGGATGTGCAGCTACTACGACATCGGTGACGCACGCCGGGCGGCATGGTCATATCGTGAAGCCTATCCCGAGGTCGGTCGCATCTCCGATCTGGTGTCGTTCGAGCCGGACGTAGTGTCGGTACAGCTCGATGGCACCCAACTCCGTCTCGAGCCCGGTCAGGCGGTGATTCCGCACGGCCCGGATCGCAACCTCACCGTCGACGAGGCGCGTCCCCGTGGCAAACAGCCATGATGGCTCGACTACTATCGGTGAACGCCGGACTTCCGCGCGACATTGAGTGGAAGGGTCGCACTGTGCACACCGGGATCTGGAAGGATCCGGTGCGCGGCCGTTGTCGCGTCGGCCGGTTGAATCTGGACGGAGACGGTCAAGGCGACTTGGCCGGGCACGGGGGTGAGCAACGCGCCGTCTTCGTCTACCAGATCGAATCGTATCGCCATTGGCAGGAGCAGCTGAAGAGGACCGACTTCGTCCACGGACAATTCGGCGAGAACTTCACGATCGAAGGATTGCCAGACGATGCCGTTTGCATCGGCGACCGTTATCAGATCGGCAGCGCACTGTTCGAGGTCACTCAACCTCGCGTGACCTGCTATCGCGTCGGCATTCGGATGAACGAGCCCCGGATGCCGGCATTGCTGACATCGAGCGGACGGCCGGGGTTCTACTTGCGCGTCCTACACGAAGGCGAGGTCGGCCCCGGCGACGAAATCGTGAAGCTAGGAGAGGCGAAGGAGCGGATGACCGTCGCAGAGATCAACGCGCTCCTCTATTCGTCGAATCGCGCGCGCGATCGACTAGAGCGCGCGTTGCGTATCGAAGCGCTTTCGCCCGGATGGCGTTCGTCGTTTGAGGCGCTGCTGAAAAACCAAACGAGCGGGAATGCGGGGCTCGTGCCGGAAGCAGCCGCGCATCCGGCGATACTAGGATTTCGGCCGCTTGCGGTGACGGTGATCGGTCAGGAGTCCGCAGACGTCCTCTCGCTAACGATGCAGAGTCGGGACGGTCAGCCGCTGCAAACGGCTCTGCCAGGCCAGTACGTGGTCTTGCGTCTTCAACCGGCTATCAGTGGCCCGCCGCTCTTTCGCAGCTACTCGCTTACGGGAGCCCCCTCCACGGAGCGGTATCGAATCAGCGTGAAGGTCGAGCCGAATGGGGCGGCCGGAACATACCTGCAGGAGCATGTCCGGGTGGGTGATACTCTCGACGTCAGTTCGCCGCGCGGAAGCTTCATACTGCAGACCGGCGAGCGGCCGGTGGTGCTGCTCAGCGCGGGAATCGGGGCGACGCCCGTTCTGGCGATGATGTATGCGCTGGCGGCGGCGCACGCGACACGGCAGGTCTTATGGCTGCACACGGCTCGGGATCGAGAGCATCATCCCTTTGCCGCCGAAGTCCGTCGCCTGATGCTCGAGCTCACGCACGGCCGCAGCTATGTTTGTTACAGCAGGCCCGGCTCGCGCGACAGGATCGGTGAGGATTTCGACGCTGCCGGTCACTTATCGCGATCGGTCTTCGACGCGGTGGGCGTTCCACGAGACGCGGATGTCTACCTCTGCGGTCCGAATCGCTTCATGGCAGATATGAAAGCGACGCTCGCGACCTTCGGCGTGGCGCCGGAGCGGATTCACGTCGAAATCTTCAACGGCAGCGAGTCGAT
>Ga0137415_10002672_pt1 | contig 17669 bp, 18 predicted proteins | sample CZODoug3_1_1_16f_FD_183082 | JGI IMG/M metagenome (GOLD analysis project Ga0137415, IMG submission 183082) | Vadose zone soil fungal communities from Angelo Coast Range Reserve, California, USA - CZODoug3_1_1_16fungal (Hybrid Assembly) | ecosystem: Environmental > Terrestrial > Soil > Vadose...
CGCGTTTCAAAATTTTCATTGCTAACCTAAGCGCTGCCTGATAATTTGTATAATGCAAAAAGTTGTCATTTGCATCATATGTTTTCAAATATGGAATGTGATAAGGGATTACTTCTGAAGCAAGAGAACCAAAACCCACCACGTAGATAGAATCATTAGGAAAGAATTTTTTGTTTAGAACATATAACGCCCAAAGAGCTTTTTTTGCAGCTTCTATTCTACTTCCTTCTCCTGAACTGACTGAATACTTCATCGTAGAGCTCAGATCAATGCAATATACAACAGCAACTTTGTTCTCTTCTATTGTCTCAAATTTCTCAAAATCATCAAGATTTAGAGTAATTGGAAATTTAACATCTGAAAACTTTTTTGTAATTCTTTGAATCGAATTTAGTACTGTTTGTGGAACGTTAAGATTTCTGATATCATCACCTATTTCTAGTTTTTTTGTAGTATCCATTATGATGCTGCCTGTACCAACATTTTTTGTTTCATGGAATCCAAATCTCCCTTCACTAATTGATTTCATTACATCATGAAGGAGTTTTCCACCAATCTCAAAAAATGCTTTGTTTGTTAACCATTTTTTTTTATCTTTAAGATACCCAATTTTTTGTAGGTATTTTGTGATTGGTTCTCCTGAGCCCTGAATGCTTGTTTCTTTTTCTTTTTGGTTTTCTTCTACTGAATTTTCGTTGGATTGTTGTATAACCCCTTGTAATATGCGATCAAGATCCTGAACATTTGGTGTTTTTTCTTTTAGTACTTGCCTTGCCATAGTTTGGAGAATTTTTTGAAGCATATTGTTTGATACTTCTGTATGAGATTTTTTATTCTCATTCTCTTGATTTAAAAAATAAACAAAGCTTTTTGTATTAGGCTGCAACAAAACCCGCCTCTTTCTTATCAAGGATTTTGGGTTCTAACCAACATAATCCTTCTAAAACCATCTCTGTTATTGCTGCTCTAAGTTCATTTTTTGCATTTTCTGACATTGTGATAGATTCAGTTCGTATGTTATATTGTAGAGTTTTTTTCTCAAACTCTTTTTGTTCTTCAGATATTTTTTCATATATTGTTTCTATGATATTTCGCATGGTTTCAAAATTTCTTAGCTGATTTTCGTAGGAAATTTGCATACTGTTTAATCCTAAAATTTTTTGAGAAACTTGGAAGGTCTTGCCAGTAAATTCTTGCTTTATCTTCTCCAAAGTGGAGAGATCTGTTCCTTTTATGTATTCAAGTGAGGTCTCCTTGAGAGAAACAGAGATTAAATCTTTGAGAACCTTTTCTCTATTTACAATTGTATCATCCATTTCTGCAAGTTCAAACTTTGTAGCTTGATTCATACAAAAAATATCAGATGGTCTTGGAATCGCCAATATTTTATGTGATATAGCACGTGTTCTTTCAGCTTCACCAACTAAAAGTTCTAGACTATGTATGCCCATACGTACACTTACTCCCTTGTCTTGATTGATTTCATTACTTGTCCTAGCATTCTGAATTATTCTTGCTAAAATTCTTAGCATAAAAATTGGAATAAATGATTTTGAAATTTTTGCTTCTTGTATTATAATTAACATTTCTTCTTCTATAGATTTTGGATAGTGAGTGTGAATGTGGCTTTTTAGTCTGTCATAAAGAGGTTCTATTATTTTGCCAGAATGTGTATAATCAATAGGGTTTGCAGTAGCAAAGAAGATAGTCTTTGGTTCAAATATCACTGGATAAGCACCAGTGGTAAACCTACCTTCCTGAAGAACAGAAAGTAATGCAACCTGTTTTCTTGTATCAAGTACAGGCAATTCATCTATACAAAAGAGGCCGTGTTTAGCTTGCATTAACTGGCCTGGCGAATAAGATTCAATTTGATACATCTCCGTTCCTTTTTTTGTAATTTTAATAGCGTCTATCTGCCCAACAAGATCTTTTACTGAGATGTCTGGTGTTGCAAGTACGTACTTGTACCTGTCTTTGCCCTTAACCCAATCAATTTTAGTATTAAGTTTGTTGTTACGAATTTTTTCCATACTTTCAGAATCCATATAAAATTTTGGAACCGATGTTATGCTTTCTTTATCTTCTAATAATGAAATCATTTCGTCTTGAGGTAGATCCATTGGAGTATCATTGGTTATACTTCCTTTAATAACTGGAATTGGTGATAAAAGATTCTTAGAAATGGTTTGAGCAATCTTTGTTTTTGCTTGGCCAATTTGCCCCACTAACATAACATCATGACATGCCAAGATTGCTCTATCCAGTGCTGGAATTACATCGTCTTCAAATCCAATAATTTCAGGATACTTTATTCCATTTGTTTGCATTTTTAAAATCAGATTTTGTCTAAGTTGTTCTTTAGCTCCTACAAGCTTGTAGTTTATTTCTAAAAGATCACCAAGAGTCTTAATCTGTTTATAATCTTCAGGAAGGCCAGCCATTACTTCGGTGTATTTTGGAATTGAAGAATAGCTTCGTCTTACAAGATTTTCAAGTTCCTGCGTCAATATACTAAATTAGCCTGAATGCGATTTAAAGTATTGTTTACTTTAGCATGGTTTTTATCGGGGTTATAGGAAATTTTGTTTTACTTGTCTTCACAAGAATACAGACACATTGTTAGAATTGCAGGAAAGGATGTTCCTGGAGCAAAAAAAATGATCATAGGAGTTAGCCAAGTAAGAGGAATAGGCTACAACTTTGCTAAAGCCATCTTAGATGTTCTTAAAATAGACCAGAATAGCAATATCGGATTTCTCACAGAATCTCAAGTCGAGCAAATAGAAAAGGTCATGAAAGACCCATCATCAATTAATATTCCCTCTTGGTTTCTAAATAGAAGAAAAGATATTGATTCTGGAGAGAACTTACACCTGATAACTTCTGATATAGAATTTAATGTTAGAAATGATATTGAACGAGAAAAAAATACAAACAGTTGGAGAGGCTTTCGTCATACTTATGGATTAAAAGTTAGAGGTCAGAGGACCCGTACAACTGGAAGGAAGGGCGGTGCAGTTGGAGTTCGCAAAGGAGGTAAAATTCTTCCACCTGGTGCAATTCCAGAAGGTGCAGCAGCTCCAGCAGAAGGTGCAGTAGCTCCAGCAGAAGGTGCAGCAAAGGGTGCAGCTGCTCCAGCAGCTGCTCCAGCAAAAGATACAAAACCTGCTGCTGGAAAACCTGCGGAGAAGAAACCGACAAAATAGGTGATTTGGTTGGGAGATCCTAAGAATCCACGAAAAATTTGGAGAAAACCAAAACGTCCACTAAACTACGATTTACTAAATGAGGAACTTTATGTTTTAGGAACTTTTGGATTAAAAAATAAAAAGGAACTTTGGAAAGCCCATACAGAATTATCGCGAGTAAGAAAACAAGCCAGATCACTTTTGGCTTTAACTCAAGAAGTAAGAGAAAAAAAAGAACCAACTTTAATGAAATCACTAACTAGAGTAGGATTTGTAAGAGAAAACTCTACACTTGATGACGTTTTGAATTTGAAAGTAACTGATTTATTGTCACGTAGATTACAAACCATGGTTCAGAAAAGAGGTTTGATAAAAAGTCCATACCAAGCAAGACAGGCAGTGGTACATGGACATATAATGATAGGAGATAGGGTAGTTACAGTTCCTTCATACACGGTTAAAGTAGAAGAAGAAAACCACATTCATTTGGCTCCAGGCATAGACTATGGACAACCAAAAAAACAGGAAATTGAATCTGTTATAACAGAACAACCACAAGAGTAAGATAACTTACACGCAATTATTATTATTACGAAAGTATGTAAGATCATAATATGTGCTCAATTATTGGTTATCTTGGTGACGGTTCTGCTGCACCTATTCTTGTCAAAGGACTAAAACGCATGGAGTATCGAGGATATGACAGTGTAGGCGTTGCCACAATTTCAGGAAATCAAATTACTGTAAGAAAAGGTGTCGGAAAAGTTGCAGAAGTAAACAATGCAGTAAAGCTTGACATGCTATCTGGTTCTGTGGGTATAGGACATACAAGATGGGCAACACATGGTGGTGTAACTGAAACAAATGCACATCCACATCCATCAAGTTCTGGAGAAGTTGCCATAGTACATAATGGAATAATTGATAATTTTGCAGAACTAAAACAAGATTTACAAAAAAAAGGTTTTATTTTTAAGAGTGAAACAGATAGTGAAGTAATTGCAAATCTTTTGCAGCACAATTTTGATCAGACAAAAGATCTTAAAATATCCATGATTCAAACTGCCGCAGCCTTGAAAGGAAACTATGCTTTTGTTGCTGTGTTTGAAGATGGGACACTTACAGCAGCAAGGTTTCATGAACCACTAATAATTGGAGTTGGAAAAAACGGTTATTTCATTTCAAGTGATGTTTTAGGATTTATAGAACACACAGACGAAGTGATTTATCCTGATAACCGAGAGTTTGTCATCATTAATCTAAATGGAATTCAATTCTTTGACTTTGATGGTAATCCCGTACAACATCAGATAACTAAAGTTTCAAAAGAACTTGCTGATGCATACAAAGGGGATTACGCGCACTTTACCCTCAAAGAGATTTCTGAACAGCCAGATACCATACTGAAAGCAGGAGACTCCACAAAGATGGAGCTTGATTTGACCACTGAATTTGTAAAACATGCAAAGAATCTTTACTTGACAGGTAGTGGTACAAGTTATAACGCAGCTCTTGTGGCAAAACACATTTTTTCAAAGTATGCAAAAATAAAAATAGAACCAATCTTATCTAGTGAAGTTGCACATTCTCCAAATAATTTTGATCAACAATCAATTCTTATCGCACTTTCTCAAAGTGGTGAGAGTGCAGATGTTTTAGAAGCTATAAAAATTGCCCAAAAAGAAGGAGCAAAAATCATTTCTATTGTTAACATAATGACCTCATCGCTAGTACAAATGTCCTCTATCTCTATTGGTTTAAACTGTGGACCGGAAATCGGTGTTGCTGCCACGAAGAGTTTCACATCACAACTTTCTATTCTGTACAAAATTGCTGATAAATTATGTGGAGGTTGTATTGGATTAGATCTTGAGAATGTTTCTGCATGTGTATCAAAGATACTTTCTGACCATACCAAGATTCAGGATGTTGCAAGAAAGCTCAAAACTATTTCTGATATCTATGTGCTGGGCAGAGGAATTCATTATGCAATTGCTTCAGAAGCATCATTAAAACTAAAAGAGCTCACGTATATCCATGCAGAGGGGCTTCCAGGTGGAGAGTTAAAGCATGGACCCTTGGCACTAATGGATTCTAACGTCTTTGTAATAATAATAAATCCCAATGATTCCACTTATGTAGATACTTTAGCAAGTGCTCATCAAATAAAAGCTCGTGGTGCAAAAATAATCGGAATTTCCGATAAACCGCATGAAGTCTATGATTACTGGATAGAGATACCAACAATAAATGAAGCATTATTTCCACTTATCGAGATAATTCCAATTCAGCTGTTGGCATACTATGCTGCGCTTGAAAAGGATACAGACCCAGACTACCCAAGGAATTTAGCCAAGTCTGTTACTGTGAAGTGACCCTATTGTATTCTCTTTCTGTTAACAAGAGTAATTTTTCTGATCCGATACCAGTTTTTAACATACATGCAATTGATGCACCGCCAGCTCCTGCACCTTCCTTTACAAATCCTTCGGAATAAGATCGTAGTCCAGAAATTTGTGATTCGCCTAATTTTAGTTTTGCAACAAGTATTGGAATATCAGAGATTTGTTTTATTAATTCTACAAGATTTGCCGTTTTATCATTTATAATATATGAAGTAGTACCTAGTGCAGTATTTGTTTCGTTAAAACCAATATGTTTCGCAAACGCTATAACTGCTGCCATCTGAGTGCCGCCTGCCAAAATTACATTTGTGGATTCTGAAGCTGTCCCAAGTATTCCTGCTACAGTCGGAATCATGGGATCTCCTAATTGTGAGATCACATCAAACGGATCTTTAGAGTCTAGTCTTTTTAGTGCAGTTTGTACCGTTTGTTTTTTTAACATCAATGGGTTCTCTGGCATACTACTGCTTACAGCAGCCTCTACTCCAAATCCAGTCATTACTGCAAGGGCAGTAGTTGTACCTCCCGGAATACTTTCTCCAATTATTAGACAGTCTGTTGAAGAACCAAGAGACCTTCCTACAATTCTTCCGTATTCAACAGCTTTTCTGACCGAGTCTTGATCAAGTCCTGGTTCTTGTGCAATGTTTTTTCCTGGTTCCAAGCCAATTTCTAGACATGGAAGTTTTGGAACAATTTTGCTTCCAGCATTAACAACAAAGCTAGGTATACTAGCAGCCTCTAGGGCAGTTTTAGTAAGCAGAGCAGGGGTTGGCTTTCCATCAGGAGTCATCGGAATTGCATCAATGCTTTTACAATATCCATAATGAAGAAACTCGGCATCTGCAGCAGCAGTAAACTTTAGTAGGTCAGGATTTGCCCCAGCAACAGTAATTCCCGGTATCTCGCAAGTAGCAGTATATGAAATAACCAATGAAAATACAAATTTTTTATTTTCGATTTTTTTAACAAATTCAATTCCCTTTTGGATGTTTCCTAAAATTTCAATGTCTTGCAATTTTTAATCACTATTCATAAATTCAAGAAATTCTTGTTCAGTTCTGGGTTGTAAAACAAAGTTTGTCTTTTTTTCTTTCCCTAATGTAGAAGAAGACAAGCTTCCATAATTATGACCTGGATAGAGATCTAGTTTCTCATCCATTTTACAAATAATATCAAACAAACTATGGTAGAGTTCCTTTGCACTTCCACCAGGAAGATCAACTCTGCCACAATTACCAACAAAAAGTGTATCACCAGAGAAAATTTTTCCATCACCAACTAGGCAGATACTGTCTTTTGAATGACCAGGTGTATGAAAGACAGTAATCTCCGAATTTCCAAATTTTATTTTATCACCATCTGATACTGTCATGTCGTTCTTTAATGTAGAAGCATTATGTTGTATTATTTTTGCATCGGTAATTTTTACTAGTGCTTCATTACCTATCGTGTGATCAAAATGGTGATGTGTATTTACAATGTATTTTACCTTCAGATTGTTCTTTTCGATTATTTTTTGAATTTCCTCAATATCCCATGAAGGATCTAAAACTATTGCGTCATCAGTATCCTCATCTTCTAAAATGTAGGTAAAATTTTGCATGTTCCCAACTTCTATCTGATAAACTTTCATAGTACACCAACCTCAGCCTCTGGCGGTATGCCAATTTTTTCAACCAGAATAGTCCCACACACATCTTTTCTCTTTGGCATACCTACTTTCATTTTGTGGAAGGTAATAGTCACATCCGCTTTGACACATTTATCACTAGTATTACCAGTATCAGGGTCAAGACCAGATGGAATATCTATAGCAATCTTGAATGCCATTAATTTGTTTATCATATCAATTGCTGATGCATAAGGCTCTCTAATTTTACCAGAAATTCCGGTTCCCAAAATCCCATCAACAACAACATCGGCTTTAAGATCAAGCTCACTTACATCAGATGAAATTAATAGATCTATTGAATTCATTTTTTCAAGGATCGCCCAGTTTGTTCGTGCTTCCTCTGTTTTTATTTTGTCTGGACTTCCAAGCAGTATAACTTTGACATCAGAATCAAACCCAGCCATATGTCTTGCAACTACTAATGCATCTCCTCCATTATTTCCAAGTCCAGCAAAAACTAGAATTTTTTTTGATGAAATATCTAGAAATTTTTCTGACAGAAATCTTGCAACAGCCGCTCCTGCATTTTCCATCATGAAATTTCTTTTAAAGCCCATCTGATGGCCGTTTTCCTCTATCTGCATCATTTGTTTGACTGTTATATCCATCTGATAATTCAAAAATACTGTCAAATAAGGGCGTTACCAAACGACTTTATCCTAGTTTTTTATCTATTCTTCCATGTCCTTAAAGAATGTCAAATTATCCTTATCCAAAATATCAAAATCACTAGAAGATGTTCAAAACTCACGTGAATATATAATCAAAAGAACACGTGAAGTAATTATCTTGTGTAGCCAAGCAATAATTTCTGTTCATAAATTAGACATAAGGGATGGAAAAGAAAAAGCTGCCAAAGCAAAAAAATTACTTGATGACATAAGAAAGAGATCAAACGTACAATTGTACAGATACATCATGACTTCAGAGCAAGAACTAGTTGAAACATTTGCGTTTCTTGCAATAGTACAAAAATCAGAAATACCTTCTGCAGAATCACTTGGAGTAAAAGGAGAATCATACATACTTGGTTTGCTTGATTGTATTGGTGAACTAAAGAGGCTAGTGTATGACTCGATAAGAGCAGGAAAAGTCAAGGATGCAAGTAAATTCTTTGAGATAATGGAAAATCTCTATCTTTTCTTGTATCCTTTTGCCATTTATGATAAATTGATAAATGAAGCCCGAAGAAAACTTGATGTAAATAGAATATTAATAGAGGATGCAAGAGCGGCTGTAACTGAGGAAATAAGGCGTTCTGCACTCATTGATTCAATTAACAAGTTTAAAAAATAATTTTTTTTAACAATCAGTTTTGATTTTATTTGTTAGGCTTAACATCTATTTTTATCAAGCAAATCAAATTTGGTTTGTTATAGAAAATTTTCTAGTGCGGGAGAAGGGATTTGAACCCTCGAAATCCTAAGATACTAGCCCCTCAAGCTAGCGCCTTTGGCCAGGCTGGGCGACTCCCGCATTATGCAAATACCCATGCATGGTTTTTATAAGCCTTGATTACTTTTTGAAAATATGTTAATTCCTGTCAGATGTTTTACTTGTGGAAATTTAATAGCTGACAAATTTAGGGATTATCAAACAAGAGTAAAATCTGGAGAAGATCCCGCAAAAGTTCTTGATTCTTTTGGATTCAAAAGGTATTGTTGCAGAACTATGTTGTTAACATCGGTTGAAACAATTCACCAAGTTATTCCATTCTACGAAGCAATTCGAAGAAGACAACAAGAAGTGCAATCTGAGCTAGAATAGGATGCCGAAAATTACTTCCATAAAAGGAAGGCTGCTTTACAATAGCAGGGGGAGTAAAACAATTGAAGTCGATATTGTGTCAGATAAATCATATCTTGGCAGAGTTTGCGCTCCCTCAGGCGCCAGTGTTGGAAAGCATGAGGCAATAAGCTTTCCTAATAACAATCCGGAAAAAAGCCTAGTTGCCCTTAATTCAAATTTAAAAAAATTCATAGGACTTGATTCGTCGGACTTGAAATCAATTCATGATATAATAAGGAAGATAGATCCCTCCGCTAACTATTCTGCGATAGGAGGATCAGTGGCTTTTGCCGTTACTATTGCTTCCGTAGATTCAGCAGCTAGAGCCCTTGGTATACCACTGTTCAAATTATTAACAAAAGATACTGACTTGAGATTTCCTTTTCCACTCGGAAATATTTTAGGTGGTGGTGCACATGCAGGTCCTGGAACTCCAGACATTCAAGAGATTTTGATCTGTGCCAAAGGATCAAAGACGGTAAGCGATGCAATAGAAGTAAACTTTGCAGTACATAAGGAGCTAAGAAAAATTCTTCAAAAAAACGATCCTGGATTTACTAATGGACGAGGTGATGAAGGTGGATGGGCTCCTAAACTAGACAATCATAAGGCATTAGAACTTTCTGCAAAGGCTTGCGAAAATTTAGGATTTACTTTAGGAAAAGAAGTTGCGCTTGGAGTAGATTTTGCATCTTCTACTCAATGGAATGAAAAGAAAAAGAAATATGTCTACGATAGAGAAGGTTTTGAAAACACTCCTGCAGAACAAATAGAATTTGTTTCAGAAATAATAAAAAAATACAAACTTGTTTACGCTGAGGACGCAGTTCATGAAGAGGCCTTTGAAGAAATGGCAATTTTGACCTCAAAATTTCCTAAAGTTTTGATAACTGGTGATGATTTGGTTGTTACAAACACAGAAATCCTCAAAAAAGCAGCAAAATTAAAGGCATGTAATGCGGCGATCTTGAAGGTAAACCAAGCAGGAAGTCTTTACGATGCACTTGAATTTTCAAATGAAGCTCACAAAAACAAAATAAAACTAATCACATCGCACAGATCTGGAGAATCTATAGATTCACACATAACACACATAGGAATTGCAACAAAATCAAAGATGTTAAAAGTCGGAGTGGTTGGTGGTGAAAGAGTTGCTAAGCTCAATGAATTGCTTCGTGTTACAGAGTATGATTTAATACATGGAATGGCAGAGATTTAAAAACACAACATGAGTAAGCAAGAAGAATTTGAACATATGGAAAAGTATGTTCTATCTACAGGTATAAGGGTAGGAACGCAGGTCAAGACAAAATTCATGATTCCGTTTATTACAAAGGCCACTAATGAAGGACTTTACATTATTGACAGTAAGAAAACTCTTGCAAGAATTCAAACTGCTGCCAAATTCATAAACAGGGCAGAAATTTCCAAAGTAATAGTATGTTCTGGAAGAGAATATGCGACTACACCCATAGAAAAATTCTGTGAAGTAACTGGTGCAACACCCATGCTTGGAAGATTCATGCCTGGAACTCTTACAAATCCACTTTTACCATATTACATAGAACCACAACTCATTTTAGTTTCTGACCCACAAACTGATGAACAGGCAATCCTTGAAGCAACAAATGCAGGTATTCCAGTAATTGGCATTTCAAACACAGACAATGTTACATCCAAGATTGATCTTATTATTCCAGCAAATAATAGAGGAAGAAAATCTTTAGCTGCAATATACTGGCTTTTAGCAAGAGAGATACTTTTGCAAAAAGGCCAGCTTAAAGCAGGTGAATCACTGAAATATGAAATTGATGATTTTGAAACTAAGATAACAGAAGAAGAATTAGAAGAAGAGTCAGAAAAACTTACACCGCGATTCGGTAGATCACAGAGGCAATAAAGTAATGCAGGTAAGAACACCAGCTGTTGCTGGCATGTTCTATCCAAAAGAAAAAGAGGAATTAAAAACTGTTATACATGATTGTTTTTTACATCCGCTTGGTCCTAGAAAAATTCCTCCAACATCAGGTGATGAAAAAATTTTTGGGGTCATCTGTCCACATGCAGGTTACATGTATTCTGGACCCGTAGCAACAAATTCCTTTTACTCTATATCATCACAAAAACCTGAGCTTGTGATAATTACTGGTCCAAATCATTATGGACTAGGTTGTAACGTTGCAGTAATGAAGGAAGGCATATGGAAAACTCCTCTTGGGGAAGTAGAAGTTGATACTGAATGCGCTATAGAAATAAACAAAATTTCTAAAGATATAGAGTTGGATTTTTTTTCCCATACAAGAGATCACAGTTTAGAAGTTCAGATACCAATGCTCCAAGAAGTTTATTCTCATAAATTCAAAATACTTCCCATAATTTTGATACAACAAGACTACCAAACTGCTAAAAAGGTCGGCTCTGCAATAGCAAAGATTGCAAAGATGCGAAAAACTATGATTATTGGTTCTTCAGACTTTACACATTATGAGGAAAATAATTTTGCCCACAAACAGGACTCTGCCCTAATCGAACCAATCTTAAATTTAGATTTGGATGGATTTTACAGAGTTTTACAAGAAAAACAAGTTAGTGCATGCGGATATGGAGCGATCGCGTCTACCATGATGGCCTGTAAGGAGCTTGGAGCAAAAGAAGGAAGGCTGCTAAAGTATGCTACAAGTGGGGATGTAACAGGCGACAAGAGTTCCGTGGTAGGATATGCGTCGATTGTATTTTCATGAAATCTGTTGCTTCAGCGCCTGGAAAGGTCATTTTATTTGGAGAGCATTTTGTTGTGTACGGTATAAAGGCGATACTTTGTTCTGTCGATAAGCGAATTACAGCCACATCGGAAATAATTGATGAAAAAAAGATCAAGATAAAATCCAATATCGGCAATGTGGAAATAAGCACGGATTCACTGTCAACGCCGGACAGATCCATGGATGTAATGAAACCATTTTTGTATATTGCAAAAAAAGCATTAGAAAAATCGGGAAAAAATGTTGGAATTGAGATAAAAATAGACTCTGAGATTCCTGCAGGCATTGGCCTTGGTTCTTCGTCTGCATGCTGTGTTGCAGTTGTGGCATCAGTTATGGGATTATTTGAAAAGATTCCAAAAGAGGAAATTTTAAAAATTGCAATAGAAGCGGAACGCACCATATTTGAAAATACCTCAGGTGCAGACTGTTCTGTTTGTACTTTTGGTGGACTAATGGAATACGATATGAAAAATGGTTTTAAAAAAATCAACTCAAAAGCTAATTTTGATCTTGTAATTGCAAATTCAAAACAGGCACATTTTACCAGTGAGATTGTTGAAAACGTAAGAAGATTCCGGGAAAATAATGAGGACTTGTTTGCTTCATTTTGTGATCAAGAATCAATCCTAATTCAAAATGCTCTTGTGGCTCTAGAAAAAAATGATCTGAAATCACTTGGCTTGCTAATGTCAAAGAATCAGGATTTGCTTGAGCGGATAAACATCTCTACTGAAAAGCTTGCATTTTTGATAAGAGAATCCAAAAAAACTTCATTTGGTGCAAAAATAACTGGTGCAGGCGGAGGCGGATGCATAATTGCACTTGTGGATAAATCTAATCTTGAAAAAACTCTGTCTAATCTAAAAGCCCATAGCGAGTGTTTTTCTGCTAAAATCGATTTTAATGGGCTTGCATATACCTAGGAACAAAATTGCAAAAAATACAATTTGTAAAGATTATCAATGTAGAAAGAGGGAAGGCATTCAAAGTAGGAACTGATTTTGAAAGTTTTCCATCAAAGCTACCGCAGTATTTCAAACTAATCAGAATACATTCAATTCGTGAGTTTACTTCGGTAGTTGAGATTCATGGAAAAATACTAGGCAAAGAATTTGCTGTCATGACTAAAAATGTGATAAACCCGCCTGAAATTCATGAAACTTTCGTTCTGTCTGGAAATGCAAGAGGCAGTCACATTACAAAAAGATATGAAGACGTGTCAGATGGTACTAGAATCACAATTGACATTGACTTGAAGTTACGAGGTCTTCTTAGACTCACCAGTATTTTTTCAGCAAATAAGATCAAAGAAATCATTAACAAGTATTTTGACGATTTTGTAAAGGCTATAGAAACATGAAACACCTTTTTGGACTTGTTTTGCTCATGCTTGTGCCTAGGAATGAAATTTTGGTTTTCTTTCAGATAGATACTTTTTAAACCGAGAGAATTGCTGAAAAAATATGATTTTGATAAAGCTTGGAGGTTCTATCATAACAAATAAGCAAAAGCCTCTGACTCCGAATATTTCTGCAATAAACAAGATTATCACTCAATTAAAAAAAGTAAGAGAGCCGATAATCATAGTACATGGTGGAGGATCATTTGGTCATTATTGGTCCGTAAGATATGATATGCACACAAAACCTGCAAAATATAGTAAGAAGGGTGTAGCAGTAGTAAAAAATTCCATGGTAGAATTGAACAAGATAATATTGGATTCGTTTTTAAAAAATGAACTAAATCCTTACTGCCTGCCTCCAACTGATTTTATGTTTAGTGACAAAGCTGATGCTAAGAAGGTAAAAGAAATTGCAAAAATTGCCAAAGATGGACTTGTTCCTGTATCATATGGTGATGTATTATGGCATGGTAAAAACAAGTTCTATATTTTATCTGGAGACAGAATTATGGGAATTTTAGCAAAAATTCTAAAACCAAGGTTGGCAATTTTCGTGTTAAGTGTGGATGGAGTATATTCCGATATGAAGACAAAAAAGCTCTTGTATGAGATAAAGGGTCAGGAGACAGCCATCTCAGAGGTAGAAATGGACGTAACTGGAGGCATGACTCGTAAAATAAAAGAGGCTATGATGATTTCAAAGGGTGGGATTGACGTGTTTTTGGTAAACGGTAACAAACCTGAGAGAATTGTAAACGCTATAAAAGGTAAAAAATTTGAAGGAACTATATTCAGAGGATAAAAGGACAGACATGGAATATTTGATTCTGGTAGACAGTAATGACAAACCAATAGGAACTGAGGAAAAGGTAAAGTGTCATCTCCCAAATGGTAAGTTGCACAGAGCTTTTACAATTCTATTGTTCAACAAGGAGGGAAAGTTGCTTCTAACACAGCGCAGCATGGACAAGATGCTATGGCCTGGTGACTGGGATGGAACGGTAGCAAGTCACCCCAGACAATCAGAAACATACGTTTCGTCTGCAGAAAGAAGATTGCCAGAGGAATTGGGTATATCTTGCAAGCTTGATTATTTGTTCAAATTTGAGTATCATGTGCCATACAAGGACGTTGGTTCTGAAAACGAGGTATGTGGAACTTTGATTGGTATAGTTGAGGATCCTACAAAAGTAAAATTAGTAAAAGAAGAAATCAATGACATAAAATGGATCACACTAGATGAGCTTCTAAACGACATTAAAAAATCGCCGCAAATCTATTGTCCGTGGATGATCGTTGCATTGTACTTTTTGTCAGAATCCAAAAAAGATATTCTTCCACAACACAATTCAATTTTGAAAATGTGGGTTAGAAATGATGTCAAGCAAATTCTTGAAAAACCACTCAAGCATCATTTTCCTGACAACAAATTGGAGTTGAAAAACTAATGTCGTTTAATTCCATATCAAAGACTGCAAAAAAAGTAAATTCATTTCTTCTCTCTAGTCTTCATGGCAATCCAGAGGAAATCTACAAGGCAGCATCATACCTCATCGAACACGGTGGAAAAAGACTGCGACCATATATGGTCATAAAGAGCTGCGAAATTCTTGGCGGCACCATAAAACAAGCATTGCCATCAGCTGCAGCAATAGAAATGGTTCACAACTTCACGCTAATCCACGATGACATCATGGATAATGACGAGATGAGACATGGAGTGCCCACCACACACACAAAATTTGGAATACCTGTAGGCATCTTGGCTGGAGACGTCTTGTTCTCTAAAGCATTTGAAACCATTTCGCATGGAGATCCAAAGATGCCAAAAGATGTGCGTCTTGCACTTGTTTCCAATCTTGCCAAGGCATGTACTGATGTATGTGAAGGTCAGGCACTAGATATAATGATGGCCAAATCCCGAAAAATTCCTACAGAAAAACAATACATCATGATGATAGAAAAAAAGACATCAGCATTATTTGCTGCTGCGTGTGCAATGGGAGCAATAAGTGCAAATACGAAAATCCGAGATGTTACAAATCTTTCTTCTTTTGGAAAAAATCTAGGCGTTGCATTTCAGATAGTTGATGATCTAATTGGCATAATCGGAGATTCAAAAATTACAAAAAAACCAGTTGGAAACGATTTGCGTGAAGGTAAAAAATCATTGCCTATTCTTCTTGCAATAAACAAAGCAAGCGGCAAGAAAAAGGAAATAATTCTAAACGCATTTGGAAATTCTGCCATATCAAAAAAAGAACTTGAAAATGCAGTCACGATAATTTCATCGATGGGAATAGAAACAGCTGTCAGGAAAAAGGCCATACAATATTCTAATGCGGCAAAAAAATCATTATCAAACTACAAGGGTTCGGCAAAAAATGAACTCTTGTCACTTTTAGATTTTGTAGTAGAGAGGAGTCAGTAATTGGAAGATGATGTCAAAAAGGCTATCAGAGGAATAGCTTTACAAAATGCCTCCGAACATGAAGGAAAAACTCGCAACGATGCAGTAATATCAAAAATACTCGGTTCAAGGCCAGACCTTAGAAGCAAAGCAAAAGAGATAATGCCATTAATTTCAGAGATTGTTTCAGACATCAACAAGCTTTCGTTAACTGAACAAAAGTCTGAGCTTGAAAGTAGCTTTCCAGAATTACTAGTAGTAAAACCAAAACAGGAAAGAGTTGGTCTTCCACCACTTGAAGGAGCAGAAAATGGTAAAGTGACAACAAGATTTCCTCCAGAACCAAACGGCTATCCGCATATTGGTCATGCAAAAGCTGCCATTATCGATGAAGAATATGCAAGGATGTACGGTGGAAAACTAATACTACGATTTGATGATACAAATCCCGAAAATGAGAGACTGGAATATTATGCTGCAATAAAAGTTGGGCTTGACTGGCTTGGGGTGAAATATGATCAAATCAAGAATACTTCAGACGATATGGAGTTAATATACAAAAAAGGATTGGAGATGATCGAATCAGATAACGCATATGTTTGTACATGTGACAAAGAGTCAATAAGCAAGAACCGACGCGAGATGAAGGCTTGTAAGTGTCGTGCAGGGGATCATGATCAAAATATCAAAAGATGGCACGATATGTTTGAAAAATACAAACCTGGAGAAGCAATCGTAAGATTCCGCGGTGACATGCAATCTGAAAATACAGTAATGCGGGATCCGGCCATGTTTAGGATAATAGATGAAATTCATCCGTTGCTTATAGACAAGTACAGAGTCTGGCCAAACTATGACTTTGCAGTTGCCATAGAGGACAGCATAGATGGAGTAACTCATGCATTTAGGACAAAAGAGTACGAGCTTAGAAATGAACTCTACTATGCGATTTTAGACAAGCTTGGAATGAGAAAACCAAAGATGTTTGAATTTTCAAGATTAGAATTTGAAGGAATGCCTGTCTCAAAAAGAGTTCTAAAACCATTAGTTCAGGAAGGAAAAGTATCAGGGTATGATGATCCAAGACTTCCTACTCTTGAGGCATTACGTCGAAGGGGAATTGTGCCAGAAGCAATTAGAAAGTTCGTCCTTTCATTGGGCTTTACAAAATCAGATACCCTTGCTCCATTTGATACTCTAGAATCCTTTAACCGAAAAATAATTGATGTAATAAGCATTAGGTTGTTTATGGTTATTGAGCCTGTAAAAATCACAGTAAAAAATAACAAACTTACAGAAGTTGAACTTCCTAATCACCCACAAAGGGACATGGGGAAGAGACGAGTGGAACTTGATGGGAATTTTTACATCTCAGGTGAGGATGCAAAAACTCTCAAGGTCGGAGACCAGGTTAGGCTGATCGAACTCTATAATGTAAAAATAACGAAAATAGGATCAGAAATAGAAGCAGAATATACTGGTAATGATTTCAAAGCAGAATTCCCTAAGATTCAATGGATTACACAAAAAAGTGCGGTAAAACTAAACATTTTGATACCAAAAACTCTCTTTGTAAATGAAAAATTTAACGAGTATAGTCTTGAAACCAAACAAGCTTACACTGAAAGCCACTACTTAGAATTAAATGAGGGTGCAGAAATTCAATTTGTCAGATTTGGATATTGCAGAAAAGATTCTGCAATGCAAGCAATCTATACTCACAAGTGAAAAAAAATGAAAATTGCAAGGTTGTTAGCAAACAATATGGAAACATATGGTTTTGTAAATGGTAAGAGTGTAATTACAAAAGAAGGTATTACATCTCAGACAGGAATCCCCATACCACAGAACATCAAAGATTTTCTTTTTGATGGATGGTATGAAGAAGTAAAACCCAAAGTACCAAAATTAAATTTCAATCAAAATCTTTCAGATTTTAAATTTCTTGCACCAATACCAAATCCCTCTAAGATAATTTGTCTAGCATTTAACTACAAAGATCATGCAAAGGAACAAAATCTTATACCACCAGA
>Ga0137415_10002673_pt1 | contig 17668 bp, 17 predicted proteins | sample CZODoug3_1_1_16f_FD_183082 | JGI IMG/M metagenome (GOLD analysis project Ga0137415, IMG submission 183082) | Vadose zone soil fungal communities from Angelo Coast Range Reserve, California, USA - CZODoug3_1_1_16fungal (Hybrid Assembly) | ecosystem: Environmental > Terrestrial > Soil > Vadose...
GTTGCCGCGGATGCGCATTCACATGCGCCAGCGGACGGGAATCGGGTGGCATCGCCACCTTGACTGTGGCCATCGGTGGAGAAAGCGTAACGCCACCCGAAACATCCTCCACCGGTGTTGCGTCCTCCCGCGGTTCCACCCGCGCGAACAGCCCCTGTCCCCGTCGCGAGGAGGCCTCCGCCTGCCAGAGGGCCGCCCGGCGGGTGGGCAGCGCGCCGCCGGGGCGCGTGGGCACCGAGGCGAGCGCGCCGATCTCCGCCAGCGCGGCCAGCTCGTCGCGCCGGAGGCCCGTCCGCGCCGCCAGGTCGGCGATGCTCGCGAACGGCGCACGCCCCCGCTCCTCGACGATCTTCTTCCCCACCGCTTCCCGCAAACCGCGCGCGTATCGGAGGCCGAGCCGCACGCGCAGTTCCTCCTCCGGTCCTGCCCGCTCCAGCGTGCACAGCCAATCGCTGCGTTTGACGTCGATGGCCTTCACCCGCACCCCCCGCCGCTGCGCGTCCTTCACCAGCGTAGCAGGGCTGTAGAACCCCATCGGCCAGCAATTGAGCATCGCCGTGTAGAACGCCTGCGGATGGTGCACCTTGAGGTATGCGCTGGCGTACACGATCAGCGCGAACGAGGCCGCGTGGCTCTCGGGAAAACCGTACAGCGCGAACGAGGTGATGCTCTGGACGATCTCGTCCTGCGCCTTGGGCGAGATGCCGTTCGCCGTCATCCCCGCACGCAGCCGCTCTTCGATGCGCTTCATCCGCTCGACGCTGCGCTTGCTGCCCATCGCCCGGCGCAGCTCGTCCGCCTCGCCGCCGGTGAAGTTCGCCGCCGTCATGGCGATGCGCATGAGCTGTTCCTGGAAGAGCGGCACCCCGAGGGTGCGCTGCAGCACCGGCCAGAGCGACGGATGGGGGACCGAGGGCTCCTCACGGCCCGCGCGCCGTTCCAGGTACGGGTTCACCATCTGGCCGACGATGGGGCCGGGGCGGATGATCGCGACCTCCACCACGATGTCGTAGAAGTGGTCCGGCCGCATCCGCGGCAGCGTGGCCATCTGCGCGCGCGACTCGACCTGGAAGACCCCGATGGTGTCCGCGGCCTTCAACAATCGGTAGACGCCGGGATCGTCGGGCGGGAGCTGCGCCAGATCGAGCTGCACTCCTTCGTGGGCGTGCACCAGAGGAATCGCTTGCTCGAGGACCGCCATCATCCCCAGGCCGAGCAGATCGATCTTGATGATCCCCAGGTCCGCGCAGTCGTCCTTGTCCCACTGCACCACCACCCGGCCCGGCATCGAGGCGGGCTCGAGTGGGACGATCTCGTCGAGGCGGCCGCGGGCGATGACCATCCCGCCCGAGTGCTGCCCGAGATGGCGCGGCAGCCCGGCGATCTGCTGGCAGAGCTGCAGATAGAGACCCACGCGGCGGTCGCCGGCGGCGAGCCCCGCCTCCCGCGCGCGATGCTGCAGGGAATCGTAGTCGGTGGTGAACTCGAACTGCGGCAGCAGCTTGGAGATGCGGTCCAGCTCCTCCTGCGGCATCCCGAGGACCTTGCCGATCTCGCGCGAGGCGGAGCGCGCCCGGTACGTGATCACGTTGGCGGTCATCGCCGCGCCCGCCGAGCCGTAGCGCTGGTAGACGTGCTGGATCACCTTCTCTCGCTGGTCGCCGCTCGGGAGATCGAGATCGATGTCCGGCCACGCCTTGTGCCCGGTCGAGTCGGTGCGCTCCTCCGAGAGGAAGCGCTCGAAGAGCAGGCTCATCCCCACCGGATCGACGGCGGTGATCCCGAGCGCGTAGCAGACCGCGCTGTTGGCCGCCGAGCCGCGCCCCTGCACGAGCACGTTCTCGCTCCCGCAGAAGAGCACGATGTCGTGGACGATGAGGAAGTACCCGGCGAGTCCGAGCCTGGCGATGAGCGCCAGCTCCCTCTCGAGCTGCGCGATCGCCCTGGGCCAGCGCGCGCTTCCCGGGCCGCCGTAGCGCCGGCGCGCGCCGTCCATGGTCCGATGCCACAGCTCGCCGTCCAGCGACTCCGCGTGCAGGAATTGCGGCTCGGGGAGCTCGTAGCCGAGATCGTCGAGCGTGTAGGCGCAGCGGTCGGCGATCTCGCGCGTCAGACGCACCGCTTCCGGCAGATCGCGGAATCGGGCGGCGATCTCGCGCGGCGGGCGCACGTGCCGCTCGGCGTTGCGCGAGAGGCGCCTGCCCGCTTCGTCCAGCGTGGTCTTCAGGCGGATGCAAGTGAGCGCGTCGAACAGCGGCTTTCCCGCCGGCGCTGCATGGCGGATGCCGGATCCGGCGACGACGCGCATGCCCCGCGCTCGCGCCGCGTCGATCCGGCGGCGGTTCTCGCGCTCCTGCCGCGGGTCGAGGTGCCGGCGCACTTCCGCGAACAGCCGCTCGGTCCCGAGGTGCGCCGCGAGGACCACCAGATGCTGCGGCGTGCCCGCGCTCAACGCGACCAGGCCTTGCCGGAAGTCGGCGAGCTGCGCGGGCATGACGCTGCACGCTTCCTTCCCTCCTTTCGCGTGCCCGAGCGTGAGCAGGCGGCAGAGATTCTTGTACCCGCCGCGATCTTCGCAAAGCAGCGTGACCCGGCCGCCGCCCTCGACGTCGATCTCGGCGCCGACCAGCGGGCGCAGGCCCTGGCGGCGAGCGATGGTGTGGAACCGCGGGATGCCGTAGAGGCCGCCGACGTCCGCGAGCCCGAAGACGCCGTGGCCGGCAGCGGCGGCGGCGTGCGCCAGGTCTTCCGGCAGCGAGGCGCCGCGCAGGAACGAGAACGCGCTGCGGGCGTGCAGCTCGACATACTCCGCGTCGGCGGAGCCGGCGCGGGGGAAGGCGCGGTGAATCCGATGTGTCTCCTCAGTGCCTCGGCGCGCTTGCTCGTCCCCGGTGAGCACGCCGAATGGCGCGAGCGAGGGTCGCGGTGCGGGCGTCTCCACCAGATCGTCCTGCGGAAACGGCGAAAGCTGCGCCTCCGGCGGCCGGCGCGCGTCGATGGCGAGCTGGATGGGGCAGTCTTCGTGCGACTTGCGCGGATCGCCCCGCGCGATCTCGCGTTTCGCACCTGCCCTTCGCTCTTCGCGGGAGGGCCGCTTCACGCCGCCCGCCCCTGATACCCGGGTTCCGCGGCCGCCGTTCGGCGGCCGCGGTCGCAATCAGTCATAGACCGCCTCGATCCGCCAGGTTCCGGTGGCCAGCTCCCGGGCGGCGCGGATCAAAAGACCTCCGGCCAGCTCCAGGTCGTATGCGTCGAGCGCGATCGGCGCGTCCGTCCACCACTCCCCGACGGTGCGCCACGGTCCGGCGCTCGCCACCACCCGCCCGCCCAGAGCGCCCTCGCCGATCACCAGCAGGGGGATGCCCGAATCGTCACACCGCACCTCCGCAGTCCGCGGCGGGCGGAGCGCGCGCGCCGCCAGCGAGAGCTCGAGATGAGCCGGCGCCCCGATCCGGGGCGGCGGAGGCGGGGCGAACTTGCCGCATCCGGCGGCGAACGGCATCCAGCGGTCCGGCGCTTGCGGCCGGCCGACGTATTCGGGTCCGACCAGCGCCGACAGCCGCGCCACGGCGGTGGCGAGCTGGGTAGGGCTGGCCCCGCGCGGTCCGAAAAGCGGCATCTGCTCGAGCACCTCGCGCGTCACCACCGCCGAGAGCCGCATGGCGCGCACGCCTGCGGGCGGCGGGCGTCCTTCCACGGAAAGCCGAAGGAGCTGCAGCAGCGCGGCGACTTCGCGCGTGGGCGCCGCCAGATCGAGGGAACGCTCGTCCCACGACCCGTCCGCGAGCCGGAGCTGCAGATACAATTCGCGCGCCATCAGCCCGCGCGCGCAGAGGCGCTGGGCAAGTCGATCGAGGAGCGCTTTCCAGACGAACAGCAGGGGCTCGACGGAGGAGGCGTCCCACTCCAGCTCTTCGCCTTCCTCGAATCGCTCCGGCTCTGCGCGGGGGGCGAGCGCCGTCGTGTCCTCCCCGCGCGCCAGCCGCGAGAGCAGCGCAGCCTCCGGCCCGAGCCTCGCCGCCAACGGCCCCGGCGGAAGCGACGCCACCTCGCCCAGAGTCTGCAGCCCGAACCTGCGCAGCGACTCCCGCAGCTCATCGGGCAGCTCCAGCGCATCCAAGGGCAGCCCGGCAAGAAACTCGCGCTGCTCTTGGGGCGAGACGACGCGGAAAGCTCCACCCCCGACCCCCCACCGCGTCGCTTCCAGCGTCAGGTCGGCCGAGGCGGCCCGGGCGGCGAGCCGCGCCACCGATTTGCTCGCGGCGACGCCGACCGCGCCGCGCACGCCGACGCGCTCCGCGGCCGCCACCAGCTCGCGCGCCACCGCGCGATCGTCTCCGATCAGCGACTCCAGCCCCGAGACGTCGACGTAGACGAGGCCGGGCGCCGTCTCCTCGATGCGCGGTGACACGGCGTCGGCCGCCTCGCGCGCCGCCTGCGCCGCGGCGCGCTCGCGCTCCGGCGACGCCTCCCGCGTCAGCAGGCGCGGACAGATCGCGCGCGCCTCGGCGAGCGTCTGCCCCGCAGCGACACCCTGGGCCGCGCCCGTCGCGCCGAGCACGTGCGCGCGCCCGCCCAGGTCGCGACCGGCCTGCACCACTGCCAGCGGCTCGGTACAGAGCTGCGGCTCCGCGCGCAGCGCGGCGACGAGGGAAGGCTCGGGGACCCAGAGGCAGGCGATCTTCATGGAGCACCGTCACGTCGGCTCGAGCTTCAGATGGAACGGCAGCGGCGGCGAAGGCGGCATCCGCTTGTGCCGCGCCACTGCGCCGACCGCGTCGGTGCCGCGCAAGAACCGCCCGGGCGCTCCTTGACGGCCCTCCCATTGCGCGCGCCCGCGCTCGAGCTCGATGGTCGCCGCCGCGAATGTCCCCGCCTGCGCTGCCCGCGCCAGCACCAGGAGCGCCCCGCCGTGCTTCTCCGCCCGACGCGCCAGCCGCGCCCACGGCGACGCGCCCGGCGAAGGAGGCTTCTTCTCGAACCGGACCACCTGGATGACCCCGCGCGGCTGCCTGGGCGGCGGAAGGACGCTGACGTCGCCGAGGTCGAGCGCCACCAGCGCGAATCGCGCCTCCAGCGCCACCTCGGCGGTGCGAAGCGCCTGCACCGGATCGCGGGGACGCACCCAGAGGAGCCGGTCGAGATCGATCCCGCAGGGCGCCGGATCGAATGCATCGCCGGGATCGATCAGCGCGCAGTTCTCGCCCGCCTGGGTGGCGGACGCGAGGGCAGCGCGCACCAGCGCCGTTCCCCCCGCGCCCGGCGGACCGACGATCTCGTGCAACTGCCCGCGCGCCAACCCTCCACCGAGCGCCGCATCCAATGCGGCGAAGCCCGTCGGCAGCGCGCGCTCCTTCCGCGGCGACAGCGCAGGCGCCCGCCGGACGTGCCCATCCCGAAGCAGCTCCTCGAGCGCATGCAGATCCTTGGGCAGCCGGCGCGCAGACAGCGTCACACCTGATCGATCTAGCTAAACATCCGTTCAGGTGCAATAGGTCACGAAAGCCAGGTCTTCATGTGAACCGCGGCCTAGTGGACCGATCGCGGGATCGTCCCGACCGGGTCCATCCGCATCCGGCGCGCGGGGATGCGCGGCTTCTGCGTCGCCTGGGAAGACTCCGGCATCATCGCCAGCGCTGCCGCCCCGACTGCCAGCAGCGCGTCGCGCGCCGCGATGTCCAGGTACTTGCCCATCGAGAGAAGATTGCCGGCGATCGCCGCGAGCCAGGCCGATACCACCGCGCCCCCGACGCGCGGGCGCCGGAGGACGAGCAGCCCCGCCGCGATCTCGACTACGCCCACCAGCCGCATGAACGTGCGCCCGTCGACGGGCAGCCGCCGCTCCACTTTGGGGCTCAGGTACCGATCCCAGTCCACGAGCAGGTTGGTGAACTTGTCCGCCCCGGCGACGATCGGCACCAGCCCGTATCCAATCCGCAACAGCGTCTTTGCATCCGACGGCATGCTCGTACCCCCAACCGGAAAGTTGCGACTGCGAGGCTGCCGGGGAAGCCCCGAAGCGAGCAGGCGCTCTACTGCTTCGCCATCGCACGTACGGAGTTGCAAAATTGCAGCAGGCACCCGCTCGCCCGACAGCAGCGCACTTGCGCGCGCGCCCAAAGCCTGCGCATGAGGCGCGCATCCACGGGAGGCTCCCATGCTTCAGGTCGGCGACGTCGCCCCGGATTTCGAGCTGCTCGACGAGGAGGGCAAGCCCACCCGCCTTTCCAGCTTCCGCGGCCGCAACGTCGTCATCGTCTTCTTCCCCGCCGCCTTCTCGCCCATCTGTACGCAGGAGCTGAAACAGATCGGGGCCCGCAGGATGGAGTACGAGCGCGAGAACGCGGCGGTGGTCGGCGTATCCGTGGACAACCGGTGGAGCCTGCGCGCGTTCAAGCGCGACGAGGGACTGAGCGCGACGTTGCTCTCCGATTTCCACCCGAAGGGGAACGTGGCGCAGAAGTACGGCGTCTTCCTCGGCGAGACCGGGTACGCCAAGCGAGGCACGTTCGTCGTCGACAAGGACGGCATCATCCGCGGGATCGCGATCAAGGAGCCGAAGGAGCCGCGCAGCGAGGAGGATTACTTCAACCTGCTGCGCAATTGCCCGCGCTGAGAACCGATGGCGTTCGAGGGGTTCCCGCAGGGCGGTCTTGCCTTCCTGCGCGATCTCGCGGAGCACAACGACCGCGACTGGTTCGCAGCGCATCGCTCCGTCTGGGACTCCGAGATCGTGCACGCCATGCTGGAATGGTGCGGCGCGCTCGCCGAGCGCCTGCGCGACGTGATGCCGGGCCTGGTATTCCTGCCCCGCGTCGGCGGGAGCGTCTATCGCCTGAACCGCGATACCCGATTCTCGCGCGACAAGCGGCCGTACAAGACCCACGTCGCGGCGCTGCTCTGGGACGGCGCGGAGAAGCACGATTCGCCGGGCGTATACCTCCATGTCGCACCGGGGGAGGTGATCTTCGGCGGCGGAATCTACGCTTTCGAGGAAGCGCGCCTCGACCGCTGGCACAAGCTGCTCCACAGCCCCGCTTCCGCGGAACGGCTGCAGAGCGCCCTCGCCGCAGCGAAGCGCGGCGGGCTGAAGCTGGAGATCTGCGAGAAGCTGCAGCGCCCCGCCCGGGGATTCGATCCGGAGGGACCGCGGGCCGAGCTTTCGAAGTACAAGGGCCTCGCGGTGGTGAAGCGGTCGAGGCCGGCGGCGTGGCTCCACACGGCGCAGGCCCTCGACAGGGCGGAAGCCGTGGCGCGCGCCTACGCTCCGCTCCATGCCTGGATGCGCGACGAGCTCTGTCGATAGTCGCGGCCGCCGAAGGCGGCTTAGCGACTACTGTTTTTAGACTGTACCGGTTATGAGACGTCTCCAGTGCCGATCGAACCGCTCGCGTTGCAGGGCAGATTCGTCCTCCTGCGGCCGCTCGCGCGCGTCGACGTTCCCGCGCTGCGCGCGCTCGCCGCAGGTCCGCGCGGCACCTTCGAATGGGCGCTCGTCCCGGCGCCGGAGCAGGTCGAGCGGTACGTCGAAAGTGCGCTGGCGCAGATGGTTCGCAGGGCCGCGGTCGTCTTCGTCATCTGCCTGCCCTCCGGCGAGGTGGTCGGCTGCACCCGCCTGTTCGATCTGCAGCGCTGGGAGTGGCCGGAGGGCAAGGATCCGCGCCCTGGTCAGGACGTGCTCGATGCGGCGGAGATCGGGTACACCTGGCTCGCCGAGCGCGCGCAGCGTACGGCCGTGAACACGGAGGCGAAGCTACTGCTGCTCCGGCACGCGTTCGGGACCTGGCGCTGCTTCCAGGTGACGCTGAAGACCGACGAGCGGAATGCGCGTTCGCGTCGCGCCATCGAGCGCCTCGGCGCGCACCTCGACGGCATCCTGCGCAGCTTCCAGCCGGCGGTCGACGGCAGGCCGCGCAATACGGCGTACTACACGATCCTCGACCATGAGTGGCCGCAGATCGAGCTTCGCCTGCAGGCGAAGCTCGGGTGAGCGGCTACTCGTCCTCGCTCTGCTGCAGCTTGGCGCGGAGCAGATCGCCGAGGGTGCCGAAGCCCTTTCCCGGCGGCATCCGCTTGTTCATCTGCCGCTGGTACTCGCGGTAATCGGAAGCCCCTTCCGCCCGCTCTGCAGCGCTGCGCGAGAGACGGTAGCGGCCGCGGTCGTCGATGTCGACGATCTGCGCCTTGAACTGCGTCCCCGGCGGCAGCGTCTTCTTGTTGTCGCTGCCGCGCGGAGTGCCGAGCTCGGCATTCGGCACCAGCCCCTTGCCGCCCTCCCAGTGCACGAACACGCCGAACGGCTCGCACTTGTCCACGGTGGCGTCGATCACGTCGCCCACCCGGGCGCGCTTTTGCTTCTCCGGCCTGGGACCCGCGGGCGCCTGCGCCTCCTCCTCGCCGATCCGGCGCAGCGCGATGCGCCGCTGGGCATCGTCGACCGACTCGACCTGCACCCAGATCGTCTCTCCCTCTTTCACCACCTCGCGCGGATGCTGCACGTGGCGGTCCGAGAGCGCGGAGACGTGCACCAGGCCATCCACGCCCGGGAACAGCTCGACGAATGCGCCGAAGGGCTGCAGCCGCGCGACCTTGCCCTGCAGCCGCGCGCCTTCCTTGAGCTGCGGCCGGGCGGCGTCCCAGGGATCCTGCTCGAGGGCGCGCAGCGACAGCGCGATCTTCTCGTGCAGCTTGTCGTCCTTCTCGATGCGCAGCACCTGCACCTTCACGCGCTGGCCGGGCTGGACCACGTCCTGCGCGTGCGCGACGCGCGCATGGGACAGCTCGGAGACGTGGACCAGCCCTTCCAGGCCGCCCAGATCGACGAATGCTCCGAAGTCGCGCACGGAAGTGACCGTGCCCTCCAGCTGCGCCCCGACCTCGAGCCGCTTGCGCAGCTCGGCAGCCTGCGCGGCGCGCTCCTCCTCGAGCAGCGCGCGCCGGGAGAGGATCGCGTTTCCGCCGCGGATCTCCGCGACGCGGAACTTGAGGCGCTGCCCCACGAACTGCGATTGGTCCTCGATGAACCGGATGTCGACCTGAGAGGCGGGGACGAAGCCGCGCATCCCGCCGAGGTCCACTTCCAGGCCGCCTTTGTTCTGCCCCGTCACCAGACCCTCGATCGGGATCTTCGAGTCGAGCGCCTGCTGCAGCATCTCGCGGCCCGCTCCCTTGGGAACGGAGCGCGTGACCACCACGTTGCCCTCGGTGACCGAGAGCACGTATCCCTCGAGAGTCTCGCCGGCGTGGACGAGCAGATCCCCCTTCTCGTTGCGCAGCTCGCGCAGATCGATGATCCCTTCGCCCTTGCCACCCAGATCGAGGAAGGCGACCTCGGCCCCGAGATGGGCCACGCGCGCCGGGATCTTTTGCCCCACCCGGAGCTTCCCCGGTTTCTGCTGCTCGGATTCGGCGAAGAGCGCGGCGAAGTCGGCACTCTCTTCGGGCGAAGGCTGCGCGTACACCGAACCGGGATCCTCGACGGTCTTCTGCGCCGCATTCTCGGCCGATTGCGACGTCGAAGCTGGTGGTTCGGAAGGGGCGAGTGCGCCCAGCGTCGGTTTGCGCACGACGATGGGCATCCTCCGCTCTTCCTTCTGCCGCGGAGGCCGGCTCTTGCCCTGCTGAGGCGGCCTGGGCGATTCGGAGGACGGACGCACGGACTCGAGGATCTCCTCGAACGTCGGCTGCGCGCTCTTCTTCGGCGCGGCCGGCGGCTTCGGCTCTTCCACCTGGACGCCTTGCAGGACTTCCTCGAAAGAGGGCTGATGCTTGCGCGCGCCCTGCTGCTGCTCTTCCGGCTTGTCGCTCATCGAACGCCTTTTCCGCTAGAGAGCGGTCCATCACCTGTACAGCCTGAAAGCAACGGTCGCCAAGCCGCCTTCGCCGGCCGCGACTGGACGCGGGCGGCGGGTCATACCACGGTGCGACCAAAGAACGCTCAGCTTCGCGCGGTCTGCCTCCCCGCCCCGCGCGCTTCCGTCTCCAGCTCGCGCAGTGATCCCAAGAGCTTCGCATCCGCGGGAAGGTTGGCCTTGCGCATCCCTTCTCCGCCCACGACGACGCGTCCGCCCGTCTGCTCCGCGGCGGTCACGCAGGTGGCGACCTGCTCACCGACTTCGGAGCTGATCGTGCTGCTCAATGCCACCACGGAGGCACGAGCGCGGAGGATGAGGGCGGCGAGGTCGCGGGCCGGAGTCTGCGCAAGCGGGGCGAGCACCTCGAACCCTTGCGCCCGCAGCAGGCAGGCCGCCATTCTCGAGGCGATGTCGTGCAGCTCGCCTGCGACCGCCGCGACCACCGCCGTTCCACGATCGGCGCGGACCGGTTCACCCGGCGGCTCCGCCAGCGGCTGCGAGCGCGCCACCGCATCGATCACCGCTTGCGCAGCGACGTGCTCTTCGGCCACCGAGAGCTTTCCTTGCGCCCATTCGTCGCCGATCCGGTGCAGCGCCGGAGTCGCGATCCCGTCGAACAACTCGGCCAGCGAATGCCCGCGCAGGCGCAGCCCGGCGAGCTGCGCCACCAGCGCTGGCGCGTCGCCGCGCAGGGCCGCCTCGCCGAAATGGCGGATGGCCGGCTCGCCCAGCTCGTCTGCACCCTGGGGCACCGCCGCCGGCAGCGGTCCGGCGGTCTGGAACTGCCGCTTCTGCACGAACGCGGTCACGTCGCGCAGCCGGAACTTGCGGTGGCCGCCGGGCGTGCGGAAGCAGTCGATCTCTCCGGCGTCGGCCCATCGTTTCACGGTGGCCTCGCCGACTCCGAGCAGCGTCGCGACCTGCCGTGTCGATAGAACGTCCGTGTTCGTCCTTTCCTTGGTCGGCCTGTACGATGTGGGCGGTTAGACGATGAACGAGCGCGGACGATTCGCCCCCAGCCCCACGGGCGAGCTGCACCTGGGAAACGCGCGCACGGCTTTGCTCTCCTGGCTATGGGCCAGGAAAGGCGGCGGCGGATACGCGATCCGCATCGAGGACATCGACACTCCGCGCGTCCGTCCCGGGATGGCGGAGCAGCAGCTGGCGGAGCTCGCCTGGCTCGGCCTCGACTGGGACGATCCGCCCGTCTTCCAGTCGCAGCGCACGGGGCTCTACGAGGATGCGCTGCGAAAGCTCGGTGACCATGTGTATGAATGTTTTTGCTCGCGCGCGGAGATCGCGGCGGCGAGCGCGCCGCACGGCGACGAGGGCCCGCGATACCCGGGCACCTGCGCGAACTTGACCCGCGCGCAGCGGGCGGAGCGCCGCAGGACGCGCTCGCCGTCGCTGCGCCTGCGGGTCCCACCCGGTCCGCTTGCCTTCCACGACGAGATCGCCGCAGATCAGTCGTTCGATACCCGGCAGCTGGTCGGCGACTTCGTGTTGCGCCGTGGCGACGGCATCTTCGCCTACCAGCTCGCGGTCGTGGTCGACGACGGCGCGATGGGGATCACGCAAGTGCTCCGGGGAGCAGACCTGCTCGCCTCGACGGCGCGGCAGATCCTGCTGCACCGGCTGCTCGGACAGCGCGAGCCTCGCTGGGCGCACGTCCCGCTGGTGATCGCCGCAAGCGGAGAGCGGCTTTCAAAGCGCGACAAATCGCTCTCGCTCTCTGCGCTGCGCAAACGCGGTGTGGACCCGCGACAAGTTGTCGCGCACCTCGCCCGCCTCTCGGGGCTCACCGCGCGGGATGGCTGCGAGGCGCGCGAGCTTCTCGACGGTTTTTCTTTACCGAAATTGCCGCTGCGCGGCCCGGCGCGGATTGACGCATTGCCCTACTGATTTCAAACAACGCCCTCGCAGAACAGGGCTGATCCGATTGCCGGTTCGCAGCAGCGTGTGTTACTTCCCCCGGCCCGCGCTCGAAGGGAGAGGCGCAAAATGCCCGAGCCGCAGAACCAGATCGGTTCCATCCGCGTGAAGAAGGCGAACTGGAACCTGCCCGCTCCCGTACTCTTCGAGGAGGCGGTGCGGCGGGGAGAGGGAAGGGTCGCCCTCGGCGGATCGCTCGTAGTCACCACCGGCAAGCACACCGGCCGCGCCGCAAACGACAAATACATCGTCCGCAACGCCGTCACCGACAAGAGCGTCTGGTGGGGGAAGGTCAACAAGCCGTTCGCGCAGGAGAAGTTCGATCGGGTGTTCGAAAAGATGAAACGTTTCCTCGAGGACAAGGAGGTGTTCGTCCTCGACGCATTCGTCGGCACGCACCCCGAGCACCGCATTCCCGTCCGGGTGATCACGCAGCTTGCCTGGCACAACCTGTTCATCCGCACCATGCTGCTGCCCGCGAAGCCGGGCGAGTACGACCGCATCACCGACCCGTTCACGATCATCGATCTGCCCGCCTTCCAGACCTCGAAGGACGAGGACGGAACCAACGGCCCAACCGCGATCCTGGTGGACTTCCAGAAGAAACTGACGCTGATCGCCAACACCGAGTACGCAGGCGAGATGAAAAAGAGCGCCTTCTCGCTGATGAATTTCGTACTGCCGCAGAAGGGCACGATGCCGATGCACGCCAGCGCGAACATCGGCCCGCAGGGCGACACGGCGGTGTTCTTCGGACTGTCCGGGACGGGCAAGACGACGCTCTCGGCCGATTCCCGGCGGACGCTGATCGGCGATGACGAGCACGGCTGGGGCGCGGGCGGCGTCTTCAACTTCGAAGGCGGCTGCTACGCGAAAGTGATCTGCCTCTCTCCCGAGGCCGAGCCCGAGATCTACGCGACGACGCGGATGTTCGGTACCGTTCTCGAGAACGTAGTGATGAACCCGAACACGCGCGAGCTCGATTTCAGCGACGCTACGCTCGCCGAGAACACGCGCGCCTGCTACCCGATCGGCTACATCCCGAACGCCTCGAAATCGGGGATGGGTGGACAGCCGAAGAACGTGGTGATGCTCACGTACGACGCGTTCGGCGTGCTGCCTCCGATCGCGCGCCTGACCCCTGCACAGGCGGCGTACTTCTTCCTCTCCGGCTATACGGCGAAGGTCGCAGGCACCGAGATCGGGGTGAAAGAGCCGCAGGCCACGTTCTCCACCTGCTTCGGCGCTCCGTTCATGCCGCTGCACCCGACGGTGTACAGCAAGCTTCTCGCGCAAAACATCGCCAAGAACGGCACTTGCGTCTGGCTGATGAATACCGGGTTCACCGGCGGTCCGTACGGCGTCGGAAGGCGCATGTCGATCCAGCACACGCGCGCGCTCCTCAACGCCGCGCTGGACGGCAAGCTCGACCAGTCGAGGTACGTCAAGGATCCAATCTTCGGGCTGGAGCTCCCGACCGACGCTCCGGGAGTGCCGGGCTCGGTGCTGATCCCGCGCGAGACCTGGTCCGACAAGGCCGCCTACGACGAGAAGGCGAGGCACCTGGCGAAGCTCTTCAACGAGAACTTCAAGCAGTTCGCGGACCAGGCCTCCGCCGAAGTGCTGGCGGCCGCGCCGAAGGCGGGGTAAAAGACCCGCGCGAATGTCCGAAAAAGAAGCAGGCATCGAAGTCGAAGGGACGGTGCGCGAGGAGCTCGCGGGAGGAAACTACCGCGTCGAGCTCGACAACAAGCACTCGGTCCTGGCGTACGCGAGCGGCAAGATGCGCAAGTTCCGCATCCGCATCCTGCCCGGCGACCGGGTGAAGCTCGAGCTTTCCCCCTACGACCTGACGCGGGGGCGGATCACGTACCGGCAGAAGTAGGAACGTCAACGCGTACAGTCTAAAAACAATCGTCGCCGAGCTGCCTCCGGCAGCGGCGACGAATCAATTCGTCGTTTCCTCGATCCGGAACTCGACGCGGCGGTTCAGCGTGCGGCCCGCGCGGGTGGAGTTCGACGCGATGGGCCGCTTCGGCCCATAGCCCACCGACGCGAGGTGCTTCGCCTCGACCCCCTCGCGGACCAGGTATTCCTTCACCGCATCGGCGCGCGCCTGCGACAGCGTCACATTTTCCTTCCGCTTGCCGACGTTGTCGGTGTGGCCTTCGATTTTCACCGTGACCGAGGCGTCACGGATCGCCTGGGCGATCTCGTCGAGCACGTCGTAGCTGTCTCGCAGGATCCTGGCGCGGTTCGGCTGGAAATGGATCTGCTGCTTCAGCTCGATGCGGTCGCGGCGCACCACGATGAGCCTCTCCCTGCGCGGGCAGCCCTGGTTGTCGGGCGAGCCCGGCTCGTCGGGGCAGCGGTCGTCCTTGTCCGCCACCTTGTCGCCGTCCCGATCGGGCCAGGGGCATCCGAAGTTCTCCTTCGGCCCGGGCAGCTCCGGACAGCGGTCGATGTCGTCCGATACGCCGTCGCCGTCGCGATCGGTGAAGAGCGGGCAGCCACGGCGCTCGGGGGGGCCTGGAACGTCGGGGCAGAGATCGTCGACGTCGGGCACCCCGTCCCCGTCGCCGTCCTTCGCGGTCACGGTCGGAGAGACGGCGACCGGCGCCGGCGGCTCCGGCTTGTCCTTGATCGCCACCGCCTGCTTGCCGCAATCCCTGCTCCTCGCGACCGCGTCGTGCGCGGCCGGAGCGGCCGTGCCCAGGTGCTCATCGGCGCGCCGCGAGTCGCCCTGATCGAGGGCGAGCCGGGCAAAGCGCAGGTTCGCCTCCGCGGTGGCGAGCTCGCGAGGAGCGCAGGCCTCGGCATTCAGATCGCGGGCGACCTTGACTTCCGCCGCGACGGAATCGGCACGCTGGCGCAGCGCCGATCCGCTCGCGCAGGCGGCCGCCAGGCAACATGCAACTGGTGCGATGGAGCGCGTCACCTCTTCGACACCGCCGCGTCGTCCGCCGCGGGCGCGGTACGCCGCTCGGAGGCCTTGCGCCCGGCGGCCTGCGCGAAGCGCAGCGCGTCCGCGGCCAGCGCCTGCGCGTCCGCGTAGCGCGCGTACCCTTGCTCCTCGCGCGCTTTCGCCAGATACAGGTCGGCGAGCGTCGCCTCGTATCTTTCCGCATTCGCGGCGCGGGCGCGCACGAGCGCCCCATCAGCGTCGTCGATCACGCTGGTCGCCGTCGCCGGCCCGCAGCCGAGCAGCAGGCAGAGCAGGATTGTGCCGCGCCGTGCCAATGCATCTTCGGTATCCCGCCTCCCGATCCCTGTCTAGTTCTTTGCTTGAACGGCGCGCCCGGGACCCGTAGCATCATTCCGATGATCGCAGCCCTGCTCACCGCGTTGCTCTCCACCGCGCCCGTCCTCAGCCTGACGGAGCCGCAGCTCGACGCGAAGATCTCGGAAGCGCGGCGGCTTCCGTTCACCCAGCGGATCGGGGTCCTGAGCGCGCTCTTCCTCGGTGTTCCTTACACCGACCTACCCTTGGGCGATGGTGACAAGGGACCCGAGCCGGGACCGCTGTTCCGTACGGATGGCGTCGACTGCCAGACGTACGTCGAAACCGTGCTGGCCCTGGCGAATGCGCACAACCTCGACCACGCCAAGGCCATCCTCGACGACATCCGCTACGCCGACGGCAAGCCGAGCTTCCAGAGCCGCAACCACTTCACCGAGGCGCAGTGGCTGCCTGCCAATGCGCGCAAGGGCTATCTCGCGGACGCGGTGCCTTCGCTGGACAAACGCGCTCCGACCGAGACCCTGGTCCTGGACAAATCGCAGTGGACCCAGGTCCCTGGACTGAAGCGCCTGACGGCCGCCGACGTTCCCGACGGAAAGTACCGGGTGCGCTACCTGCCGCTCGATCGTGTCGAGCAGCGCGCGCAAAAGATCGCTCCGGGGACGATCGTGATGGTGGTGCGCGAGCAGGACCCGAACCGGGTGGTGCGGATCACGCACATGGGGTTCGTGCTCAGGTCGGATGCGGGGCTCGTCGTGCGACACGCGAGCACCGGGACGGAGCGCGCGGTGCTCGACGAGCCCTGGGGCGCGTTCGTCCAGAGGCAGCGCGAGTACAAGAAGTGGAAGGTGATCGGCGTCGCGCTCGCGCGTCCGCTCGACGCGTCACAGCGGGTCGCGCGAATCCAGACTGTTCAGCGCTAGCCGCTCCCGCGCCGAAGGCGCGGGATTGCGGCGATTGCTTTGGGCTGTACCGGTTGAGATGTGTTCCAGGCTAGCTCTCGGTCCCTGCTTCCTCTTCCTCCGCCGCCCGCGCCGCCCCGTCCGGATCCGCTTCCAGCGCCTGCTTCCTCTCCGTGAGCAACGCGCGCGCCCGTTCCAACTCCCTCCGCGGCACGAGGATGCTGAATCCGTCCACCGGCGACGCGATGGTCCCCACGGGACCGCTGCGGGGCGACTGCACGATGGCGGGGATCCCGGCCTCCTCGCAGGCCGAGACCAGGAGCTGCGCTTCCATCTGGTCGTCAGCGGCGAGCGCCACCACGAACTCGCCGGGATCGAACGGCGTCTCCGTCGCCTCTTCCTGGTCGGTCTCCTTCGGGTGCAAGAGGTCTGCCATGCGCGTCTCCTTCGCCGTCAAGGATATCAATGGGGCAGGTCGAGGTCGACGCGCCAGCGGCCTCCCTCGCGCACCACCCGGTAGAGCTTGACGCCGGCATCGTCGGCCACCTGCACCTCGGCGGAGTCGGCGGTCTGGCTGACGACACGCGCTTCCACCGGGCGCCCCGGCAGCGCGCTGGCGAAGAGCATCGCCCGCCCGGATGCGGGACCGGCGTCCGCCGCGAACGCACGGGCGCGCGCGGCGGCGGCGTCGGCTTCCTTCTGCGTACGGCTTGAGAGCAGCGACCACGCGCTGGCCGCGTCGCCCTTCTGCAGCGCGGCAGCGAAGTCCTGCACCGCTTCCGCGGGCCCCGCGCTGCCTGGGGGCGGCTGAGGGGGGGTGCAGGCGACGAGGACGAGAATGGCCAGCAGCCGCTTCATCCCGGGCGCATGCCTTATCTCATTTGCGGCGCACGTCGCGCCACTCGCGGCCCGTGCGTTCGCTTTGAATCGGGCGGAGATCCACCAGCGGATTGCGGAAGCGCGCGCGAAAGACCGGCTGGCCGGTGACCGCATATCGCCGCTCGCGCGCGGAGAGGACTTCGGGGGGTTCGTCCGGCAGCCTCTCGAAGCCCGCCTGCAGCCAGGTCCGCTCGCCTTCTCGCGCGTAGGCGGCGACGTCCGTGCGAAAATCCACCGTTGCGCCAGGCGCGAGCAGGCGGCGTGCCTGGAGGGCGAAATCCACGTCGACCAGGCGGCGTTTGTAGTGACGCCTCTTCCACCAAGGGTCCGGGAACTGCACGTGCAGCCCGGCGAGGGAGCGCGGCGGAAACAATCGCGGGAGCAGCAGCCTGGCATCGCCATGGAGCACCATGAGATTTCGCAGCCCCCGCTTGAGGGCTCGCGCCCGGATCAGCTCGCAGTCCGATCGCCGCGCCTCGATGACCACCACGTCGATCTCCGGATGTCGCGCGGCGTGGTCGAGCGCGAACGCCCCCCGGCCCGGGCCGATCTCCAACTCGAGCGGCGCGGCGCGCCCGAAATCGCGCTCCCAGTCGGGATAGAGCTCGTGCGGCTCGGCGCAGCCGGACATCATGCCGGCGCGATATAGAACGCCTCTCGAAAAGGGTACAGTCTCAGGAAGTGGTCGCCAAGCCGCCTTCGGCGGCCGCGACCAAGCCGCCTCGGCGGCCGCGACCATCCTTGCCAGCGATCTCAAGCTATGCTTTGGAGGGGCGGACTTCTTGGAGGCCTTCCATATGTGGCAGCGCATGAAGCGCGTCTTTCGCTCGATGTTCGGCTGGATGATCTCGGCCGCCGAG
>Ga0137415_10002674_pt1 | contig 17660 bp, 15 predicted proteins | sample CZODoug3_1_1_16f_FD_183082 | JGI IMG/M metagenome (GOLD analysis project Ga0137415, IMG submission 183082) | Vadose zone soil fungal communities from Angelo Coast Range Reserve, California, USA - CZODoug3_1_1_16fungal (Hybrid Assembly) | ecosystem: Environmental > Terrestrial > Soil > Vadose...
AGCGTGATCTCGGCCACCAGGACCTCGATCAGCACCTGGCGCGGCATCTTGTCGAGCGAGCGCACCGTCGGCTCGATGTCTGTCCACTGGCGCGGCGTGGTCGTGACGATCACGGAGTTCGTCGTCTCGTCGGCGATGAAGCGGAACTGGCCCTCGGCCAGCCCGACGTCGGTGACGCCGAGGGAGGCGCCGGGCGCCGCCGTCGGCGCCGGCGGCGGCGGCGGGTACGGCTGCCCGGCCGGACGGCCGGTGAGGGGCGGCGTGGGCTGCGCCGTCGGCACCGTCTCCTTGGCACCGTAGATCGCGTTCAGCGTGGCCGCGAGGTCCTTGGCCTTGGCGTTCTCCGCGAAGTAGATGAACACGCGCCGGCCGCCCGAGACGTTGATGTCGAGCTGCGTGAGGATGCGGCGGATCATCTCGATCTCGTTCTTGCGCCCGTTGACCACGATCGAGTTCGAGCGCTTCTCGGCGATGACGAGCGGCGGCCGATCCGTCACGGCGCCGCCCGCGGGGCCGGGCGCGACCGCCCCGGGCGCCAGCGTGGGTGCGCCCGGGGCGCCGGGCGCGGCCGCCGCGCGCAGGCGGCCGCCCGCGAAGAGCTGGTTCAGGATGGCGGCCACCTCGGTCGCGTCGGCGAAGGTCACCGGGATGATCTGTAGCTCGTCCAGCGAGACCTGCACGTCGACCAGCTTGACGATGTCGAGCACGCGGCGGACGTTCGAGGCCGCGTCGGTGATGATGAGGACGTTGGTCTCGCGGTTGGCCACCAGCGTGCCGCGCGAGGACACGAACGGACGCAGCAACACCCCGAGGTCGTTCACCGAGGCGTATCGCACCGGCACGATCTGCGTGATGATCTCGTCCGGCGCGCGGCCCTCCAGCGGCACGTCACCGACGATCGTGGGCACGGCGCGCTCGCGGGCGCCCTCGACCCGCACGATCTTGTAGAGGTTGCCGGCCTTCACCGCCGTGAAGCCGTGCACCTCGAGAATGCCGAGGAGCACGCCGAAGACGTCCTCCTGAGGGATCCGGCCGGAGGTCTGCACCGTCACCTTGCCGCGCACGTCGGGCGAGAGCACGTAGTTGAAGCCGACGATCTCGCTCGCGGCGTGGATCACCGTCTCGATGTCGGCGCTGTCGAAGTTCAGCACGATGAAGCGTCCGCTCGGCGGCGTCACGGGCGCCGCGGGCACGGGCGGCGGCGGCGTCGGCGGTGCCACCGGTGGCGGCTCGGGACGTCCGGGCTGGCGGGGCCCGACGGAGACCGGTGGCAGCGGTGTCGTCGGTTCGACCTGGACGGTGACGGTCGGCGGCGCCACGGGGCCGATGAGCGGCGTGGAGATCTTCGGCTCCGGCGTGCGCGTCGCGCACCCGGCGACGAGTGAGAGGACAACGGCGCTCGCGACGAAGCCGCTTACATTACTGTTGCGGCGCATCGCCCATGCCGGGTGGCAGACGGCGCAGCAGGTTCGGTGGGAGCGGCCGCCGGCCTGGAATGACCGGTGGGGTGACGCCTGGTTGGCCGGGCACGCCCACGACGGGCGGCTGCCCGGCGGGCGGCACCATCCCCGGCTGAGCGGGCTGCGGGGGCGGTTGGGCCGCCTGCGACGGCGCGGGCACGGTGGCGGCCGGCGGGATCACGCCCGGCAGCGCGGGCGCCACGGTCGGCGGCGTCGCGGTTGCCGCGGCCGGGGTCGCGCGGGGCTTGTTGGGCTCGTGCAGGCGCACGTCCATCGGGCCGCCGGGCCCGTCGATCGTCACGCCGTCGGCCTTGATCGCCTGCACGGTCGCGCCCTGGATCTTGTCGCCGACGCGATAGCCCGCCACACGCTTGGTCGTGGGATCTTCGAGATACGCGATCGAGCCGCCGACGCTGCGCACGACGACGCCGAACAGGTTCGGCCTCGAGACCGGCAGCGCCGTCACCGCCGTGCTGCTGGGCGCCTCGGTGCGCGTGGGGCTGAACAGGTTGCGCGCGGCGACGACGTTGTAGGCGCTGGCCGGCGTCTTCGCCGTGTCGGTCACCGTCGACGTCGCCGGCCCGGCGGCCCGGCGGCCGCCGACGGGCAGGGGCATCGGCGCGACGAACTGGCGGACGATGTACACGATCAGCAACGTCGCCGCGGCGGCGAGCGCCAAATTCAGGGCCAAGAATCTCCTCGGCATTACGCTTTTGCCTTGCCGGGCGGCAGAATGAAGCCCGACACCGTCAGCGTCGCCAACAGCTCTTTCGGCTGGCTGACGTTTACTACTCTCACGCGCAGGTCTTTAACGGTTAATAATTTTTGCGCTCCCTCGACTCTCGCCAGCAGGTCGACGAGCTGGCGAATCTCGGCGGACACCGCGATCTCCACCGGAATCTCCAGCAGCTCGCCCCGCTCCTCGGGCGGCAGGATGCGCTCGCTGCGGATGTCGGTCCTGGCCTCGGCCGCCATGTCCTTGACGAGCTTCTGCAGCTCGGAGGCGGCCACCGCCGGCGCCGCCGCCGTGAGCAGACGCGCGTTGAGCTTGTCGATCCCCGCGTTGGCGGCTTCGAGCTCGGCGGCGATCTGGCTGCGCCGCGCGAGCAGATCCATCCGGCGCACGAGCAGCCGCTCGCGCTCGGGCACGAGGTCGGCGGTGGCGGTGTTGCTGCTGAGCAGGGGGTTGAGGACGAAGAGCCACCCGAGGACGAGCACCGCCGCCGCCGCGCCCCCGAGCACGATGGCGCGCTCTCGCGGCGAGAGCCGGCCGAGCCACCCCATCACTGGCGGGGGCCTCCCTGGGGCGTCGTGGGCGCGGAGCGCCGGGGCTGACCCGGCGCGGGCGCGCCGGGCACGGTCGGGGCGGCGCCGGGCGCAGGCGCGATGGCCCCGGGCGGCGGGACGGCGCCGGGCGCGGGCGCCACACCTCCGGGCGCCGGTGTCGCCGCGACGGCGCCGGGGGCTTCCCATGCCGCGCGGATGCGGAACTGCTCCTTGTTGTCGCGACCGCGCGTGACCGGCGAGGAGAACTCCACCCGCTCCAGGCGCGGCGAGTTCTCGAGCAGCGGGATGAGCGCGCTCGCGGCGGAGGCCGCGCCCGTCAGCTCGACGCCCTTGGCGTCGAGCGAGACGGTCGTGAGCCACGCGTCGCCGGGCAGGAGCTCGGTGAGCTCGCGCAGGACGGGCAGCGGCCGCACCCCCGCCGCCTCGACGCCCTCGACCGTCGCGAGCAGCTTGCGCTTGCGCTCGAGATCGCGCAGCACGCGATCGACCGATTTCACGTCCGGGTCGAGCCGGTTGATCTCGGCGTTGATACGGTTCAGGTGGCGCTGCTCACGCCAGCCCGGGGCGAGGAGCGCGATGATGCCGAGCAGCGCGGTGGCCGCCGCCATGCCAACGGTGATGCTCTGCGCGCGCGTGAGCCGGCGCGGCCGGACGGCCGCCGGGAGGAGCTCGAGGGGCCGCACCCCGCGTCCGGCGGCGACGGCGACCGCGAGCTGCAGCGCGCCGCGCTGCTCGGCGGCGAGGCCCTCGATCTGGCGGGCGCCGCGCGCCGTCCACTCGGGCTCGGTCACCGGCGCACCGAGCGCCGCGAGCGGGCTCTCGGTCGGCGCGTTCGGCGCGTCGGCGTCGCCCGAGACCCACACCACGTCGCAGCCGCGCCAGCGGAGCACCACCAGCGAGCGTCGCAGCTCGTCGGCCACGAGCGCCTCGTCGGTACCCGGCAGGCTGCGGCTCAGCACGAGCGTGTCGCCGACCAAAAACAGGAGGTCGGTCGCGCCCCCCGCGCGATGCACCCACGCCACGTGCGTGCCGCGCGGCAGCCGCGCCAGCGTCGGCAGGTTGTGGGCAGCGACCGTCAGCGACATCGCCCGCAGGTGCGCGTCCGTTGCCAGCCGCACGGCCGCCTCGACCACACGCTGGTCCGCGGCGGTGATGAGCACGCGCTGCTCGGCGGTGGCGGCGCGCTCGGCGGTGGGATCGGGCGGCAGCGGGACGAAGTCGTAGGAGGCGTTCTCGGGGGAGAACGCCAGGTGGCGCTCCAGCTCGAAGCCGACCATCTGGCGCACGTCGCCGGCCACCGGCGGCAGCTCGATCGGCTTGACCGTCACCGCGCTGCGGGACAGCGCGAAGAAGGCGTTGCGCGCCGGCAGCCCGCGCGCGTCCAGCTCGGCGCGCAGGGCGGCCGCCGGGTTCTCGGCGTCGACGGTGAACGCCTCGACGCGCGCGCCCCGCAGGGCGGCGATCGCGAGGCGGTCGCCGAGCATGACAACAGAGAGCCGGAGCGGCTTGAAGTTCATTCAATTAGCCTAAGGGACAACCCCGTGATCTGCAAAAGTTTTCCGGGTTACCGGATGCCCGACCACTCGAGGACAGTCACGGCGTCGCCGCCGCTCTGCGCGTTGCGCTGGACGATGGCCGTCACCCGCGCCCGCACCTGACCGTCGATGAGACCGTCGGCCTCGATGCGGAAGGTACGCGTCGTCAGCGAGAGGCCCCGCCCGCCGAACTGCCCCGGCACGCTCGTGTAGGGACCCTCGCGCCGGGTTTGCTCGATGGCCGAGCACTCTGCGTCGCCGGCGCCGCCGAGTGCGTGCAGAACGACGCACGAGGCGGTGTTGATGTTCACCTGGCCCGGCGACTTCACGGTGACGTAGGCGGCGAGCCCCGGCTTGCCGCCCACGCCGTTGTAGATCGCCGGCGTCACGCCCTTGATCTGTAGCAGCTCTGTGATCGAGTCCAGGTTGCCGTTCTTGGCACGATACGGGAGCGGCAGCTTGAGGTAATAATCCTCGCTCTCCGCGCCGTTGAGCCGGTGCTCGTCGTTGGTGTCGCGCCAGTCTTGAAGGCTGTCGTTGATCGTGTCGCGCTCGGACTTGTCGAGGCCGATGGCCTGCAGCAGCCGATCCACGCGGTCGGGCGGCGAGGCGTTGAGGTTGAGCCGCGCCTCCTCGTCCGTGATCCGGTAGGAGAAGGCTCCAGCGCCCAGCGGCACCTTGGTCCGCGGCAGCCGCTTCAGCGGCAGCCGGTCGCGATTGTAGAAGGTCAGGCTGTCGTCCTCGGCCAGGACCGCGTACGTGACGTCGCCGGCGATCTCACGGATGCCCTGCTCGATGGCCGCCTCGGCGAGGTGCGCGGCGGTCAGCGTGTCCTTGTAGGCGCGCACCGAGGTCGCCTCGAGCCGCATCGAGTAAGCGAACTCCGCGCCGAGCACGCCGACCATGGCCAGCACGAGGAGCACGGCGATGAGGGCGAAGCCGCGCTGCCGGCTCACCGCGTCGATCCTGTCGTCCGCAGCGTGACGGTGATGGGCGGCAGCGTCTGCGCGCGGCCGTTGACGGTGCTGCCCAGACGCAGCTGGATCCCGCGCGGTATCGCCTTGAGGTCCTGGCCGTCCCAGGTGTCCACCCAGTCGCCGTCGTCGTTCTGGAACTTGAAGGCGAGCGAGGTGATGCCGGGATCGCGCATGACGATCTCGGCCTTCGTGAACGGATCGCGGTTGGGCAGCGCGCGCTCGCGCACGACCAGGCCCGTCTCCTCGCCCGACTCGAGCGAGATGACCACGGCCGTGAACGCGATCGGCGCCTGCAGGGGCAGCGGCGGCGCCTGCGTGACGAATTCGAGCTTCTGCTCGGCGCCGTTGAAGAGCATCACGACCTCGGGCGCCTCACCCTTGGCGCCGCGATAGGGGTAGGCGGCCCCCAGCGCGCGCGCCATCGTGAAGGCGATCGCGCGGACGTGCTGGTGCGCCTCGGCGCGATCCTCGCCGCGGGTCCAGGCGGCCATGGCCACGCGCAGGCCGCTGAAGGCGATGGTCAGCAGCATGCCGACGATGGCCAGCGCGATCAGCACCTCGACCAGGGTGAAGCCGCGCGCGCGTCTCATGGCTTCGGGGTCGTCGTCTTGTTGTCACCGTCGCCGGCGACCGTGCGGAGCGTGGCCACCATGACCTGGCGGTGATCGCCCCAGCTCACGCGCACGTCGACTTCCCACTGACGCCATTTCAGCGCGCGGCCTTCCACGTCGAGGTCGGGCGTGACCACCTGCTTGACCTCGCGCTCCCACGTGAACGCGCCCTCGGTGCCACTGTCGCGTCCCGCCTGCGTCGGCGACGTGATCTCGCGCGCCTTGAGATCGGCGATCAGCATCGCCTCCTGGTGCTCGCCGGAGAGCTTGAGCAGCCGCAGCCCCGACGCGAAACCCTGGATCGACACGACGATCGCCATACTCAGAATGGCCAGCGCGATCAAGACCTCGAGCAGCGTGAACCCGGATCGACCGCAGACGCGCCGGGTTGTGCCGCCGTGGCCGGGGCGGCGGGGCCCCCCGTGAGACCCGTGGCTTCTGGGTACTGCGTCGGACCCGGCTCCGAATCGTGGCCCGCTGACAGGCGCAACGCTCAGTCGATTTGCGTGGTCGAACGGGGGACCCCGCCGCCCCGGACGCGGCGGCGCAGCCCACGCAGGATGCAGTCGCTCCGTGTTCATAGCTTGGTGTTCTTCACGCGGCCGGTGATCGGGTCGACGGTCACCCGATAGACGACGTCGCCCGCCCTGACCTTGTAGTCGGCGCCGCTGGAGGTTCCCTCCGGCTCGAAGCGCACGCTGAGCGCGGGTGGCGGCGTCGCCTCCACGGTGAGGCGCTCGGGCATCGGGCGCGTCTCGCGCACCTCACCGTCGGGGCCGGCCAGCACGGTCATCTTGTGGTTGGGCGGGTCGATCACGACGGTGTGCGACTGCCGGCTCGTGATCGCACGCTCGCGCGCGCGACGCAGGACGGCCGAGAAGCCGGCGATCTCGGCGCGACTGCGGATCGCGTCGCTGCTGCGGCCGACGACGGGCACCGAGAGAGCAGCCACCAGCATGAGGATCATCAGCGTCACGATCAGCTCGAGGAGCGTGAAGCCCCGCGCTGATCGCGCGGCACGCCGCCGAGTGCCTACGGCTGCGCCTTTCGAGACTTCAGCGCCTGCCACGAGGTCACGTCGGCGTTCTCGCCTTCCCCCCCGGGCGTCTTGTCGGCGCCTTCCGACCAGAGGTCGTAGTCGTCGTGCTGGCCCGGGCAGCACGCGTACTTGTACGGCGCGTCCCACGGGTCGGTCGGGACCTCCTTCTTCTTCAGATAGGGGCCGTTCCAGTTCGGGACGTTGGGATTCGTCACGAGCGCCTGCAGCCCCTGCGAGCCGGAGGGGTAGGAGCCGACGTCGAGCCGATAGGCATCGAGGGCCGTCCCGAACAGCTCGATCTGGGCCTTCGCGGCCGCCTGCTTGGACTGCCCGACGTGGCCGAAGAGCCGCGGGCCGACGAGACCGACGAGCAGGCCGAGGACGATGATGACGACGAGCAGCTCTATCAGCGTGAAGCCGCGTTCGTTGCCGAGTCCCTTGACGAACCGGGGGCGCCTCACAGCGCCACCTCGTTGATCGAGAAAATGGCCATCAGCATGGCGACGACGATGAACGCCACGAGTACCCCCATCAGCAGAATGATTGTCGGTTCGAGCAGGCCGAGCGTTCGCTTCATCTCGACCCGTACGTCCGTTTCAAACGTGTCGGCGACCTTGAGCAGCATCTCCTCCATCCGTCCCGTCTCTTCACCGACGCGCACCATGTGGATGGCGAGCGAGGGGAACATGCCCTGATCCTGCATCCCCGACGCGATGGTGCCGCCGCGCTTGACGCCGTCCGACAGGCGCGACACCGCGGCGCCGACCGCCGTGTTGGACATCATGTCGCCGACGACGGCGAGCGCCCCGAGCACCGGCACCCCGGAGCGCAGCATGGTGCCCAGCGTCCGCGCGAAGCGCGCCGTCTCCACGTGCAGCGCGATGCCGCCGAAGATCGGCGCCTTCAAGATGGCGCGGTCCCACGACAGCCGGCCCTCGGGTGTGGCCGTCCACACCCGCCAGGCGAGGACGCCGCCGAGGACGAGGATCATGCCAACCCACCAGTACTGCTGCAGGGTCCCGCTGATGGCGAGGAGGATCTGCGTGGGCAGCGGGATGGCCTGGTTGAGGTCGCGGAAGATCGTCGCGAAGCGCGGGATGACGAAGGTCATCAGGAAGACGACGGCGCCGGCACCGACGAGGGTGATGACGAGCGGGTAGATGAGGGCGGAGATCACCGCCTCGTTGAAGGCGGCGCGGGCCTCGAGGAACTCCGCCAGCCGGCGCAGAGCGACTTCGAGCACGCCGCCCTTTTCTCCCGCCCGGACCATGTTGATGTACAGGCGCGAGAACGGCCGCGGGTGATGCTTGGCGAGCGCTTCGCTGAACGACGCGCCGCCGCGCACGCTGCGCAGCAGGTCGCTCACGATGGCCCGCACGCGCGGGTGGGGCGCCAGCTCCTCGAGAATCGTCAGGGCCCGATCGAGGGGCAGGCCGGCCTCGAACAGCGTGGCGAGCTGCTGGGTCAGCGAGAGCAGGTCGCGCTGGCGAACGCGCGAGCCGCCCAGCGAGAAGAGCGGCGCGCGCTCGCCGTGCGGCGTGACCTTGATCGGGTAGTAGGCGTCCTTCTGGAGGCGCTCGACGACGGCGCGCGCGTCGGGCGCGTCCATGACACCGTCGATGGTCTGGCCGCGACGGTCGGCGGCCTTGTACACGAAGACGGGCATCGCCTCAGGCGTCTTCCTGGGTGACGCGCAGGATCTCGTCGACCGTCGTCAGCCCCTCGCACGCGCGGCGCCACCCGTCCATCCGCAGCGTGATCATCCCGGCCGCGACGGCGTGCTGCCGGATGTCACGCGACGACGATCGACGCAGCATCAGGCTGCGCGCGTCCTCCGTGATGGGGAACAGCTCGTAGATACCCATGCGCCCGCGGTAGCCGGTGCCGCGACATTCTTCGCAGCCCTTGCCGCGGAAGAGCTTGGTGTTGTCCGGTGCGACGACGCCGAGGGCATCGAGGTCGGCCGCGCTCACCTCGTCGGGCGTGCGGCAGGCGCCGCAGACGCGGCGCACGAGCCGCTGGGCGAGCACGGCCTCGAGGACCGAGGCCACGAGGTACGGCTCCACGCCCATGTCTTGCAAGCGCGTGATGGCCGCCGGCGCGTCGTTCGTGTGCAGCGTCGAGAACACCAGGTGGCCCGTGAGCGAGGCCTGGATCGCGATCTCCGCCGTCTCGAGATCCCGGATCTCGCCGACGAGGATCACGTCGGGGTCCTGCCGCACGATGTGCCGAAGGCCCGTCGCGAAGGACAGGCCGATCTTCGGCTTCACGGCGATCTGGTTGACGCCCTTGAGCTGGTACTCGACCGGGTCCTCGACCGTGATGATCTTGCGGTCGGGGGAGTTGATCTTGTCGAGCGCGCCGTAGAGCGTGGTCGTCTTGCCGGAGCCCGTCGGCCCCGTGACCAGGATGATGCCGTGCGGGCGCTTGATGAGCGACTCGAACCGCTTGAGCGTGTCGGCCGGAAAGCCCAGCTTTTCGAGGGGCAGGAACACGCTCGAGCGCTGCAGCAGCCGCATGACGATGGACTCGCCGTGCACGGTCGGGATGGTGGACACGCGGATGTCCACGCGCGCGCCGTGCAGGTTGACGCGGATGCGCCCGTCCTGCGGCAGCCGCCGCTCGGCGATGTTCATCTCGGCCATGATCTTGATGCGCGAGGTGACGGCCGCCTGCAGCCGCCGCGGCGGCGCCTCCTGATCGTACAGGATGCCGTCGATGCGGTAGCGGACGCGCAGCGTGTCCTCGAACGGCTCGATGTGGATGTCGGAGGCCTCGGCGGTGATCGCGTTCTCGACGAGCAGGTTCACCAGCCGCACCACCGGCGCCTCGAAGGCCATGTCGCGCAGGTGGTTGACGTCTTCGTCGCCGTCCCCGCTGCGCTCCTCATCCATGCCCTCGACGATGCGCTGCAGGGCCGTGGCGTTGGCGCCGTCGTAGTTGCGGTCGATGGTCTCGAGGATCCCCGTGGCCGAGCTGACCACGAACTTGACGGATAGCCCGGTGGCCTGGCGCAGGTCGTCGCCCACGACCGGGTTGAGGGGATCGGCGGAGGCGACGGTGAGCACGCCGCCCTCGATCGTGATCGGGCAGATCCGGTACTGGCGCAGGTACTTGGCCGACACGTTCTTGAGCACCGGCACAGTGGACGGCAGCTCCTCGCGCCAGACGTACGGCAGGTCCTGCTGCACGGCGAGCGCGCGCGCGACGTCGTCCTCGTTGACGGCGCCGAGGGCGACCAGGGCTTCGCCGAGCAACTCGCCGGTGGTCCGCTGGCGGGCCAGGGCGCGGTCGACGGCGTCGGCGGTGGTCAATCCTTCGGCAACGAGAATCTCGCCAAGGAGACGGGGAGGAGCTCCGATGGCCATGCTATGCTCCCGCCGATGTTAACATACTTGGCGTTTGCCGCCGTCGCGGCCGCCGCGGATGTCGCCGGCGCCGCCATCGTCACCACCGCCCACAAGCACGGCCCCGCCCGCCTGCGCTACTTCGTCGCCGGCGGCGCGGGCTTCATGCTGGCGGCCGCCTTCGTGCGAATGCTGCCCGAGAGCACCCACGTGCCCCATGCCTTCCTGTTCGTGCTGCTCGGCTACTTCGGCGTCCACCTGTTCGAGCACACGGTCGCCCCCCACTTCCACTTCGGCGAAGAGGTCCACCGGGAGGCGCTGATCCGTCCGTCGGCCGGCTGGCTGGCCGTTCTCGGCCTCGGCGTGCACACCGTCTTCGACGGTGTGGCCATCGCCGCCGGCTTCATGGTGAGCCCCGCGCTCGGCGGCATCCTGTTCATCGCCGTGATGCTGCACAAGCTGCCCGAGGGCTTCACGATCGCCTCGATCATGCTGGCGGGCGGCCACTCGCGCGGCGCGGCGCTGGCGGCGGGGATCGGCCTCGGTGTCCTGACGCTGGCGGGCGCCCTCGGCACGAGCTTCATCGCGCAGCAGCACATCGCCTACGCGCTGGCCCTCTCCGCCGGCGTGACCATCTACGTCGCCGCCTCCGACCTCATTCCGGAGGTCAACCGCGAAGACAACGCGCCGGGGCTGGCGTATACCGTGTTCGCCGGTCTCCTCTTCTTCGTGCTCGTCGACTGGGCGTTTTCTGAGATCCTGGGGCACTAGCCATGGCCGGGGCCGCGCTCGTCCTTCACGGAGTCAACCTGAACCTCCTCGGCACGCGCGAGCCGGCCGTGTACGGCCGCACCACGCTCGCCGCCGTCGATCGGTTGATCAAGGAGCACGGGCGCAAGCGAGGCCTGCGCGTCGAGTGCCGCCAGTCGAACATCGAGGGTGAGCTGGTGAACTGGCTCCAGGGTGCGCGGCGCGAGGGTTTCATGGGCGTGGTGTTCAACCCGGGCGCGTTCACGCACTACTCGATCGCGCTGCGCGACGCGGTGTCGGCGATCGAGGTGCCGGTGGTGGAGGTGCACCTCTCCAACGTCCATGCCCGCGAGGAGTTCCGCCGCCAGTCGGTGATCGCGGCCGCGGCCCGCGGGCAGATCTCCGGCTTCGGACCGCAGAGCTACCTGCTCGGGTTGGACGCTCTCCTCACGCTGCGCTCGAACCATGGTCGCGGGAGACGGAGCCGCTGACCTCCTAGGCTCGGCCGCCCACGTCTCTACCCGAGCACTCGCCGTCGCTACAATAAACACGGCGATCCGCGCGTCTAACGGCTGGACGGGGCGTGGCGCCACCCACAACGCGTGAAAACCGACGACGCCGCCCTCATCGAGCGATGCCGCGCCGGCGACATCGCGGCCTTCGAGCCGCTGGTCGAGAAGTACCGCCAGCGCGTGTGGCGTCTCGCCTACAACGTGCTGCGCGATCGGGAGGAAGCGTGGGACGTGGCACAGGAGGCGTTCGTGCGGGCCTGGCAGGCGCTGCCGTCCTTCCGCGGTCAGTCGGCGTTCTACACATGGCTGTTTCGCATCGTGATGAACGTGGCCGCCGATCGCGCCCGCTCCCGCGCCGCGCGCGGGCGCGCCTTCGGCACCGAGCGCGTGCCGGAGGAGGACTGGGATCGCGTTCTGGTAGATCAGCCCGCCGAGGCGACCCCCGACGCGGCGGCGGCGGGCGCGGAGAAGCGCGCGCGGATCGAGCGGGCGCTGGCCACGCTGTCGGACGACCATCGGCGTATCGTGGTCCTGAGTGACATCGAGGGGCTGTCGTACAAGGAGATTGCGGACGTGCTGGAGATTCCCATGGGAACCGTGATGTCGCGACTGCACAACGCGCGCAAGCGCCTGAAGGCGGCCCTGGGACCGCTGCTCATCCTGCTCCTGGCGCTGGTCGCCCTGATGGGGGCGCCGGTCGTCGAGGCGCAGCAGGTCGTCCGCTTCGGCGCCCGCGTGCTGCTGGCCACCGACACGCCGCCGGCGTCGACCTCCCTGCGCATCGCGCCGCCCGCGCCGGACGAGCGGCTGCAGGCGTTCCTGCCGCGGCTGCGCCAGCTCACGGGCTACCGGGAGTACACCTCGCTCGAGCGATATCGGGCCGAGGTGCCGATCGGTTCCATGCAGCAGTGGCCGGTGCCCGGCGACCGCGTGCTGGAGGTCCTGCCCGACCGTGTCAGCGGCGACACGGTCTACATGCGCGTGCGCCTGCAGCGGGGTGCCGTGAACGAGGTCACGACGAACATCCAGGCGGCCCGCGGCAGCCCGGCCGTCATCGGCGGCCCGCGCTACGCGGAGGGTGTGCTCGTGATCATTGTCTGGGCGAACGCGCACCCGCAACCGCGCGAGTCCGAGCGCTGAACGATCAGAGATCGCGCAGGTCGGCGGTGGCCGCGGCCGCGAGCGGGGCGGCGCCGATCGCCTGGAACGCCGCGGCGGCCTGTCCCAGCTCGCGGCGTGCGTCGTCTGCCGCGCCGCTCTCGCGGTGCAGGCGCCCGAGCGCCAGCCGGCAGTGGGCGACCAGGAGGGCCAGGCCCAGGCGCCCGGCCTCCGCCAGCGCCGCGCGCCACTCGGCGGCCGCCCGCGCCCGATCGCCCCGCGCTCGTGCGAGCCCGCCGCGCACCCACGTCAGCCACGCCCCGTAGCCTTCCTCCCGGTTGCGCTCCACATACACGCGCGCCTCTTGCGCCGCTCGCTCCGCGTCGTCGAGACGCCCGCTCTCGAGCCGCAGCTGGGCGAGCAGGTAGAGCATCATCCCGCGGTCGGAGTGGGCGCCGGCGCTCTCCTGGAGCGCGATACACTCCTCGATGAGCCGCGCGCCGTCCGCCGCCCGTCCGAGCTGGCTCAGCGCGGTCCCCGTGGCCATGAGGCCCATCATCGTCTGACCCGCGAAGCGCCGCTCGCGGCACGTCGCGAGGGTCGCCTCGCCGATTGCGCGTGCTTCCTCGGGGCGGCCCAGAAAGCTCAGGACGAACGTCCGATAGACGCCGATGACCGTCTGGCTGTAGAGGTGCCCCGCGCGCTCGGCCACGCCGGCGCCGCGATCGAGAAGCTCCAGCGCCTCCGCGCCGTGTCCGAGCTCCAGCGCGGCCCACGCATCGTAGGCGCACGACCCCGAGTAGGGCAGCCCGCTGAGTCCGAACCGCTCGGTCTCGCGTTCCCCCAGCAGCGCGTAGACCCGCGCGTACTGCGCGCGCGCCTCGGGGAATCGGCCCGATGAGGCCAACGCGTGCCCGATGTAAAAGTGCGCACTCACCCTCAGGCCGAGATCGTCGCGCGCGTCAGCCATGGCCAGACAGCGCTCGCCGTACTCGATCGACTTCGCGTAATCGCCCGACGCCCAGTAGAACTGCGTGAGGAAGGCGGCGACGGCGTCGAGCCGCTCCTGCTCGCCGTGCCGGCGCGCGAGCGTCTGGACCTCGTCGAAGATCGGCGCGAGCCGGTCGAGGCGGCCGGCGCGCCAGAGCGGCGCGCGCAGCGCGAGCCGCACGTCGATGCCGGCACGCGCGCTGTCCTGAGTCTCCGGCAGACGATCGAGCGCCTCGAGGGCGCGCTCATAGAGGGCGACCGACTCCGCGTCCGCGCACAACGCCGCCGCGCGGTCGGCGGCGAGCCGGGCGTAGCGCGCCGCGCGCGCCCAATCCTCGCCGAGGAGCGCGTGGTGCGCGAGCGCTTCGGCGTGCTCGTCGCCGCCGCGCGTCTCGAGCGCGCCGACGAGCGCCGCGTGGAGTGCGCGCCGCTGCTCGCGCAGGAGGCTGCCGTACGCGACGTCGTGGGTCAGCGCGTGCTTGAACGTGTATTCGACGTCCGGATAGAGCCGCGTCTCGTAGAGCAACTCGGCCGCCTGCAGTCGCGTGAGCCCCTCGCGAAGCGCGGCCTCGTCGGCGCCGGCGATGACGCGCAGCAGGTGCAGCGGCACCTCGTAGCCAATGACGGCCGCGCACTGGAGCATCCGCTTGTCGTCCGGCGCGAGCCGGTCGATCCGCGCCGCGAGCACGGCTTGCACGCTGGCCGGTACTTCCACCGCCGGCACGGGCCGGACGAGCCGGTAATCGCCGGGCGTGCCGTGAAGCGCGCCGGTCTCGACGAGCGCGCGGACGCTCTCCTCGAGAAAGAGCGGGTTGCCGGCCGTGCGCTCGCGCAGCATCGCGGCGAGCGGAGCCAGCGCGGGATCGCGGCCGAGCAGCGCCTGCAGGAGGGCGCCGGCGGCGTCGGCGGGCAGCGGGTCGAGCCGCAGCTGCGTGTAGTACGACTTGCCGCCCCAGGCATGACGATACTCCGGGCGATAGTTCACGAGCAGCGCGAGCGGCGCCGCCGCCATGCCGTCGACCAGCGCGTCGAGCAAGGCCTGCGTCTCGGCGTCGGCCCACTGCAGGTCCTCGATCACGACGACGAGCGGCCGCTGGCGCGCCGCCTGGAGCAGCAGCTGCCGGAGCGCGTCGAGCGTGCGCTGGCGCCGCTGCGGGGGATCGAGCGCCGCCCACGCCGGATCGTCGACGGCCAGCTCGAGGAGGGCGAGGATCGGCGCCGCCGTTGCGCCGAGTGCCGCGTCGAGCCCGGCGAGGCGAGCGATGGTTCGCGCCCGCCGCTCGCTCGGTTCGGCCCGCGGGTCGAGATCGAGCAGCGCCTCGAGCAGCCCGCCGATGGGCAGGTAGGGCGTCGAGACGGCGTACGACAGGCAGGTCGTCTCGATCACGCGCTGGCCCTGCGCCGTCGCCCGGTGCACCAGCTCGTGACAGACGCGGGACTTGCCGACGCCGGGCTCGCCGACCACGGCGATGACCTGGCCGCGCCCGCCGCCCGCGGCCTCGAGCGCACGCGTCGCCTGCGCGGTCTCCGCCTCACGACCGACGAACCGGCTGAGCGCGCCCGCGCGCGCCTCCAGCCGTGTGCGCGCGCCGCGCGCGCCGACCAGCTGCCAGACGGCCACGGGCTCGGCGAGGCCCTTCACGCTCACGAGTCCGAGCGGCTTGGCGTCGAGGAAGCCTTCGGCCAGCCGGTACGTCTGGACCGTCATGAAGATCGCATCCGGCGTCGCCGTCTGCTCCATGCGCGCCGCCAGGTGGGTGGTCTCGCCGACGGCCGTGTAGTCGAGATGCAGATCGCCGCCGATCGCGCGGACGAGCACCTCGCCGGAATTCAGCCCGACACGGATCGCCGGTGGCGGCCCGTCGCCGCGGCGCTCGCCGAGCCGGCGCACGGCCTCCTGCATCGCGAGCGCCGCGTAGCACGCGCGCACCGCGTGGTCCTCGACGGCGATCGGTGCCCCGAACAGCGCCATGATGCCGTCCCCCATGACCTGGTTCACGGTGCCGCCGTAGCGCCGCACGGCCTGGATCATCGCGTCGAGCACCGGATCGAGCGCCGCCCGCGCGTCCTCGGGATCGCGCGCGGCCAGCAATGCCATCGAGCCCTTCAGATCCGCGAACAGGACCGTGACGTGCTTGCGCTCGCCCTCGAGGGCGACCCGCGAGCTGGCGACGGCGGCGGGCTCGGGTGCGGTTTCACCGAGGGGCGCGCCGCACGACTTGCAGAACCGGTGATCCGGCGCGTTCGCGGTGGCGCAGCGGGGGCAGGCGCGCGGCAGGGCCTGGCCGCACCCCGGGCAGAACCGGGCGCCGGCGGGAACCACGGCGCGGCAGTGCGGGCAGGGCATCGGACGGACGCTCAGGACGGCGTCGCGGCGCCTCCGGGCCCGGGCCGCCGCGCGAACGTCGCCATCACCAGCGCGCGGGCCTTGCCGGGATCGACGCCGTTGGCCTGCATGCAGGGCGTCGCGTCTTCCAGCACGCGGTCGGGATCGCCCCACAGCCGATACTTCTTGAACTGGTCCTCGAACTCGATGCCGAGCGCGCGGGCGAACACCGAGAGGTAGTGCTCGATCGTGATGCGCCCCTCGGCCTCGAAGCCGCACGTCATCCGCTGGCAGCCGTGATAGACGCACGCCAGCGTGTCGGCGCCGGCGGCGCGCGCCCTCTCGATCTCGTCGCGCACCAGGCCGTCCCATATCTGTTGACCGAGCGCGATGGGGATCGCCGGTGCGCAGGAGCGGCCGAAGCGCGGCTCCGACGCGAGCGGAACCAGGCGGAGGCCCGGCACGGAGGCGAGCAGCTCGCGGCAGGCGCGCGCCTCCCGCTGGCGCGCCTCGCCCACGGCGTGGGCGTGTACCGCGACCGTGCGCTCGACGCGGGCGGTGAACTCCATGCGCGGCACCTGGGCGAGCAGGAACTCCGTGGTGTGACGCACGCGGTAGGGGACCTCCGCGTGCAGGACTTCGTCGTAGAAGTAGATGCACGACGGGCACCACATCACGACCTCGTCGGGCTCGTAGCGCTTGAAGAGCTCGAGCGTGCGCTTGGCCATGCCATCGCCCGCCGCCGCGTCGCCCTGCTGGTGGTGCACGATGCCGCAGCAGTAGGTCGGGCCGCCGACGGCCACATAATCGAGGCCGAGGCGGTCGAAGACGGCGGTGACGGTTCGGATCATGTGCGAGGTCCGCAGCACGTTGCAGCCGAGATAGAGGACGATCGGCTTGCGCGCGGGTGTCGCCTCGGGCGCGGCCAGCCGCCACGTTCGCTCGTCGGCGCGCGTCGTGAGGTCGTGGGTGAGTTTGATCTCGCCGAAGTACTTTCCGTAGTCGAAGCCCATCGCGCCTCCCCGTGTCGCCCCTAGCCTACAATATCCGGCCATGCGCGACCTCACGGGCATGCTGACGAGCGTCCGCGCGGATCTCGCGCGGCTGCCCCGCATCCTCGACGCGCTGCTCGGCGACCTCGAGGCCGTGGCGTGGCGCGAGCGTCCGGCGCCGGCGGAGTGGTCGCCGCTGGAGATCGTCTGCCACCTGCGCGACGAGGAGGCGGAGGACTTCGGCGCACGCCTGCGCGTCGTCGTGGACGGCGGCACGCGCTTCGCCGCCATCGACCCGGAGCGCTGGGTGGAGGAGCGCGCGTATCGAGACGCCGATCCGCGCGCGGCGCTGGCGACGCTCGCCGAGCGTCGGGCCGCCAATCTCGCCTTCCTCGACGGCGTGCCGCCGGACCGCCTTCGCCACGCCGTCACGCACGCGCGGCTCGGCACGCTGTCCGGGCTCGACCTGCTCGCCGCCTGGGTGACGCACGACCGGCTCCATCTCGCGCAGCTCGCCGCGACGCTCGCGCGGCTGGGGGCCCGACGCTGGGCGCCGCTGCGCGCGGAGTACGCGGGGCCGATCCCCTATGGAGAAAGCCCCGTACAATAGCGGCATGAGCCAGGGCGAAGATCGCTATCACGCCGAGCGCGCGCGCATCGAGCAGGGCCACGTCAAGTACCGCGACAAGCTCCGCGCCGAGGGCAAGCTCTTCGTCCGCGATCGCCTCAAGCTGCT
>Ga0137415_10002675_pt1 | contig 17657 bp, 13 predicted proteins | sample CZODoug3_1_1_16f_FD_183082 | JGI IMG/M metagenome (GOLD analysis project Ga0137415, IMG submission 183082) | Vadose zone soil fungal communities from Angelo Coast Range Reserve, California, USA - CZODoug3_1_1_16fungal (Hybrid Assembly) | ecosystem: Environmental > Terrestrial > Soil > Vadose...
GCAATCCAGTCATCCGTTATTGGATACCCGTGCTGGACCGCATTCGTCAGTGTGCTTCGCCATTCTCGGACGATAGACATCTCTTCGATTGCCGCCCGAATGAACTCCTTGGAGAGTCCCCCGGGAGCAGGCTGGCCTCCCGAAGAAGGCGAGGGATCTGCGTGCGCGGAGGATCCTGGCAGCGTCAACACCATTTGGTTTCCGTTGAAGTTGATAGAGGCGTTCGCAAGCTGGGCCAGTGTCTGTATTTCGACATAAAACCGCCCGCCCATCTCGAGAACGGCTAGCTCACCGGCGTGTCCAGTCACGATGAGTGTCCGTTGCCGCTGCCCAGCTTGAACTATCACGAAAGTAAGCGAACACGAGAGCAAAACGAATATTAGCCCCGTGCGCAATCGGTTCTTTCCCATGGCTTGCCTCCAGAAATAGAACTTGGCTCCCGTTGGTTCCTCAAGCCGCGCATTTATTGGCGGCAACCTGGTCGATCTCGATCAGCTCATAAGTGAGACGATAATCGTTCCCCAGGTCGTCAGAAAGATATGTCCAAACGCCACCGTGTAGGAATAACCGAGTGTGGCAACTTGGCTGTCCGATTTCTCCTGAACCGCGGCAACGCCCGCGATCATCGTCTGAGCGCCCGCGATTCCTCCCAGTAATAGCGCTGGGTTGAGTTTGAGAACGTAGCGGCCGAAGAAAAGGCCAGCAATTTGTGGCGTAAGCGTCACCACAATGCCTCCAAGGAAGAGGATGAAGCCATACTCTCTCACTGCCTGCACAAAGATCGGGCCCGCTTTTAGTCCAATCATCGCCACAAACGCTGCCAACCCGATCGACCGCATAAAAAGAACTGCGGCGTTTGGAATTATTCCGAACCAAGGGCGCACTGACCGCATCCACCCAACGATCACCCCGGCGAGGAGCGTACCTACGCTGGTGCCCAGCGCTATTTTCAAATGCCCTATGGGAATGATGAGCGCGGCCCCGAAGAGTATTCCGACGGTTATGGCAATTCCGAGCACTGCAAAATCGCTCTCATCCGTTGGGTGAATTACCCGGCCAACTACAGAAGCCAACTTCTCGACTGCAGCTTCAGTTCCGGTCACATGGAGTGTGTCCCCACGTTTGATAACCAAGTGTGGCCCGACTGGAATTTCTTGGTCACCGCGCGCAACGCCACGGAGCAGAACACCTCGAGCTTCCTCGACGACATCAGCGATCTCTTGGAGAGATTTACCCGCGATTTTCTTGCTCGTGACATATAGATCAAAAGATGCCACTGGAATCTCCAGTAGTTCGGGGTCAGCGACCTCTTCCGCTGACGGGCCAAGCGTTTTGATCATGATTTCGGTGCGCCCAAGCACGGCGAGCGTATCATTTGCTTCGAGAACGGTGGTGCTGACGGGTGAAAAGATTTCCCCCTGACGTCGAATTCTCTCTACAAACAGGCGAGCACCAGATACAGACTGTTCGGCTTCCGCAACTGTTTTGCCAATGACTAGGCCGTCCCGCGGAATTGTGAATGCACGAAAGCCGATGGGTTGCCATGCGGAATGAACCCCAAGCTTGGAGCGTTTGATTCCCAGGTTCGCTTCCACTTTCTTGGACTCCGCACGCAAATCGAAGCGAAGCAGCTTCGGTCCGAGGCTGCTGCAGCACCAGATCACACCAAAGGTTCCGAAGATGTAGCAAATCGCATCCGCGACGGCTACGTGCCCGATCCATAATTGCTTTTGTTCGTCGGACACGGACAGGGAACGTATGGCTTCGCTGGCAGTGCCGATTGCGGGCGACTCGGTCAAAGCTCCAGAAAGCAATCCGGCGGAATAGCCTGGATCAAGTTTCAGCAAGTGAGCAACCGTATATGCCGTCAAAAGGCCAATGACAGGAACAAATACACCGAGCAGAGCCCAGCGCCATCCATCTCCTTTGAGATTCTGAAAGAAACTGGGACCTACCGAGTAGCCAATTCCGAAGAGGAAGAGAAGAAACAAGATCGATTTCGCTTGGTCGGACACCGGCACATGGAAAAAATTTCCAATGAGGATCCCCCCCAACAGGGAACCTGTCACAACACCAAGTCCGACACTCCGAAACTTCAGCCGCCCGATCAGGTACCCTATGCCCACGGCCAGATAAACAGCCATTTCGGGATACTTGGTAAAGAGTCGTGCCAGCCATTCCATGCGTCACTCCTTTGCGGCAGCCTCTCTTTGGAAGGCCTACTCCAAGCGAGTTCCGGGTATTAGTCGTCAAGGTCGTCTGACAAATTAACCGCTCTGCTTCTAACTCGTTCGTTCTGGGGAGTCAGTTTCGTCGTGGCGCCACACGTAGCCCCCACGACCATCGTTACCAGTCTCTGCAATCCGAGTTTGCTGGTCCGTGACGGCGAATCCTACGGATCACGAACTGTGGCTCGATCAGGCGCACAATCGGCTGGGATTTCCGGGGGAGCCGACGGTCCCCCGGTTGAATCCTGCATCTTCCCAGCTACGGCGCAGTGCCATCGCGTGCTCCTCGGATTCCCGGAGAGCCGCGACGAACTATCGCGCGGCCGCTTGTGCAGATTTTTCGGCGCGCTTGGAGGCCTCAAAGGTAGCCCGATAGCCGCGCGCGATCGACCGCACTCCTCGGCCGATTTCCTCATACGCTTCGTCAGGCAGATTGGCCAGGGACACACGCAGCGACCAGTCTGGCGCCTCAAAGCCACCGCCGTTCAGCAGCACAATCCCGTGATCCTCGGCTAGCCGGAAGGCGAGGTCGAGCGGGTGCACGTTTTTCTTGAGGTAATCCACGGCCTCCTGGCCGATGTTCTTTCGCGCCCAGAATTCAAAGTCGATCAAGCCGTAGTAGGCGTTGTATAGCGTGTTCGGGGAAACTTCGATGCCCAAGCCGTCGATCATCGCCTTGGCGCGCCGGTGTACGATCTCCATGCACGCTTTCTGATACAGCTTGGCCTCGTCCATCATCTCAGCAAGGGAGAACAGGCTCATCATGACCTGTTGGGGAAGCGCCAACCCGGCCGTGTGATTAAGAGCCACATCCCGGCTGTCAGCCACGATCCGGTCGATGAACCTGATCTTGCGCGGCTCGAGGACTAACGTGCCATACCGTTTGTCGAGCGCTTTCAGATCGGCATCCGGGAGTTTCGCAATCATCTTGTCGAAGATGTTGTTTTCGTGGACCGCGATGACGCCGAGACGCCATCCGGTGCACCCGACATATTTGGAGTAGGAGTAGACACCGATGGTGTTTTCGGGCAGTTCACCGAGCAGGGATCGGAAATCATTCACGAACGTTCCATAGACGTCGTCAGTCAGAAGCATGAGGTCGGGCCGCTTCGTCTTCACTAGATTTGCGATCTTGCCGATCACTTCTTTGCTCAGTGCGACGCCCGTTGGATTGCCGGGATTAACGAGGAAGAACGCCTTGACGTTGGGATCTTCCAGCTTTTTCAACTCAGTATCCGTGAACTGAAAGCGGTTCTCCTGCGGGGCCTGTATGGTGATGAACTTCAGCCCGTAGTCCTCGAGATGCGGTAGTTCGAGGTAGGGCGTAAAGATTGGCGTGCCCAATGCGATCGTGTCACCTGGACGGAGCAGGCGATTGGCCTTCATCGACTTGAAGATGTAGCACATCGCAGCGGTTCCACCTTCCACTGCGTAGAGGTCGAATTTGCCGGCTGGCCGTGGATTCCCACACATTGCCCACATCAGATATTCGTGTACGATGCGCTCGTTGTGAACCAGCATTCGGTCAGGGACTGGGTAGTTGTCGCCAATGATCGAGTCCACAAGTTCGTGGACAAATGCATCGGGTTCGAACCCAAATCTCTTCACCGCAAACGGCACCATCGCTGAGAGAAAGGGTGCACCAGGCATATCTGCGTGCTTGGTGAGCCACGCCTCCAAACGGCCTGCGATACCTTGCGCCTGTGGCATTCCACCAATGCCGGCGGGATGTTCCATCACTCGCTTGCTTTCGGTGATCGCAAACTGACCAAGCAGGAAGAAGCCCTCGCGCGGTTTGGTGGCGATCCAGTTCGGATTGCCGCGACCGGCATTGAGGAATGCCGACTGTGTCGTCCGGGATGTTTTCTTGGCGAGCTTGATCAGTTCGTCTTTAATCTCGAACGGGCCTAGCTTTTCGAAGTCTTGCAGATTAATGGATTCCATGAGTTTCTCCCTTCGGATATTTATCGCGCCAGAAGCACGATCAGAACCATGCCCCAAATCGTAAGCAGAGTGTTGCCGACGGCGTAGGTCACGGTGTAACCAAGAGCGGGAATTTGGCTTTCGGCTCGATCGCATACCAGGCCGAGTGAAGCCGTTGTGGTGCGGGCCCCGGAGAGAATGCCGAGTAGAATGGCGTCATGAAAGCGAAAGATATACTTGCCAACGTACATGCCCAGGATTAACGGCAGAGTCGTGGCCACCACTCCCCACAGGAACAGGCTGATGCCCTGCGTCCGCAGACCGTTAATGAATCCCGGACCTGCTGAAATGCCCACAATGGCGATGAAGATGTTCAGACCTACCGAGTTCATGAACCAAACGGTCGACGTCGGGATGCGGCCGAACTTGGGATGAACCGAACGCAGCCATCCGCAAATCAGTCCCGAGATCAGTGCGCCACCAGCGGTTGACAGCGTCAGTGGAACACCGGATACCTTCCACACCAGAGCGCCGATCAGCGCGCCCACGGTGATTCCGGCGCCGATGAACGCCACGTCTGCGACGTCGGTGGGGCGATCCGGGACGCCCAGCATCTTGATTGCGGAATTGGTGTCCTGGGTGCGCCCGGCCACGGTAAGGATGTCGCCGCGGAAGATTGTCGTATTTGGCAGAATAGGAATCGAAGTGGCAACCGCACCCCGTGTGATCTTGCGCAGGAACACACCGCGGGAAGAGGGGAGTTGTGCTAGTTCGACCAACGTCTTCCCATCTACTTCCTTGTTGGTTACGTAAACGTCGACGCCTTCCACGGGAACACTCAACAATTCGGCATCGTCGACCTCTACCGAGACTTGTTCAGCAACGCTTGCGATCATCTCGCGTGAACCTGAGGCCGCGAGCATCTTTGCGCGTTCGCCCATAATACTCACGAGCGCCTCGCGAGCACCCACTACCGCAACAACATCACCCTGCTGCAATACCGTTTCCGCGGTCGCCTCCTCGATAACCCCGTTACGCCGAATGCGTTGGACGAAGACGCGTGCTTGCGGGAGCAACGCTTCGGCCTCGGCGGCTCGGAGGCCGATGACTCTGGCGCCCGGCTGTACGCGGAACGCACGCATTTCCCAGCGGTGCCACGCTGTTCCGGCCCCACCTAGCTCTTTTGCGCCTCCATATTTCTGCTCATAGTCTTTACATGCCTTGACGAGGTCTAGACGAAGCAGTGCTGGGCAAACCAGCGCTATCACGATCGCTGATCCTACGGTCCCGAACATGTAGGTTACTGCGTAAGCGACCGGCATCGAATCGAGCAGCTTCTTGGCTTCATCGGCGGCCAGACCCAGGCGATTGATGGCATCGGTGGAGAGGCCCATTGCAGCCGAAATCGTCTGCGACCCGGAGTACAGGCCGGCTGAGTACCCAAGGTCGTAGCCGGCGATTTTGGCGACCACGACGGCGGCCGCCAAGCTGAACGCGCATTGCACCACTGCGAACAGCGCTTGCGGCACACCATCCTTGGCGACACCGCGGACGAATTGCGGTCCGACCGCGTAGCCCACTGCGAACAAAAACAGCAGGAAGACTGTCGCCTTGAGCGGTTGCGAGATACTTATCCCGATTTGCCCGATCAGGACGCCCGCCAGCAGCGTTGCGGTGACTGACCCCAGGCCGATGCCCTTGAATGTAAATTTACCGAAGTAGTATCCCAACGCGAGCGTGAGGAAAATGGCGATCTCCGGATACTGCCGGAGAGTCGCAGCGAACCATGTCAGTATGAACATCGTCGTTCTCCTTGAAACGAAACTCGATTTCCTGTTCTTGCTCTACGACGACACCTATGCGATCCACCGCGAGTGCGCTAGGAGCCTCAGTCTGCAGCGTGTGCCCGCGCTTGCTTCCGCTTCGCGTGCTTTGCGTCGTTTGCGCCGTTGCTCGGCGTCTTGGCCGATTGCAGGAAAGCCGGATTCAGCAGCTTCAACCCAAGCGTGGCGCTGAAACCGTGAATTTCCTTTACGTCGAGCTTGCGCATGAACTCGATTGTTTGCGCGTCGATTACCTGGCCGGGGACCATGATCGGAAAACCTGGCGGATAGGGGATCACAAAGTTTGCCGATACCAATGCTGGCCCTTCTTTTAGGCGTTTATCGATTTCGGGACTGAACAGCTTCAAGTGTTCGCATTCTTTTTCGCGATATGCGCAAAAGAATGCCGAGCGCATGTCCCCTTCACTCGTTAAGCTCGAAGGATCTTCCCGGAAGTGGCCGAAGAAGGAGCTGAAATTCGGAAGATTGGGTACATCCGTCATCAGAGATTTCACGCGGGCAGCAAACGCTTGCTTAGCAGAAGTCCCGCCATCCGCAAGTTTCTTTTCAATACCCTGTGAAATCTGGACCAGTACCTTTATGAGTTGGGCGATGTCGCTACGCGTATTGTTTATGTTGGTCTGCAGCAGCACGCTGTTTCGCGAAGTCTTGTTGAGCTGAATGTCGTACTCAGCGGCTAGCAGATTCTTGAACTGCGTGCCGTCAAAGCCCGCCGCCCCGCAAACCAGGGTGAGGCGCGTGACATCCAGGGCGAATTCATCCTCCTTGAACGCTTCTACCGCGGTTGCCCAATTGGCTCCTGGCGTCAGGTAGTCCACAAATCCAGAATTCCGGAATTCGGCAGGTATCATTTCGTCGGCACCGAGGATCCGGAAGTACTTCGAGATGAGTGGGTGCGAATTTACTTCGCGGCGCAGGTCCAGTGCCAATTGAATGGCTCGGTTCACAAGCTCGTAGCCCTCCAGCTCCATCTGTCGCCGCGCCACATCCAGGGACGCAATGATCTGCAAATTGGGCGAAGTAGAGGCGTGCGTGAACACTGCCTCGTGAAATTGCTCTTCGACAGTGTGGTAATCCGGGTCCCTGACCAGCACCATCGAGCCCTGCCGGAGGCACGACATGGATTTGTGCGTTGAGTTGGTTTGGTAAACGCGGACGCGCGCCTTCTCAGGGTTGGCCAGTAAGGGCGTTTCCAGCAGCCTTGTATCGTCTGGCCGCAAGTCGGCTCCCAGTTTCTTTTCCTGCTCTCTGTATGCTGCGAGGTACGCCGGGTCTTGAAACTTTTTTTCCAGTAGCGCCGCAGCTCCCATCGCTGTGCGCCGGCGATAGAAGGGGCTAAATCTTGCGAAACCAAACCACGCCTCATCCCATAAGAAGATAAGGTCAGGCTTGATCGCCAGACATTCTTCCATCACCCGCTCGGTGTTATAAATGTGTCCGTCAAAGGTGCAATTCGTGAGCACCAGAAGGCGTGCTCGATCCAGCCGTCCCTCTGCTTTCAAATCGAGCAGCGCTTTCTTGATTGTGCGCAAAGGTACCGCGCCGTACATCGAGTATTGCGTTAACGGGTAGGCCTCTACATAGAGCGGGAAGGCCCCGGAAATCACCGCGCCGTAGTGGTGGGACTTATGGCAGTTGCGGTCAACCAGCATGATGTCGCCGGGGGCCAACAACGCTTGCTCCACCATCTTGTTCGACGTGGACGTTCCGTTGGTCACGAAAAACACGTGGTCTGCGCCAAAAGCTCGAGCAGCCTTCTGTTGCGCAACCTTGATGGTTCCCGTTGGTTCCAGCAGGCTGTCAAGACCCCCAGTCGTGGCCGAGGATTCCGCCAGAAACAGGTTCAGTCCATAAAACTCGCCCATGTCGCGAATCCAATTGGATTTGAAGATCGATTTCCCCCTTGCAATCGGCAACGCGTGGAATGTACCTATCGGCCGTTGCGCGTATTTCTGCAAGTTGTCGAAGTAAGGTGTCTCGTACCGGTCTGTGATGCCGTCGAGGATGCTCAGGTGAAGTTCCAGAGGTTCTTCCACTTGGTAGAAAATGCGCCGGACGCACGCCGCACCAACATCCCCAGCCATTTTTTCCGCTTGACGGTCGCTCAGGAAGTAAACGTCCAACTCCGGCCGCAATTGCTTGAGTCCCTGGGCGAGAGCCAGGCTGTATTGGCCTGAAGTGGTGTCGATACCGCTGGCCGCAAAATGATTGGTGAGAAATTCTCGCAAAACAGGATTGTTGTGGGACGATGCGAGCGGAATTCCTTCATAGATGACCACAGCTTCAATACTGCCGTTTAGGATTGCCCCGAGCACGGCGTCCTCGAAATTCCCGGCGAACACAGACTCATAGACAAACTTGTCCTGTGGACGGCGTAGCTTGCGCAGTTCTTGCGACAATTCGGACCACGCCGAAGGTTGAGCGGAACTCACCACCAGAACCTCGAAATACGGGCGATACTGGGAAGCTTCGCGTGTCCCGGGCAGCCGGTCGGCGAAGGTCAAGGACTGCTCCTCGTTCTCCCAGGCCGCAGTATTGGTGCGGTAGGAATGTGTAAGCAGGGCTGTGCTGATCTTCTGTGCCATCCCTACGGTACCAATCGCATCACCGGCAGCGGCGCGCTCCTGGAGCGTCTTCAACAATGCCGGGCCAGGAAATGCAAAAAAATCCTCCCACTGCCGCAGTTCCGCAAAGGCCGAAGAGAAGATTCCCCGATACCGTTCCGCCTCTTCCTGCGGCTTGTTAGCCGCGGCTTCCCATGCGCGTGCTGCCTGCAGGAGTGAGCGCCAGCGATCCAGTCGCGCCTCCGCCACGGTGAAAAAACGGTCCAGTTGAACGCCTTGTACTTTCGTTGCGCTGCTCATGATTGCTCTCCTGTCTCGATTTCCAAGAATCCGCTCCTGCCGAATGTGCAATTAGGGGCTGTCTCTGGTGGTGTTAACCGCTTCGTGGGATTGCGACCGGGATACCTTGTCCGCTCCCCGAGCGGCTTCTCAAAGCCACCGTTTTCGACCAGCGCGCACCTACACGCGTGAAGCGTCACCGAGATTTACCCTTTATAGATTCAAACGCACGCGCCGGAATACATTCCGGGTCTTTCGTGCGGAGATTAGGACGGTTAGGGAGGATCAAAAACTGGCAAAACTGACAGGGAACCTGTCGGACAGACCTCACTGAGAGCGCAAGGAGTTCGCAAGGCTCTCGAGATTTTGGGGATAAACCCGAATCACTCCGCGCAGCGGGCAATCGATATCCGCGATCAGAAAGAGTGAGATAGCCAGGGCAATTGGCAGGATCCAAAGCAGGAATGCGCTTCTATCTTGCGCGAAATAACCTATTAATACGTTGCAAAAGATCCCGATGGAGAAGAGCAGCGCCCACGCCGCGGCCGGGATTCGGTTCCACCAGGCCGCCTGAGTGTATCCCTGCGAATTCAAGACGTCATTCATACCCCCAACAACAAGAGCAGCCGCTGGCGTTGGCTGATCAGACGCGGGCCCAACGATCGCTAGCCACATCTCTTTCTGTAGTCGTGCGGTACGGGCGTTAATCTGCTCTGCCAGTTGCGTGTTGGAGGTTGTGAAGTAAAGCATCCGCTCACCGAGATAGCTCTTCAGCAAACTACGCACTCTCGCTGCACTGGGGGCTGGCAACAGGTCAGCCCGAAGATACTCGGTCCCGATCGCATTGGCTTCCTGTTCCTCAAGATTTTTGCGCTGATCGTACCTGCTGACAGCCATCGAAAAGGTGAAGCCGACAATGAGGCCCAATAATGTCAGAGTAGCACCCAGCACGATCTTGAAATCTTCAAGCATATTTGGGTCCAGCTTTCCAAGCCGGTTATGGAAGATCGCGCCGACCCGCGCTCCAAACCACAATGCGGGCATCGAGATCACAAACAAGAGAACTGGGTGGTTCAGTGGATTCAACATTAGCTCTGCCATTGCTTGCCGGCTCTAGAGTCAATAACTGGACCAATTGAAAACATGTCGGTCCGCCTCACACAAAAAGTGGCAGCATTCGGGATTGGATATCCTTGGGCAGCCTGATGAACGTCACGCTGTGATCGCTAAGAAGAAACTCTACCAGGTACCGATCCGTAGGACCGCTTGGGTCGTCACCCGCACACCGTCTTGTGGGTGAATTGTACCCACATCCCCCATCCAGCTGTGTGTGTACTGCACGCTAACCAGGCGCCAGGCAAAAGCCCTCGTCAACACCACATCCACTCCCCCGCCCATTGCAACACTCGGCCCGTTGTGGGCTACTTCCACAGACCAGTCCTCGCGTTTTGGGTAGTGGCCCGATGTTCCACTACCGTCATTCCATTCCTTCATCAACTTTTTTTGCAACTCCGGGTCATCCGTCTCGTGAGTTACCTTCCGACCCCCGAACAGCAATTCAGCGTACGGGGAAAATTTCTGAGCTGCTCGTGGTGTCCATCTGAGGCCGCCACCATAGAACAAGGAATCTCCGCTCTGGTTAGACTGAGGCATGTGCAGTACCTGGCACCCGCTCACCTCCGTCACTACCTGAAGCGTCGGACTCACTCGCGCCGCTCCCGAGCCGCCCCCGCCGATGCAGCTACCTCCGCCCAGGAAACTCTCGTACACCGAAAAAGCTGCCAATTCTATGGGGGCCTCTTTCGGATAGGTGCGATGGAACTGGACGCCTTGGTCCCACCCGGACCGGCGTTCAAATGTGAACGGTTTTGGCCCTATCCCTGCTTTGTAATCAGCCAACAATTTGTTACGCGTTTCCCCATTCTCTCCGAACAGTCCAAGCCGCGTATCGCGATTCCAGGGCGCGCGGAATGCCATCACATTTGCAAAAGTCCGGCCGGGGTTCAAAAAGGATCGCGCCAGAATGATCACAGCCCGGTTTCCAGTTCGGTTTTCCAGGCCCATGATCAAATACCGGTCCGCCACGTCCTCCGCGATCATTGTGACTGCTCCCAACGTGGGGGTGTCCGCCAACGTGACAAATCCGGGCGACGCATGCAACATTACGTTCCCGTAGGAAGCCTCGCTTGCTGGTCCGATTTTCCATTGCGTATGCCACACGGCGCTGAATGCCATTGATCGCAATACGCTGATGAAATAATCCCGTCCGTCTCCCCATTGCACAGTTCGGTATCGCGGATCGTTCTGTCTTAAGATGTACCCGAACACCGACCCTTCGATCGAATGGCCCACATACGGGGCCATAAAACTATCGCCGTCGCTCCAGCCCCGCAGACTGCCCAACGAGTGGGCGTAGTTCTGAAACCAGTGCCCGTTCAGGGTGTCCCGTGTTCCAGGTTCGGTCACCGTACGAAACGCGTGCATGATTCCTGTGTAGTACAGGGATTCCATCATCGCGGGCATCCAACGAACTCTCATGTCTGGTTTCGGCTCTACTGCCGGCTGGATTGCGACACTCTCAGATGGGTTTGTCATCGCCCTTCCGATTCCATCCGGTCTCTTCGGTAACGTTCCAATCGGTAAATCGAATGGAGTGTCGTGCAGTGTGTACGCGTCTGCCTTAAGCGGTGGCAAGTCATCTCTTGATTCATCGGAGAATTGCGACCGCGCAGGCAGCATGTGGAAATAACCATGCGACAGCTCAACACCCGATTGTGCCGCCACGGGAATCGCAGAAAACCATAAGGTCCCCAGTGCGTAGAGCGCGAGAGACGTCCCTCTCTTCATCGACATTTGCATCTCCCCCACTATTTCCCGAACAGACATCTAAACTCGAAATCCCACGCACCCCACGAGTCGTGCGTCTTATTCCGGGGCCTAGAACAAGCCCATTCACTTTGGCTTCCTGTCGACAAAGGACGGCAGCTCGACTGAATCCACGCGTCGAAGGTAGTGGTGACCCGTGCTGCCAGCTACTGGTAGAAGTGTCAGGAGTACACCGCAATTGGTGGCAGGCTCGCCGCGAACCGCTTTCCACTGCGGGCGATCTCATTTTCCCTTCGCTTGTCACAGTGGAATTGGCCGGAGTTCAAGCGGAACTGGACGAGAAGAAGGCAAGCCCATGGATGTCCGAACCTGTTGCGGTCAGCAAATTGGGAAATCCCACGCGACGTTACAGCCTGCGCAAACACCACTGCTCGAAGTCTGCGTTCGATCTGCGGGAGATTGTGGATCGCGGGCCATCCCCGTGGAGAAAAACAATAACGACCGAATCGGCACAACGGAAACCGTCCATTGTTATGAGACCGTTCTAGACGGCTAATGGCCCGGTGGTCGAAACCGTGAACTCGTTTTAATAGATGCGGTACACATAAATGATCCACCCTCCGAGAACAGTGTGCGATTTCTTCGCTGGTGATTCTTCCACTGCTTTCCATCTGCGAGTGCCCCGGATTTGCGGAGCTTTAAGATTGTGGGCACTGCAAGTGACGGTTTGGACCATGACCTGTCCCCTCCGAGCGATTGCACTGGAAGAGGGTTTAGTTCGGCACTACGCCCAAGAAACAAGAGTTGCAGGTCGTGGGCGAAGCATCGGATGGATTGGAAGCGGTTCGGAAAGTGGAGGAACTGAAGCGGATTTGAATCCGGGGGACGTCGGATTGCCAAAGCTACATGGGATCGAAACCGCTCGACGGGTCCGCAAGCTTGTTCCCGACTCCAAAAGACGTAGTGCAAGAAGCTCTTAGCTTCGGCGTGGAGGCTACGTTGTCAAAACAATGGCCGAAGCCGACCTGCTTACTGCCGTGGAAACTGTCGTTGGTGGGGAAAAACTTGTCAGCGGCACTTAAACAAGCTGCAATTTTTAGTGCCCGATTGATTAGAGCACAATCTGCGGCGAGCACGCGATGCCGCGAACAATTTTCCCTTCTGCAAAGGGCTCAGCTGTTCCGGTGGCTGCTATAAGCAAACCCCGTCCGGGTTCCGAGACGGTAAATCGAGAGACTCCACAGTCCAAACAAACCAATAGCTTCGAGAATTCCCAGACGCCTGGGTTGTCCAGATTCTTGAGGCCGGAGAAATGGATAATCATCTCGGCATTGAATTCTGCCTGATTGTCTGACTGACATGATGGACAAGCCATAACCAACCCTCCGATCGTATGTCTCTTTTTGGAACTCCAAAATGGCTCTCTAGGTGCCCACCTAACTTGGATTTTAAGCTAGGCACCTGATAGGAGTTTGTCTGTTCAAAATTGAACACCCCGGTACTATGACCCCAAGGCGTGGCCGCATAGCAGGGGGAACGACGATTTGTGGTTGGAAGGGAAGGGCTGAACTCTGTGCTAGTCGTAAGTAGGCCGTCTTCTGAGCGATTCACAATCCTCGTAAGTATCACTTCCATATTTCCACGTGACCCGCGATGTGCGTCTCGCGCGAACGAGACGCCCGAAGCAGGAGTGGAAATTAGTCAGGGGAAATGATCAGTTGGGCGTTGGCGTTGCCGCACATGCCGTAGACGGTGCCGGGCGTGCAAGCTCCGATGGAGTAGCTGTAGCAACCGGGATGCTTGGCCGTGACGGTAATGGGGCGATCAGATCCTCCTATGATCGCGCCATCGTGATCGAATGGATTGGTGCTGCTATAGTCGATCACGAAGCCCGTGTTCTTAGAACTGCTCATAAAGGTGACGCTGGTTCCCACCTTCATACAGAATGCTTTGTTTGACTTGGCGTCTGGAATGCTAGGGGTCGCAGTGGCATAGGATCCACCGCTGCGCCTGATATCGATTGAGCATGGAGAGGAGGTGGATCCACACGTGTTCGGTGCGGCACAAATACTAGCGGGATTGGCAGCAGAGCAGACATCGCCTTTGATCTTCTTCTTGGTGTCCTGGCCAACCATGAGGCTGGTCACGAGGAGCGGCGGGACGAATAGAAAACAGAAAATCGCCAGATTGCGGTAAATCTTCACGAGCGCACCTCACTCCATTGAAATAAAATAACAAGAACGTCGGACAGAGATACCCTTACTCACCTCTCCAAGAAACGCATTTGCCGGGCAACGCCATCGTCCAAATCTGCGCCCACCCGAACTTTTCAAGCATTTCTACTGGGGAGTCCCGGCTTTGTTCCAATCGATAATGCTGTTGAGCGTCCAGGCGTTTTGATTTAGCTGAAATTCGAGCTGCCCCTCTTTGTTAATGACCAGCTGTGCCGCAGGGAACAGCGTACCGCTGCTCTTCTTGTTATCGGAATCGTTAAGGTCGAACTCGCCCGCGGTCAAGTTGAATTCAGCGCTTTGGGTGTTGTAATACGACTCACCGAATCTGAGCAGGCGGTTGGTGACGAAGCGAATCTTACGGCCGGTTGGGGTGGGGATCAGACGAATAAAGCTAAGGTCGTAGCCTATCGTGCCGGTGACGGCAATACGGCCAACGGACTTCATCTTGGTGAGTGCATTCACTAATCCCTGATTTTGGCCCTTTTTGAAGGCTTCAATGAGAATTTGTCTGTCCTCTTCGGTGGAATATTCGTAGATGGTCACCTTCACGTTCACCATTTTACCCAACTGTGTGCTGGTGCCCATTGCCGTCGCGTCGATGGTCTCCACTTTTCTGTCATCCGCGGAAAGAGCGAGTGTTACCCCCGTAAGTAAGAGCGTGGCGAGCAGCAGCCCACCGTAGCTGAATTTACGAATCTTGGATTTGCATGCGTTGTTGCGTGTCATCGTTTTTTCCTTATCCGCGTCGGATAGACGTAACTGCGAGCAAAATTCATTCGACGCCTGCACTGGGTCGCGAAGAGGTAATAATGTCCCTCCGTCAACCCTAGTTCTCGCAGCTGGACTCCGTCGACTAGCAAAAATACCAGTCACCGTGAAGCGTATGTTGATGGCTAGATTCACCGATACTTCCTTACCGTGTTATTTATCTAATCGGAATTTATCGTCGGATCGCGGCGGCAACTCCGAAGAGACTCAAGACCGTTTACTTCATATGCTCGCGGAGATTGACCAGCAACTGGTCGGCGGATTCAAGGCGGATTAAACCCGCGCGTGGGTACTCGACGTCGAGCATGACGTAAACGATGATGACCGTGAGGAGTGTGAAACCGAGGATATGCAGCCAACTCCGGTGTTGACCACTCGACATCCTAAAACCAGCCAGCAGAGAGCATATGAGACCCAGGCCGAACAGAAGCGCATAGACGATCCTCGGAGGATGAAGTTGTAGCGCCATGGTGCGGGTGGTAGAGATATCGATCATGTTGTTTAGCGCGGGAAGCAGTAAAAGACCAGCGGAGGGATGAGAATCGGAAAGCCGAGTAGCTGCTACTGCCTCGTTCCAGACCTCTTCCTGGATCTTCTTAGATTCGGCCATCTCCATTTCGGCCGCCACCATATTCGGAAGCCTTCGGTAAGTCTCCAGCCGTGAGTCCACATAGCGGCGAAACAATTCCCGAAGTGCAGGCTGTGTACGAGGGGACAGTAAGTGCAAGCGCAGATACGCGGTTTCGATACAATTGACCTCCTCGGCAGTCAACATCCTTTTCTCGTTAAACCGGGTTGCCGCTCCCGAGAAGGTGAACGCTACCATCAAGCCAAACAGGGCGAAAACCGCGCCCTCGACCGTGCCAAGACCGCCCCGCTCGCCTTCCGACTCTTTCGGACGGCGCCGGACACCATAACGGCGGCCGATCTCGAGCAGAAGCAGCATGCCGATGAGAAGAAGCAAAGCAAAAAGTAGAGCGGGAATGGGAGGTTCCATGGGAGGCGCTCCTTTTGCGAATCCACTGCTCCTGAATCCCGCGTCACGTTGCGACGAAAAGTAACCAAGGCGTTCCGATCACCAGGAACAGGAGCATACAGAAAACCGTGGTCAGCAAGCCAAGTCGGTAGAGTTCACCCTGAGTGAGGTAGCTGCTCCCGACGAAGATGACGTTTTGGCTCCCGCCCTGTGGGGTAATTGTCGAAAAGTAGCTACTCGCAAACAGCAGGGCAAAAGCCATTAAGGGTGCGGGAACGCCTGTCTTCACGCCGACTCCCAGGAAAACGTCGAAGAGAGCCAATATCTGCGCGGTTTGGCTGACGAACATATAGTGCATCAATACGTAAAGCACCAGCAGAACAACGTAAGCCACGGGCCAGGTGATGCCACCGAGCAGAGACGTCAGCCGCCCTCCGACGTAACCCATGAAGCCGAGTTCGTTCAACTGGCCGCTCAATGCAAAGAGCACTGCGAGCCAGATAAAGGTGACCAGCGTACCTCCCTGCAGGTTGATGTCTTCAAGTGTGAGGACATTGGTTGCAAGCAGCGCACCCAGGCCAGCGAACGCCACGGCAGCGAGATTCAAGTTCAGGGTCCCCGCCATCACCCATCCAGTCACCATGAACGCAAAAGCAACCGCAACGATCCACTCGTCTCGTGTCAGAGGTCCCATGGTGCTCAGAGCGTCGCGTGCGGCTTTCGGCGCATCGGGTGTTTTGGTCACGCCGGGTGGGAACAATTTGTAAAGGAGGAGAGGAAGCAACGCGATCATCGTCAACACCGGAATCGACGCCGCAACTATCCATGAGCCGAAGTTGATCTTCACGCCATATTGTTCCGCGAGTGTGACGGCGATTGGATTGCCGGAGGTGGCCGTGAGCCAGAGGGCTGACGAGACGCTCAGGCTGGCCATCCCGCAGAACATAAGATAGCCGCCCATCCGGCGGTTCTTCTCGTCGTCCGGTTTGGAGCCGGAATTTTGCGCCAGGGAAAGAATGATTGGGTAGAGCACGCCACCGCGGGCCGTGTTGCTCGGGAAGGCCGGCGCGATCATGGCGTCGGTGAGAAAAATACTGTAGCCCAAGCCGAGCGTGGATCGCCCGAATACGCTCACAACAATGAGGCTGATGCGCCGTCCGAGTCCCGATTTCACAACCGCATTGGCGACGAGGAAAGCAACGACAACAAGGAGCACGCTCGCGTTGGCGAACCCAGCAAAAGCCTTGCTGGGATCGACCGTGCGAGTAAGCACCGCAGCAGCTACCGCCAGCAATGAGGCTGTCAAGAGTGGAAATGAGTTCAGAATGACAGCGAAGATAGCCGCTGCAAATATGGCAAAGAGATGCCACGCCTCTTTTGTCAGTCCCGCTGGTATTGGCGAGAACCAAATGGCGAAGGCCAGGGCGAAGGAGAGGGCTTGTTTGAGCAGACTACGGAAGCTGGTTGTTCCGGCCTTCATTTTCCTCCTTCTCCGCTATGCGCCTCAGCCGTGGGGCTTAACAGCGCCCGGCCCTTAAGGTCGACTGCCCGCCCGCTAACGGTGCCATCCTCCGACTCAACGATGAATTTCCACTGAAAGGAATACTCCCCGGTCACCCCGGCGTAACGGCCCGTCCCTCCCCGAAACGTGCCCACGACGTGGTTCCCCGTTTCTACGAATTCGCCCTTCAATTCGCTATAAACCTTATCGCCACGCTCGTCAGTCCAAACACACCGGCCCTGCATGCCTGCGAGACTGTCGGTGAAGCCCATGGCCTGTGCCTGGAATCCAACTCCTAGCCCCTGATCCCCGATGAGTAACAGCGACCCGGTTAGATCGAAAATCGAGGCGTGGTGATTCGTCTCGAGGTTGAGTGTCTGCCGCGTACCTGAGGCAGACCAAGTACCTTCGAACGTGCGCCACTCACCTGCGGACGGAATTCCCCGAGAGGAAACTGTCGGGTGACTGCAGGCGGCCGCGAACAATAACGGAACGAGTACCAACCATCGCCGGC
>Ga0137415_10002676_pt1 | contig 17655 bp, 17 predicted proteins | sample CZODoug3_1_1_16f_FD_183082 | JGI IMG/M metagenome (GOLD analysis project Ga0137415, IMG submission 183082) | Vadose zone soil fungal communities from Angelo Coast Range Reserve, California, USA - CZODoug3_1_1_16fungal (Hybrid Assembly) | ecosystem: Environmental > Terrestrial > Soil > Vadose...
TATCTGCACGAGATGCCGTCTGGGCTTCGAGGGCATTTTGAGTATGCGACGGATCTGTTCGATGCGGTAACGATCGAACGAATGAGTAGCCATCTGAAGCACTTACTCCAGGACTTTCTTGCGAACCCTACACGACTGATTAAGGTGGCTCCGTCACAGATAGAGTTCAAACCAACTGTGACTCACGCGGGCAAGCACGACGCACTTGAACGACCAGGAAATGCACATATAATTGAAAATTAGATGGAACTAAATTCAGCTTATTTACCGTACCTGCAGCGCCCTAACTTGTCGGGTCACGATGACTCTTAATCATCGGGTCCCAGGTTCGAGCCCTGGTGCGCCCACCAGCCCTTTCAAGAGCTTAGCAGTCTAGCCGAGCGCCTATTCCGACAAACGATCGGCGGCTATTCCGACAAACCGGCTGGTTTTGTTCGCTCCGCTCGGCGTTTTTGGACGCCGGCGATCAGCTGCTTGCGGGTGCGCTTGGCGTACGTGGGTAGCTGCCGAGCAGACCGGTGCCGGCCCGCTGCGCGCAGCTCTGCATCGGAAAGAACGGAGTCCGCACCTTCCGTAAAGCCCCCGTGGCGAAACGACGTAAACGACAGTTCGTCGCGAAGCTCGGCCGCGCGGATGATGCGCTTCACGGTAGAGCGCAAATAGTCGAGTCCGCCACGTGGAGTCATCCAGGGAAGGGGAACTCGGCCGCGCCGGTGGCTATGGTCGCGCCTAAACACGAGCCCGCTAACCGTCCGCTCCTTGATGGCGTCCAACTCCGGCATCAGCTCCGGGAACAGCTCGTTACCTGCTTCATCGAAAAGGGGCCACCACGCCTCCTCGGCGGTTTTGGGATGAACAACGCAAACGCTATTCGGCCGCGTTTTCGGACGATAATGGGAAATCTCAAAAGCACCGAACAAGTGCTCTTCGCGTTGGAGCCACTCCCATGCAGTCAGGGCCGAGGTGGCGATTGAGGGATAGCCAAGTCGAACTGCTGCCTTGCGGAATGCCAGCAGCTCATCCCATGTCGCCGTCGGCGTTTCGGTCTTTTTCTGACTTGGCGCGAGCTTCTTCAAGCCCATTTTCGCAAACGGATTGTCGGCAGGAACGATCGCTTCTTCGGCCCGCTGCATCACAAACCAAGCGCGTCTGCACGCACCCATGGCTGCGATTGCCATGCGCCGGCGCTCGCGACGCACCACGTTGCCCTCAGCATCAAGGCTCTCGACGACGAGCAACTTCGCGTAGACCGCGTCCACAAAAGCCTTGGTGAAATCTCCGACCTGCTTTGATCCCGCGCGGCTGCCGTCCTTTAAGATGTGATCGGCAAACAGCTGGGTGCCGTTGTCGTACGTCCGTTTTGTGTGGGCGTCGACATCTTTGTATTTCTGTTGCTGCTTGAACCCTTGGACCAGCCAATCAAAACTACCTCGCGTGATCCCGATGGGAGCAAGGTCAGACAGGCCACGCGTCCGCCAGGAATCAAATGCCGGCAGCAAGACGTTTTCGGCGCGACTGACCGCTTCATCATAGTTCTGGCCGAGCGCTTCGGCTTCCATTGGACACTCTTGCTTCCGCGCCCAAGTCGGCGGTTCAAAGAAATATGCCCAGCGGCCGTTCTTAAGCGGCTTGCGGCGGCAGTATCGAGGCAATTTTAAAGCGGTTCTCAACGGCTTCATGCGAGCGCTGCCAAGTCGACTTTTGCTAGATTCTGCCTGACCCTGATTCCGGGTGCAACGTGTTCGTCAACAATAACCTTGACCCAGATGGCTTCCCTGGCCCGACCCACGCCGCGATACCGGGTGGGAGGCGGTGCTTCGCCGCGAGAAACAGCGAGCACTAATTCGCGCACGCTTCTGAAATCGAGATATGCCGCCAGCATGTCTATTCGTATCTCGGCCGGCCACGCACCGTTCACAGGATAGCGGGCGGAAAGTGAGCTGCGCTGTGGTGAGGCACTGCGCAGTTTGGGTGCAGGCGTCAACTCCGGCCCTCGAGCCGGGTGACCCCCTTGCGCTTTTGAGCGACGGTCTCTTTCATCGTAACGCCGTTTGATGCCGATTGCGCGGTGATAGTCCCGATCACCATCAGCACTACGATGGACAACAACAAAGGAAAGTAGAGACCAAGAACGGGATAGAGTCGGCACCTTCAGTCGCACGGCTTCTCGTCCTGGCGTACTGGAGCGCAGCCTATCGTCGCGCGAAAACTTGCGCGCTTCGGTTAGTTGGGAAGCCAACAATAGCTTGGTCATCGTTATTTCCGTTCTATCCGGCCTCGAATTCGGAACGGCAATCCGCCGCAGAATCCAAAAGGCTCTGTCGAAGTATTGGCAACATACGCTTGCGTCAAAAGCAGTAGACGAAGCTCCTTATTTCGACAGTTTGCGGACGTCGATTGTGCGCGCTGTTGCTAGCACTGTAATTTCGAAATGATCGGTCTGTACGATATCTGTGATATTGCGCGGGCGGTGCGCGACAACGTTGATACCCGTTTGACGCCGCAGGCTGTTGTAGATCAGCCCCGCTCCACCTGAAGCGCGAACCTCCTCACCAAGCTTCTGCGACGCGTCATAGCGTTCGCTTGTATAGACGTCGGAACGCGTCACCTGCTGTCCTCTGAGGTCGAGATAGTCCCCAAGCAGCGTTGCAGCGTAGGCCCTGTACGTGCGGCTCATTGTAGCTACGCTGCGAGCAGCCGTTTCGCGCCGCAGGTGATGACCGACCTCTGCCGCCGCGGTCCGAATATCGTCAGCTGCGTACCAGGCGCCGAGCTCCGGTCCGTTGAATCTCATTCCGCCGGGAGCGACGTGGAGAAACGCTGCCATAACGATGCTAGCGTTGGGAGCGCCATACACCCATTCGCTCTGCGGCAGCCGATCAATGCGATCGGCCACGAGCCGGTCGTTCGTCCAGCCGACGAGTTCCATCACCACTGAAAGATCGGCCGCCGTCGAAACAGTATCAAACAGCCCGATGGGAGGAAATTGCGATGGGATCAGGCGATGGGCGGGCTGCGGCGAGGGTGCGAACGCGGGCGTCACCGGAAGACGATCTCCGTGTCGTCGTAAGGCGTGAACGCTTCGTCTATCGTGTTCGGCTGCATGTAGAGGCCACCGCGCGCGCCGTCGAGGAAGCGACGCACCGAGAGCAAGCCATCCTGGGAGCCGTTCGTGATGAGGTCGAACGGCGGGTGCCCACCGAAGACGACCGCGTTGTGTGGACTTCGCAGCCAATCAACACCGAGCCGTTCTTGTGGAAAGAGAATCCCCAACGCTTGATGGATACCGAACACCGTTGAGATGCGGGTGAGAACGTCCACATCAAGGGTGAAAGCGCCGTGCTCTCGCGCCTGCTTGCACCAGTTATGATATGCGGACCGGGAAGGGTATCCGAGGACCAAGAGGCGCTGCTCTTCTGTCAATCCCCATAGATCCGCGATGGCGAGGAAGGTCCGCAAAGCAGGGGGACTGAGCCGCCTTCGGTTGGCCGGCGCAAATCGGGAGTTATCTAGTCGCTGAGGCCCTTTTGCAGTCTCAGCCGGGCTTTGCTCGCGGTTATTTGACATGGGGCCGATCCGGTGTCAGATATGGATATAGTCCAAGTATGGACAAGCGGCAACCTCCATTTTTAGGTCCACGGGCGTAACTGGAAGAGAAACATCAGGCTCATAACCTGAAGGTCATAGGTTCAAATCCTATCCCCGCAACCAGACAACAAGCCCTTGAAAACGCTTCATTTTCGGAGGCTTGTTGCTGTCTGAATTTTAGCTCGAAATTTCGCTCGTGGAAGCGCCGTGGAAGCGGCAGGAGGAAAGTCGCAGCGTAAAATCGGCGAGGCGGACCGCGCGCAATGACTCAATTGTGATCGCAGCTCGATGGCGAATGCCGCAACTCACGTCAGGTCACGGCTCGTGTAGCCGTCCACGATCCTTGCTGCTCCGGATGCGACTTTCGCACCGCTAAACTACGAAGCTGGGGTCAGGAAGTTCGCATCCCTTCAGGCGCCATTTTGCCACCATTCAGAATAAAACTGCGACCCTAGCGTCGGGCGGGCAGGCGCCGCCGCAATCTCACCGACCGCTCCGCAAGGCGAAGCGCAGATTCTTACCAGGCACCTGCGCAGGACTCGAATTCTATCCTGAAACCGTCGAGCTGATTTCTTGAAAACCGGCATCGAAAATGAGACTTCCGACGAGTTTATTTTGCAGTCAGGGGCCACCCAGCTACCGGACGCCCATGACGGTCACGTCACTTTTGGATTTGTGGTCGACGACAGGATGTCCCACATTCGCTCAAAACGCCGATCCCTGAACACTTTGTCCGACGCCAAATCGAACGCGAGACTCTTGGGGTCGCTCGCATATAGGCGTAGAAATGAAATACACCTCCACCGCTAACCGCGGATGCAGGCTTTGTATGAAAACTTTTCGGTGCTCCCATCGATACGATTGACCCAGAAGCATTTTGAGCCGAAATCCGCGCTCCTGACGCTGAAATGAGTGATGCCTGACCCATTTTCACAGCAGCATTCGGGTGGAGCGCCAGTGCGGCAAGCAGTACCTCGGCATCTCCCGCGCTGACTTTGTCTCCAACATCATATTTCTGAAGCATTGTCTTCAAAAACGTGGCGGCATCTCCCTTCTTACTGAAGTAGTGAGGGCCAATGGTAATCGGCTTCTTGACCATAAAAGTCTCCCAACCAAAATTAGGATGTTGACGTCGCCGCCGCTCCTGCGCTACCCTCAGGCAGTAGTTTGGCGCGGATTTCGCGAAGGATGATGACCGGAATATCCATTCCCTCAAACTGAGTGTCGCGCTCTCTTACCCAAGCGATGCAATCTTCTTTATTGAGGTCATCTCGCGCGATCTTTTCGTACAGCGCAACAGCGCTCACGCGCGACAATCCGAGCTCAATGAGCGAGAGCAAGGTCCGCGAAGAAACGCCGAACTCGAGCTGCGTTCCGATATCGACATCACCATCGATCAGGTCTTCTCGTCCAATTGCAACCAGGTGCATATTGAGAATGTCGACATAGGCGGACAAATATTTTGGCGCCCGAAACCGAGCAATTTGTTCGACCAGCTCCATCGTGCTGCGGATCAGGACCGGCAGTTTAAATGACCGGCCCGGCGATGGTAATCAATGTTCCGCTCGATCATTCGAGACAAGGAGAAACCCTTTAGCCATTGCACGACGATCAGTGCGTGAAGCGGAATGATCGTATCAGGCGTGAACACCGGAAACAGATACTGGTTGATCCGGCGCATAATTGTCACGAAGCGATCGTAGCTGTCCTGGCTGTCGACGGCGGCCGGCAGAAGATTCTCGATATCACCTTTATAGTTGCGGAATGCGTCGAGCAGACGCTGCATGCCAAGGGCGCTGACACCAGGATGTCGGGCTGCGATATCTGAACCTATCGCGATTTGCGTAGCGATATTTGCAAGGCTCGCTTCAAGCCGCTCGATGGTCGCGGGATTGTGGCGCTTGGCGAGACTCGATTGTGCGATTGATCCCTGCCGTAAAAATGTAGTGAGCAAATACGAGGCGACCTGCTCGAACATGATCGGGTGAAGCAGGCCGTCGTGGTGGCGCGGGAGGACGAGCCGGGCGAGACGCGGCTGGTGGCCTATGTGGTGGGCGCGACGGAGGCGGCGATCGATGCCGGAGAACTGCGGGATTATCTGAAGCCGTATCTTCCGGACTACATGATCCCGTCGGCGATCGTCGTTCTGGATGCATTGCCGCTGACGCCGAACGGCAAGCTCGACCGTCGGGGGTTGCCGGCGCCGGAGGGGCGGCAGGAGGCCGCCGGGTATGTGGCGCCGCGCACGCCGGAGGAGGAGGTGCTGGCCTCGATCTGGGCGGAGGTGCTGCGGCTCGACCGGGTGGGCATCGAGGACAACTTCTTCGAACTCGGCGGCCCTTCGCTGTTGGCAACGCGAATAATGGCACGCGTTCGCGACAGCTTCTCCGTCGAGCTTCCGCTGCGGTTGTTGCTTGGACCGACGCCAACGATCCATGAACTTGCAGAACAGGTGGAAGCGGCACGCCGCGATGAACATGGGATGTCACTTGCGCTTGAGGCGCATCCGCGCATGGCGTTCTTCCGCTGTCGTATGCGCAGGAGCGGCTGTGGCTTTTGGAGCAGCTCTATTCGTTGGGTGCGACCTATCATGAGGTGATGGGCTTCCGTCTGGATGGAGCTCTGGATGTGTCTGCGCTGGAGCGGAGCTTTGAGGAACTGATCCGTCGTCACGAGAGCTTGCGGACGCGGATTGCGACGGTGGACGGCGTGGGCATTCAGGTGATTGAGCCGGCGCAGCGGTTCCATCTGGAGATGACCGAGCTGTCGTCGCTGGATGCTTCGGAGCGGGAGGCGTCGTTGCGGCGTCTGATGCGGGCGGAGACCGAGCAGCCGTTCGACCTCGAGCGCGGTCCGCTGTTCCGGGCGTCGCTGCTGCGGCTGGATGCTCAGGAGCATGTGGTGCTGGTGACGATGCATCACATTATCTCCGACGGCTGGTCGATGCGCAGCGTGTTGCCGCGGGAGCTGAGCGTGCTGTATGCGGCGTTCTCGCAAGGGTATCCGTCGCCGCTGCCTGAGCTAGCGGTTCAGTATGCGGATTATGCGTTGTGGCAGCGGCAGTGGCTGCAAGGCGATGTGCTGGAGCAGCAGCTGTCGTACTGGCGGGAGTGGCTGTCCGGGACCCCCAACGCCTTGGAGCTTCCGACGGATCATGCGCGTCCACCGACGCCGAGCTTTCGCGGGGCGCGGCTGCCGGTTGCGATGGCGCCTGAGCTTTCTGCGGCGCTGGTCGAACTGGGTCGGCGCCGTGGAGCGACGCTGTACATGGTGCTGGTTGCGGCGTTCCAGCTTCTGCTGTCGCGGTGGAGCGGGCAGCAGGATGTCGTGGTGGGCTCACCGATCGCAGGCCGGACGCATCGTCAGACCGAGGGGTTGATCGGGTTCTTCGTCAACACGCTGGTGCTGCGAACGGATGTGTCGGGGGAGCCGAGTTTTTACGAGCTGCTGGATCGGGTGAAGGAGGCGGCGCTGGGGGCCTATGCGCACCAGGACGTTCCGTTCGAGAAGCTGGTGGCGGAGCTGCAGCCGGAGCGAGACCTGAGCCGTCAGCCGCTGTTCCAGGTGATGTTTGCGCTGTTGAATGTGCCGCACGAGGCGCTGCAGCTGCCCGGGCTGCGGCTGCGGCCGATGGAGCGAGCGGGAGAGACATCGAAGTTTGACCTGTCGGTGCAGGTGAGGGAGACGACGGATGGCCTTGTGGGCCGCATCGAATATGCGACGGACCTGTTTGAAGCGTCGACGATTGAGCGGCTGGTCAATGGCTATCGGACGCTGCTGGAAGGGATCGTGTCCGATCCGGAGCGGCGGGTATCCGAGCTTGTGCTTCTGAGTGCCGCCGAACGGCAGCAGGTGTTGAGGGAGTGGAACGACACGGCGGCGGAGTATCCGCGCGACAAATGCCTGCACGAATTGTTTGCGGAACAAGCATCGCGAACGCCCGAGGCGACGGCGGTCGTCTATGAAGACAATGAACTTACCTATGGCGAGCTCGATCGTCGTTCGAACCAGCTTGCGCATCATCTGCGCGGGCTTGGTGTAGGTCCGGATGTGGTCGTCGGGCTCTGCGTCGAGCGTTCGCTGGAGATGGTGGTCGGACTGCTCGGGATCCTGAAGGCGGGCGGGGCGTATCTTCCGCTTGATCCAGCCTATCCGGCGGAGCGTCTGGCCTACATGGTATCGCACGCACAGGTGCCCGTGCTGGTGACGCAGGCGGGGCTCGAAGGCGTCGTGCCGGCGCAAGAAGCCAAGGTGGTTCGTCTGGATGCGGACTGGGCGTCGATTGCCGAGCAGCCCGAGCATGCACCTGTCAGCGGGACCACGCCTGAGCACCTGGCCTATGTGATCTATACCTCGGGCTCTACCGGGCGACCAAAGGGGGTGATGATCCGACATGGCGGTGCGTCGGCGTATATGACCTATTTAGCATGCGATCTCCTCAATGGCGAGAAGCTTCGTATTCTTCAGATTCCGCCGATCTCCTTCGACCCGTCGATCAGGGACATACTCGGAACGTTGCTATCAGGAGGCGCCTTGCACCTGTTGCCGCAGGATCTCGCACGAGACCCCGTCCATATCCGTGAGGTGATAGAAAGGCACAGGATCCAGGGCATTATCGCGATAACGCCGACATTGCTTTCTCTCTTGGTTTTGGATGCGCCTGCCAAAAATTATCCCCTGGATCTCATTGCTGTATCGGGCGAGATTTTGGACGCCCCGCTGTTGGAGCGGGCCACAGCCGTGTTCTCGGATGCCAGAATCATCAACATCTACGGTCCGACAGAAGTCACGATGACCTGCACCGAGTTCTCCTGCGCCCTCACGCAAGGCAAGGGCACAGTCGAGATCGGCCATCCTATAGCGAACAAGCGAGCCTATGTTTTGGACGGGGTGCTTCAACCGGTTCCAATCGGGGTTCGTGGCGAGCTTTACATTGGCGGTGATGGGCTGGCGCAGGGTTATTTGGGCCGGCCTGGACTGACGGCGGAGCGGTTTGTCCCGGATCCATTTGGCGACGGCGGGCGGCTGTACCGGACGGGAGACCTGGCGCGTAGTTGTCATTGACAATTACTCGGCTGACGTTAAGCTTTCTCTCGTTTGAGAACTCTTGTGCTTGAGCCGGACTATTAAAATTCACAAGGAGAGTATCATGAAAAAGATCGTTCTCTCGTCAAAGGTCAAGCGTACCTACAGTGGATCGGTGAAAGTCTTCGCTAACGGTGGCGGAGCTCGCTAATGCCAATGGATGGGCGGCTCACGCCGCCTGTCTTCGCTTCCAACAATCCGCCTTAGTGGATGGTGACTGTGCATTTCTTTAAGGCAGCACCGACGATGCGCGATCCAACGCGTCCTGCTGACGACATCAACGGTGAGATACCGGCGCGGGCGTTGAAGTTCTGCGAACCGTTTTTGGCCGCAAATCGCGCGGGCTATTTGTTGTATCCGCCAGTTGACTTCGTCTTGAACTGGACTGGACAGGAGATCCTCGCCGACGTCGGGGACATGCCGGAGACCATCCTGGTCGACAAAGTGTTTCTTCCTGATTTCGCGGAACAGTGGACGGCGCTCGCCCCGCCGGAGGCCTTAGAGGTCATGCCTCCGTTTCTCGAGGCGTTTCCAGAGCGCGGGATAGTCCAAATTTGGACAGGCTATTTCGTCACTACTGATCGTGACGTCTGCGCGTGGATTCGCGGGCGCGTGAATCAAATGGGCCCCTCTTCCTATTCCGTGATCGAAGGCCTGGTAGAGACCGATTGGTGGGTCGGCCCACTATTCTTCGTTCTCCAGATGAACAAGACTGATTTTCCAATTCAGTTTCGCCAATCCGAACCCTTTGCACAAGTAATCCCGTTCTATCGCGCCGCTATCGAGCACAAAGCAGACACGATTCATGTAACCGCTATGGTCGACGCGCCGGCCGAGTTGTGGAGCGCGATTCGACGCACGGCTGAAAGACGAAACGGCGAGCCGCCGGGATCTTATCGACGCGTCTCTCGCAGGCGCAAACGAAGCCCTAGCATTGATCGTGATCATGATGAAGATCGCATGGTGAAGATCTCGCAAACCACCGAATCGAAATAAGTTGCGCCCTTTCGGCTGTCCGCATGAATTGTCGAAGTGAGCGGTTTTGATATGGTTTTGAAGAGGAAGGTATCGCCGTGTTGCTCAGAGACTATCTGGCCATCTCCGCGCGCTACAATTCGTCCGCCAACGAACGGCTTTTGGCTGCACTGGTACATTTGAAGCCCGAATTTTATTACGAACCGGTGTTGGGCTGCTCGCGATCGATCCACGGAATCCTCAATCACGTCATGGCGGCCGACTTGGCGTGGATAGGGGAAATGACTGGGCGGCGATCAAACGTCTCTTCGCCGGACGATATCCTGTATGCGACGCTCGAGCAGTTCATGCGGGAGCGCTCCCGCGTGGACGCCAAAATAATTTCGCTGATTGATCGACTCAGTGAAGACGATCTAGGATCAATGATTCAGTATGACGATGCCGCTGTAGGTCCGATGCAATGGCCTTTCATGCTGGAAATCGCACATGTATTCCGGCACGCGTCACACCATCGGGGTCAAGTAACGATCCTGATGGAAGCGGTAGGGTGTGAGCCACCAAAGATTGATGATTTGTTCGTGCCAAGTGATATTTCTTTCGAAATCTCAGTTGGTAACAATGCCGAATTCATTCCTTCGTGACTTCGGCGTTGGTCTGGGCGCTGGGGACGAAACGATAGCATGCGTTGGCGGCCGCTAGCGCCTTCAGTTTTGCTGGGGACAGTTATCGGAATCGGGGAGAGAAGCATGCCAACGACAGACTTGACCAGAGCTTCTAAGGTAGAAGGTTTCCCCGTGAGTCCGTCGCCGGGTGCGGTCAGCTGTTGTCCCTCGCAATCCGACGATTGGGAGATCGCGATTCCCGAGTCGGTTGGGCTCGATTCGGCGACCCTTCGCGCCCTCGATGACTATCTTGCCACTCGCCCAGGGGCGAACGTGCACTGCGTGTTACTCGCTCGCAGAGGCGTACTGGTCCACGAAAAGTATTTTCACGGAGAAGATGTGGCGTGGGGACGCCCTCTCGGTCAGGTGCGGTTTGACTCGGAAACCAAGCATGATCTGCGTTCGATTACGAAGAGTGTTGTCGCGCTACTGACCGGCATCGCGATCGATCGCAAAATGATCCGGAGTGTCGATGAGCCAGTCTTCGAGTTTCTGCCGGCCTATGCGGATCTGTGGACGCCGCAAAAAAAGCACCTGTTAGTGCGCCATCTACTGACAATGTCGGCAGGTTTGGAGTGGGACCAGACCAGTCCTTACACCGATCCGGCGAACAGCGAAATTCAAATGATCTATTCACGGGACCCTCGCCGCTTCGTGATCGAGGCTCCGATAGCAACTCCCGCAGGCACGGCCTGGTGCTTTAGTGGCGGAGTTGCCGAGCTTCTTGGAGCCGTACTTGAACACGCCACGGGCCGGCAAATCGATGACTCTGCGCGGGAATTTCTCTTCGAGCCCATCGGGATCGTGGATTTTGAATGGATCAAATACGTCCAGACCGGACTTCCAGCAGCGAGCTCCGGTCTGCGATTGCGGCCTCGCGACATGGCCAAAGTCGGTCAGCTCTTGCTCCAACGCGGCAGGTGGAATGGGCATCAGATTGTTCCGAGTCAATGGATTGATGCCTGCACTGCCCCACAGATCGGTCCCCCCAACAAGACGATGTTTTATGGGTATCATTGGTGGCTCGGCCGATCGCTGGTTGGAAAACGCGAAGTCTTATGGTCTGTCGCGGTGGGCTTGGGCGGCCAGCGCATATACACTGTACCGGCTCTCGATATTGTCATGGTGACGAGTGGCGGTTGGTACACTACACCGGGACTCATCATGCCCATGGAACTATTCAACAGCTACGTCCTTGCCGCCATCAAAGACTTCTGAATGCATTTCGGTGGGGTCTGGTTGCATTTCCGACGAGCTCGCTGGTCGTATCTGGACTAAGCTTGGGAGCGCCGCAACGAAATCGCAACGAATTGGGTGAAACGACCGTGAACAAGCCGTGGCGGAAGCACCTGCCACAGCAATAAAAATCAACAACTTAGAAGATATTCACTGTGTTCGGGACGCAGATATCGCAGTCTCAAATCTCCACTACCAACGAATGTCGGTATCGGTGTTGCGTTCCCCGATTTGAACCTACCATTCGACAAGTTTCTAGATTTAAGCGGACGATCGGAGGAAATATCGGAGAGCTCTCGCTACGATCAAAACCCCCGACAACGAACTTTCGGGGAACTGGGGCGCGCCAGTTAGCTGGAAACCACATCGGCCCAACTCTGACGTCTTCTGACGGCGCTTTCTATTGAGCTAAAAGGTACTCGAATTTTCGAAGTCGTTTTGGCGATACAAGAACCAGCGTGAGTTACGTTTCCACACCAACAACGCCGCCGGGTGGAACGTATGCCATGGAAACCGCCTTCGCAGATCGTTGATCCCGCCGGAGGATTTCGGGCTGCCCAATATGTCCGAATGTCCATGGAGGAGCAAAAATACTCGACGGAAAACCAGGCGGCGGCCATCGCATCATTTGCAGAACAGCGCAAATTGGTGATCGTCCGAACCTACGTGGACAGTGGTGGCAGCGGGCTTCGCATCAGCAACCGAAAAGGTCTTCAAAATATCATCAGTGATATCGAGGAGGGTAGAGCAGATTTCGGCTGCATCCTCGTCTACGACATCAGCCGATGGGGACGGTTCCAGAATATAGACGAGAGCGCTTATTACGAATTTATCTGCAGCAGAGCCGGGGTCAGGGTGCTCTATTGTCAGGAGCAGTTTGAGAACGACGGCAGCTTCATCTCCGGGATAATGAAGAACATCAAACGTGTTGCGGCTGGCGAATATAGCCGCGATCTATCGGCAAAAGTATTTGCTTGACGAGATTGGGATTCAAGTAAGGAGGAACCGCCGGCTACGGCCTGCAACGGGTGCTGCTTGACCAGTATGGGTTTACGCGATGCATCCTTGCGTCGGGTGATCGAAAGGCATTGATCTCGGACCGGGTCGTGCTCCAGCCTGGACGGGTGGAAGAAGTAAAGACGGCTCGGCGCGTTTTTCGCTCTTTTGTCCTCGAGCGCAAGTCAGAATACACGATTGCCCATGAGCTCAATGAGGAGCGGATCTTCAATGAGTTTGGCCGGCCATGGCGCATGCTTGCGATCCGCCGGCTACTTACCTGCGAGAAGTGCCTTGGTCATTATGTCTACAATCGAAAGTCTGGCAAACTGAGGAGCACAAGGAAATCGAATCCGCCGGCATCGTGGGTCCGTTATGACGACGCTTTCGAAAGCATCATCAGCCCTGTTCGAGAATGCCGGAAGATTATAGAAAATCGCCCGAGGCGAACAATACGCGCCTGGAAGTCTGACGCGGAGATGCTGTCACGCCTCAGCGCGCTGCTCCTGAAAAAGGGACGCCTTACCAGCAGGATCATCGAAAACTCCGATGACTTGCCTTGCACCCAGACTTATATATTGAGCGCTTCGGGTCCCTGCGACGGGCCTATGAGTTGATTGGATATCATCCCAACACCTTTAAGGCCTACGATGGCAGACGCGCCGCAACGGCGACCATCGTCGAATTGGCGGGTGACCTGGTCTCTAGGATTCAAGGTGCCGCTATGTCCGCCGCATTCGATGGGGCGTCATGCCGGCTCACCATTGACATCGGCATAACACTATCGATCGTAATTGCCCGGTGTCAGCGGGAGCCAAATGGTGTCTTGAGGTGGCCAGTCCGACGTCGAACTGATCCGATTTCAGACCTGGTCTTGGCGGTTCGTATGCAAGAGGACAACACCACCATACTGGATTACTATGTGATGCCTAAAGGCCGATTTCCCGAAGGGAATCTGACCTTCCGAAGAACGCGCAAGCTGGAACTTGAACCCTATCGACTAACCACTCTCGACGCCGCCGTCAGCGCGATCCAACGATATCAGAGCGTCGTCAAAAAAAGCCCCAGGGCCAGAGTGAACTGAGGCACCGTCGAGCAGCGACTATGCGCCACCGGCACAGTCGCTGCGCCAGGCGCGCGCGTCGGTGTCACACAAGGGCCGACCTTGATCATCCGTCTATTCCGACAAAGAAAAATTCGCCAATGGTCTCAGTGCTGCTCGAAACGAGAACATGTCGGAATACGCTTTGAACCAAAACAGGTTGCAGATGACTCTTAGTCATCGGGTCCCAGGTTCGAGCCCTGGTGCGCCCACCAAGTCCTTCAAGCACTTAGCCGGCTTCACCGTTTGAGAAGCGCCGACTAAAACGGTTTTTCAAACGGTGTTTTTTGGATGCGGGCGGACGTCTACTCCCGACAATGTGATCGGCAGCGTCGGGCGACAAAGCGGCTCGAAGAACGGCTTCTTGCATATTCGGAAGCGCCACTCGTTCACCACGCGCCGAACGAGCATGCCGCAAGTTCGAATCCCACTCCCTCCGCCATTTTTTGGATTTTTGGAAATGTATGTCGGAATTTCCCCGGATCGGCCTAGCGGGTCCATGGCACCCGGCCCCAACTAAATGCGCTGGACGGCCAGCTCTTGGCGATCTAGGGGCCATCTGGGGGCTGGCTACGGTGGCAACGGCAGTCCTCCGGACGCGATGGTCCCCATCCGGACAGATCGACTCCAAACCGAAGTGATCTAAACTATCCGGCTAAAAGTTCAGCGGTGCCGTGTCTCAATCTTAGATCGAGTCTCCAAGACACAGCAGCCCGATGTCGTGGCTGTTGATGCAACACAGGAGACTGCTATGGCTACCAAGTCGAAGCCGAAAAAGACTGCCGTTCCCAAGGCCAAAGGTGCCGGCGTCATCGACACCATTTCACGCGACAAAGGAGCAACTGCCGACGAGATGGCAGCAGTGCTTGTGAAGGCGTTCCCGGATCGTGAAGCGGACGGCATGCGCAAGACGGTGCTGATACAAGCCAACAAAGACTGCACGTCGAAAGAGACAGATGAAAAGCGGGGCCTGATCTATTACCGGCGGGGTCGCAAGGCCGCGGCCTGATCAATCTTCGAACTTTTCATTCCTAGGCGGGGCGCAAGTCGTCCCGCCCTTTCTGTTTCCGTGCCGAGGACAACTGCTGTGAATTATTCAACTTCCGCTTGCAATCCGGTCCTGTCTCAAACCTAATGCCGCTTGGGGCGACACTTGCCCACCACTCGTTTTTAACGCTTGGAGCAGTCAGCATGGGTCTGGGGCCTCACTGGAATAGTAGTGTGGATTTGCAGCAGGCTTTGGATTGGACAACCTCAAAGCTGGGTTCGATGTGGGGATGGGTCCAGTCGTATGCGGATTCGCATGTGACGTACGCTCCACTGATGACACCCGTCGTGGCTTTATGTGCCGGCTGCATCGCCATATATGCTGTGCATGTTCAGAGGAAGATTGCGCGCAGACGTGCGGCCACCGACTTCTTCTTAAAAACGGAGATGGATGATCCGCTGTTGACGCGCTTCAGCAATTTCGAAAACAAGGTCGAAGCTTTGAATGCAGCTATGACACCCGCGACCACTATGGCCGAACTCAGTGCTATGCCGGATTACCCTGCTATCCGCAGCTACTTAAACATCCATGAGTTGATAGCGGTCGGAATTCGGCTCAAAGTCTTCGATCGAAACGTCTGTTACCACTATTGGTCAAATATATTCGTCGACCACTGCAATGCCGCCGACAGGGTATCGCGGTAGCGCGAAAAGCGCCAGAACACAGGAAGCAGTTCAGTGAGCTACTGAATTTGAAATATAAATGGGAGAGAAAGCTTCGGCGCCATAGATGGTGGCAGGGTTTGCCAATGGATAGTGCGCCGCCGGCTATAGCGGCGCTACCTAGTCCAACGTCTGTTCCGGTTCCCGTGACGGCGCCTAATCAAAATAAAGAGGTGCCTAGGGAGCATCCCAAATGATCCGACCGCAATCTTTGCGTGGCCACACGACAATGTAGTCCGCAAATTATCAATCCCTTGGGTCCCGAGATGACATCGACTCACAAGAACCAGAGCTGAAGCCGCTTCCTAACGAGCCTACGGGTCTGGCACGCCAACGCGAGGATCGTTTGACCGCACGGAAGTTTGAAATTGAGCGGGACCAACCTTCTTGCGCTGTGCCCACTCGACAAGGTTCGCCGGTCGATACGTTGGATCAGCGCGCCACCGCTTGAACACGTTGGCGTCGATCGTCTCATTGATGTTGATGTGGCTCCCGTCTTCCCGGACGTCCGGTTCTTGGCCGATGGTCCGATAGAGTGGCGGAAAAACGAAGGCATACACGCCTGCACCAAACGACTTATAGGAATCGGAAATTGGTGTTGTGACAGCATCTCCATCAACATCGACCTCGGATCGGAACGAAAGTCCATGCGATTCCGCCTTTTTCATCATCCAGCGCAGCGGAGACTGTGCAAGAAGGTCCGTCTGGTAACCGCCCCCAACATTGGCATGGGCACCGACAAACCAGCGCTGTTCAACTCCGGAAAGAGGGCGCGGCTGCGCGATTACTGCGTTCGAATCTTTCGGGTGGCGAACGTCCCAGATCGTGGGAGCGAAGTCAGTGCGGTGCTCATCGATGGCGAGGGCGTGATAGCCGTTGAGGATGTGGATGCGTAATCCCGTCTGAAGATAGTCGAACTGGGAACGGCTAATGCCCGGAATATTCCCGGCCGCCACACCGACCGAACCGACGGTATCCCACACGCCGATGACTTTCACTTTCGCCAGTTGGGAGTATTTGAGCAGCCACTTTTCTTCTTCTGTCAGCTTGCTGGTGTTTCCGGACGCCTCGATTTCCTTCAACGTCCAGATACTTTCCTCGTTTCCTTTCCTGTAGCGCTCAAACAGTTCACTCACGCCAATGGGTGAGCCCGCGAAACCACGGGTCTGAACAGACGCTTCGACCAGATTCTCCAGTTCGCGGCAGTCAGGACCGACGCAGATCTTTTCGAAACGGAGAGGTTCGAAACGTGGTCGCGGCTGATGCCGCACGTCGTGCCGTCTCCGAAGGCGCTGCACGTCACGGGGATTTCGCTCGACGACGTGAACAGCGTGTCGCGGCAATCCCACTATGCCATGGTGTGCGAGATCGCCAAAACGCTGGCGGCCTGGTGTCCAGCGACGTTCCTTGGCTTCAATTCTATCCGCTTCGATGAGGAGTTTCTGCGCCAGGCGTTTTATCAGTGTCTACACCCGGTGTTCCTCACCAATACGAACGGCAACGCGAGGGCGGACGTTCTCAATCTGATGCGGGCGGCTGGTACACTGCACCCTTCGGTTATCCACCCGGGCGTTGAGAACAATGGGCGTCTCAACTATCGTTTGAGCGCGCTCGCGTCGGCTAACGGAATCTCACCCGGGAAGGTCCACGACGCTGTCGCGGACGTCGACGCGATGCTCGGGCTGTGCAGGAAAGTGCGGGAGAGAACGCCCGAACTCTGGTCGACCTTCCTTCGATTCTCGTCCAAGGCCGCGGTCGTCGATTTCGTCGGCGACGAGGAGGCGTTCGCCTATTTCGATTTCTTTGGCAGTCCCCGTGTAATGCACTTTCTGACGAGGGTGGGCGTTTGTCCGAACGATGCCAATGCCCATTACTGCCTCGATCTCACCAGCGATATAGGTGAATTGCGGAAGCTGGACGACGCCGCGCTGTCGGAACGCTTGAAGCAAGAGCCCTGTCCCGTCAGGCGGCTGAAGGTGAACGGTTCTCCGTTACTTTATCCGTTGTGGGATATCGAGTCCGATCATTTCCACGATGAGTCCGCGGACGAATTGTCGCGAACGGCCTCGTTGGTGCGGGCTAACCAGGAATTCATGTCGACGTTGACACGCGCAGCGGCTTCCGTCGAGCCGGTCTACGCGGCGTCCGAACACGTCGAGCTCCAGATCTACGGGGGCAATTTCTTTTCCGACGGCGACGTCGAACTATGCCGGCAGTTTCATGCCTGGCCATGGGAGAGAAGGTCAGAGATCGTTGATCAGTTTAATGACCAGCGCCTCAAGCGTCTCGCGCGCCGGCTGA
>Ga0137415_10002677_pt1 | contig 17655 bp, 27 predicted proteins | sample CZODoug3_1_1_16f_FD_183082 | JGI IMG/M metagenome (GOLD analysis project Ga0137415, IMG submission 183082) | Vadose zone soil fungal communities from Angelo Coast Range Reserve, California, USA - CZODoug3_1_1_16fungal (Hybrid Assembly) | ecosystem: Environmental > Terrestrial > Soil > Vadose...
AAAACCAGCAAGATATGATGATGTCATTACAATCAGAAAATATAAAAAGCAAGCAGTATTTGTAAGGCTAAAAAAGCGTGGCCTAAGACAGATGAGCAAGCTTGGTTTCTAGAGTTTTAGATGCAAGTGCTTTTTACGCTGGCATCCCTTTTGCCTCACAAGAAAAAAGCTATACAACGTCTGTTGTTTTTGATGAGATAAAGCACATCAAAAAAAATCATGATGTGTTAAAGATCCTTGTTGAAACTAAGAGACTTGAGATTCTCGACCCAAATCAAGAATGTATTACCAAAGTGTTGTCAAACGCAAAAGAAATTGGAGATTTTCAAAATCTCTCCAAAGGCGATATTTCAGTTATTGCTCTTTGTTTACAACTTGGTGGAGAACTGGTTACAGATGATTTTGCAATATCAAACACAGCTAAACATCTAAACCTCAAAATCATTCCTATTATGACCAAAGGTATTAGCAAAGTGAAAGATTGGGTTTATTTTTGTTCAGGATGTGAAAAAACCTTTTCAAAAATAACTCAGTGCCCTATTTGTGGAAGCAAACTTAGTCGTAAATCAGATAAGAGGAAATCTTCTTCCAGTCCAGTCAACAAATGAACCATGCTACACTGCCACTAGAATCAAGGATAACAATATCAGGATCGTTGATATGGTCAGCAAGCCAAGTGTGTGAAACAATCATGTCATTCGTTAGAAGCAGATTTGAGATATTTGAATGGTATGTCAAATATCGTGTAATGTTCTTTGATCTACTTTTTTCTTGAATTTGCTTTCAGTGTCAAGCATTTTTCTTATTTTAAGAGATCGTGATTCGCCCATTCCTTTTATTTTTGAAAGTTCGGTATAGGACGCCTTTAGTGTATTGGTTGGGGAACCGAATCTTTCAAGCATACGGGCTGCTAATTTTTCTCCCACTCCTGGGAGACTGCAAAGTACAGACAGTTGCTGTTTTTGTAAATCGTCTGATTTTTTTATTTTTTTCAAAAATGGCCCTTTTTTGGTTTCCTGCCTAGTGCACATCGATATCAAAAGCTTGGCAGTATGTGATGCGTTTGGTGTTGGAATGATTGGAATTTTAAAATCTAGAACTATTGATGAAATTGCACCATAGAAAACAAGTGGGTTTTCAGCAAGATCTTCAATTTGATCGACATTACCCTCCATCAAAATGACAGGATGCTCATAGTGTTCTTTTAGTCTGCTACATTGATCAAATAGTCTTCCGTCAAAAACAGAGGAAATAAAATCTTGAATGCTTTTTCTTTCCACTACGGTTTCTGGAGCCACAATATAATCGCCTATTGTTAGATTTGTCAGTTCAATGTTCACTCCAACTGCTCTCAAAAGATCAGGGATTCCGCTTTTTTTCTCCCTCTCATCAATTATCATCCGTAGGTCATTTATCTTCATTATAGAACATTTACAGAGTTTGTTAATATTTTATTTGGAAGTGTCTGTTTTCGGTTGAGTTTCCGCTGGTCGGCTCAGCATTTCCTTTATCTTGGTTTCTGCTTCTTTGAGATTTTCTTTGACACGCGCCTCTTGTTTTGTTAATATGGTAATGCGAGTGTTTGCAAGCTCCTTTTTTTCTTCAAGTTCTGCGATAAGATTTACTTTAGTTGATTTAATCAGTATTGAACCTGCGTTTTTGAATACAGCGTCATTATCTCCGGCTTTTTTTAGAATTTCAAGCGCTCTTTCAGCCTCAAGTTGTTCCATTTCGAGGTGTTGTTTTTGACCCATGATTGATTGAAGGTTTTGTTGTAGTTGTTGCAATCTTCCGACTTGTTCTTGTAACCACGGTGGAATTTGTTGCTCGCCAGAAGACATGCTTGATTCACGAAATGAATTGCTTATATTTTTACCGATTCTATGGAATCATTACTTGCCTGAACTAGACGCAAAGTCGAATTCAAGTTTGCACGCAAATGTGATAGTTCTTGTGCATCAATTAAGATTATAATTTTTTTATCAAAAAACATTGTTGTTTTTGTTGGAGTTTCAGAGGAGAATTTGTTATCTGTTTGAATCGAATCAAAAATGGATTTCGTTTTTTCTTTAGCGAAAATTTCTATTTTGGCATTATACTTTGACGTCATATGCCATTCCAGCTATTTTAAATCCACATTTTTTGCAGGCCCAAATCCCTACTGCCACACGTCCAAACTTGGCGGAACCACATTCGACACATTTTCGTTTTGCTTTCAAAAGTCTGTGGACTGCAGTGAATTTTTTGCGTGGTTTTAAACCATACTTTGCGCCAAGTCCCTTTAATGAAGAGCTTTTACTTTTAGCCATTTTACATCAGTTTCTCAAGTTGCTTCCTTATTTTTGTTCCCACAGGAAGGGCAATCTCTGAGCATCTTATAACCTGTTCAAAAGTAAAGCCATCACTTCCTCCCTTCTGAATTGCACAAATGTTTCCCTCACTGTTTGTTGTTATTGTCAATCTTGCATCCATGCAAGCTTCCTCGTCTGAGTTTGGGTCTACTACAATATATTCTCCAATTCTTGCCATGGTGACAGATACTGGAATTGTTTTTATAGGTGGTTTTGAAGTTACGCCTTCTACAAGAACTGGAAGCTCATCTTTGATTTCATATTTTGGGACAGTGCATGACAAAAGAGCTGCAACGGAAGCATATGAACATGCATCAAAAAGATTTCCGCCTGCATCTGTTACACTATTATCGATAAAAATTCCTATAACCGATTTGTTTTCAATAAGGACCAGTTGGTGTAGGTCAAGCATCTCAGTCTCTCTGATTCCTCTATCAACAACTCTTGCAAGCTCTATTACTTCTTCATTAGGAGGACCAGGCTCTGCGTTAGGATCTGCAAGTGGAAGAATTTCTGCAGTACATATCAGTATTCCTTTATCACCAAGATCTGGAAATGGTTTATCTGGTTGAATCTTTACTCCTGTAACAATCTCGGTATCTCCAAGCCTTACTCTTGCAGAACCGTTTGCCTTTGGAATTACTCCGACATCAATTGAAAGAGGTCGTTGATCTTCAAGACCTCTGCCATCGAGTCTTTTTCCTTCTTTTAAAAGTTCTAAGATTCGATCTCGTTTTAGTTGTGCAAGTATAACAGAGTTAGTCATTTCTACGGAGTCTCATTTCCAAAGTACTTTTCCATTAGTGCTTTTCTTTGGATTTCATAAACTTGTTTGCAGCCACTGATTCCAGTTTGAATACATTTTTGATACTCGGATGGAGACAAGATTCCATCAAGCTGCATTAGAGTAATTTTTCCAAGGTTTGGCATATATGCTATTGGCATATCAGCCTGTCCTTCCTGGTCTTCTTCATTGTTAATATCCAAAACTATTTGATCAGCTACCTTTCCTGCAGCACATGCAGAAACTAGATCATGCATTGGTATTCCTGCGTCTGCTAGCGCAACAGATGCAGCATCTAGTGCTGCACATCTAGTACCGCCATCAGCCTGAAGTACTTCAATAAAGACATCTACCACTGTTCTAGGAAAGTCTTTTAATATTACAGCTGGTTGCAATGCCTCCTTGATGACTTTGGAGATCTCGATCTCTCTTCTTGAAGGAGCTGGGTTTTTTCTTTCAGTAACAGAAAATGGAGACATGTGGTATCTGCAACGCAAAATTCCAGAGTCTTGGTTTGCCATGTGTTTTGGATGTACATCCCTTGGTCCAAAAATGCCTGCAAGAATTTTGTTTTTACCAAATTCTATATATGCGGAACCATCTGCATTTTTTAAAACTCCCACTTTGATAGATATATTTCTTAATTGATCTACTTTTCTTCCGTCACATCTAATACCATTTTCATTCATTAATTGTGTCATTATTATCACCAAGTTCAACCCCAAGCATGGATTTGACTCTTTCAGTCAAGTTCGGCATGTGTGCCTGGGCATCAACCATTTTGATTGCTTCAATTGCCTTTAATAATCCATCTGGATTTTCAGAGGAAACAACCACCCATCCATTTTGTCCAATTGTAATCATTGCCTTTGTAGCCATCTCAATTGTTTGAATCATTGAGCCACGTTTCCCAATTAATCTAGGAACCTTGCTTGGAGCAATCTCGATTAGTTCCCCTGATTCAATTTTTCCAAGGTCTCTATCCTGTACAGTAAGCAATGGATCTCGCGATCTATCAAAATTAGCAATTCTTGCTGCAACCAAGTCTCCCTTGTCAAGCCTTTCTTTGAGTTCGTCCTTGGTGGGAGAATAGTCTCTTCCAAAAACATCTTGAGCTGGCAAAAATCCTACAAAACACGAATTAATATCAAATTCCCATGACAGTGACGAGTGACCAATCACTTTGCCTATAACCAAGTCATTTGTTTTTGGCATGTAAATTCCAGTTAGTGGAATGACTCGAACAGCATTCTCATAAATTTCAGAAATCCCTACACTAGTAGAAATAATTCGATCTCCTTCTTGGTAGACATTTTGCTCTGGTCTGAATGGGCCAGTTGTTATAACGTCGCCAGGAATTACATACCTTCTTTTTGTTTCTATCATTTTGCGACCTCAACAGAAGCAGAACCTTTTGTTATTGATCCCAATCTATCTATCACATTTGCTCTTGCTGCAGCCGGTATATCTAGTATTACTTTAAGAGAACCATTTGCTTGCCATTCTTCTTTTTTTAAAGACCCTACAGATTTTAAAACCGAATAAGATTGTGCTGCAAATTGTGCCGGTACCAAAATTTCAAGAAGCATGTTTTCTGACTTTAGAGGAATGATGGATCTTAATTGTTCAACAATGTCTTTTGTTTGTTCATCCACGTTTTTGAAGGGATCAACGGAAACTCTTGCGTCATCCATAGCTTGCTCTATTCTAAGTGGCGGATGGGGAAGATGAGATCTAGGATCGACGTAGCTTTTGGCAATAAATTCTACAATTTGTTTACGTTTTTCAGAGACCATCTTTCGCCTTTGATCCGTTGTTAGGTTAAGATCACCTTTTTGAAGAATTATAGTGGCAATTGCTGTCGGATCTGTTGTCTTGAATGCTTTCATCAATTTTTCAGTTGATGCACGTGTTCCTTTGTTAGAATCTGAATAAATCTCCTCAGAGACTAGTATTGTGGAAATGTCCTTCTTTTTTCCTAGCTTAAATTCAAGAGCAGGGTCTGGCTTGACAAGAAGCTCGAATTTTTCTCCCTCAACTGCAAATCTGACTACAGTTGGTTTGTCCATAATTGTGATATTCAACTTTGGTATTTATCCCTACGGAAAAACTCGCTAGATTTTTATTTGGACTAACGGCCTTTTCACTAAGACTTGACTTCTTTAGAGATCATTGAACAAAGTGAACGAAGGATTGTTGTTAAACTAAAGAATGTACCCTTACAGTATGCCAATGCACTAAGAAGGATTTGCCTTACAGGAATACCTGTTTTTGCCATCGATGATGTAGTAATAATTGAGAATTCTTCTGTTCTTGCAGACGAAGGCATTGCCCATAGGCTTGCAATGATTCCAATGAAGACGGACCTGACAAGGTTTATTGAACCATTAGACTGTGATTGCCACAGCGAGGTTGGTTGTTCTCGTTGCAGAGTCATGTTAATGATTGATTCTGGTGCTGCTGACACCACAAGAACCATTACATCAGCTGAGCTTACTTCCGAAGATGATGTTGTCAAGCCAGTTAGCGACAAGATTCCAATTATCGAACTTGCGCCAGGTCAAAAGGTAAAACTTGAGGCATATGCAAGACTAGGAAGAGGTACTGAACATGCAAAGTGGAACTCTGCAACAGTTTCCGTTTTGACAGAAACTGGAAACCCCCATGATCACATCTTAACTATAGAATCGATAGGCGCACTGACCCCAGGCCAGATAGTAGTGGGCGGAGTCGAAGAGCTTGCAAAAAGGCTAGATATCTTCAAACAAGTAATTTCTACCCTTGGCTGAGCATGTATTATATTTGGGTAAAAAAAGGCAATATTACAAATGACAAATCAACTTGTTATACAAATGGTAAAGGAGCTCAAAGGGGCATCAAAGAAAAATAATGCTCCCATATGGTCAAGACTGGCAGAACTTGCACTCAAGCCATCTTCTGCTAGAAGAACAATCAATATTGGTCAGATAGATAAATTTGTCAAAGACAATGATGTAATAGTTGTTCCAGGCAAAGTACTTGGAACAGGAAACATTTCACACAAAATAACACTTTGTTCATTTTCCATGTCTACCACTGGTGCAAAAAAAGTGTTGCAGTCTGGTGGAAAGATTCTCAGCTTTTCAGAACTAATAAAAAGTCATCCAACAGGAAAAGGAGTAGTAATAATTGGCTAAACAAGAAACACAAACAAAGACTGAATCCAAGTCTTCTCAGAACATAATTGTTGATGGTACCAACATGATTGCTGGAAGACTTTGCTCACATGTAGCAAAACTCTTGATTGAAGGAAATCGGGTATCTATTGTAAACACTGAGAATGTCATGCTAAGTGGTCACAGAGATACCATCATAAGATCATACAGAAAATTTCTAGAGATTGCAAGTATTAACAATCCTAAATTTGGTCCGTTTCACCCAAGAAGACCAGACACCATGATAACAAAGATGGTAAGAGGCATGCTTCCAAAAAAGCCCTCAGGAAAAATTGCATTCAAAAGACTGCGAGCATACTTGGGTGTACCAGATGTGCTTAGATCAAAGGCAAAGACCCAGTTTGAAGATGCGAAGATTAGAAAAGCTTCGCCGTATTATACAAGCATGGGAGATCTTGGAAGAATGGTAGGATGGCACGAATAATGGTTACTAGGATAGAAAGCTATTTTGCATCAAGAAAATCTGCAAGAGCTCATGTCCACATTGCAAAAGGAGTGGGCAGAGTTAGAGTAAACAACGTTCCAGTAGAGATGATTCAACAAGAAACCGCAAGAGAAGTGATGCTTGCACCACTAGAGGTTGTAGGGGATTTGAGGGATAAAATTGATCTTTTTGTTAGAGTAAGTGGCGGTGGTTTCATGGGACAAGCATATGCAACTTCAGTAGCAATGTCAAGAGCAATGACAGGCTGGACAAAATCAAAGAAAGAGCCAAAGGATCATCCATTTACAAAAACAATCCGTGAGGATCTCAAAAAACGTATAACTGATTTTGATAAACATCTTCTAAGCGGAGACGACAGGCGAAAAGAGCCCAAGAAATTTGGTGGACCTAGCGCCAGAAGAAGAAAGCAAAAGTCATACAGATAAGATTTGAAAGCTGTAATTATGGCCGGCGGACAGGGAGCAAGGGGTAAGCCATTCACAGATTATTTTCCAAAGGCCATGATTCCAATAGAGGGAAAACCTCTAATCGATCATATAGTAAGCTATGTCTCCTCTTTTGGTTTTATAGATGAGATAATCATTCTTGCAGACTATAACGGAATTGGTAGTCAGATAAAAGGATATTTTGAGAACAGAGCAACCAAGAAAAAAATAAGATTTATCCAAGACTCTCAAAGTGGCACTGGAGGCGATCTTGTACACTTGTCAAATCTTTTAGGAAAAAGTTCTGAATTTCTGTTATGGTTTTCAGACAATCTTACTCCCATCGACCTTGGAAAGATGTTCAAGTTCTATAAACAAAAGAAAAGCATTGCATGTATTGCCACAAGAAGATACAGAAAAGAAGAGACAGGCTTTGCAGTAGTAAAAGACGGATTGATTTTGGGGTTTAAAGAAAAACCAGTTATAAAATTACAAATGGCAGAGTGTCTTGGAATATACATACTTGCAACAAAAATTTTAAAGTTAATCAAATCCAAACAAAAAAGACAAAGAAACATCAATTTGTCATATGATATTTTACAAGGACTGTCAAAGAGTAAAACAATTAGTGCTTTTGATATAGAAAAAACTCCGTGGATAGATATTGAGTCCCCAACAAAAATAGAAAGAAATCAAGAATTTGTAAAAGGTATTATCAAAAAAATGAAAGCTTAGAGTTGGCTTTAGACTTTTCATATTGAGTTATTTTATCTTCATATTGTAAAGTAACAGCAATATCATCTAGTCCCTCAAGTAGAGTTTTTTTTCTGTGACTTTCTATCTCAAATGGGGTTGTTATACCATCAGTAGTTATTGTTTGGTTTTGTAAATCAACTTCTATCTCAGATGGATTTTTGAATAATTTTTCTATGCTTTGAGAGTCAAGTTTTATTGGTAAAATTCCATTTTTGAAGCAGTTGTTGTAAAATATATCTGCAAAAGAGGGAGAAATGACTACCCTGAATCCATAATCAAGCAAAGCCCACGCTGCATGTTCTCTGCTAGAACCGCATCCAAAGTTGTCTCTTGTGAGTAAAATCTTTGAATCACAGTACTTGGGATTGTTTAAGACAAAGTCTTCTCTTGGTTTTTCTCCGTTTTCAAACCTCCAATCATAAAAAAGATATTGGCCAAATCCTGTTTTTTGAACTAGTTTTAAGAATTGTTTTGGAATAATTTGATCAGTATCTACATTTACCTTATCAAGTGGTGTAGCAATGCTTTTGATTTTTTTAAATGGTTCCATACTAGTACAAATCCAATTCTCTTACATCAACAAAGTGTCCTGCCAAGGCAGCGGCTGAGGCCATCACAGGACTGACAAGATGAGTTCTTCCACCTGCACCTTGTCTTCCCTCAAAGTTTCTATTTGATGTGCTTGCACATCTTTCACCTGAAGCCAAAATGTCTGGGTTCATCCCAAGACACATGCTGCAACCTGATTCTCTCCATTCAAATCCTGCATCCTTGAAAATTTTATCCAAACCCAATTGCTCAGCCTGTTTTTTTACAAGTTGTGAACCTGGAACAACCATAGCACGTAATTTGTGTGATATCTTTTTGCCTTTTATCACCTGTGATGCTTCAATCAAATCTTCTAATCTGGAATTTGTACAAGAACCAATGAAGACTCGATCAAGAGGAATATCTGTCATTCTGGTACCAGGCTTGAGACCCATGTATTGTAATGCTTTGATTGCTGCCTTTTCTTCATCGGGGTTTCCTTTGGCATATTCATCTGGAAATGGGACAGTACCTGTCACATCAGTTGTCATTGCAGGGTTTGTTCCCCATGATACTTGTGGAGATATATTGTCAACATGTAATGTAAAGCTTTTATCAAAATGTGCTCCTAAATCACTTGTTAGATTTTCACGCCAATAATTTACAAACTCTTCGTAATTTTTTGGAATATATTTTCTTCCCCTTAGATACTCGAATGTTTTTTCGTCAGGAGCAATAAGGCCAGCCCTTGCACCTGCTTCAATAGACATGTTACAAATTGTCATTCTTTGCTCCATGGTAAGATCCAATATTGTATCTCCCCTATACTCTATTACGGTACCAGTTCCACTAGCAGTTCCTATTTGTTTTATTATAGAAAGTATGATGTCCTTTGCAGTAATAGCGTGAGAATTTTTTCTCTTGCCTTCTACTTTGATTTCAAAAGTTTTTGGTTTTTCCATCCAAATACATTGAGTTGCCAAGACATGTTCTACGTCACTTGTTCCTATTCCAAAAGCCAATGCACCAAAAGCTCCATGTGTAGATGTGTGACTGTCTCCACAAACAATCGTAGTACCAGGCAATGTAATACCAAGCTCGGGACCAATCACATGTACTATTCCTTGATTTGGGCTGTGAATATCAAATAATTCAATTCCAAAATCTTTGCAGTTTTTTTCTAATACTTGGATTTGTCTTGCAGAGATTTGATCTACAATTGGTAATGACCTGTCATTTGTTGGAACATTGTGATCCATGGTAGCAAATGTAAAGTCTGGTCTTCTCACCTTTCGTTTATTCATTCGCAATCCATCAAAAGCCTGAGGAGAAGTAACTTCATGAACAAGATGCCTGTCTATATAAAGTAGGGAATGCCCATCGTCTTGTTGTATAACAACATGAGAATCCCAAATCTTCTCAAATAGTGTTCTTGACATGTACAGGGATTCTCTGTAGATGCAAGATATAATGGTATAAAAAAATTCTTTTGAATGAACTAGTTTATAGATTCACATTCAAACTTTGAATTTTTCTTATTATTTCATCATGGTTTCCATTCGCTTCTGTAGATAAGATAAGCAAACCATCATCCAAGAAAAGTGTGATTAGTTTTACTTTTTCTTTTGAGGTAATTATCCAATTTGTCTTGCCAAGACTACAATCAAACATATTTTCCATGCTTGCTTTGACTGAGGCTTGATAATGGGCCATGTTATCCAACTCCTCATCAAGTAAAGGGGCTTTGTTTGCACTTCTCACAAATGATTGTAATTTACGATTTTTTATTTTGCCCACAAACCTAATAGAATTGTCTAGCTTCAAAATTTCTGTTAATTTAGCAGTATCTGAATTTATGTAATTTTGGGTCAATTATCTTCTGCCTCTCAAAACCCTCCATAAATAGTATCTCCCGATCTTTTTGATCGTTATTCAAGTTTCATTATTAGTAATTTAATGTTGGTTCACAGTAAAACTTCTTGGCTCTCAGTCATCAAAACAAGATAATGCAGTAAAATTTGAAACTAGCTTATGGTTTGTAATTAAACAATCCACCAGCAGCAACAATTTTTCCAATTAATTCTGGGAAAGGCTTCATTGGGTAGGTCTTGTTTTTGGTTAGATTTTTTATCTCGTTTTTTACAGTTTCAATTTCAAGCACATCGCCTTGTGAAATATCCTTGTATGCATCTTCATCAATTTCGATTGGTAACAAAAATGCGCCATCAACAGCATTTCGGTAAAATATTCTGGCAAATGACAAAGCTAAGACTGCCTTTATTCCTGAATACGAAAGTGCAATTGGAGCGTGTTCTCTTGATGAACCACACCCAAAGTTACGTCCTGTAACTATGAAATCGCCTTCCTTTACTTTGGAATGAAAGTCCGTGTCTAAGCCCTCCATTGCGTGTTTTGCAAGTTCTTTGTAATCGTGAATCTTAAGATATGGACCTGGAAGGATTACATCTGTGTCAATGTTATCTCTTTCGTACTTTATTACAGAACCCTTCATTTCAAATCCCTCGGATCAGTTATCTTACCAGTGACAGCAGATGCTGCGGCAACTAGTGGTGATGCAAGATATGTTTTTGATTCTATGTGACCCATTCTTCCTGGAAAGTTACGATTTGTAGTACTGATACATACCTCGTCTTTTGCTAAAACTCCCATGTGCGCTCCACAACAGGCACCACAAGTTGGTGGACCAACAACTACTCCAGCATCCATAAAAATTTTAAGAAGTCCTTCGTCCATTGCCTTTTTGAAAATTGAAATTGCAGCTGGCAAAATTTCGGTTCTAATCTTTACTTGTCTTCCTTTGAGAATACTTGCTACTGCTCTCAAGTCCTCAAGCTTGGCACCAGTACAGGAACCGATGTATGCCTTGTCCAGCTCAATTGAGGACAAATCCCTTGCAGCTGAAATATTTTCTGGGGAGAATGGTTTTGCAACGGTTGGTTCAAGTTCAGATGCTTCGTATTCGTGTATCTTTTCATATTGTGCATCTTGGTCTCCGTGAATCTCGTTGTATTTTGTTACACCTCTAGCAGCTAGATAATCTCTAAGTTTTTGATCTGGCTCTATGATTCCGCTTTTTGCTCCAGCTTCTGTTGTCATGTTTGTTAGAGTAAGTCGTTCTTCAACTGACATTTCAGAAATTCCGCTACCTCCAAATTGCATTGTTTTGTATGCAGCACCATCGTTACCAATATCTCCAATAATTTTTAGGATGAAATCTTTTGCCATCACGTGATTTGGTAACTTACCGTTTAGCTTAAAGTAAAGTGTAGGTGGTACCTTGAACCAGATCTTCACCTTTAATAGAACATAGGCAACATCGGTATGCCCTAGGCCTGCTGCAAATGCTCCAAGGGCTCCTGTGGTATTAGTGTGAGAGTCTCCTCCGACATAGACCTCACCTGGTAAGACCATTGCCTCTTCGTGTGATAATGTATGACAAATCCCGTACTGACCCATTCCATACTTGAAGTGTTTTTGAATTCCAAACTGTTTTGTGAAATTGGTAAGAAGTACAATATTTTGAGCTGATATTTTATCAGCAGAAGGGACAAAGTGATCTTCTGCAACCCATACTTTGGATGGATCCCAAAGCTTTTCTATCTTCATGCCCTGTTTTTTCAATTTTTCAAATACGGCTATCACTCCGGGACCAGAAACGTCATGCACCATTACTTTATCTACGTTAACAAAAACGACATCGTCAGGAGCTATACTCGTCTTTCCAGATGCTCGGGCAAGTATCTTTTCTGTTATGTTCATTACCATTTGAAAAATGTGGGCTTTTTTTGAAATTAAAAGGTTTGCAGAAGAAAATGGTAAAACAGACCTTTAGGCATCAGATTTTGTTTCTTGCAAATTCCAGCAATTTTTGCAGATATATCCCTTGATGCTCCATTCTTTTTTTGGGCTATAACTGATAAAACCAAGTTTTGCACCACACATACTACAAAATTTTTTTGATTCATTATCTGATTTTTCTTTTTCATCAAAACAAGACTTGCAAAGCCAACCTTTTAGGTCCCATTCTTTTCTTGGTTTCCACAAGCTAAATGATCCCGGTTTTGCACCACACAGAACACATTTGTTTTCATCATTCTTCTCATAATACCCTTTCATTACATCCACATAACAATCCGCGCATAGTGGACCCTCAACATTCCAGTCACGCTTTGGTTTATGTTTATGAAAAATACCTTTTTTGCAAACAGTGCAAAATTCTTCTTTTTTACTAAATAATCCCATCACAATAAACTGATTCTATGTTAAAAAAGGATTATTCCATCATGGCCCATCCGCGTGCCACAAGCTTTGTTACATTTTCTGGTTTTACACAAGCAGGAGAGCGGTCTTTTGATTTTATTATTAGATGAAAATTGTCTTTACATTTGATATTCTTTGAATCAATTCCTGATTTGAATTGCTTGAGTGGAGACAAGACATCTAATTTTGAGATTACAAAAGTAGCAACATAATCTGAAAGAGATATCTTTTTACCACTTGTTGGGTAGGGAACAACTTTTACTACTTGGATTGAATATCCATCAAAAACTTGAGTTGCTAGATTTTTGTCACCAGCTCTGCTTGTTAAACTGAAATCGCCAAGGGCTTTATTATTTTTTATGATGTTGACAAAAATCTTGACTTCCCCTTGCCATACACATGTTACATCAGAGGGGCACCTAGAATCTTCAGTCACATTCAAAAATTTTATCTTGATGCTATCTGATTCCAAAGAGGTTGTTTGATTGACTTTGAGCTGAAATTGTGCTCCCTTAATACTTGGAACTGATTCTTTTGTATCTGCAAATGCATGTGGTAAAATTATTGCAATTGTTATACAAGCAATGATAACTATTGAAAGATGTAGAATATTCATTAAATACTAGTTGTTTTTTAATGGTTTAAAAAACTGACGTAGATTTGGTAATTACTCTTGTACACTGATAATTTATGAGTAAGACTAATCTACGATCATTTTTTGCAAAAAACATGCATAACTTCAATCGTGGAGAAAGAGTGCGCATAGCAGGATCAGAAAATGATTCTAAAAAAATTTACATCATTAAAGATATTAAAAAAATCAGAAAGGGTGGGGTTTTGTATCTATTAAAATCACTTGAGAAAAAATCCGTTTTACGTCTATACTATGAAGATGAAGAATCGATTCTTGAAAGGATGACTAAATTCTTTTATGTGTAAGATATTACAGAACGCTAAAAAGTACAAGGTTTGAAATTACACCCATGTCTCTTTCTGTTTATCCCATAAAGTCAGAGGTAAAAACAGAAGAATTTGATCTCTTCGAGTCCTTGATTAGTTCCTTGGAAAGATCGCAGATAACCCTAGAAACTGGAGATGTAATTGTGATATCAAGCAAATTTGTTGCAAATTCCCAAGGCAGAGTGATTGATTATAATCAAGTTGTCCCATCTAAAGAATCTCAATTACTTGGTAAAAAATTTCAAATCAATCCCAAGATTGCAGAGATCATTCTTCGAGAGTCTGACACTATATTTGGTGGAGTGCCTGGATTTGTAATTACATCTGCAGATAATATAATGGCCCCAAATGCAGGAATTGACAAATCAAACGCACAAAAGGGGAAGATAATTTTGTATCCTGTAGATTCATATCTAGTTGCAGAACAATTACGACGAAAAATTTTCTTGAAATATTTCATCCATGTTGGAATCATAATCGCTGACAGTAGACTAATGCCAGCAAGAGTTGGCACAACAGGTGTTGCCATTGCATGTGCAGGAATTGAACCAGTTTCTGATATAAGAGGTCAAAAGGATCTTTTTGGAAATCCGCTCAAAGTTACGTTTCAGGCAATAGCGGACAACCTTGCATCAATTGCAAACCTCAAGATGGGTGAGGGATCAGGCGCAACCCCTTTTTGTGTCATAAAAAACTCACAGGCACAAATAACAGATAGGAAGATTGGCCCGCACGAGATGGCTATCTCTCACGATCAGTGTGTCTATGTTCGTGGACTAGGAATGAAAGAATAAAACAGTCATACTTTTAATAGAGGTTACAGGGAGGGCAAGCTATGATAGAGTTCCGAACTGTATATCCAAAGACCATATCTCTCCTAGGAGGCAAAAGGACAAAGATATCAGTGGATAAGAACGGTGTAGAACAGCTTAGTATCGTTGTCAAAAAAAGCGTTGAAGAGTTGTTGAAGATATTTTCAAACGAGGGTTTTACCCATGTCAAATTTGAACACAGACAACCATTTCAGATAGGGCACGGTCTTTCATTAAAATTGAAAAAACCATGGGAGATGCATGTAAGACTGCTTGAGATGAAAAAGGGATTAGTTGCCATACAGGCCGAAGTCGAGGTTTCAAGGGATTATCTGCAGCATCTGTTTTGCCAAAGAACTCCTGTCTTTTATGAAATAGAGAGGCTACTGAAAAAACATCAGGTAGAATACAAGATCTGGAATGAAAAAATAAAGAAATACGTACATGCTGTATTTGACAACTATAAAATTCAGCTAAAGACTCCTAATTTTCCAGTCTTTGCATGGAAGCCAATGATATTTGTAATTGGAACAATAGGCTCACTTTATCTGGTAAAATATATCCTGACAGTTTAGAACCTTTAATTAGATTTTTTTGCTATTAGATATGATGAGCTCCAAGCTTGTAGCATCGTTAAAATATTATGGGATTTCTCCTTGGGAGCTCGAAGTCCTGTATGGATTACTAAATGGCATGTTTAGTGTAGAAGAACATCCTGATCCGCAACAATACGAAGACTATCCAACAATGCTAGATATCGCTTTACCATTGGCATTCAATGAGGCATTTTTCAAGTGGTTTGGAATTTCAAGATGGAGCAAAGTAAAGGGACTATTAAAGGAACTAAAAAGGCGCAGAGGAAGTGGAAGGACACTGCGGATTTTCATTCGTTTTTTTGGCAGTCCAAACATAATTTTTATCGTAGATCTTTTGGAAAACAGTTGGTTTAACACAGCAATAGACAAGATAGATTTTGTTTTGGAGCTTCTTCCTTTTCAGTTAGACCCAAGAAAAATTCCGCAAAACATCATAGATGTAATTTATGAGTTTGATGAAACAACGGGAAAATGGAATTTACACACTGAGGACTCTCAGCATACATATGTTTTTTCACAAAACGAATGGAAGCTTACTTGATTTCTTTTTCGTGTGGTTCTAAAAGAGAATTTAGTTCTCGGTATTTTTTTTCCAAAAAATCAAGAGATTCTTCTAATTTTTTTGACTTACCATATTTGTAACGGATCAGTTCTCGATGTCGCCAAAAGTTTTTTCCCTCTCCAACTGACATGGTACTGAAATAATCGGGTCCCTTCAAGTTGTCTGGAAGTTTTATGCTATATGGGAAAAGAAATTCTGCCATAAACCACTCATCACCGTCAGGATAATCCCCACCTGTATCAATGTCAAAAAAAAGATGCAATAGGTGTGATTGCATAAGGCCTTCGTCATGAATTGTTGGATGCTTGATGTTAGATTTTTTAAAATCAAGATTCAAAAGGCTTGGCTCAAAGTAGCTTTTGATTATAGCTTTACGGAATACCTTGTTTACTTCGGATATATTCAAAGATAAAAGACACTCAAGCGTATCATGCTAATAACTTGTTTCGTTCTTGTTGGCTAGCATCACAGTTGTCTGGTCGTTCTTAATGCCATTTGAGAATTGGTAAAGATCTGGAATTAATTTACAATAATGTAATTATAGAAGGAAACATGAATGATAACATGAATAGTAATATGCAATTAGCAACATTCGCCGCAGGTTGTTTCTGGGGCATAGAAGAAGCATTCAGAAAGACAAAAGGCGTAAAGTCCACAATGGTAGGATATACTGGAGGAAGACTAGAAAACCCAACATACGAAGACGTATGTACCGACAAAACAGGACATGCTGAGGCTGTCCAAATACAATTTGATCCAAGCGAGGTCTCATATGAAAAACTCTTAGATGTCTTCTGGTCTATTCACGATCCAACTACAATGAATAGACAAGGGCCAGACATGGGATCGCAGTATCGTTCCATGATTTCCTTTCACACACCAGAACAAGAAGAGATTGCTAAAAAGTCAAAAGAAGCTCTTGAGAGATCTGGAAGATTCAAAAATAAAATTGTAACTGAAATTTTACCTGCATTGACATTTTACAAAGCGGAGGAATACCATCAGCAATACTACATGAAAAGAGGCGGCGGTAGCTGCTATGTGCGACCTATGTCAGAGTAAGATGAGATCGAATTTATGACACAGAAAATTTCCAAGAGACGTGAGCATGTGCTAGATTTGACATGAAATCTTGATTTTAAACTTGGAGCGAATCCAATATCTTTGAAATATCAGTAATTGATTTTCCCTTAGATGAGATTTGCTGAATAGCTGGCGGGTTTTCAAGATAGTTTGGAACCCTTTCTGCAATCCTTTGGTCATATGGAGCAACAATTTCGTTTTTGTAGAAAATTCCTGTTGGAATTTTCATATCCCATTCATTTGATTTTATCAGTGCTTGTGTTAGCTTTTCATTTTCTTCATCTGGTGAATCGATATGAACCACAGGATCAAAATGTGTGTCTTCAAGCTTGTAGATTCTTGGCCTTGGTTTTTTTGTCATCTCATCAATGTTGTCCATTCCTGCAAACCAGTCCCTAGTGTTGATATCATTGTAAGTAGGACATGGCTGTAGAACATCTAAGAATGCCAGTCCTCTGTGTTTTACTGCAGCAATAATCAAGTCCTTGAGTTGTCTGACATCATAAGCATATCCTCTTGCAACAAATGTGAATCCACTTGCAACTGCAAGTGCGATTGGATTTACTGCTTGGTTTACGTTGGGTTCTGGAAGTGATTTTGTTTGTAATCCTAGCTTGAGAGTTGGAGAAGCTTGCCCTTTTGTCAAACCATATACCCCGTTATTGAAAATAATGTATGTCATGTCCACATTTCTTCTTCCAGCTGCAACAAAATGTCCAGCACCAATTCCCAATCCATCACCATCTCCTCCTGCTGCAACAACTGTCATCTCTGGGTTTGCAAGCTTGGCACCCTGTGCAAATGTCAAGACACGTCCATGCAATGTATGTACTCCATAGACGTTTACAAAGTGTGAC
>Ga0137415_10002678_pt1 | contig 17653 bp, 13 predicted proteins | sample CZODoug3_1_1_16f_FD_183082 | JGI IMG/M metagenome (GOLD analysis project Ga0137415, IMG submission 183082) | Vadose zone soil fungal communities from Angelo Coast Range Reserve, California, USA - CZODoug3_1_1_16fungal (Hybrid Assembly) | ecosystem: Environmental > Terrestrial > Soil > Vadose...
ACCTTCAAGAGGTAGCATTATGTCTGCGAAGATTATCGCTGCGTCTACCCCCAATTCCTGAGCAGCTTCCACAGTGACTTGGGCTGCCAATTTGGGCGTCTTGCAGATTTCTAGGACATCGTGTTGTGCACGTACCTTGCGGTAACTCTCTAGGTAGCGTCCGGCTTGCCGCATGAACCAGACAGGTGTATAATCTGTTTCTTTCCTCCAGCATGCTCGGATGAAATTGTCATTCTCAAGACTACTTGTCAAAGCGGTTACCCTCTCTCCTATGGACCAAGCAGATCGAGCATTTTCTCAGGGCTGGTTGAGATGCAAGTGAAGATTGGTGTCTCGACCAGGGTGTACTTGCTCGCCTCTGTACCCCTCAACTCCATAACGAGGTTGAGGAAGTCTTGCGGATGATCAGTCTCGAAGGACAGCATGAACTCATAATCATCGAGACCGAAGGAGTATGCCGTGTGGATCGTGACTGATGGATACTTGTGTCCGACTTGGACGTGATCTTTCATTATCCTACGCCTCTCTTCGAAGGGGAGACTGTACCATTCACGTTTCTTCGTGAGTGGATAGACGAACAGGTATTTCGCATCGACGGGCGCCGCCTCTCTGGACTTCCCGAAATATTCAGACGGTCGGAACATTGCAAGGTAGGAGTAGGGCGTGGAAACGAATTTTCCTAAAGTCGTCTTAAGCAGTTGGGATTGGAGGCCTTGGAACTTGTCGAGAGAATCGGTGATAGTCCAGAGCATGAAGTCAGCATTTGCCCGGGTCCCGACTAAAGAGTAGGTGCGTAGCGAAAGCTCCTTTCCATTCTGGTCAAGGCCCGTTAGGAAGTCGTGCTTGGTGGCTTGACGTTCTGAATCCTTGAGCCGCCTCCATTCCGGATCCAATTTGAAAAAGGTGTACTTGACAAAGCGACTGAATGTACCGGATTGGACTGACGCTTTGGTAGCAGATGCCTGGAGGCTCAATCCCGTCAACCTTCAGAGTTGAACAGGGTTCTCATTTGAAAAGGCTCGCCTCAACCCACTAATCGCCAGAGCGTGATATTGGAAACGAGCTTGGGTTTCCGTCTGATCGTGCAAATGATGTGCATTCGCTGTTGAGGCCAAGTGGATCAGCGGCTCCAAGTATTTCTCAAAATGAGATTCTTGATTCGTGAGGGATGTCACAACGAATTCACTAGATATCTGTGCAGGCCATTTTCGAATTTGTCGATCTCTTCCCATTAGTCTTTTATAGCTACACCCATCCGTAACCCAAAATTCGAAAAATCGATGAATCGTTCAACAATCTTACTATCAACACTCACACTGGTACTTCTTGCACCTAGCGTCGTCATGACACAAGCTTTCGGTACATCCGCTAGCAACGGGTATGCGCAGCCCAACTTCATCATCGCGAATCCGTCACGCGTCTCGCCTGCCAGCAGTACAGTTGTCGGTCTTACCCCATCCCAGATACGGCACGCCTATGGGTTCGACTTACTATCCTGCTCGTCCTCCAACACCTGCGGCTCTGGTCAGACTGTAGCTATCGTAGACGCCTTCAACGATCCCAACATTCAGAGCGACCTGAACACTTTCGACAGCCAGTTCGGTCTTCCGACGTGCACCACGTCAAACGGCTGCTTTACCATCGCTACACCTCAAGGAGCGCCTAGAGCCAACCGCAGCTGGGCCCTTGAGATATCCCTCGACGTAGAATGGGCTCACGCCATAGCCCCTGGCGCAAAGATCCTGCTAGTTGAAGCCGCCACAAACAGCTTCGCAAACCTCTTCAGCGCGGTGGACTTCGCAGCCTCCCAGACGGGAGTCCACCAGGTCTCCATGAGCTGGGGAGGAGGAGAATCGTCCACCGAAGTCGGCAGTGACTCCCACTTCCAGGTAACAGGCGTAACCTTCTTCGCATCGTCAGGAGACAGCGGACACGGCATCATCTATCCGTCAGCCTCACCCTTCGTCGTCTCGGTCGGCGGTACAACCCTCACCTTAGGCGGCGGCGGCAACGTCGTCAGTGAGACCGCTTGGAGCGGTAGCGGCGGTGGAATCAGCGCGTTCGAGAGTGAGCCTTCCTACCAGACCAATTATCCAATACCCAGCACCGGCGGCTTAAGAGGCAACCCCGACGTGTCGTACGACGCTGACCCGGCCTCAGGCGTAGCGGTCTTTGACAGTCTAGGCGACCAAGGCTTCAAGAACTGGATACAAGTGGGCGGGACCAGTGCTGGCTCCCCACAATGGGCGGCTCTCAACGCCATAGCCAACGCCGGTAGAACCTCCCCGCTCTCTTCCACCTCCACCACCACTCCAACGAACGTAGCACTCTACAGTATCGCAAAAACTGCCTATTCCACCAACTACCGTGACATCACTTCTGGCACCAATGGCAGTTGCGGCACTGTATGCACGGCTGGCACGAACTATGACTTCGTTACCGGGCTCGGAAGCCCTCTCGCAAACGCCCTAGTGCCCTCACTACAGAAAGCCTAGTCGAAAGCACTGACACAACGAGGAACCCCTCCCTCCTTTTTCAGAACTATAATCCGTTCATTAATCGGTAAAGAAATCGGTCGATAATCGTCTGCCGGCGGCCGCTGCTTCCTATGGCCAACTCATTCCCCCAAAGAGGAAGATGACTGTGCAACAATCGGAATAGGAGCCACCCGAGGAGAGACGGGTGGTAAGAGCTCCTTTTCGGTTCTTGTAACCCAACTCATCTTCCACGGCGTCGCCCATCCGTAAAGGAGCACTGTCAAGGTCAGAAAGAAAGAGAGAAAAACGAACATCATCCTGTAGGGAATCGATTCGACCCGGCCACCAAGATACTTCCAAGTATTCAACCCGTGTAAGAATCCAACAAAAGATGTTCCGGCGACGAAACCAAGCGTTCCCATCCAAAGGCCATTTACTGGCTCGACAACAAGCCACCATACCAGCACCACTGGACTCAAATAGGTGATAAATTGGTGGAGGTAGAAAATGAATGATGAGAGAGCAGGTTTTTTCCACATGAACGTACTAGCTAACAGCGAACCATGTATCCAGGCACGGTTCCAGCGAAGTTGCTGCTTCAAGAATTGTTTGAATGTTTTCGGAACTAGGGTGTAGACGACAGCGTTAGACTGGTAAACGGTCTTCGAGTTTTTGGTGGATAAGGCGAACGCGGTTAGGATTCGATCTTCTCCAGGAGACTTTAGCAGTTTCCCCCACAATCCCCGATCCAACTTCGTTCCGTCGCGTTTGACGCCCAAAGCAATTAGCGGTCTCCATCCAGACTTTTCTTTGAGCCATTCATTGATGACCGGCATTATGGTGGATCTCCTGTAGGCTGCGAGCATGCCAGAACAACAGCTGACACAACCAAGCCGAGATTCCATGCCTTTCATCAGCCGGAAGGTTTCTGCATACCAGTAGTGTTGCAGTCTCGGAAGAATACCTTCGTCCTTGTTGACTGCTTCGCCATGCCCTGAAACGGCTGCGACTTTGTTGTCCCGGAAGGGTTGCACAAGCAGTTTGATGGCATCTCGATCAACGAAGCTGTCACTGTCAATGCAGACGATTATCTCCCCACGGGCTCGCGTAACTGCCGAGGCTAGCGCAACACGTTTGCCATAGTTCCTCTCATGTTTGATAGTCGTGAGTCTATCTGGGAATCCAAGGTCGGCCTTGGCCTTTTGGATTCTGTCCCAAGTACCATCGGTGCTTCCATCGTCGACAACTATTACCTCCATCCTTGAGTTCGGGTAGTCGCTGTTGAACACGGTCCTAATAACCGGCTCGATAGCGTTCTCCTCGTTTTTCGCAGGAATCACTACTGTAATTAGTGGTCTGAAACCGGAATCCTCCTCAGGTTTGTACGTCATCGTGGCTAGATACATGAAAACCACGAACCCCGTTGTAGAAACGGAATATGCCCAGAAGACTGTGCCTTGGGAAAGTCGCAGCCATACTGACAGGATCAGAAGCATCGATGAGAAGGTGAGCGTGGCAACCAGCGTATCCTGAAGCCTCCTTTTGCCACGGTTCACACGATCCATTGGAAGACCTAGTAGGCGATGCTGAATACTAATTGGGACTTATAGCCCAAAAACATTGCTAGAGAAGCTCCCTCCTAACAGCAGTGTGAGATTTTGAAATATTTCGCTATCTTGCTTCGGAACTCCTCGCTAGTCTCCTGAGATGAACATTTGCAATCATCGCTAGCATCTCTCATTCGTGAACAACATAACCTGAAGCACTTCTCAGCTTCACTCGCTGATCAACTCTTAAATCCAGATTCCAGCGGGGATTCCATTGATTGACTTGTGACCGCGGACATCTATCTTCTTGACGGAACATACGAACTCTTTCGCCATTTCTACGCGGTTCCTTCGCACGTGAATGACGCGGGCGAAGAGGTCGCAGCGACTCGTGGCGTCCTCGCGAGCGTCATCGGAATGCTAGAATCTGGCGTCACGCACATTGGCGTTGCCACAGATCATGTGATTGAATCTTTTCGCAACGACATGTGGCCCGGCTACAAGACTGGTGAGGGAGTAGACCCACGACTTCTTGCACAGTTCATTCCGCTTGAACAGGTACTGGAATCCATGGGAATTGCAACGTGGCCTATGGTGGAGTTGGAGGCGGACGATGCGATCGCCGCTGCTGCAGTCTCTCTGCAGAAATTGTCCGATGTGGACCGCATCATCATCTGTTCGCCGGACAAAGATTTTGCTCAATGCGTCAGAGGTGATAAGATCGTCCAACTAAATCGTCGTACCCGGGAAATCCGGAATGAAGCTGGTGTCCATACACGTTTTGGCATTTATCCAAGTTCAATTCCTGATTACCTAGCACTCGTAGGTGACACTGCTGATGGCTATCCTGGATTGGACGGCTGGGGCGAAAAGGCGTCCGCAACCGTATTGGGGGCATACGGTCACTTAGAGAAGATTCCTCAACGCGCCGAAAACTGGAAGGTACAAGTGCGACGGGCGGATTTGCTAGCGTCCACTTTCCGGGAGAACTTCAAGCTCGCACTACTGTTTCGCGACTTGGCGACGCTCAGAACGAGAAAGCCCAAGCTCACCTCCACTAGCAAGGTTCACTGGAAGGGCCCGAGACCGTCTTTTCCTGCGTCTTGCAAACGGCTTGATGCTCCAGAGCTAAAGGACCGTGTCGACGTTCTAGTGTCCCAGAGGGGTTGAGCTCATTGAATCTTCAGCAAGGTGAACGTGTTGTCCACTACGACGCTAATGCTGCCATTGGGTGTTGGCGTGGTTATTAACGTGTAGACCTCGCTGGGGGTCAGGGTTTCATACCTCGCTAATATCTGAATGGGCTGGGTCCCGCCAGTTGGAGTTATTCCAATTATCCATTGAGCGTTCCCTCCTTTATCGAACGGTCCATACCTGTAAGTCAGAGTACCATTGATTGTCAACTGCGTCCCCGTCGCAATTCCCATGCTGTTTATTGCTTTCGTAGTTGCACCTGCCACTTCACTGCTCAAGTTCGGATTGTCGATGAAGTCGACTCCAACCTGCTTGGTTTCAGCGTTCACGACTGCAACCATTACTGGAACTGTCAGGTTGCCCACTGTCCCGTAGTACGGGATCACATAGATCAACCTACCATCTATCAAGTAGAGCAGGATGTTGCCTATCGTCCACTCTGGGTGTAGTGTTAGACGTCCTTTCACTGTGGGATCGGTACTGACTGCCGACTCCGCAGTAGTGGGGCCCAGAAGGGTCTTCCCTTCAGGGAACCTAATTAGATACACATGACCCGTCTGTGTTCCGGCCGGGGCGACGTACAGGCCAGCGAGGTTTTGTGATGGACTCTTGTAAATCTCGACCAGTCTTACTGCGGACCACGCGAGGTTGCCATTAAGCGGCGTGATGATGAACCTCGTGTCCTCTGTGGATTGAAGGAAAACGTTGCGCTGCCACTGGTTAGGATCCGTCTGGAAATAGAAATTGTAGACGCTCTGTTGAATGTTGAAGAAAGTCTCTGGGTATCGTAGCTGGTCACCTAGCCATGACGGTATCGGCTGATTCCACTTAGGATACATCGAACGATAGAACGATGTCACATAATCGGACTTGCCATTATCGTACAGGTACCCACGAATCTCCCCAGTCTTGACGTCCGTTAGTACAGTCGAGAACAATCTCAGGATCGACGTATTGTTGTGTTCCGGATAGTCAGCGAAGCCGCTGGGGCTCGGCCAATCGATCCACACCCAGTGCAAGAGGTAGATATTGCCTTGGGGGTCGACAACGGGGTAGGGATCGGGATCCATTTGCATGTTGGGAAGAAGTAAATTGGACAAACGATTGTTCAGGTCCCGGAACTCTAACGCTTTAATCGGACCATAGTTTCCGCTGGCAAAGTCCAATCGTCCTTGCCAGAAGAACTTCCAGTATCTCCAGAACCCGTCGAACGTGTAATCGGGTGATCCACTATAGGATGGGGGCCCTGAATAGTTAGCAAGGTGGGTCTCGGTGAAGCCCGGGATGTTAAGATATACTTCATCAACGCTCTGCCACAAGCCTCCTTCGCCATAGTAGACCTGAGGAGTTTGTGTAAGCGGCCATATCTTAGCGGCGTCAACCCTCTCCGTTGTTGCGGCATTGACCGCGAGAATTTTCTCGGAATGCGTCAATAAGAGATGCTGAGTACGCCAAACATCTGTGTCTCCGCCGTAGGTTGGCTGTACGAGCTGGAGAATTGAGACCCAATACTCTGTCCCGTTGCGATAAATAATGTCCACCGGGGCAGTGTCGAGCGACATCCAATTGACTCCAACCAAGGGTTTCATATTCAATCTCGCAGCTTCTTGCGTGAATATTCTGACATGGCCAAGTACGTTCGTTTGAGGACCAGTTGAATTTATCAGAGAAACATCTGCAGGAGTAACATTGTCCACGCCGTAGGCCCAACGTGTGTACTGAATAGTGGGCACGTAGGCCGGGTTCCATTGATAGTTGACATACTGTCCCGACTGGGCTCTAAGGAAGCTAGCATAAGCTGGAAGCGTGACGACCGACAAGATTACTATAACAAGGATACCAAGCGCCTTCAAACGTGTCAGCTTGATGTGGAAAACACGTGGACTCCTTGTAAATAGTGCAACGAAAGTGGAACCAGCCAATAACAGAATAAGCGTCCATAAGATGAAAGACGATCCGACATCGTAAACCCACGAGCCCGCACCGAGTACGGAGTAGAGAAAGGCCAGGGCGATTATGGCGAAAAAGTTGCTCAACGCCCGTCTTGACATACCGAAAGCACGAGCCGACAAGCCCACAATCGCATTCGCCAACAAAGAGATGCCCAAGCGAATTCCAATCACAGTAAAAGCCAACCCGAGAAGCGATAGGACCAACGCGAAAACCTCGAACGTGAACGCGTTATCAACTCCGAACGATGGCGAGACCTGATATGCGCCCCCCAAACGCATTCCCAGGATTCCAAAATAATTTTGAATCTCGGCAATCCAAGAACTATTTTTTACCCCCAGATAATTCTGGACTACATTCAACCTCAACGCGACATCGCTAGCAATCACAGCGGCAATAGCGAGTGCTAGGAGGAATTTTATGGATGTCCAGCCAAGAAACGATGGCGACGAGACCTGAAATCTATCATTCCATTTCAACGTCCCATTCTTCGATACTACCGCATGATCGAGGCCTTCGCCAGCGTCCCAATCCACCGAAGGGCGGGGAGTGGAGTCATAGAGTCGTCTCCTGCCTCGGAAAACCTCTCCTAGGTTGGCACGACGGAGTAGACGGATGAGCCCGAGGACTTTGCTGTGCATGTACAAGTGTCGTTTTCCATCTGGACCAATCGCGTAAGAGATTCTGGGGTCGCTCAGCATGAACAATGCCGCGAGGAGAAAGGTTGTCCAGACAACTGCACCATTCAGGTACTGCAATGAGAGGAAGTCTATCGCGGCCTTGGAGGCATATGTGGAATATTTCACATCATAGTTGAGACCGTTATTCAAACCAGCAACAATCGCTAGGAAGCATGCGAGCCCAATGAGCCCGTAGTAAATGATCCAAATGTCCCATGAACCACGTCTGCTCTCGAACCCTGCAAAGATGAATGATCCAACCACCACCAACATGAGTAGAATGGCGATTGTGACGAGCTGCTGTGAGACGAGCACCCACAGTCCTATCGCGGTTTTGAAGACGCCAAGTTGGGTAAGAAGACCGACCTCTACGCCAGATGTCACAAGGATGGCTACGATGCCCGGCACAAGGCCCATCCTTAGGAGCCTCTGGAAACTACCCTTGATCTCTGTCAATCTACAGTATCTCGGTGGGAATTCAATATACGTTGGGAGATAAAGTCAACCTTGGCATGCGGTAGGGGCTAAACGGTTGGCCGACGCGTCTAGATTAGAGACCGTATTGTATTGTAGGCATTCCGGATCGAGACTTAATTGTGACTGTTGTTCGTTCCCTGTCATGGTTCCAGCGTCCACGCTGCTCCGGACGCATCCTTGGCCTATTATCCCACTCCCTGCCGCCGGACAGTTTCCTCGGTCGTGGCGGAAGACGAACATTGTGCGAAACAGGACCCAAGACATTTTTCTCCTCCTTGATATTCATTGATGTCATGCCTCTTATCCTCTCAAAACCATCTTCATCATAGCTAGTCACAAGAGAGAAGGCAGTGCCTGGTTTGCCGGCACGCGCTGTTCGGCCGATCCGGTGGAAGTAGACCAACGCCTCGTGGGGAAGATCGTAGTTCAAGACATGACTGACGCCGAAAATGTCCAGTCCTCTAGCGGCCACGTCGGTCGCCACAAGTATCGGAGTATCGCCTCTACGGAACGAGCCCATCGCGATGTTGCGCTGTTTCTGCGACAAGTCTCCATGCAAGGATGTTGCACCGAAACCTGCGGACCGGAGTTCCATGGCAAGCCTTCCCGCTCTAATCCTCGTGTCGCAAAAGATCAACATCTTCTCCCCGTTTTCAACCTTGAGAATATTGCAAAGTGTGGAGAACTTCTCCTCCTCGCGAAGCCAGACATATCTCTGGTCCACCGTGTCCACAGAGATCTCGTCGCTATCGACGAAGACGGTCTCGGGATTCTTCATATGCTTCTGGGCTAATTCGACAATCTCATCCGGCATCGTGGCAGAGAATAACGCGGTCTGATGCCGACCTGTTATCGCGCGTATGATATCTTCAACGTCTTCGATGAAGCCCATGTCCAACATCCTGTCCGCCTCATCTAGCACGAGGAAGCCTACACGATTGAGACTGATCGTACGTCGCTCAAGATGATCCAACAACCGTCCTGGAGTAGCGATGACAATCTGGGGTCCACCGTCTTCCAGGTTTCTGATCTGGTTATTGATTCCCTCACCACCGTACAACGGAATGACATTTACTCGCATTGATCGTGCGAGTTTCTGAAATTCCTTCGCAACTTGCAACGCTAATTCACGGGTCGGCACTACTACTAGTCCTTGAACCCCGTCGGATCGATCGATCCGTTGAAGCATCGGAAGTGCGAATGCTAATGTTTTGCCGGCTCCGGTGTGAGCCTGGCCAATCACGTCTCTACCTGCAAGAAGAACGGGTATAGCACGAGCTTGTATCGGGAACGCCTGGCTGAAGCCAGCTCCCCGCAAAGAGTCCAATAGGCCGGACTCCAAGCCTAATTCGTCAAACTTTACTGACACTCGTAATCACAATAAAAGCCGGTACGCGACATAAAGACCTTCGCGAAGCCGCACCCCTTCGCAATAGGCTATTTCCCTATGGTTACCGATTCTTCACGATTACCGTTCCCTTCATCCACAAGTGATAATCACAATGATACGGGTAAGTTCCAACGACTGTGAATGTAAATTTGTTCGTGAATCCCGGTGGAACATTTCCAGAATAGAACAGCCCAGTGTCACCGTGGGCATTGTGATCACACGTCTTAACGCAAGTCGTCTGTTCCAAGTTCTGCCAACCTACAGTATTGTTGACACCCAAGACCACGGTTATTGTTGCAGGTTGGAATCCGTTGGGAAAATTAGTCGTAGATGCACCTGGCGGAATCGAAACAACCGCGATCTGGGGCGACGTAGGCACAGCGTTCAGCATTGGTAAAATTGCGAAGCTTATGGTCAATCCAATCAATGCCGCTGCTATGATAGTTAGCGGAGGCATAAGCCTCCGTCGTGTTGTCGTCTTCCTCTCAACAAGCTCGTAGGTCAAATATGAAATGCCAATCAGGAGGATAACCAATAATCCGAGATCCAGTGGGTCTGGGTTTGCAGTCCCGTTGGCCGTTGAAACAATGTGGTATGGAACCGGCAACATTTCCTTGTTTCTACCGGACCTTCTTCTGTTGAGTCTTGACCACTGGCGCCGCCAGTTCTTTGGATTGTCTGCGATGACGTATGAAAAACACGACCGTCCCGACGCCTATGGCAACTATAGCCCCGAATGTCGCGAACTGATAGTAATAATCCGGCCCGCTAGTGACCAGTCCAATCGCAGATGGTTGTAGCGCCAGCACTCCAAGGTTTGAGACCGTTGGAGTAGATCCTTCTGCAAACCAAGCGTTGCCGAACTGATCTAGTGCAATGAATTTGGAATCAGATTGCGCGGTTGGAATCGGCCATTCCTGGAATTGATTCTTCGCAGTATCATAGAAGGCCACTTTGTTCCCGATGTGCTCGGTAAACCATAAGTTGCCTCTCTGGTCAATTGTCAATCCCCACGGAAAAGCATTCGGATTGATGGAGTCTAATGAAATCTGTGTAATACTAGCGTTGCTGTAAGGCGCTGTAATCCTCCCGATACGATTGGATCCGTGTTCTGCGAACCAAACATCTCCGCTTGATCCGATAGCTATCCCTGTTAGGAATGTTGAATTCGGCGAGGTCGGCACTAAGTTCAGGATTGTATGAGAGGCCACACTCAACATCTCTATTTTTCCGATTCCTCCACCACCATGGCCCGTTTGAGGGGCGTTCGGAGGAGGCACACTATCGCCGACGAACCAGACGTTTCCTCGCTGATCGGTCGCGATCGGTCCTAGATCCGAGGAGTTTGTTGGAGTCATCATGTACGTCCAAATTTGGCTTGTTTGATTGAATGCCAATACGCGACTTTTCGCTGAGTCAGTCACCCAGACAGTATTATTGGAATCTACAGTGATCCCTCCCGGGATACCGCCAGTGTACGGAAACGAGAAGATCTTCGAGAACGCAGAATCCGTAGTATTGAGGAAGCCGATCGAACCACTCGCCTGGTCAGCGTACCATAACTTGCCACTAGCGTCGAAGGCTATCGGCCCTGGTTGCGAAGAAGCATCAGGTGGGCTGAACCTTGTGTAGCTGTTCGACCCCGGAACAAACTTCCAAAGTACGCCCGGGAATGGCGCGGAGAACCAGACGTTCCCAGATCCGTCCACTAGGGCTTGGTATCCGATTATGCTCTTAGAGTCGGTGTATGGAACTTCCCAAACCTTCGCTGAGTCAATGCCGGGGTAAGCCTGCAAGTTCAGATTGAATTTCGCAAAGGTATCGAGGGCGGTGGATTGTCTCACTTGTACCTGAATGACCCAGTTTCCTGGTTGATTTAGAAACCCGCCTTGCGCTAGATATTGTCCTCCCGTCGACGACTGATTAATCGATGTGTTGCTGGGTGGAAGAGGGGAGTCTTGGTAGGTGAACTTCAGGTTGACCTGTATGACATGCGTCAATGATTGCCCGTCTGTCGTATTTGTAAGTGTGATTGCGAACGAGTTGGTACCCACGCGGAGTGGATAGATGGACAGGTCGACTCGAACATTTCCGGAGGTTTCGCTCAAGGTTGTGGCTTGAAGAGCAGGACGATTCTGGGTTAGAGATACCTGATAGGCTGGGGGTAGAGCAGTAAGCAAACCAACGATGAGGATCAAACCAAAAGCCAGAATCGATTCGATCCTAACGGACCTTGACAATCGCCTACTCAGGTTCACAAGAACGTCTGCCGTGTTGCCTACTATCTTCAATGCTCGGGCAATTCTTGGATACCATACCAACTGATTTAGTGCTCCGAAAACCACGAGGACAACAGTCAATCCCATCTTGACAATCAAGGTCTGACCGTACTCCGTGCCAAAGAGCGCAGAGAAGCTGCCCACCTGGAACAGCGCGCTGTAAAGGCCAGTAATCGCAATTATTCCGACGCTCGGGATCGCCGATCGAGAGAATCTCGGAACAAGTCTAGCCAGTCCCTGGTGGACTAGGCCGAGCTCGTGAAGAATCGGAATCAATAGAGTGAGGTTAATCAGTCCACCTATCCATACCGAGACTCCGAGAAGATGGAGCCAATCCGCCAAGATTGAAACGAAGGTAAGCGTTGGAACAGCAGCATTGTGACCAGAAAGACTTGATGTGAGAAGGAGACCAAATCCGGGTATCAACAACAAAGTCAGAAACGTGCCAGACTTTCCGATCCGAAGTGCAACCAGTAGAAGGACCGCGGAAGCGGCAGCAAGCAAGAGCCTTGAGGTTCCGATCAATCCAATCTGGGTGCTGAAGAGGAAAACATCGATGGAAGTTGGCTGTCCGGCTATAGTCTGGCTCAAGATCAATCCTCCAGCACCAACCCCCGCCACTAACGCTCCCAGCAACGTCACGGTCAATACTCGCGTTGTCGTCTCGGAGGCGAGATTGGGAGTCTGCGAGGGGGGGAGCGGGTTAGGAGCCGTGGCACGGCGCCTAAGCCATGGCATCAGAACCAGGAGGTAGAAGAATGGTCCTCCTACGAGGACCGTCTGACCAATGTAGAAGGTCCAGCGTGCCAGTGCTTCTGGGATAAGCGAGACGATAGAGGGCTGAACGTTTGTTGGAGTAGAGGGTGGGGGAGGGACGACTTCCTGAACGCCGAATGGATATGTCCCACTCGTGGGATGACCGTCGATGCCGGAGACTACCGCCCACGAGACCGTGTAGACACCCTTCGCTAGGTTAGGAAGACCGACGGACATACTGAGACGATCGGTCGAGAAAGCAACGTTCCTGTCATCGACTCTGTTTGCACCACTGTCCAGAACTTTGACCGAGCTGGACAACGGGTTGACTGGTTCACTGAATGTGAGCGTAACCTGTGATGGGCTATGATCTAAGGATGCGTTTTGAGCAGGGTCGGTCTTGACAAGTAATGAATGAGCATGCACTTGACCAGCGTGAGTGACGACTAGGATGAGGATGAGGAGTGCGAGGATACGTAGTACTTTGGTTTTCACAATAATCCGGGCACAGTCGCTTTTCTCATCGCTTCCGTGTTTTGACCAAAGCAAAGGCGCCGAGTGCGACACCTGCAATTCCTAAGCCGATTCCAATCCAGTCCATAAGCATAGCTCGATTATTGGTATCGTTGATAGAGCCTTGCAGAGTTGTTGGCGATGGTTGTTTGACAGGGAATTGTATATCACTTGAATCGGCGACCGTATCCAGTCCGAAATTCAGGTTAACCGGAGTGCTTCCGATCGTCCCTTTGACTGTTGCGTTGTATGTTCCGGGCTGGGTCAGAATAACATGAGCGTCATAGACTCCGATCGTATCCGACGGGTCGACCGGCGGATTCGTACTGCTTGGGCCTATGTTCAGGGTGACTGTAAGATTGCCTGCGAGGTTGCCCACTGGCTGGCTCGTCCTTGTGTCGGTAACGGAAACCTCTACTCCGTTATAGGTTCCCGTGTAGGCCGGCTCGAATTGCCAGCCCACTTTGATCAGGTAGGGTCCAGATGATTTTGTTTCATGTGCGTTCACCGGCAAGGGCATCGCAAGGGTCACAAGCAACATGGCCAGTAGGGCAGCTAACCAAATGCCTCTCATAGACATCCGCCATTAATCCTTCTCTTATGAGACGTTCGGGTCCTCATCTCTTACTCAGCAATTAGGGGCTCACGCAGCCGAATAGGTTTCAACTCGTCGAACCGTTTGTACTTCCAGTACGCTAGGGAAACTATCCAAGCGGAGAGGAAAATACCGATGATGCTGTAGCCAATTGATTCAAAGTTCAGATTGCCAAGCGCGGTCCAGAGCGGTCCTGCTAGCCTGAGTTCGTTCGCCAATACGCTGAGGAGTTCAAGAGTTCCGATGACAATAGCAACGAGGATCGAGATCAAAGTGACGGTCAAGTTATAGTAGATCTTTCGAAGAGGGTTAAGAAACGCCCAGCCATAAGCGACCCTCATCAACACTCCATCGCTGGCATCCACTAGAACCATTCCACAGGTAAAGGTCAAAGGAAGTATGATAATTGTCCACAATGGCACGGCAGAAGATAGACCAACTCCAACGCTTATTCCCAGCAACGCGATCTCGCTTGCCGTATCGAAACCGAGACCAAACAAACAACCAATTGGGTAGATCTGCCAGGGTCTTTTCACGATCCGAAATAATGGCCGGAAATACCGATTCAAGAAGCCACGGTTCTCTAGAAGGTTGTCGAGTTCATCTTGATCAAGATCGCCTTTCTTCATACCCTTCCAGATCCTGAAGATCCCCAGGACGATCACCACGTTGACGAGAGCCATCAGCCAGAGGAACACTCCCGAGACCATGGTTCCGATTATTGCTCCGCCGCTCCGAAGAACCGGCAAAACACGTACAACACTCTGGGTAGCAAAGACCAATGCAACAATCAACCCCATTACAACTGTCGAATGTCCAAGCGAGAACCACAAGCCTACTGAGAACGGCTTCTGGTCATCCTGCAACAATTTCCGAATAGTGTTGTCAATTGCTACAATGTGATCCGCATCCACTCCATGACGGAGACCCAAAACATACGTAACTATGCCCAATCCAGCCAGAATCGGCGCATAGTCCCGAGCAATTATTATTGAGAGATAAACAGAGAGACCGGTACCCGCGCCAATGATGGCATACATCACGAGAATCTGGAGCTTCTCACTTCGTGTGAGATTGATCTCCCCCAGTTTAAGCAAATCGAAACTCGAAACCCGTGACTGGTATTAAATACCTTTCCGCAAGTATTACTACTTTAATAAACAGGGACAAATCAGTATTACTCTTATCATGTCACTGAAACGGTCAGTTGAATCCGTGACGCGAGTCAGTCTCTCCCTACCCCCGAAGCTGCTTGAGAAATTCGACGAAGCATCAGATAGAGCTGGATTCAAGGATCGTTCTAAGAGCGTCCAAGCTTCTATGAGAAATTTCATCACTGAAGAGGAGCAGAAGCTCGACCGATCCGGATTCATCACCGGAGCACTGCTCATGATCTACGATCACGACACCGCAGATATTGACACCAAGCTCACCAGCCTAGAGCATCGAAATCGGAAGATGATTGCCTCGTCGACACATATGCACCTGGGCGTCTCTCACTGCCTGAAGGTCCTAGTTGTACGAGGCCAGGCGGGCGAAATAACCAATTTCGAGAAGAAACTCCGAAACCTCAATGGAATAATGCAACTAAAGCTCTCGTACATGAAGACAGAAGCCTCCTAGGAGATTCTTCATCAACAGAGTGTACGATTAGCCAATACAGAGAGGGCTATCTTAAGACCCTCTGAAAGCATCATTTATCGAGGATTAGCGCCCATGTATCGAGAGTCCGCACGATACTACGACGAGATCTACTCTTACAAGGACTACAAGAAAGAAGCCGAGAAGATCCATCGCATAATCCGGAAATACAAAACCAATCTCGGTAATTCCCTGCTCGATGTAGCATGCGGAACGGGCAACCACATCCAGTATCTCAAACCCTACTATCACGTCGAAGGACTGGACATTAACCAAGAGATGCTCGCCATCGCCCGAAGAAAACATCCTGACATAGTCTTTCATAAGGCGGACATGACTAATTTCAATCTTGGACGACAGTACGACGTGATCGTCTGTCTGTTCAGCGCGATAGGATTCGCACAGAACGTTCCAAAGCTCAGGAGTACCATGCGGTCGATCAGAAAGCACCTCCGCCCCGGCGGTGTCGTCATTGTGGAACCATGGTTCTCGCCAAGAATGTGGAACAAGGGAACAATACACGCCACTTTCGTAGACAAGCCTAATTTGAAGATCGCTCGCATAGCCACCTCCGCGGTTCATGGGAAGAAATCGCTAAACAAGATGCACCATCTCGTTGGCACGCCTAAAGAAATAGAATACTTCATCGAAGACTTGGAGATGGGGCTCTTCACAAAAAGCGAGTATCTAGAGTCGTTTCGTAAAGGAGGTCTCAGCCCACACTACGATGCGAAAGGATTGATCGGTCGAGGACTGTACATTGGAACACGACGAAAATGATTGAATCTATTTAGCACGGAATCGGTCCCGACAAAGAGTCGTGCTCAAGAAGATGCTAGAGCCTTCAAAATACGTTTGTGAGTACTTTCAATCGATTCTACGCCAGTGTTAAGCAAGAGACACTTCACCCCGAACTTGGAGATCATGTCCCGGAAGAACTGCTCCTGACGTGAATTATCCAACCTCAACAGGTACGGATTATACCAGGGCTCGGATCCAAGCTTCCCCCACATATCCTTCGGACCAGCCCCTGGACGCACCATAAACTCACCTTTCTTCAAAACCTCCACAGCCTTATCGGCGTCCAGACGGACCGCTGCTGGGCTTGTAGTATCTCTTCTTAGAAGCACAAGAAGATCCACACGTGCGTCGTCCGCGATCTTGTCCGCTCCGAGAAGGTCCTCCCTACGGACGAGAGCGCGACTGTTGCCGAAAGCATAGTAGCACCATCGATTTCCATCGTCGAATACGCAAGTGTTCCCCGTCATTTTGCAGCCATAATCTCCATCTGTAAACTCACAATCCTTCTTATTCACCACAATGTTCTCACACTTGCTCTCATCGAAAGTATTGCGTAGCCAAGGCTTATCTTTCTGGGTCTCCGTCCGCATGTACAAGCTCTTCTCAGGCTGTCGTCCAACCAAGTAGCCCTGGTTTTCACCTTCGTCATGGTTGATGTAGACCCAATCATCGCCGACAACACGACCTCCCGGAAGCTCCATCAACTTGAACGCCTGAGTCGTCTTGCCTGTCCCTGTTGGTGCAACTATGATCACTCCCTTTCCTTCAACCTGTGCACAGGCGCCGTGTATCGAATGCGTATTGAAGTCCCTCTCTAAGACCGCCGCGGCCATTCCCAATGCCCAGCTCTTGCACTGTCCATAGTATTCGGTGTTGAAGAAGACCGACTCATTCGTTTCCGGACAATAGTAAGCAGAAGGCTCAACACCCTCTACACCAAATGCGGAAAAGATCCTTCCATCGACCGAGGGTTTCATGCCCTCGAACCAGTTCATCTTCCAGAACTCGTACTGGTGATGACTGTTCCCGTTGAACTCTATCGTAACGCCATTCAGATTTGCTTTAGAATGAAAGGCCTTCGAGCTCAACTTCTTCTTCGCAGTCTTCTTCAGTTCCTCGAATTTGCCGCGCGGCACGTTCTTGTCGCTCTTGACACGGGACGTTGAGGCAGTAACGTAATTGTCCAGCATCTCCTTCTTCCCCAGTTTATTGTTCTGCCCGAGCGGCTTCTAACGCTGCTATTGATTCGAATATGACCTTTGCACCCGCCGCGGCCGTCTGACCAGAATCATACTCCGGCGATACCTCCACCATATCAAACCCGATAGTATTCGTATCCATCGCCGCCGTAAC
>Ga0137415_10002682_pt1 | contig 17636 bp, 10 predicted proteins | sample CZODoug3_1_1_16f_FD_183082 | JGI IMG/M metagenome (GOLD analysis project Ga0137415, IMG submission 183082) | Vadose zone soil fungal communities from Angelo Coast Range Reserve, California, USA - CZODoug3_1_1_16fungal (Hybrid Assembly) | ecosystem: Environmental > Terrestrial > Soil > Vadose...
CGGTCCGCGCAGCCAGCTGCAGATGGGCACCGAGAGGCCGCGCTTGCGCCGCTTCACGATGCTATTCGGCAAGTAACGCTTGGCGTAGCGCTTCAAAAAAACCTTCGTCTTGAATCCCCGTAATCGATCCTCGACCCGAAGCGATTTTGCGAATTCCATTACTGCCTCGTCCAGGAACGGCGCGCGCAGCTCCAGCGCCGAACTCATGCTCGCGCGGTCGGCCTTGGTCAACAATCCTTCAGCCAGCAGCGTTTCCAAATCCCACCGTTGCGTTCGGTCCAGTAGATCACCGCTACCCACGTCATGGCTTTCCAACTCCATTGGCGCCACGCCCAGTCGGCGCAGCAACGCTGGGGTGATGTTGGAAACCCAGAGCCGGTGTCGCGCCATGTCATTCCAACTCGCGCCCTCCATGAAACGCTTGAACAAGAAGGAAATCGTCACCTTCTTATCGGTGGGTGGAAGCGCTTCCACCACGCGGCGGATGGCTGACTTGAGCCAGCCCGGCAGCTGGGCGAAATGTCTGGCAACTCCCGCGCCGATGTATGTCGGATAACCGCCAAACAATTCATCCGCGCCTTCCCCGACGAGCGCCATTTTGCATTCCTGGGCGGCCCGCTCGGCCAGCAGGGCCGTCGGAATCCACGCGGGGTCAGCCAGGGGTTCACCCACCACGTAAATGAGCGATTTAAGTCGATCCCGAACGTCATCAGGTTTGACCAGCACCGTCACGAACTCCATTTTCAATTGTTTCGCCACCGCCGCCGCAAAGCACCCTTCATCGAACGATTGTTCCTCAAAACGCAAGGTGTAGGCTTTGAGTGGACGCTTCGGATGCAGCGACCGGACTACCGCCGAAACCAACGACGAGTCAATGCCGCCGCTCAAAAACACACCAAAGTCCACATCGACGTCGGTCTGGCGACTGATGGCGTTGCGGAACGTTTCATCGAACGCGTCAAGTGATGGCGGTTCTTTGGTCGTTTCCGTGATCTGCCAGTGCCAGTAGGACTTTCGGTACACGCCACCCGTGTCGAACTGAATCAATTCGCCAGGCGCGACCTTCCGGATTTCGCCGAACGGCGTGTCCGGTGAGGGAAAGATTCCAAACTGGAGATACTTTCGCAGCGCGTCCTGGTCAAGGTTAACCCGCAAGCGACCGTGGCCGACCAAGGCAGCAATTTCAGTCGCAAAAATGATTTCGTTTCGGTTCCTCGCATAAAAGAGCGGTCGTTCTCCAGCGCGGTCGCGCACCAGGGTGAGGCAACTGCTGCGTGAGTCCCACACTGCAATAGCAAAGGCCCCGACGAGCCGCTTCGCGAACGCTTCGCCAAGCTCGAGATACAGCCCGGGGATCACCGCAACGTCCGTTTCCTGTTGCACGGGGCGGCCTCGCTCCGCCAGCCACCGGCGCAATTCACGATGATTGTCAATCTCCCCGTTGCAGACGGCTATCACGCCGCCCGCTGCGTCCACCATCGGTTGGTTGAGCTGATCGGTAAGACCACGAATGGCCAGGCGCGTCGCGCCGAAGACCGCCAGATCTGTGTCCACTTGGCTGGTCGCATCCGGGCCGCGATGAGACAGCGACCGGAGCATTGCCTTTACTCGGAGATGAGCGGCTTCGAGAGACGTTAAGCTGGAAAAGACCACATTGCCACAGATGCCACACATTCAGGAACCTTTTGCCGCGTTAAAGCCACCGTCTGCGTCAATAAACGTTTAGCAACATAATCGGTGTAATCCAATACCTTAATAAGGTGTAGGACTCGACCTGACACTCCCTTGCTCATTGACCCACAAGGCCTACGCGCTATCCACCTTTACTACGGCTTTCTTAAATAGTCACCCGATGCGCGTTAGCAATGTTGTTTCGTAGGTGGCAGCGCGTAACGGGGGTTGAACTCATTCACCGGCCTTAAGAGGGGCGCTTGCGTCGTGGCTGGACATCACTTTGTTACTACGGGGTCGGGAACTGGCTGGACAACGTTGACAGCGAAGGGCGATAGAATCGATAAGAAGATTTTGTGTTAGTCAACTCCGTCGCGTCACTAATAAATATCCGATTTGTGGATCGGTCTTTCGATCAACCGACTGCAACGGCGCAATAGCAGCGTTCTGTAGCTCGGGCATCAATTCCGAGATTCTGTCCTTGGGCACGACAAGGGCATCGAGCGCTCCACCGTTCCATTCCTGAACCGCTTCATCCGGCTTGAGAAAACGCGGTTTCTGCAAGTAGAGCAGCATTCCTTCGTAGCCCCCGCCACGGCCGGAAATGACTTCGTAACGCCAATGGTGGGCGACAGCCTGTTCATTCACCGCGCGGCTGAAAACTTCGAGATGATCGGCGTGGTCACGATAATTGGACAGCACTTTTGCGGCAGTATAGCCGCCGGTAAACACGATCGAGAAGAGCAGTGCCGCAGCGCTCCATTGCAGGACGCGCTCATCAGTTTGCCTTATCCGAAAGCCGCCGGCGATCTGCGCGGCGAGCAGCAAGCAAAGCGGCGGCACAACCGGGTAAATGCGGTCGACGCGTTTCGAGGGAACCAGCGACATCACGACCAAACCGCCCAAGCTCCAGCAAACCAGCCACAAGATATCGGGCGTTGTCTGGCGAAATAGATTGCGAATTCCCGAGTGCGTTCGGCGGAAGGACAGCACGCCGAGTGCGAGAATCAGCAGGCTCCAGGGGGCGAATTTATGCAGCAGGTGCGGGAGATAAAAAAGGACCGGTTCCGGGCGATGGACAGTTTGGCTGAACCGGCCGAGAAATTCCTTCATGACGACCTGCTCATAGAAGCTTGGGACGAACTTGATGCCGCAGATCACCCACACTGAAAATAACGCGAGAGACGCAATCCATGGCCACCAGCCGCACCATGCATTCGCCCCACTCCGTTTCCCGGCGAGCCATTGAAACAGCACGATGCCTGGAAGCAAAAACGCGAAGACGATCGGCCCTTTGATAAACATGGATGCGGTGAGTAGGGCCAACATTTGCCATTGCTCGCGCGGCTGCCACGGCTCGCGGGCACGAATTTTTTGCCAGATCAAGAGTCCCAGCAGAAAGATCACCAACGCGAGCGGCATGTCCGTGCGTACCAAAGTCGCAAGGCGCACACTAAGTAGATTCAGGCCAAAGGCACCCAAGGCGATCAAGGCTGCGGCCGCTCCGTAAGCGGCAATCGCCGCGCGGAACAAGATGGTCGCCAGTACCACCGCCGTCAGGAACGAAGGAAGCCGCCACGCAATATCCCACGACCGCGTGATCGCGAAGGTCGCAGCTGAAGCCCAACCAACGAGCGGCGGTTTTTGCGCGATCCTTTCATGCGGGGTCCGCTGAAAGAACCAGTGGCCTTCCTTGATCATCTCGAACGAAGTAAACGCCTGCTGCGCCTGGTCGTAATCGTCCAGCTGCCACGGCAAATTCGTTAGGGCAAAGAAGCAGAGGATGACCGCGCTCATCATCCAAACTGTGCGCCGACTCTCCAGAAAATTTTCTGCCCATGACGCATCCGTGCTCATTCGATGATCTCGTGAACCGCTGATTGCTAGTTACCACTGCGACACTACATTCGCGAGACTGAAGCTCACGGCATCGGAAACCGGCTTCGTAAAAACATGTGTGGAATTGCAGGGTTCACTCAGCTCCACGAGCAATCCGCTGATGTCGCAGAATTGATCCGGCGCATGACGTCTCCGCTGAAGCCGCGCGGGCCGGACGGCGAAGGGTTCCACGTCGCGCCCGGGATCGCGCTGGGTCATCGGCGACTAAGCATCATCGATCTCGCGGGCGGCGCACAGCCGATGCGCAGCAACAACGAGCGCTATCACATCGTCTATAACGGCGAGGTTTATAATTACCTCGAACTTCGCGTGGAACTCGAACGGCGCGGCTGCGTTTTCCACACGCAATCGGATACCGAGGTATTGCTGAACCAATTCGTGCTCGACGGTGTCGAGGCCCTGCAGCGTTGCAACGGGATGTTCGCGGTCGCGATTTGGGACCGTGATGAGGAACGGTTGTTTCTGGCGCGCGATCGCCTCGGCATCAAACCGCTCTACTACTGCGTACGCGGTCGCGACCTGATCTTTGCCTCGGAACTCAAAGCGCTGCTCGCGCATCCTCGCGTCGATCGCCGTCTTAACGCGCTCTCGGTCAGCAAATATTTCACCTACGGCTACATCCCGGCGCCGCACACGATTTTCGAAGACGTTCATAAGCTGGAACCCGGCGGCTATCTGTTCTTCAATCGGAACGGGCTGCGCAAGAATCGCTATTGGGACATTCCGCTCGAAGATAACCCGGTGAGCGACCGCAACGTCGACGAGTGGGCCGAGGACCTGCTTGCCATCCTGCGTGACTCGGTAACGAAGCGGCTGCGCAGCGATGTGCCGGTCGGCTTATTTCTCTCCGGCGGTGTCGACTCGAGCACTGTCACCGCGCTCGCGGCGCAACAATCCGGCAACCGGCTGCACAGTTTTTCGATCGGGTTCGATCATCCGAGTTATGACGAGTCTCCGTACGCGCGGCGCGTCGCGGAACTCTTCGGAACCGAGCATCACGAGGAGATCTTAACTCTGAACCAGGCAGTGGAGGTGTTTCCGCGGATCATGCGTTCACTCCATGAGCCGTTGGCGGATGCCTCGATCATTCCGACTTACGTGCTTAGTCGATTAGCAGCACAGCATGTTAAAGTTGTTCTCGGGGGAGATGGTGCGGATGAGTTGTTCGCCGGCTATCCGGCTTTCCAGGCTCATAAGGTGGTGCAGAACCTTTCGTTCCTGCCCATCGGTTGGCGTGATTGGCTCCGTCCGTTCGTCCAACGGCTGCCAGTTTCGCATCGTTACGCCAGCGTCGAGTTTCTCATGCAGCAGTTCGTGAAAGGCCTCGGGCTCTCGCCAGAAGTGCGCTTCCTCCTCTGGATGGGCTGCTACGGCAACGTGGAGAAGAAGCAGCTTTTGTCCGTCGACTTACAGCAACGTCTCTTGCGCGAGGATGCCTTCGAAGACATCTCGGCGCACATTCGACAGAGCGGGTTGAAGGGAGACTTTCAGCGGCTGCAATACTTGTGCATGAAGCTCTATCTTCAGGACAATGTCCTGTTGAAAGTGGACCGCGCGAGCATGGCGCATTCGCTGGAAGTGCGCGTGCCTTTTCTAGATCGCGACGTGGTCGAATACGCGTCCCGGATTCAGCCCGCAGATAAATTGCGTGGCCTAACGACCAAGTATGTTTTGAAGCGAGCGGTCCGGCGCCTCTTACCAAATGAGATCATTCATCGGCGCAAGACAGGATTCATGATGCCGGTCGCGGTGTGGCTGAACCAGAACATGCGAGAGACCATCGAGGATCTCTGTTCTCCCGCAGCCGTCGCTGAGACTGGCCTCTTCGACGCCAGCTTCGTCCGGCAAATCCTCGACGAACATTTTCAAGAGCGGCGAGATCACCGGAAGCACATTTACCCGCTGCTCTGTTTCATGGCGTGGTTCCGTAACCACGCGACTTAAGCTCGCTTCTGCGCAGCCAGATCGATGTTGGAGGCGGCGACAGCGCTAGAGAACTGGCTAAACGGGAGCTTCGGGTCACGCCCTCTGATAGCCTTTTCGTACGAAGACTGAAGTCAACGAACTGCGCATGGACGCACGTCGACCCGCCAGCAAAATTGCAGTAAAACAGCTCGCACGAGTAGTCGCGAAGTTCGCTTGATTACCCAGGTAATCGCGTCAAACACAGGGGAAGAAACCGCCGAATCCTACGGCTGGAGTCAACCATCACCGTGTTGATCAGTTGGCGGCAGCGACTTCCTGAATGATGGAATCCAGCTTGTTCAAATCGATTGGCTTGACGAGGTGATGCTTGAATCCTGCCTCGCGACTTTTGCGAATGTCCTCTTCCATGCCAAAACCGGTGAGTGCAATTCCCAGAACGGGCCGGTCAGACTGCACCCTTCGGATCAAATCGATTCCGCTGCCATCGGGCAACCCGAGGTCGCTAATGAGCACATCGAATTGATCCTGCGCTATCAGATCGAGTGCAGATTGAACGTTGCTCGCCGACTCCACATAATAGCCACGGAGCCGAAGTAATTTGGTAAGCGATTGTTTAGTGTCTTCGTGGTCCTCGACGAGCAGAACCCGCATGGCCCGATGGTGCGCCGCCCTGGGTGAAACAGCCAGCGGGGCCTGAGCATCGACCTTCTCGCAGACGGGAAAAATCAACGTAAACTTGGCCCCTTTGTTGCGACCGGCGCTTTCCGCCGTGATGGTTCCGCTGTGGGCCTCGACCAGCCTTTTGCTAATGGCGAGACCCAGACCCAAACCGCCCAATTGTGTTCGACCACCTTGTTCGAAAGCGTCGAAAATTTTCGGCAACGATTCGGGTTCAATCCCCAGACCGGTATCGGCGATTTCGATTCGCAGTCGATCGCCGGTATCATCGTTGGTAGAAATAGAAATTTGCCCATCTCTGGCTGTAAACTTAACTGCGTTATTTATCAGGTTCCAAAAGATCTGCTGGAGCCGCGCCGGGTCGGCTCGCAGATAAACTTTCTCTGCGGCGAGATCGAGCCGAGGGGTGAGATGTTTTCGATCGATTTCCGCCTGACAAATCTCCAAAGCATTTTGCAACAGCGTATGGGCATTAACAACCTCGAAACTGAGTTGGATCTTGCCCTTGTCGATACGTGTTAGATCGAGCAGATCGTCGATGAGCCGGGCCTCCAGCTCCACGTTGCGACGGATCATTTGCAGCGATTCGTGAACGTTCTCCGATAAGCCCGGCTCATTTTCAAGTGCGACGGCGGAGGCGAGCACCGGCGTAAGTGGAGTGCGCAATTCGTGACTGAGCATGGCGAGAAATTGATCTTTCGCCAGATTTGAGCGCGCCTTTTCCTGCAATTCCTGGTTGGTCTTTTGCAACTCCGCCGCGAGCGATTGCGATTGCTCGAGCAGGTTTTCCGTCCGGGTGTTTGCCTCGATGGTATGAAGCACAATGCCAATGCTCTCGGCCAATTGATCGAGGAACGCCTGATGTGTCGCATTGAAACGCTCGAGCGACGAAAGTTCCATGACTGCTTTTACTTTTCCTTCGAACAGGATCGGCAGGACCACGATATTAGTCGGGCGCGATTCGCCGAGGCCAGAGCTCACTTTCATATAATCGGCAGGCACGTCGACTAGAAGAATACGTTGTTTTTCCAGCGCTGCTTGGCCAATCAGGCTCTCTCCCAATTTGAAATGAGTCTTTACGCCGTTCCCTCCGGCGTGAGCGTAACTGGCCAGAAGCTTGAGTTCTGGCTCGTCCGCCGAGTTGCTCATAATATAGAAGACGCCCTGCTGGGCGGAAACCACTGGGGCCAGTTCCGACAAGATAAGTTTGCCAACCGCCAACAGGTCCCTTTGCCCCTGCAACATGCGCGAGAACTTGGCGAGATTGGTTTTGAGCCAGTTCTGCTCCTCGTTGCGCAAGGTCGTTTCTTTCAAATTGCGGATCATTTCATTGATGTTGTCCTTCACGAATGCGACTTCACCTCGCGCTTCCACCTGGATCGATCGCGTGAGATCGCCTGTCGTCACCGAGGTCGCGACATCGGCGATGGCGCGAAGCTGAGTAGTCAAGTTTGCCGCCAGACGGTTTACATTGTCGGTCAAATCGCGCCACGTGCCGGCGGCGCCGGGCACGCTGGCCTGACCACCTAGCTTTCCTTCAACGCCGACCTCGCGAGCCACCGTGGTGACCTGATCGGCGAAAATCGCGAGGGTGTCGGTCATGCTGTTGATAGTGTCGCTCAGCTCGGCGATCTCTCCTTTTGTTTCAACAAGGAGCTTCTGATTCAGGTCGCCGTCTGCGACCGCCGTGACGACTTTCGCAATGCCGCGAACTTGGTTTGTCAGATTGCCCGCCATGAAGTTCACGCTGTCGGTAAGGTCCTTCCAGGTGCCACCGACACCTCTGACCATCGCTTGGCCACCAAGTTTACCTTCCGAGCCGACCTCGCGGGCTACCCGCGTCACTTCCGAGGCAAACGAGTTCAACTGATCCACCATCGTGTTCACGGTGTCCTTGAGTTCGAGAATTTCTCCCTTTACATCGACTGTGATCTTCTTCGATAGATCGCCGTTCGCGACCGCCGTCGTGACGAGCGCAATGTTGCGCACCTGCGCCGTAAGGTTACCGGCCATAACGTTCACCGAATCGGTCAGATCCTTCCATGTCCCTGAAACGCCTTCGACGCGCGCTTGTCCGCCGAGCGCTCCTTCCGAGCCGACCTCGCGCGCGACGCGCGTCACTTCTGAGGCGAACCATCGCAGCTGGTCCACCATCGTATTGATCGTGTCTTTCAGCTCAAGGATTTCGCCGCGAACATCGACCGTAATTTTCTTGGACAAGTCGCCCTTGGCCACGGCCGTGGTCACGTCGGCAATGTTGCGCACCTGAGCAGTGAGGTTGCCGGCCATGAAATTGACGCTGTCCGTCAAATCCTTCCACGTACCGGCGACACCGCGCACTTCGGCTTGTCCGCCAAGTTTTCCATCCGTGCCAACCTCGCGGGCCACGCGCGTTACTTCCGCCGCGAACGAGCCGAGCTGGTCCACCATGGTGTTGATAGTGTTCTTCAGCTCCACTATCTCGCCCTTTACATCGACCGTGATTTTTTTCGATAGATCGCCGCGTGCCACCGCCGTGGTGACAAGCGCAATGTTTCGCACCTGCCCAGTGAGGTTGCTAGCCATCGAGTTCACCGAGTCGGTCAAGTCTTTCCACGTTCCCGAAACACCGCGCACTTCGGCCTGACCTCCCAGAATCCCTTCGCTGCCGACCTCTCGCGCTACGCGCGTCACCTCCGAGGCGAAAGAGCTAAGGCGATCAACTAGCGTATTGATGGTGTTCTTCATCTCGAGGATTTCGCCCTGCACATCGACCGTGATTTTTCGCGAGAGATCCCCGCTGGCAATGGCCGTCGTCACTTCGGCGATATTGCGGACTTGCGCGGTCAGGTGGCCGGCCATCATGTTGACGCTGTCGGTTAGATCCTTCCACGTCCCCGCGACGCCGCGCACATTCGCCTGCCCACCCAGTTTGCCTTCGGTACCGACCTCGCGCGCCACCCGCGTCACTTCCGAGGCAAACGATCGCAGCTGATCCACCATCGTATTGATCGTGTCTTTGAGCTCCAAAATTTCCCCGCGAACATCGACGGTAATTTTCTTGGACAAATCGCCGGTCGCCACTGCGGTGGTGACTTCGGCAATGTTGCGAACTTGAGCGGTGAGGTTCCCGGCCATCGAATTGACACTGTCGGTCAAATCCTTCCACGTGCCTGCAACACCGGGCACGTCCGCCTGACCGGCGAGTTTGCCTTCAGTGCCGACCTCACGCGCCACTCGAGTCACTTCAGCCGCGAACGAACTGAGTTGATCGACCATGGTATTGATCGTGTTCTTGAGCTGGAGAATCTCCCCTTTAACGTCCACGGTGATTTTCTTGGAAAGATCACCCCTCGCCACTGCGGTGGTGACTTCGGCGATGTTGCGAACCTGACCCGTGAGATTCCGTGCCATGAAATTGACCGAATCAGTCAGGTCTTTCCAAGTTCCCGAAACGCCTTCCACCCGCGCCTGACCGCCAAGAATTCCTTCCGAACCGACTTCGCGCGCCACCCGCGTCACTTCCGAGGCAAAGGAGCGTAGCTGATCCACCATAACGTTGACTGTGTCCTTCAATTCGAGAAACTCGCCTTTGACGTCCACTGTGATCTTCTTTTTCAGGTCGCCGTTCGCCACGGCGGTAGTGACCGTGGCAATGTTGCGGACCTGCGCGGTCAGATTTCCCGCCATCAGGTTCACGTTCTCTGTCAGATCCTTCCAAGTGCCTGCGACGCCTTTCACTTTTGCTTGGCCGCCAAGTTTGCCTTCGGTGCCGACCTCGCGCGCCACCCGCGTCACTTCCGAGGCAAAGGCCCCGAGCTGATCGACCATGGTGTTCACTGTCTTGGCCGTGCGCAAAAATGCGCCTTCCAGCGGACGTCCTTCGATCTCTGTCTCCATCGCCTTGGAGAGATCGCCTTTTGCGACCGCGCCGATCACGCGCGCCATCTCACTAGTTGGATGAACCAGATCGTCGATGAGCGCATTGACCGACGCAATCGATCCCGCCCAGCAATTAGAAACATCGCCAATAGTCGCCCGCTGCGTGATGCGACCCTCTTTGCCCACGATGCGGCTGATGCGATCGAGCTCCCGCGCTATCTTCCCGTTGGTCGCGATCACCTCGTTGAATGCGTCGGCGATCTTGCCACCGATCCCGGTCCAATCTTCAGGAAGGCGAACAGAGAAATCCCCCCGGCAAAAAGCGCCCAACGCGGAAAGGAGTTGTTTCGAATCAACACCATCTCCGTTCAGGCGCGAGCCATTATGTTTGTCACGCAGGAGTGCAGAAGGATTATTCTTCTTCATAGAGGAGGACGACCATTGGATCGCATGCTTCGGATACCCAATTCACCGCCCGGAAATGCCGATTCCGCGCACTACCGCCGACGGTAAATTGAACCGAATTCATCGCACCAAAGATTAAGAACCGCAAGGGATTGAACAGCACTAGACTCTTCGTGAGTCAGCGCTGTTTTGGTCGCAGCAAGAACTATGCGCCGCAATCCTACCGCCGATAGCGAGCCGGAATCCAACCCGCCCTTAAACCAATTTACAGATTCCGCCGCGCCGGCGTGGGCTTCTTAGCCGCAGCGTGTGTACCGGCGCGATCCTCGATCACCCCGCACGGTGAAATACGACGCGCAGGTCGCGCATCAGTCAGCAATTTGTTTTTCGAACACGATTGTCGATTTAGCGACTCGCCGATAGACGATCGCGGCCGACCTCCTCAATTTGGACGAGATTATTTCTTCAGCTCGATGTTCCAAAATGCGCATCTGCTCGCTACTCGGCGAGTTTTCAGTACTCGCCGAGCAGGTGCACAGTTTTATCTGCGGCGAGTCCGCGCGCTATTTCAAGGTGATCTCACGCATGAGCTTGTTGCCCATGATCTCGCGAATCTCCACGCGCTTGACCGCCGTCTGCCGCTGCTGGTCGGGCGTGCCTTCGATTTTTCTGGCGATCGGGTCGAACTTTTCCCGTGCGTTATCGAACGCAGCCATGTTCTTCGATTCCACCATGAGCAGAATATCGAAGTCATGGGGCGAGGCGGCGTCGCCGAGCAGAATTTTGTAATCGAGGATGAGGTTCTCTTTCTTCGCTTCGTCCAGTGTGCCTTTGAACGTTTTGGCGAGGCCTTTGAGGTATTCATCGCCCATGCCGTACTTGGCTTTGACCATGGTAATTTCCCAAACGGGCCCTTCGGTGTAAGGCGCGTCGCTTTGTGCGGAGCAGAGGCTGGCCCATGCTGCGAACAGCGTGGCACTGGCGGTAAGGATGAGATATTTCTTCATGTTGATTGGTCTTCTAATTGTTGACCGACTCTTGATTAAGCCGGTCGGACTGAGGAGAGTATGATGGGGCTGCAATTGCGGTCAATAAAATGTGGTGGCGCTAGGTCACGGTGATTGCGCCGCGCCTTTAATTGAGGATTACGCGTTTTGAGCGACATCCAAACGGCGCACTCGTGAGTCGTGACGGTTGCGTGGATTGACTTCGCAAAGTCTGCTGACTTCGCGATGTAAGCATCAACCCGCGGCTCTTTTTTCCCATAGACTAACGCATCTTTTAGCGAAGGCGCTTTTTCTCGCCAAATCTTTTCGGCAATCTCAGCGATCCGAATTTTCTCGTGCGCAGGTCGTAAAAATCCTCCGGGCTGGCGCGCGAGCAGCTTCCTTCTTTAACATGCTGGATCTGGTTCCCCTCCGGTGGAACGCAACACGCCGCGGACAAGCGGCACTCTGCTGTTTCTTCGCGCTTTCCGTCTTTGTCACGACCCTATTCGAGGCGCAGGCGCAAACCGCTCGCACCGATCGCCGCAAAGAAGCCATCGTCCCGCTCCAGCCCTTCTCTCTTGATCAGCCTGCTCCCGTCCGCGTCGCCTATTACGTGCCGCGCCCCTTCCCGCGCGCCGAACCGGTTTCTGAAGAGAACGAACCGGAAGCAATTCCACAGATGGAAACAACCAGCGCTCGTCCGATTGTTGCCGGCAGCCGCGCTGTTTTGCGCGATGGAATCGCCTACGCGCCATCGAATGCCCCGGCGAACGTGAAGTCCGCCATCTGGGCGGCGAACACTCTCCGTGGCAAACCGTACGTCTGGGGCGGCGGCCACGGCTCGTTCAACGATTACGGCTACGACTGCTCGGGGACCGTTTCCTTCGCGCTGCATCATGCCAATCTTCTCGAGGCGCCGCTGCCCTCGAGTGATTTTCTCCGTTATGGCGAATGCGGTCGCGGCCGGTGGATCACCATCTATGCGCGCCGCGGGCACACCTTTGCCGTCATCGCCGGCCTGCGACTCGACACGACCGACCTGCGTTACGGTGGCGATGTCGGCCCCCGTTGGTACGTTGATGGGCGGAACACACACGGCTTCGCCGCGCGTCATCCCGTTGGGATGTAGTATTCGTCAGCTCAGAATCGATTGCCGGAGGCTTCAAAAGCTCCAAATCCCAAGCCCCACATCCAGGGAAATTCCAAGTTCCAAATTCCACGACGCCGTGCTCAAGAATGGCGCCTTGCCGCTCAAGATTCTCGAAGAACAAGTGAAGGAATATATTCAGAGGAAGAAAGCGGAGTTGTAGCCACGGCCCTGCAGGCCGTTAATCAGTGGACGCGCCCCAGGCGCGTGGCTACACCGGAAACGTGCGAAAAATTCTGATCACGCTTGCGATGTTCGTCGCAGGCATCGCCGCAGTCTCGGCGACATGGATTTTTGGCGGGCGTCAGCTCTCATTGTTCATGGATCGATTCCGGACCATTGAAACCACTTCAGCGCGGATTAGTTCAATCGCCTACGAAGGGAGCGGGACTGGTGGCGTTCTTCGTGCCAACGGCCTCGCGCTAAGTCTGGACGCCACGAATGGTCTCACTCCCAACATTGGAACGACAAAAGATGATCAGCTTGCTCTGGCAGCCGGCGGAAAGGTCTTCGCTTTCGGTCCGTTGAGCTCCACAGCGGATAATGCCGACGATCATCTCGCGGCCACGCTGCAAGCGGACGATGATGCCTCACTCACAATTCGGCGCAGTGTTCTTAGTTGGCCGACTCCATTCGATTTCAATTTTATGACGGGCCAGTCCCCATCGTGGAAACGGCACATCCATTACCGGCTTCTTTGGAAGAAGCCTTCCGGCGCAAAATTGGAGATGCTATGGCGTTACGAGCAATCCTTTTATCCCGGGCTCGGCTGGGGAAGCGGCTTTATGACTCGTGAAGGTTCAACCGGCCTGATCGGCGTCGATATCAGTCTCGGACGTTAAAGCTTGAACAGTTAAATCGTTAAAGCGCCAGACGCTTCGTCGCATCAGCGACTTTAGCGTTGTCCCCTCGACTCGCGGTGGATGATTCTATTTCCCGCTCAGAACTTGTCTGTTCCACACTTAGTTGCATCATTTCCGGGGTGCGACTTTCTCAAAAATTCCGGAAACTGTTTTCCTTCGACGTGCTCCAGAGTTTTTCGGAGCACGTCTGCCGCTGGACTCACCCGGTGAATGCGCAGCGGTTTCTCGATCGGCTCGATCCTGCGGCGTGGAGACAACTCGGCAAACTTTATCCGCCCCGGCCAGAGGCGTTGAAGATTAACCGGTACGATGACGCCGCCTACTGGGTGACAATCAATGTCGAACGGGCGCAGGATCTTTGGCTCGATCACAGCCCGCCGCTGCGTATTCTTGATCTGGGCTGCGGCGCGGGCTACTTTCTCTACGTCTGTCACTGTTTGGGGCACGAGGGTTTGGGGATGGACACTTCTCGGGAGCCGCTCTTCCACGGGACCACGGCATTGTTGAATGTGCGCCGCATCATCTCGCGCATCGATCCCGGAGTCCCCCTCCCCGATTTGGGAGAAAAATTCGACCTCGTCACCGCGCATCGCGTCTGCTTCCATCGCACAGAGCGTCTCGGAAACCATGAGTGGAACGAGTGGACGCCGGCCGATTGGAAGTTTTTCATCAACGACATCCGCACGCGATTTTTAAGACTGGACGGGCGTTTGCTGTTGGACTTCAATCCGCGCCGCAACGGCTCATCATTTTTCACTCCCGAATTACGCGCCTGTTTCCGTTCGTTAGGCGCGCGCATTTTCCGCTCGAAAGCGCTGCTGGCCGCTGATCCAAGCGACCGTCCGCGCTTCAAACAAAAGAAACGCTAAGATCGACGAATTGTTGCCTATCTTTGGTTCGGTGCTTGACACAAGCACCGCTACAACGGCCGCCAATCGGAACAATCCCAGCCAAGCATTCGCTCCAGTTTTGCGATGTCGTCGGCGAAAATCGCATAAAGATATTTTCGCTCCTCAGGCGTGATCGCGCGCTCGTACGGAACAACGTTTCTGTCCTTGTTCCGTCGCCCGATCAACGGCCGCACGCCAAGGAAACGAAAAACGGAATCGAGCATCGCGCGATTTTTGTCTCTGAACTCTTCCGACTTGATGATCTTGATCTGCTCTCTCGGAAAAAATTTGAACAGCCGCGCAAGCTGCTCGGAATAAAAACCTCGATCGACATAAGAGAAGCGGCGCAATTGCAACGGCAGCGCTTCCTGCATCCGGTTTTTCTCTTCCTTCACCGCCTCCAGGAAATCGAGCGGCTCGCGCCCCTTGAAGCGTTGCATGTTCCAATGCGCAAACGCGCGCTCGATTGGATTTCGCAAGAGCACGAGCAGTTTGATCTTTGGATCATATTTCCAAATCCGCTCGATGGCTGGTTTCCAATAAACATAAATCGGCGTGCATTCGCCGGCGATGGACCAGCGGCGCTTGAGATGAAAACTGCCGTGAAGAGCATTGTAATTTGCTTCTCCGGCAAAACGCTCTTCGTCATCGAAAAAGTGCAGCTCCTGCTTATCCGGCAACGCGATCTCCGGATGTTTGCTCAGAAAATAATGCAGCGCGGTCGTCCCCGATTTCTGTGCGCCCGCAACAATGAAATCGAGTCGTTCGACCTTTCGTGGTTTGGTTCCGAACATCGCGACGATGATCAATCAAGAGCCGCCCCTTACTAGGCGCAATCGCATTCCTTCGGATTGGAAAAGAAGCTCGCCCGGTATCTTGTCGATTTTTTTTGTAACTCTGGAATCCGCTTTGCTGTCTCGAATAGTAATGGGCTTTGCGTTGACAAAGTTCGCTCACGCCGCTTCCGCGCTGGCTGAAATCATCATCGTGGTGACGATTATCGTCCTGCTCGCCGCCACCACCATTCCCGCTCTCTTCGTGCGTGAAGACACGAGAAATCCGCTGCGATGATCCGGAACGACTTTCGCGTCCGCGATTCGACCATGGGCCGATACGCTGCCTGACCAGTCAAGTCACTCAAGAAGAGTTGTCGCTCTCATGCCCGCGACCTATGATGCGCCCATGTCCAGGCCATCAACCAGTTTACGCTTTGTCGCGCTGTCAATTTATGCTCTCACGATTGCTTTCGGCGCATTCGCGTTTGCCGACGAAGGGATGTGGCTCTTCAATTCGCCGCCGCTCAAGCAATTCAAAGAAAGATATCATTTCGAGCCGGCGCGTCAGTGGCTCGATCATTTGCAAAAAGCTAGCGTGCGTTTCAACTCCGGTGGTAGCGGCTCGTTCGTTTCCGCGACTGGTCTGGTCATCACCAACCACCACGTCGGCGCCGATGCGCTCCAGAAATTCAGCGACGAGCAGCACAATTATCTCCGCGACGGTTTCTATGTGAGAACGCAAGCCGAAGAAAAGAAGTGTGTCGATCTTGAGCTCAACGTCCTGATGTCGATCGAAGACGTGACGGCACGCGTCAACAGCGCTGTGAAATCGGAAATGACGAGCGAGCAAGCGTCAGACGCGCGCAGGTCGGTGATCGCGGCAATTGAAAACGAAAGTAAAGACAAAACCGGATTGCGCTCAGACGTCATCACTCTTTATCAGGGCGGCGTTTACCATCTTTACCGCTTCAAACGATACGACGACGTGCGCCTCGTCTTTGCACCTGAGCAGCAGAGCGCATTTTACGGCGGCGACCCCGACAACTTCGAATACCCGCGCTTCGATCTCGACATCTGCATCTTCCGCGTTTATGAAAACGGGCGGCCGCTCAAGATCGACAACTATCTGAAATTCAATCCACGCGGACCAATTGACGGCGAGCTGACGTTCGTCAGCGGGCATCCCGGCAAAACGGATCGGCAACTTACCGTTGATGAGATGGCCGACATGCGCGACCGCGAGTTGCCGCGCATTTTAACGATGTTCAAGCGGCGCGAAGTTCTCCTGCACAGTTTCGGCGAACGCACTTTCGAAAATGAGCGGCGCGTTCGTGACGATTTCTTCGGCCTGCAAAATAACCGTAAACGCTACGACGGTTATCTTGCCGGCCTGCTCGACCCGCAAATCTGGCAGGCGCTCGAAGCGCGGGAACAAAAATTGCGCGACGCCATTTCGGGCGATCCGAAGTTAACGTCGACGACCGCCGCCTACGACCGGATCAAGAATGCGCAAGTGGAGATCGCGAAGAACGCTCGCGTTTACAATTACTTTGAGATGGAGCGCCGCAAATTCGGCGTCTATCGGCAGCCGCGCGCTTTTTACAGCACGCTCTTCAAGTACGCGCGCTTGCTCGTCCGCGCGGCTGATGAACGCGCAAAACCAAACGGCGAACGCTTCGAGGAATTTCGCGACAGCGCACACGAATCGCTCGAGCTGGAACTTTTTTCTACGGAGCCGGTTTATGACGATGTCGAATTGCTCACGCTCACCGACTCATTCACCGATCTCGCGAGCACGTTCGGCGCAAGCGGTCCGCTCGTGAAGATGGTCCTGGGCGACAAGTCGCCAGTCGAGCGCGCGTCAGAATTGATCAAAGGAACGCAGCTCAAGGATGTCGCGCTCCGGAAAAAACTTTACGCCGGCGGTCAGGCCGCGATCGAAGCGGCGCACGACCCGATGATCGACATTGCGCGTGCCATTGATGCAACCGCGCGCCGGGCGAAGAAGGTTTTCGAGACGCAGGAAGAAATTAAGCAACAGGCCTATGCCGAAATTGCGAAGGCGCGTTTCGCCACGGAAGGGACGACCAGCTATCCCGATGCCACGTTCACGCTCCGGCTCTCGTACGGAACGGTGCGTGGTTACGAGGAAAACGGAAAACAAATTCCCGCGTTCACAAACTTCGCCGGCATGTATGAGCGCGCCAACGAGCACGAAAACAAACCGCCGTTCGACTTGCCGCAGCGTTGGATCGACAAGAAAGACAAGCTGGCTTTAACAACGCCGTTCAATTTTGTCTCCGATGCCGACATCATCGGCGGCAACAGCGGCAGTCCGGTCGTGAACAAAGCGGGCGAATTCGTCGGCATCATATTCGACGGCAACATCCAATCACTCGTGCTCGATTGCATTTTCACCGACAAACAGGCCCGCGCCGTGTCCGTCGATTCCGCCGCCATCCTCGAAGCGCTGCGCAACGTTTACGACGCCCAACCGCTGGTGGATGAATTGTCGAGCGCGAAGTGAATGG